>Ga0209066_10001052_pt1 | contig 37723 bp, 25 predicted proteins | sample All_14_2_FD_187198 | JGI IMG/M metagenome (GOLD analysis project Ga0209066, IMG submission 187198) | Freshwater microbial communities in response to fracking from Pennsylvania, USA - Allegheny Zone_MetaG_DW_15 (SPAdes) (version 2) ... | reverse complement strand
GGCTTCCCGCACCCGGTCAAGGGCGAGGGCGTGCACGCGTACGTGATCCTCAGGGACGGGCACGTGGCCTCCGACGACCTCGCGACGATCCTCAAGGGCCACGTCCGCAAGATCATCGGCCCGATCGCGCAACCGGACCGTATCCAGTTCGCACACGATCTCCCCAAGACGCGGAGCGGGAAGATCATGCGGCGCATCCTTCGGAAGATCGCCGCGGGCGAGCGTGATACCGAAGCGTTCGGCGACCTCTCCACACTCGCTGACCCCAAGGTGGTGAAGGATCTGCTGGCTGGCATGTAGCGCCTGAGCAACGCGCGCCACACACGCTGAACTATCAAACATTGTGACTTGCAGTTACAAGCTTTGGCCTCGTACAGTAGGGTTCCGGCGTCGTACAGGAACCACGAATGGAGGGGTCAGGGCATGGCGTATCCAGTACTCGAAGGCAGGGTGGCGATCGTCACCGGTGCCGGCCAGGGCATGGGTGAGGTCACAGCAAAGCTCTTTGCCGCATCCGGTGCGAAGGTCGTGGTGGCCGACTTCAATCGCGTCACCGGCCAGAAGGTCGTCGATGGGATCATCGCCGAGGGCGGCGAGGCGTCGTTCGTGTACGTCGACATCTCGAAGTCCGACGAGGTCAAGTCCATGGTGGAGCAGGCTGTCGAGAAGTTCGGGAAGCTTGATGTCGCTGTCAACAACGCGGCCCTCACGCCCGACCATTCGCTCATCTCCGAGTTCGACGAGGCCTACTACGATCGGCTCATGTCGATCGACCTCAAGGGCACGGCTCTGTGCCTCAAGTACGAGCTCGCCCAGATGATCCGCCAGGGGCACGGCGGCTCGATCGTGAACGTCTCCTCAGTGAGCGGCTTCCGCCCGCAGATGACCACCTTCGCTTACACCGCCGCCAAGGCCGGTGTGGTCGGCATGACCAAGACCGCGGCGATGGAGAACGGCCCGCACAACATCAGGGTCAACTCGGTCGCACCGGGCGCGATCGACACCCCGATGCTCCGCGCCGCTCTCACGCAGTTCGGCCTCGACCCCGATCACTACTCGAAGCAGATGAGCAACCTGGGCCGCTTCGCGGACGCGTCGGAGGTGGCTGAAGCGAGCCTGTGGCTCTGCTCGGACGCTTCGTCGTACGTCACAGGTACGACCCTGCACGTGGATGGCGGCTTCGTGGATGCACCGCCGCTCGTGTGACCGGATGTCGGGGGCGCCTGTCCGCAGGCGGCCCCGTGAAAGACAGCGGCGCGATCGGGGCACGGCGCCCCGGTCGCGCCGCTGTCATATCCGGAGGTGGGATACGGCCATCAGGAGAGGTTCGAGGGTGGTCCTGAGGGTCTCGCATGTGGGTGGTGCGCCTTCAGCATCGGTGAGCTCGAACACGTCGTCGGCGATGTTCCCCCGTGTGGTGATGACCGCGCGGCGGATATCGAACCCCACACGCTCGATCGTATGTGCGAAGTCGTACAGCAGTCCGGTGCGGTCCCGTGCACGCACGTGCACGCTGGACGAGAAGCCTCCACACGGACCTATGGTCACCCGGGTACCCCGGGCGTCGGATGGCCGCCCGCCATCGTAGTGTCCGCATCGCACAGCCAGGGCCGCGGCGAGATCCGACCTGCCGGAGATGGCCGCATCCAGCTCGCGCTCGAAGGCCGCCCAGGTGCGGCCATCCGCCGGTACGTCGACCGAGGGCTTCACCACGAACATGTCGAGCGCGATTCCCCAGTGCGAGGTGAACGCCTCGGCGCGCAGGGTGTCCAGCCCGCAGAGGGCGAGCACGCCTGCGATGGTGCCGAACAGACCGAGCCTGTCACGCGTGGCGACGTCCACGACCCAGGTCCCGGGCGTGCCACCGGGCGCGACGGTCACGGCCACGCGATCGAACGCACCCGGGCCGGACAGGCTCTGCACGAGCCGGCCATCGCGCAGCACGTCCGCCGGCGTCCGGTGCGCCAGATAGCGGAGCGGTGCGGTCTCGATGAATGACAGCACCGCATACGACGCACCTTCGCTCAGTGCCTGGCGCGTCGCGGCGTCGCGGCACGCGTGCGCCGCATGCACGATGCCGACGCCATCGGTGTCCGGCGACATCGCGCTCTCGACCTTGCGCGCGAGCTCTGTCACGAGTGAACGTCGCCAGGCGTTCCAGACATCCGGCCCCGTCGCTGTCATGTCGGCGGCAGTCAACAGAAGGAGAGGGCCGGCCAGCTCGCGGCGTTCGATCCGCGCTGCCGTTTCGAGGATCACATCCTCGTCGGTAAGGTCCCGGCTTGTCGCCACCTCGGCGAAGAGGAGATGCTCGCGGACGAGGATGCCCGCGCCGGTGCACGCCTCCGGCGAGAGCCCGAACCGCCCGGCTGTGGCGACCGCTTCGCGCGCCCCGCGCTCGGAGTGACCGGCACCGGTCTGCCGTTTCCCCACGTCGTGCGTCAGAGCGGCCACCACCAGTGTCTCGACGAGATCGGAATGCAGGGCTGCCTCGTCCGGCGCCGATCCACCGTCGAACAAGGCGACCAGGGTGTGCAGGCTGTGGGCCCCCACCGTGTAGCGGTGGGAGAGTCCCGGTCTGCGGACGGTCATGAGCGAAGCGAACCCGGGAACCGCGTGCTCCAGACAGCCCGATCGTGCGGCCTCCTCGAGCCAGGGCAACGCACGTGCTCCCGCACGCGCCGCATCGACGAGGTGCGGCAGGCTGAGCGCCCCATCGGGGGCGCCCATCGGGGGCGTCGGTGACGCGACGGCCGCGGCGGCGCTCGGCCAGGAGGCGGTGGTGGACGGCCTCAAGCGCCGCCTGGACTGCGTCCGCGTCGATGTCGAGCGCGGACGCATCCGCCACGCTCAGGAGATTCCGTGCGCGGGGCCGGCCGGCGTGAAGCCGCCAGCGCGCCGCGGTGATCGTGTCCTGTGCCCGCGCCAGCGCGGCATCGGCCTCGTGGCCCGGGGCCTCGCCGGTGAGCGAGGCGCGCCACGTCATCTCGTCGAGGTCGCGCTGCCCGCCGGCTCCCTCCTTGAGGTCAGGCTCCAGGAGATACGGCGAGCCCGGCCGGTCGCGCTGCGCCAACGCGGCACACAGGCGGAGCCGGTCCCTGCGGATCCGGCGCGACACCCGGGCGGTCACGCGATCGGCGAAGGACGGGTCGCCTGCGATCAGCCGTGCGGTAAGGAAGGACGTTGCGACCGTGATGTCGGCGCGCACGGCGTCGACCTGGCCCGATGGTGTCCGCACCTGGTGTCCCACGTCGAGGCCGGAGTCCCAGAGCGGGTAGATGACCCCGCGCACGAGCGCCTCGAAGTCGCCCGCGGAGCCGTCCGAGACCACGAGCAGATCCACGTCCGAGCCCGGCAGCAGCCGACGCGCACCGTAACCGCCAAGCGCGAAGAGCGCGAACGGCCTCCGCAGTCCCGACGAAGCCGTCCCGGCAAGCGACAGGACGGCTTCGTCGGTCAGGTCGGAGAGTGCGCGTGCGGCCTCGGTGCCCGGTACGGCTTCGGCTATGAGCGTCTCCCTGCGGGTGCGATACCACGCCAGGGGAGCGGCGCCTGCCTCGCGAGTCGCGTGTGCCTCGCGCATCGGGCTACAACGCGTCCGGACCGCGCTCGCCCGTGCGGATGCGCACCGCGCCCTCACAGTCGTACGTGAACACCTTGCCGTCCCCGATCTTGCCGCTGTGCGCCGCGCTGATGATGGCGTCCTCCACCTGCGCGGCCATGTCGTCGTCCACCACGATCTCGATCTTCACCTTCGGCACGAAGTCGACGGTGTACTCGGCTCCGCGGTAGATCTCGGTATGTCCCTTCTGACGCCCGAACCCCTTCACCTCGTACGCGGTGAGCCCTACCACGCCCACCGCGTGCAGCGCCTCCTTCACGTCATCGAGCCGGTGCGGTTTGATGATTGCCTCGATCTTCTTCACGTCCCACTCCTTTCCGGTGGCGTCAGGCCACGGTCTCTGTCTGTACGAAGTCGGGGTATGCACGGTTGCCGTGTTCGCCCACGTCGAGGCCCTCGATCTCCTCTTCCTCGCTCACGCGGACACCCATGGTCGCCTTGATCGCGAGCCAGGTGACCAGAGAGACGCCGAAGACGAATGCGCCCACCGCGAGCACGCCGAGCGCCTGGCTGCCGAGCAGACCGAGGCCTCCGCCGAAGAAGAGCCCGTCACCCGTCGTGCCCGGGGCGACTGAGTCCTGCGCGAAAAGCCCTACGGCGAGCGTCCCGAAGATGCCGCCCATGCCGTGGACCGCAAGCGCGCCCACCGGGTCGTCGAGGTGGACACGGTCCAGCAGGAGGACCCCGAAGACCACGATCGCGCCCGCGATAGCGCCGATCACGAGCGAGCTGCCGATGCTCACGAAGGCGGCTCCCGCCGTGATGCCTACCAGTCCGCCGAGCATGCCGTTGATCGTCATGCCCAGGTCGGGCTTGCCGAGCACCTTCCACGCCACCGCGGTAGCGACGAGCGCGCCTGCGGCCGCCGAGAGGTTCGTCGTGACCATGATGTGCGAGATGGCCATCGGGTCAGCGGCCATCGTCGAACCCGGGTTGAAGCCGAACCAGCCGAGCCACAGGATGAGCGCGCCGGTCATGGCCGAGGTCATGTTGTGACCCGGCAGTGCGCGCGCTTGCGCGCTTTGCCATCGGGGCCGAACTTGCCGAGTCTCGGGCCGAGGACCAGCACGCCTGCGAGTGCCGCCCATGCGCCGACGGAGTGCACCACCGTGGACCCGGCGAAGTCCCAGAAGCCGAGTCCGGCGAGCCAGCCGCCGCCCCAGATCCAGTGACCGACGACGGGGTACACGAACGCAACGAGCACGAACGAGAACACGATGAACGAGAGGTACTTGATGCGTTCGGCCACCGCACCGGAGACGATCGTCGCGGCAGTGCCGGCGAACACCAGCTGGAAGAAGAACTTGGCCATGAGCGGCACGCCGGCCCAGCCGAGCGCCGAGTAGACGCCCTGGTACGCGTCGCCGGTGGCCGGGCTGTTGTCCGCCCCGCCCAGCATGAAGAGCCCCTTGAGGCCCACGAGGCCGTTGCCATCGCCATACATCAGGCCCCAGCCGACAACGAGGAACGCGATCGTGGAGACCGCGAACACGATGAAGTTCTTGGAGATGATGTTGACCGTGTTCTTCGCACGCGCGAACCCGGATTCGACCAGGGCGAAACCCAGGTTCATGAAGAACACCAGCATCGCCGCGAGCAACACCCATACGGTGTCTATCGTCACCTGCAGATCCATACGCTCCCTCGCTTCCGCTCGATAGGTGGCGCGCGGCCTGATCACGTGCGCCTGTCTTCCTGCTGTCGGTATGAGCGTGAGCGGCGTGTGTTTCGAGCCCGTTACGCGCGAATGAAGCCTGCGCGGCGGGATAGAGGGAGGTGCGGCGGGCAGGGCGTGCGGGTCCGACGACAGGCGCGTACAATAGGGGTTTGCAGCGAAACGCTCCCGTGCATACCAGGAAAGGTCGCCCCCGAATGTCTCTCGACCGCATCTCGATCCGCGGCGCCCGCCAACACAACCTCAAAGACATCGATCTGGAGATCCCGCGCGACGAACTCGTCGTGATCACGGGCCTCTCCGGTTCGGGCAAGAGCTCGCTCGCCTTCGACACCATCTACGCCGAGGGCCAGCGTCGCTATGTGGAGTCGCTCTCGGCATACGCCCGTCAGTTCCTCGGCCAGATGGACAAGCCCGACGTGGACCATATCGAGGGGTTGTCACCGGCCGTCTCCATCGACCAGAAGACGACGTCGAAGAATCCACGCTCGACGGTCGGCACGGTCACCGAGATCTACGACTACCTGCGCCTGCTCTTCGCACGTGTGGGTATCCCGCACTGCCCGGTGTGCGGGCGCGTGATCGAGAAGCAGACCGCCGAGCAGATCGTCGACACGGTCCTCGAGCTGCCCGAGGGCACGAAGTTCCAGGTGCTCGCCCCCATCGTGAAGGGTCGCAAGGGCGAGTATCACAAGCTGTTCGAGGAGCTCAAGGCCGAGGGCTTCACACGCGTGCGCGTGGACGGCGAGGTGCGCACGCTCGATGAGGAGATCGTGCTCAACAAGAAGCTGAAGCACACCATCGACGTGGTGCTCGACCGGTTGGTGATGAAGGAGTCGATCCGGCCCCGCCTCGCCGAGAGCGTGGACATGGCGCTCAAGCTCGCCGATGGCACTGTGCGCGTGGCGATCGTGGACGGCGAGGAGCACGAGTACTCACAGGCGCTCGCCTGTCCCGAGCACGGCTTCTCGATGGATGAACTCAACCCGCGGGACTTCTCCTTCAACGCACCGTACGGCGCGTGCCCGGAGTGTCTCGGCATCGGCAACCGGCTCGAGGCCGACCCAGACCTCGTGGTGCCCGATCACACCCTCAGTATCGCCGAGGGCGCCATCAAGCCGTACTCGGGCAACCTCAACTACTACCCGCAGTTGGTGGAAGCCGCCGCCAAGCACATCGGCGTCAGCATCGATGTGCCGTGGGCGGAGCTGCCCGAGGAGGCCCGCCACAAGCTGCTGCACGGGTTCGGTGACGAGAAGATCCGCCTCGACTACCTCACGCGTGATGGCCGGGAGACGTACTGGTTCACGAAGTACGAGGGCGCTCTGGCGAGTGTGACGCGCCGTCACGAGGAGACCGAAAGCGAGCTGAGCAAGGAAAAGCTCGAGGAGTTCATGGCGGTCATCCCGTGCGCATCGTGCGGTGGCGCGCGTCTGAAGCCGGAGATCCTTGCGGTGACGGTGGGCGGCAAGAACATCCATGAGGTCACCGGGATGTCGGCCGGCCAGTCACTGCGGTTCTTCGAGGCGGCTGAGCTTCTGACGGAGCGCGAGCAGATCATCGCAAGCCGCATCATCAAGGAGATCCTCGAACGGCTGCGCTTCCTCGTGGATGTGGGACTCGACTACCTCACACTCGAGCGTGCCACCGCGACGCTCTCGGGCGGAGAGGCGCAGCGCATCCGGCTCGCCACGCAGATCGGAAGCGGTCTGGTGGGCGTGCTCTACATCCTCGACGAGCCGTCCATCGGACTGCATCAGCGCGACAACGAGCGGCTCATCGCGGCGCTCAAGCGTCTGCGCGACATCGGCAACACGGTCATCGTGGTTGAGCACGACGAGGAGACGATCCGCGAGGCCGACTACGTGATCGACATGGGGCCGGGAGCTGGTGAGCACGGCGGCGAGATCGTCTGTATCGGTCGGCCCGACACGCTGCTCGCATGCCCGGATTCGCTCACCGGTCGCTACCTGGCCGGCGACGTGGAGATCCCGCTGCCGGCGCAGCGGCGTACGCCCTCGAAGGGGAGCGTCACGATCATGGGCGCGCGGCAGAACAACCTTCAGTCGATCGATGTGGAGATCCCGCTCGGCATGCTCACGGTGGTGACCGGCGTCTCGGGCTCGGGGAAGAGCTCGCTCGTAGCCGACACGCTCGCCCCGGCGCTCTCCAATGCGGTCTATCGGACACGTCATCGTACCGGCAGGCACGACCGGATCGAAGGCCTGGAGCGGCTCGACAAGGTCATCACGATCGACCAGAGCCCCATCGGCCGGACGCCGAGGAGCAATCCGGCCACCTACACGGGCGTGTGGGACGACATCCGCAACCTGCTGGCGTCGACCAACGAGTCCAAGGCCCGTGGCTACGCGCCGGGACGTTTCAGCTTCAATGTGCGCGGTGGTCGCTGCGAGGCGTGCAAGGGTGACGGACAGATCAAGATCGAGATGCACTTCCTTCCGGATGTGTACGTGCCGTGCGAGGTCTGCAAGGGTGCACGATACAATCGCGAGACGCTCCAGGTGACGTACAAGGGAAAGAACGTCGCGGAGATCCTCGACATGTCGGTCGAGGAGGCGCTGTCGTTCTTCGAGAACATCCCCAAGATCCGCCGCAAGTTCCAGACGCTCTTCGACGTGGGCCTCGGCTACGTGCGGCTCGGCCAGCCCGCCACGACGCTTTCCGGTGGTGAGGCGCAGCGGGTGAAGCTCGCGAGCGAGCTGCAGCGCGTCTCGACCGGGAGGACGTTCTACATACTCGACGAGCCGACGACCGGTCTGCACTTCGACGACGTGCGGCAGCTGCTCAACGTACTCCAGCGGCTCGTGGACGCGGGCAACACCGTGCTTGTCATCGAGCACAATCTCGACGTGATCAAGAGCGCGGACCACATCATCGACCTCGGCCCCGAGGGCGGGGATCGCGGCGGCGAGATCGTGGTGACCGGCACGCCCGAGGACGTGGTCGCCTGCGCGGCGTCACACACCGGCAGGTTCCTGAAGCCGGTGCTGGAGGGCCATGAGGGGCGCTCCGCGTCCGATAAGGTGTAGCCTTCGCTCATGGGGTCCTCAGAGGACAGAGTCGCTCGAACCGACGGCAGCGAGCTCGTGCCGGGATGCGACCCGGTCTGCCCCGACATCTCCGAGCAGGTCTCCCGCGCGCCTGACGCGCCGGGCGTCTACCTCTGGAAGCAGGGCGACGAGGTCCTCTACGTGGGCAAGGCGAAGTCGCTCCGCAAGCGCATGAAGCAGTACGTGAACCTCCACGACGAGCGGCCGATGGTGCCGCGGATGATGGCGCGCGTCGACTCGTTCGACTATGTGGCCACTACCACGGAGACCGAGTCGATGATCCTCGAGGCCAACCTCATCAAGGAGCTCAGGCCGCCCTACAACGTGGACTTCAAGGACGACAAGAGCTTCCCGTTCATCGCGCTCACACTGTCCGACCCGTTCCCGGCCATCAAGTACACGCGCGAGAAGCATAGGCCGGGCACCCGCTACTTCGGCCCGTACACCGACGCCCGCGCGGCGCGCGAGACGATGGAGGTCGTGCGGCGCGTGTATCCCGTGTGCCGCGCCACGTGCGTGGAGTGGAAGCGTCTCACCGCGCGCGGGGGCGAACCCACGGGCACGGCATGCTTCGACTACCACGTGGGCAAGGGCCCGGGTCCGTGCGTGGGCGCCGTCACCCAGGCCGAGTATCGCGAGCGCATCGATAAGATCGCGGCGTTCCTCGAAGGTCGTCAACGCGAGGTGGCCGATGAGCTCGAGCGCGCGATGCGCGAGGCCGCCGCCGAGCTCGACTACGAGCGCGCCGCGCGGATGCGCAATTCGCTCGACGCCGTGTGCGCTTCTCTCGAGCGGCAGAGGGTCGTCTCCGACCGGCCGCTCGACCTGGACGTGATCGGCCTCGAGCGCGAGGAGACGATCGCGGGCGTGCATCTGCTGCACGTGCGTGAGGGCCGCATCGTGGGCAGCAACGAGTTCACGCTCGACAAGGGCCTCGACGTGGGGGAGTCCGAGCTGATCGAGGGCTTCCTGCTCCGCTACTACGACACCGCGTCCTACGTGCCCCGAGAGGTGCTCGTGCCCGCGTTGCCCGAGGAACCCGAGGCCGCCGAGGCATGGCTCCGCGGACTGCGCGGCACCAACGTGCGCCTTGCCGTGCCGCAGCGCGGCGACAAGCGGTCGCTTCTCGAGCTCGCGTCCACCAACGCGCGCCACTCGCTCGCGCGCTACAAGCACCGCACCCGCTATGACGAGGAGCGGCTCAACCGTGCGCTGCTCGAGCTCGAGAGCGCGCTTGCGCTGCCTGCGCCACCGCTGCGCATCGAGTGCTACGACATCTCCACGCTCCACGGGCGCCACTCGGTGGGCTCGATGGTGGTCTTCACGGGCGGGCGTGCCGACAAGGCCGCGTACCGGCGCTTCAAGGTGCGGCTGCCCGCCGAAGAGGCCAACGACGTGGCCATGATGGCCGAGGTGCTGAGGCGGCGGTTCGCACGCGAGGATGCGGGCGACAGCCGCTTCGCCCGGCAACGCCCCGGCCTGCTGCTCATAGACGGCGGCAAGCCGCAGCTGAACGCGGTCCAGACGGTGCTCGCCGAGCTCGGCCTGGAGCGTATCTCACTGGCGTCGCTCGCCAAGCGCGAGGAGGAACTCTGGGTGCCGGGCTGGGACGAGCCCGTGGTGCTGCCGAACGGTTCGCCCTCGCTCTACCTCGTCAAGCGCGTCCGCGACGAAGCGCACCGCTTCGCGATCGAGTACCACCGCGAGCTGCGCGGTAAGGCGATGACGGCGTCCGTGCTTGACGACATCCCCGGAGTGGGGCCTAAGCGGAAGAAGGCGCTGCTGAAGCACTTCGGCGGCATCCGCAAGCTGCGGGCCGCCAGTGCCGAGGAGATCGCAGCCGTGCCTGGCGTGACGCGCGACGTGGCCGAGGCGGTGGCCGAGGCGCTCAAGGGGGGTAGCCCCTCGGCGCGATAGGTGAAGGACTGATATGGAAAGCTACCTCGGCCGACGCGTACTTTGTATGTATCATGGATAGGGTGCCGCTTCCGGGCGGCAGGAGTGTGCGTACACCCCATACCCTGAACTCGGGGTGCGGGGTGGAATACTGTCCGGAGACGGCGAAAGCGACGGTGGTCATGGGTCAGCGGCAAGGGTCCGCAGTCTGGAATCGGTCAGTCGGGCCGCGCACACGCGCTGTCCTTTCTCTTGTGCTCTCTGTCGCCCTCGTGGTCGTCGGCGTGACCATCGCCCCACCAGATGGAATGGCCGCCGACAGCCCAACCGAGACATGGACATGGGACACCCAGGCGGACTTCGAGACGAACGCGTCGACCACTGGTGAGCCGGTCGGGCTGATGGGAGTGTCAACGACGGACGCGCCGGGAGCTGCGGTGCTTGCAGACGACCGGCTGGCTCTGGTCGCAGTGTCGGCCGGCCACGGTCACACTGTCGGTCTTCGCTCCGACGGCACTGCCGTGGCCGTCGGCTCCAATAACTACGGTCAGAGCAACGTCTCAGGGTGGACCGATCTGGTGGCAGTGTCGGCCGGCTCCTTCCACACCGTCGGTCTCCGCTCCGACGGCACCGCCGTGGCCGTCGGCTCCAACGACTACGGCCAGCTCGATGTCTCGGGATGGACCGATCTCGTGGCAGTGTCAGCCGGGACATACCACACCGTCGGTCTCCGCTCCGACGGCACAGCCGTAGCCGTCGGCTACAACTCCGGCCAGATCAACCTCTCGCGTTGGACCGATTTGGTCGCAGTCGCAGCCGGCTTCTCGCAGACGGTCGGTCTCCGCTCCGACGGCACCGCCGTGGCCGTCGGTTTGAGCAGCCAAGACCAGCTCATCGTCTCAGGGTGGACCGACCTGGTCGCAGTGTCGGTCAACGAATACCACACCGTCGGGCTTCGCTCCGACGGCACCGCCGTGGCCGTCGGTTTGAACAACCAAGACCAGCTCAATGTCTCGGGGTGGACCGACCTGGTCGCAGTGTCAGCCGGTGCGAACCACACAGTCGGCCTCCGCTCCGACGGCACCGCAGTGGCCGTCGGCTACAACAACCAAGGCCAACTGGACGTCTCCGGGTGGACCGACTTGGTCGCAGTGTCCACCGACGTCAATCACACGGTTGGTCTCCGCTCCGACGGCACTGCCGTGGCCGTCGGCTACAACGGCCTGGGCCAGCTCAACGTTTCGAGCTGGACCGATCTGGTCGCAGTGTCAGCAGGTGCCCGGCAGACTGTCGGGCTTCACTCCGATGGCACTGCAGTGCTCGTCGGCTCCAACGACTTCCTCCTCGGCCAGTTCGATGTCTCAAGCTGGACCGATCTGGTCGCAGTGTCAGCCGGCACCTACCATACCGTGGGGCTCCGTTCCGACGGCACTGCAGTGGCCGTAGGCTACAACAGTCACGGCCAGCTCAATGTCTCGGGGTGGACCGACCTGGTCGCAGTGTCAGCCGGCACATACCACACGGTCGGTCTCCGTTCTGACGGCACTGCCGTGGCTGTCGGCCTCAGCAATCAGGGCCAGCTTGATGTCTCAGGGTGGACCGACCTGGTCGCAGTGTCTGCCGGTGACAAACATACAGTCGGTCTCCGCTCCGACGGCACTGCGGTGGCCGTCGGCAGCGACTACTACGGCAAGCTCGATGTCTCAGGGTGGACCGACCTGGTCGCAGTGTCGGCCGGCTACATCCATACCGTCGGTCTCCGCTCCGATGGCACTGCTGTGGCCGTCGGCAGCGACTACTACGGCTACGGCCAGCTCGATGTCTCGGGGTGGACCGATCTGGTCGCAGTGTCAGCCGGCAACAACCATGCTGTCGGTCTCCGCTCCGACGGCACCGCTGTGGCCGTCGGGAACAACGACTATGGCCAACTGGACGTCTCGGGGTGGACCGATCTGGTCGCAGTGTCAGCCGGCAACAACCATACTGTCGGTCTCCGCTCCGACGGCACTGCTGTGGCCGTCGGCGAAAACGACTATGGCCAACTGGATGTCTCCGGGTGGCCACACGCTGTAGAGCCGATGCTTCGCACCGGAGCCATCGGAGGAGAAGACTCGGTTGGTCTGCGTGTGCGCCGGGATGGCACGACCCCGCGGACGCGGCACTGGACCTCACTGGGCGCCAGACTCCTGGCGTGGCCCGCCCCGGGCGAGGCAGTCAAGATCGCCGCGCGGGTATCTGACGACGGTATCACCTGGTCTGAGCCGCTTGGCCGCGACGGCGCTCCCGTGGACTGGACTGATGGTTCCGGCACCTACTTCGGCACGGCAGCGGGGGATAACGCCTGGCACGGCGACCTGAGCAGGATTCCCCCGAAGCGCTTCATCGATCTCGAGGTGCGGCTCTCCTCTAGCGGGGTCACAAGCCCCATCATTCACTCGCTCACGCTATCAGCGCTGTCAGGTGAGGTTATGGCAACCCCTATTGCCGGCGCCGGCCGTGTGGAGACCGCCATCGAGGCCTCCAAGCTCGGCTTCCCTGACGGCTCCGAGCACGTGCTCGTGGCCACTGCCCGCAGCTTCCCTGATGCACTCGGCGGTTCGGCACTCGCAGGTGCCCTTGACGCCCCGATCCTGCTCACCGAGCCAGCCTCGCTCTCCTCTGCCGTGAGCACTGAGATCGCACGTCTCGGCGCCACCAAGGTGATCGTGCTCGGCGGCACCGGTGCGGTGAGTGAAGGCGTCTTTGCTGCGCTCGACGCGCTGCCGGGTGTCACCGCTGAGCGCATCTTCGGCGCCAACCGCTACACCACCGCAGACGCGATTGCGGAGCGCACCATCTCCGAGATGGGCGCCGCCTGGGACGGCACGGCCTTCGTGGCCACCGGCGAGAGCTTCCCGGATGCCCTCGGCGCATCCCCGATCGCCGCCGCCAAGGGCTGGCCGATCTACCTCGTGCACCCCAACCCCGCCAACCACGACGCGCTCGTCGCCATCATGGAGGGTGACGGAGTGACCTCGGCACTCATCCTGGGAGGCACGGGTCCGGTGCCGGCGTCTTTTGAGGCCAAGCTCAACACCGCGTTCACCGATACCAGGGTCGACCGTCTTGCGGGCAACGACCGCTACACCACCGCGGTGACCGTCGCCACCTACGGCGTCACCTCGGCCGGCCTTTCCTGGGACGGTGTGGCCATCGCCACCGGTGAGGACTTCCCGGACGCGCTCTCCGGCGGTGCGCTCCAGGGAGCGAGCGGCTCGGTGATGATGCTCGCATACTCCGGCTATCTGCACACAGAGGTCGGTGCCGCGCTCACCGCCAACGCGGCGTCGATCTATGAGGTGCGCTTCCTCGGCGGCACAGGCGCAGTACCGCAGACGATCAGGAGCGCCGTGGTGCAGAAGCTTCAGTAGGGGATAGTCATGCGAATACGGCCTCGGTCACCTGAGATGGTGGTGCCGAGGCCGTATTCGCATCAGCCGTGGTTCGCCCTGCAGACGCGGTGCCCCGATTGTGCGAGTATCGTCGCGTGATGGTTCCAGCGGCGGTCGTCGACCGCAGGGGGAGCGGGGGACAGTGCACGAGCGGGTATGGGCCGAACTCGGCAACATCGACTACTTCCTCAACCAGCTGGCGCGCGCCGTCGAGCGCGGTGAAGTGCATCAGGCGTCATACGACCTGTTGGCGCCGCGCTATCTGGCGCGGCGTGCCGAGCTCGTGGGTGTGCTCGAGAGCGAGCGGTTGCGAGAGGCTGGCGTGCAGGGTATCGCCGCTGCGCAGCGATCGGTCGAGCCGGTCCCCACACCGCAGCAGGTACCCGGCGCAACGTCGGTCCCTGCAACGCACCCCGCCGCGCCGCGCCGGGAGCGCACGCCGCTCAGCTGGACGACCGTCCTCGTGGTGACCGGCGCCTTCCTGGTGATCGTCGCCTCGGCCATCTTCGCGCTGGCCACCTGGGAGCTCTTCGGCCCGGTGTTCCAGTTCGTCTTCCTCTCGGTCCTCACCGCGGCCTTCTATGCGGCCGGCATCCTGGTGCGACGTCGGCTCGGCTCATCGGCGGGCGGCATCGCGCTCATCACGGTGGCCTCGGCCATGCTGCTCTTCGACGGCTGGATCCTCATCTCTGGCTTCGGACTGAGCGGTCCGTGGCCGTGGGCGCTGTGGTTGCTCGTCTGCTCGGTCGCGTACTGGTTCACCGAGCTCAAGCTCACCGGTGGCGTCTTCGGTGTCGCAGGCGCGGCCGCACAGATCGCGTGGTGGTGGCTGCTCGGCGACGGGCTCGGCTGGGACCCGCTGCCGAGGCTCGCCGGGATCGCCGCGGTCGCCGCTCTCTGGGCATGGGTCGCGGTGCAGGGCCGTGAGACGCCGTCGACCGCGCCGCTCGCGCGTGTGCTCCGCTACGCCGCACCGGTGACGGCAGGGCTTGCCGCCTTCGGCTCGCTGGGAGTCCTCGCTGGGGGCGAGACGGGCTTCGTCGCCGTGCTGTCGGTGCTCGTCAGCGGCTGGTCGGGCACCGCGATCGCCGAGCTGTTGTCGCTGCGGCGGCCACTCGGCGCGCTCACGCATCTCCCCGCGCTCTCACTCGCACTCGGGGTCATCGGCGCGGCAACCGGCGGGTGGGGGGTGGCCATCCTACTGCTGCTCGCCGCGCTCGCAACAGCGGCCTACGACGTCATCCGCGGAAGCGTGCCTCACGGTCTGCTCGCTCCCGTGCTGGGTGCGGCCGGCGCGGCCGTCCTCGGCGTCACGTTCGGGATGACCGACGCCTCGCGGGTGGTCCTTGTCGCGTTCATCGCGGCACTCTGGCCGGTGTCGAGCGGGCTCCTGCGATCGGGGATGGGGACGCTACCCGAGTGGTGCACCGGCGCTCGCGGCGCCGAGACCTCACTGCACGCTGGCGGTATCGTGGTGCTCGGGTTCGCGTCGCTGGCGCTGCTGCCCGCGATCGGGACGGTTCCGTTCATCGGTGAACCCTGGCCGCTTGCGGACGTCATCGCGGTCGGGTGCGTGGCCCTCGCCTGGGCGGTCGCCGCATTCGGCGGTCGTAGCGGGGCGGGTGCCGCAGGACTCGCGGCGATGAGCTTCGTGCTGTTGGCGGCGCTCCTCGACGCTGCGAGTCCCGGGTGGGAGGCCGCGCTCCTGGCGCTGCCGTTCCTCGCGCTCGCGCTTGCGTGGGTGTTCGTCCGTGAGCCGATGGAACGCCACACCGGACTCACGCGGGAGCTGCTCCTGGGTGGCATGCGCGCCCTCACGCCGGTGATCGTCGCGATCGGGCTTCTTGCCGACGCGGTCGAGATCGGTGACGTCCACTGGAGCGCGTTCGTGCTGCTCTGGTGCGCGGCCGCCTGGTGGGTCATCGACCGCTTGATCGATCGCCAACCATTGTCGCTCGCGCCCGTGGCGTTCTTCGGCGTCGTGGGAGCGGTGGCCCTCGGCTGGTGGCTCGGCGTTCCGGCGGACGGGGCGGTGGCCGCCGCGGCTTTCGCGCTTGCAGGCGCGACGCTCGGCCTCGTGCTCCGGGAGCGCCCCGGGTCGGGCGGCGTCTTCGGCTGGACGCTCGTGGCCACGGCAACGCTCCACCTGGTGCTCGCATTCGATCGCTCCGGGTCCCTGGCGCTCGCGCTCGGCCTCACTGCTGCCGCAGCGTCCGTCGCGATCGCCTCGAGCGGCTGGCGTGAGGGGGCGGTGGTGCCGGTCGTCCTCGGCACCGGCGCGATCCTGGCCGCCCTCGATCACTGGAACACAGGTCCGTGGGCCACCGTCGCGGCACTCGGCATCGCAGGCTTCGCATGCCTGATGCCCGCGCTCCTGCGGACCGGCAGCCAGCCGCGTGACACCGCGCGGCTCGACCGCGCGCTTGCTGCAGCGGGCCTCATCCCGCTCGCCTTCGGCGTGATGGTCGGGCTCCTCGGCACCAACGGGCTGACGACCCCCGCGTGGGCGCTGCTCGACGGCCACCACTCGGCCGTCACGCTCCTGCTGCTCGGCGCGTACATCCTGGCGACGTCCACGCGCTACCGGTTCGAGCCCGGCTTCTACGTGGGCGCCGGCGTGCTGGTGCTTGCGCTCTTCGCCGAGCTCGACGCGGTGGGCGCCGACTGGGTGGAGCTCTACTCCACACCCGCTGCGCTCTACCTCGCGTGGTGCGGCTACCGTTGGGCGCATGGCGGCGAGGCCAGGCGGGTACCGCTGGTAAGCGATCTTGGGGTGACTGCCGTCGCTCTCGGCATACCGTTCCTGGCGATGCTCGACCCATGGCAGCCCGCGCTCGACTCGTGGGGGCATACGTTCGCCGTTGTCGGGCTTGCGCTGCTCGCCATGGTGCTCGGCGTGACGCTCCGCGTACGCACCTACTTCCTCGGTGGCGTGGCGGCGCTCGTGCTTACCGCGCTTGTCCGGTCGTGGGACGTGCTCGTGATGTGGTGGTGGCTCGTGCTCGGCCTGGTCGGCACGGGGATGATCGTCATCGCGCTCGCCCGCGAGGTGCGGCAGGCGATGGCCTCGGGCGTGCGCGACCTGATGGCCGGGTGGCGGTAGGGCGCCCGCCCGTGCGAGCCGCGCTCCCACATGTATCGCTGAGTCAGGTATCCTGACTCCCATCCGGCACAGGGACACAAGGAGATCGATGAGCCGCTTCGGCCCTGATCCACATGCCTTCTTCGACCACGTCTACGCCATCGGAGCCCCGTGGGAGATCGGTGGTGTGCAGCCAGCGATGGCCGAGCTTGTCGAGCGGTTCGCGCCGCGCGGCCCCGCGCTTGATCTTGGCTGCGCATCGGGCGACCTCAGCATCCATCTGGCGCGTCAGGGGGTCGCGGTGATCGGTGTCGACTTCGTGCGGGCGGCGATCGAAGAGGCCGAGGCCAAGCGGCCCAGCCTGCCTGCCGAGGTTGCCGACCTGCTCACGTTCGCCGTTGCCGACGCGACGCGCCCGTCGGAGCTCGGCACGTTCGGCTCGGTCTTCGATTCCGGGTTCCTGCACCTCCTGGACGCCGATGAGTCAGCGTCGCTCATCGAGGATCTCGGGCGTGCGTTGGTGCGGGGTGGGCGGCTGTACCTGCACGAGTTCGGTGTGGAGTTCCCGGTCGACAACGTCCCACGCGCGATCACCGAGACCGAGGTGCGCGAGCGGTTCACCGCCGCTGCGGGTTGGCGCGTCCTGCACATCGCCGAAGCCGAGTTCCTGAGCACCGTAGCGGCGCCGACGCCGGCTATCATCGCGTGTATCGAGAAGGGATGACGGTGGAACGGGACAGGGTCCTGCGCCAGCTGCGCGAAGGCAACGAGCGTTACGTGCGCGAGCGCGGCACCGAGCTCATAGGCGGCGTGCCGGGTGTCGTTCCGGCGCACCGGCCGGTAGCGGTGGTCATCGGCTGTTCGGATGCGCGTGTGCCGGTGGAGCAGGTCTTCGACCAGCCGCCGGGCTCGCTGTTCATCGTGCGCGTCGCCGGTCACGTGCTCGAGCCGGCGGCTCTGGCCTCGATCCTGTACGCCATCCGTGATCTCGAGGTTCGGCTGGTCGTGGTGCTCGGTCATCAGTCATGTGGGGCGGTCTGCGCCGCGCTCTCCGGGTCCGCCGACGAGGCGCTTCGCCCGCTGGTCGCGCCGATCGCCGGGCGTCTTCAGCTCCTCGGCGATGAGGGCCGCTGCGAAGACGCCGCCGTCCGCGCCAACGCGCGCGCGGCGGTGGCGGAAGTCCATGCGTACCTGCACGAGGTCGCGCCGGACCTTGCGGGCAGCGTGGACGTGTGCGGCGCGATCAAGTCGCTCGACAGCGGCGAGGTGGAGTGGCTGGACTGACACGGGACGCGCGTTCGTTGCCCGGTGTGGATCGAGATGGAGTCGAGGTTGTCATGCGTAGGTGGCCGAAGCTCGTAGCTCTGGGTGTGGCCGTGACGCTGGTCCTGGCATCCGCCGGCTTCGTCGTCTGGACGCGCATGGCGCGGTACCCGGCTTTCGAGGAAGCAGCGCTGCTTGCGAAGCAAGCCGAGACCGATCAGGGCTGGTTCGTCTTCGAGCCGGATGTCGAACCTCGGGCAGGTCTGGTCTTCTATCCCGGCGGCCTCGTCGATCCGGCCGCGTATGCGCCGCTCATGCGCACGTTGAGCGATCGTGGCGTGCTTGCGGTCATCGTACCCATGCCACTGGACCTGGCCGTGTTCGGCATCGGGCGCGCCGACGAGGTCATCGACGCCTACCCGGGCATCGACACCTGGGTCATCGGCGGACACTCGCTTGGTGGCGCGATGGCCGCCGAGTACGTGAAGGACGGTCCTGGCGCCATCGACGGGGTCGTGTTCCTGGCTTCCTACCCGTCTGAGTCCACCGACCTCTCGGAGCTCCCGCTGTCCGTGGTCTCTGTGTACGGGACTGAGGATGGCGTCGCTGGTGACGTGTTCGAGGCATCCCTCGCGCGCTTGCCCGAGCGCACCGGCCTCGTGGTGATTCCCGGTGGCAACCACGCCCAGTTCGGCGACTACGGCCCGCAGGAGGGCGACGGAATCGCGGCACTCGGCCGTGATGCGCAACAGCGGGCGACCGCAGACGCGATACTCGAGCTGATCGAGTCGCTCGAGTAGGAGGAAGCCTGCTGTTTACCACCCATACCGGCCTGGGTATAACGTCACATCCGGTAGGTCGGCCAAGGGTGATGGTGCTGTGATAGCGCACCTCGAAAGGCACACGGCGGCTCTGGACGTGAACTTCGGTCACGTCTGCGGTTCCGTGCGGAGCGTCCAGCCGCCGTCCTCTCGGTTCCATCTCAGCGATCCGCGTAACCTCTTCCGACACATCGGGTCTGCACATTCCCGCACGTCGACGACCCCTCGACACCACCCTTGCGGCTGGGTGCCGGGGGGGTCGCTCCGTGGTAGGGCGCGGTCCGCCACAAGACCCTTGAGAGGGAGACGTCGGGGGGACCCGTCCGGGTCGCGTTTCCAGGGGGTGAAGCGAGTAATCCTGACCACTGTGCCTCCGTGCATGCCTATCCAGGTCAGGATCTGACAAAGGGAGTGATGGAGTGTGAAGGGAAAGCTGCATCGTCTGCTGGCACTGACGGTCGTGGCTGCCCTGCTCACCGCGTCGACCGCTGGTATCGCAGCTGCCGCACCCGGCGATGAGGACAGCAACGTTACGCTGCGAGAGCGCTACACACGCAAGACAGAGCAGACCAGGGAGCGCCAGGACCGGGTGGTGACCCAGGCGGAGAGGGACCTCGCCGCTTCGAACCTGGCGAAGACGCTCGATGTGCTCGGGCTGCCGTCCGACGCAGGGCCCGAGGAGTACTTCGAGGCACTTGCGCTTGAGCCCCCGGGTCCGGGGGATGTCCCTGACTACTCAGGCATGACGCCCAACTGGGCGTACACACCGCAACTCAGGAAGTTCGTTGACGGTCTGCCTGGACTCGGACCCGAGAACGCCAACAACCTCGGGCAGTATCTGTCGGTGGCCAAGCCGGACACGATCACATACCCCGGCTCGGACTACTACGAGATCGAGCTTCGTGAGTATACGGAACAGATGCACTCGGACCTGCCGCCCACCACACTGCGAGGGTATGTGCAGGTCAACAACGGCACGGACGAACAAGGAGCGAACACGCTCGAGCCGGACCCGATCCACTACATGGGGCCGACGATCATCGCGTCCAAAGACCGTCCCGTGCGAATCAAGTTCACCAACATGCTTCCCACCGGCGAGGATGGTGATCTGTTCATCCCCGTTGATACCTCGGTCATGGGCGCAGGAATGGGCCCGCTGATGGAGGAAGTCCCCGCTGGAATGCCGGTGAACTACACCGAGAACCGCGCCACGCTGCACCTTCACGGCGGACGCAGCCCATGGATCAGCGACGGTACGCCGCACCAGTGGATCACGCCGGCCGGCGAGAACACGCCATACCCCGAGGGCGTGAGCGTCCGGAACGTCCCGGACATGCCCGACCCGGGCGATGGCTCCATGACGTTCTACTACACCAACCAGCAGAGCGCCCGGCTGATGTTCTACCACGACCATTCGTACGGGATCACGCGCCTCAACGTGTACGCCGGCGAGGCCGCTGGCTACATCCTGCAGGATGAGACCGAGCTCGCTCTCGTGGAGGCGGGACTCATCCCCGAGGAGCAGATCCCGTTGGTGATGCAAGACAAGACCTTCGTGGACGCCGCGACCATCACGCAGACGGACCCGACATGGGAGTGGGGGACCGGTGACGTGGTCGACGGATACCGGGTGCCCAAGACCGGCGACCTGTGGCTGCCGCATGTGTACATGCCTGCCCAGAACCCGTACGACCTCAGCGGCTACAACGCGATGGGACGCTGGCACTACGGGCCCTGGTTCTGGCCGCCGACAGCGGTCGAGGTCGGCCCCGTTCCCAACCCCTACTACGTGAGCGATACCGAGACGCCGGGTCAGCCCCCGATGATCCCGGGCGTGCCGCATCCCTCCATGGGCATGGAGGCGTTCTTCGACACGCCGGTCATCAACGGTACCGCGTATCCGGTTCTCGAGGTCGATCCGAAGTCCTACCGGTTCCGGGTCCTGAACGCATCGAACGATCGCTTCTGGAACCTGCAGCTGTATGAGAGCGATCCAACACCCGGAGCCGTCAGGGTCTTCGGGCCGGACCGGTACGCGACCGCCGCTGAGTCCGCTGAGATGGCCTTCCCGGGCTGGGAAGGCGTGACCCACGTCGTGCTCACCTCGGGTGAGGACGCCTCGCAGGTCGACGCACTGGCGGGCGCCGGGCTTGCAGGCGCCTACGGTGCGCCGCTGTTGCTGACCAGGCATACGGCGCTTCCCGCAGTGACAGCTGCGGCGCTTTCCGCGATGCCTGACGGTGTCGCGGTCCATATCGTGGGCGGCACAGGGGTCGTGTCACCGCTTATCGCCTCGGTGATCGAGGCACTCCCGAACGTGGCGTCGGTCGACCGTATCTCAGGAGTCGATCGCTATGCGACCGCCGGTTCTGTGGCGTACAGGATGCGATCGGTGCTGGGTACGGACTTCCCCGCATCGGCGTTCGTCGTCAACGGCGCCACACCCGCGAACTTCTTCGACAGCCTGATCGCGGGCCCCGCGTCCGTGCAAAACCACTATCCGATCCTTCTCGTGCGTCCGGACTCGGTGCCGCAGGCAACGCTCGCGGCACTCTCATCGCTCGAGACCTCACGGACCTTCATCGTGGGTGGGACCGGCGCTGTGAGCGAGGCGGTGGCAACGGAGATCGGCACTCTCGCCGAGGATCGGATCGCCGGGGTCGATCGCTTCGAGACGGCGATCGCCTTCGCCGAGAGGGCGTTCGCCGAGGGTTGGCTGCGTCCGGACGACATCGGTGTCGCCGTGAGCACCATCGATGCCCTGTCAGGCGGCGTTTCGCTCGGCCACCTCGGTGGACCGATGCTCCTGTCGCGGCGCGACTCACTGCCCGCCTCAACTGCCGGATTCCTGGCCGACAACCGGCTTGAGATCCTGCGTGTCTCGGTGTTCGGCGGCACGGGGGCCGTGAGCGACGCGGTCTTCGCACTCCTCCTCGATGCGAACAGGAACGACACCGAGGTGAAGATGGTGCCCGCAGCACCTGGCGGGCCGGAGGGCTGGCCTGTCGACGGTCGTGATGGCGGCGTTCCCGACCCGGCCACCGCTGGACCGGAGATGATCCAGATCGCGACTGAGGGAGGGTTCCTGCCCGAGCCTGTCGTGCTGCCCAACCAGCCGATCGACTGGAACGTGGATGTCACCACGTTCAACGCCGGCAACGTCAACGCCGGCACGCTGATGCTTGGTCCGGCTGAGCGGGCCGATGTCATCGTCGACTTCTCGGAGTGGGCCGGCAAGACGCTCATCATGTACAACGACGCACCTGCTCCGTGGCCTGCCCCCGACCCCCGGTACGACTACTACACTGGCAACAACGACTACACCGAGGAGGGCGGGCACGCCAGCACGAAGCCTGGCTACGGGCCGAACGTTCGCACAGTGATGCAGATCAAGGTGGCCGAGGCGACTCCCGAGCCGGCATTCGATCTTGCCGCGCTCGAAGCCGCCTGGGTATCCACCGACACCACGGCGGGTGTCTTCGCATCCTCCCAGGAGGACATCATCGTGGCGCAGGAGTCCTATAGCGCAGCGTACAACCAGGAGTTCTCCGGCGTCTGGCCTGACTGGGGCGTTGTGCGGATCTTCGACAACGAGCTCACCTTCAGGACCATCGAGGGCGACCAGGTGACGCTCCCGCTGGAGCCAAAGGCTATCCAGGACGAGATGGGTGAGACCTTCGACAAGACGTACGGCCGCATGGCGGGCAAGCTCGGTCTTGAGGTTCCCAACACGGTCGCGGGTCTGCAGAACTTCAACCTGTATGACTATCCGGCGCCACCGACGGAACTTCTCGGTGAGTCGGTGGAGGGGGCCAAGATCGGTGAACTCGGCGACGGGACACAGATCTGGAAGATCACCCAGAACGGCGTCGACACGCACCCGATGCATTTCCACCTCTTCGAGGTGCAACTGCTCAACAGGGTCGCGTGGGACAACCGGGTGATGATGCCGCTTCCTAACGAGCTCGGCTGGAAGGACACGCTGAAGGTCAACCCGCTGGAGGATACGATCGTAGCCCTGAGGCCGGTGGTGCCTCAGGTGCCCTTCGATCTGCCTAACAGCGTCCGTCCGCTCGACCCCACGATGCCCGAAGGGGCGATCCTGTGGGGTGCAGGCGAGGTCTTCAACCCGCTCGGTGATCCGGTGTCCCCGGTCATCAACAACATCGTCAACTTCGGCTGGGAGTACGTGTGGCACTGCCACATCCTCAGCCACGAGGAGATGGACATGATGCGGCCGATGGCGTTCGGCGTGGCGCCAAGGCCGCCGAGCGACCTGGCCGCAACGCTCGATCTGGGTGTGATGAACCTCACCTGGACGGACAACTCCATCAACGAGACCGGATTCGTCATCCAGCGGGCCGAGGACTCGGAGTTCACGAGCGGCACGGTGACGTTCACAGTGGGTGAGAATGCGACGTCGTACGCCGACGACACCGCGGTTCCGGGTGTGACGTACTACTACCGCGTCCATGCCACCAATGTGATCGGTGATCCGGCAACGTATCCGCTGGCAGGTCCCAACGTGCCAGGATTCCCCACGAAGACGTTCGACTCGTCGCCGTCCAACGTGGTGTCCATGCTGAACGAGGGCGTGGATGCGAACGCGTTCCGTGCACTCGGCCGGGAGCTCTTCTTCGATACCGGTCTTTCGGACCCCGTCGGGCAGTCGTGTGCGTCGTGCCACGACCCGGCGACCGGCTTCGCTGATCCTGATGGCGACGCGGTCTCTCCGGGCGCGGTAGCTGGCCTGGCCGGCAACCGTAACGCGCCGATGGCGTCGTACGCCGGGTTCATCCCGCCGTTCGGTTTCGATGAAGCGATAGGCGAGTACACCGGCGGGCAGTTCTGGGATGGTCATGTGGACACGTTGGAGGAGCAGGCCAAGGAGCCGTTGCTGAACCCGCTCGAGATGCACATGGCCGATGATTCCGCAGTGGTCGCGGCAGTGGCCGCGGCACCGTATGCGCCCGACTTCCTGGCCGCGTTCGGTCCTGCGAGCCTGGAGACCACATCGGTGGCGTTCGACTACATCGCTGCCGTTCTCGGCGCATACGAGCGCTCGGCTGAGGTGAACCCGTTCACCTCCAAGCACGATTATGCGATGAAGTTGGTCGGACCCCCGCGGATGAACACGTTCACGATGCAGGAGCGAGAGGGGATGATGCTCTTCAACGGCGCCGCCAAGTGTTGGGTATGTCACACCACGCCAACGGGCGGCACGATGCTCATGGGCGATGCGATGGCGTTCGTGCCCGATCAGCTCGTCTTGTTCAGCGATTACCGGTACTCCAACCTCGGCATCCCGAAGAACCCCGACAACCCGTTCTACAGCTTGCCTCCGGAGATCAATCCGGACGGAGCGGCCTGGGTGGACCACGGGCTCGCGGCCGTGATGCCGGGCGGAGTGGCGGCGAATCCGACGCTCGACGGCCTGTTCAAGACACCGAGTCTGCGCAACGTGGCGCTGACGGCGCCTTACGGTCACAACGGCTACTTCAAGACGCTGAAGGAGATAGTCCACTTCTACAACACACGGGACGTCCCTGGCGCTGGCTGGCCGGCACCTGAGGTGGCGGCCAACATCGACACCGAGAACATGGGTGACCTTGGGCTGACCGACGCGCAAGAGGACGCGATCGTGGCGTTCCTCGAAACGCTCAGTGACGGGTGGGCCCCTCCAGCGCCGTAGATGGAGCTGGACCGATCGCGCGTCACACGGGCGACGGTCCGCGAAAGCGGACCGTCGCCCCATGCGTGTTCAGACCCCTGATGGGTAGACTCTCAACGACTGCGATTCCGATCCACCGGGTGCCGAACTCCGTCTGGTCCGTGTGCCAGGCACGGTACGCCCGACGACTCTCAGGCGAGTCGATGTGATCCAGGTGGCGTCGTGGCTCGCTGCTATACTGTCGTCACTGGCTCAGTCGGGTGGAAGGATAGCCACACCATGAAGTTCATCATCCGGATGCTGATCAGTGCGGCCGCGATCTTCGGCGTCGCATACCTGTCGAACGGCTGGTTGCTGCAGGTCGACGAGTTCTGGCCTTCGGCCGTGCTTGCCGCCGTCGTACTGGCACTCGTGAACGCCATCGTGAAGCCCATCGTGCATGTGCTGTCCCTGCCGGTCACCTGCCTGACACTCGGCCTGTTCTCGCTGGTGATCAGTGCGGCGATGCTCTACATCGTCGCATGGGTGGTCGATGGCGTCGCCACCACTGGCTTCTGGCAGACCGTGCTCGCCGCGGTGATCATCGCGGTCGTCACGTCCGTGGGCACCTCGCTGGTCGACGGCAAAGACTAGCGGGTGGTGTCGTGACGACGGAGACGATCGGTATCGACGACACTGAGAACGGTAACGAGCGCGACCTCGTGCTCATCACCGGCATGTCCGGCGCCGGTCGTACCGAGGCGATCCACACGTTCGAGGACCTCGGGTACTTCTGCATAGACAACCTGCCGCCAGCGCTCCTCGGCCAGCTCGTCGAGCTCACCGCCCTACCCGGTAGCCGCATCCGCAGGGTGGCCGTTGTGTGCGACGTCCGGGGCGGCGCGTTCTTCGAGGACCTCATCGCCGCGATCGATCGCCTTGAGGAGCGCGGCGACCACCCTCGCATACTGTTCCTGAGCGCGGACGACCGCACGCTCGTTCGACGCTTCAAGGAGACCCGGCGCAGGCACCCGCTCGCCGAGGTCGGCTCGGTGGCAAGCGGCATCGCCGAGGAGCGGCGGCGGCTGGAGGCTATCGAGCGTCGCGCCGACTTCCGGGTGGACACCACCGACCTTCCGCCTCAGGACCTGCGAGCACTGATCCGCGAGGAGTTCGTGCCGGCGGGGCACGAAGACCAACTGATGGTGACGGTCTCATCCTTCGGCTTCAAGTACGGTGTCCCGATCGACGCCGACATCGTCATGGACGTCCGCTTCCTGCCCAACCCGCACTACATCGACCGCCTGCGTCCCAAGACCGGCCTTGACCGGCCCGTCCGCGCGTACGTGCTCGAGAAGCCGGAAGCAGAGGTCTTCCTTGAGCGCTGGCTGCCGCTTGTCGAGTTCCTGCTGCCCAACTACCTCTCCGAGGGCAAGACAGCGCTGCACATAGCGCTCGGCTGCACCGGCGGCAAGCATCGCAGCGTGGCGCTCGCGGAGCGTACCGCGGAGTTCGTCCGGCAAGCCGGCTACACGGTGGCCGTCACGCATCGCGATATCGCGAAAGACAAGGCGCGCCCATGATGGCGCGCCCGGCTGTCGCCATCGGTGGGGGGACCGGGCTGCCGCTCGTGCTGCGGTGCCTCCTTGCGGCGGGATTCGACACCACCGCCGTCGTCACCGTCGCCGATGACGGCGGCTCCTCCGGGCACCTGCGGCGTGAACTGGGGATGCTGCCGCCCGGCGACATCCGCAACTGTCTGGTCGCGCTCGCCGAGCCTGAGAGCGAGCTCGCGGGCGTGTTCCAGTACCGCTTCCCCTCAGGTGAGGGGCTCGCCGGGCATGCGCTGGGCAATCTGATCATCGCGGCCCTGGCCGACCTCGAAGGAGGGTTCGCGCAGGCGGTGGAGGCCGCGGGCCGGCTGCTCAGGGTACGCGGCCGTGTCCTGCCCGCAACGCTCGCCGACGTGGTCCTCTCCGGCCGCGACCGCGAAGGGCGCCTCGTGATCGGTCAGGCCAAGGTGGCCGAGACGGACGGCCCCATCGCACGCGTCTGCCTGGAGCCTGCCGGTGTGCCCGGATACCCTCCGGCGCTCGATGCTGTCCGGAACGCTGAGGTCGTCGTGATCGGCCCGGGCAGTCTGTTCACGAGCATCATCCCGAACTTCCTGGTCGACGGCGTGACCGAGGCGCTCTCCGAGAGCGATGCGCGCGTGATCTACGTGTGCAACGTGGCGAACATGCGTGGCGAGACCGCGGGGATGGACGCGGCTGACCACGTCGCCGCGCTCGTGGCGCACGGTCTTGGCGGAGTGATCGATGTGGTGCTCGTCGACGAACCGGTTTCCGGTCAGCGCGCCGACGCGGTGGAGGCGGGCCCCGTGCAGCGCGCGCGTATCGAAGCCGAGGGAATCAGCGTGGTGGGAGCGGAACTCGTCGATCCCTCCAGCCCGGCGCGGCACGATCCCGAGAGACTGCTTGCCGCGCTGTCGGAGGTGTGGTGATGTCGTTCACTGCGGAGGTCAAGGAGGAGCTCGCGCGGATCGAGGCGTCGAAGCCCTGCTGCGCCCGCGCGGAGCTATCGGCGCTGATCAGGGTCGAGGGCACGCTCCACTTCACCGGCGGCGGTCACATGCGACTCGAGATCGCCACGGAGACGGCGCCTGTCGCGCGCAAGATCATCAAGCTGCTGCACAGCACGTACCAGCTTGAGACCGAGCTGACCGTTCGGCGGTCGGTGCTGCACCGGTCCAACAACTACCTCATCACCGTGGTGAACCAACCCGGACTGCACCCGGCGCTCACCGACATGGGTATCGTCGACGCGTCGTTCGCGCCGCTGTACGAACTGCCGCGCAGCCTCATCAAGAAGGACTGCTGCGCGATCGCATACCTGCGGGGAGTGTTCCTCGGCGGTGGCTTCGTGGCGGACCCGCATGGCGACTTCCATTTCGAGCTCACGGCCGAGAGCGAACCGGTCGCGAACGATCTCGTCACGCTGATGGCCCGCTTTGGCATCAATGCCCGGGTCACCAGCAGGCGCGGCTCGTACACGGTCTATCTGAAGGGCGCAGAGCCGATCGTCGACTTCCTCGCTCTGGTGGGTGCGCATCGTGCGCTCCTTCGCACGGAGGACGTGCGGATCATCAAGGAGATGCGCAACGATGTGAACCGGCTCGTGAACGCCGAGACGGCCAACCTCCAGAAGACCGCGGCCGCCGCGGCCGGGCAGGTCGAGGCGGTGCGCTCCATCGAACGGGCGAGAGGCCTCGACGCGCTCCCGCCGGCGCTGCGGGAGATCGCGTCGCTCAGGCTCGAGCATCCGGAAGTGAGTCTGCGTGAACTCGGGGAGCTGGCTGACCCGCCACTCTCCAAGTCCGCGGTCTACCATCGGATCCGGCGGTTGGAGGAGCTCGCCGAGGAGTTGTACGGGTAGGTACTCACCGGAGGCTCCGACGCCGTGAAGTCGTTCGCACGGGCAGTCTCCGGTTCGTATCAATCGGTTACTATGTGAGACGGGCCATCTGGTCCGGGAATCGACGGCGCACGGCTTCAAGGAGGGGTACCACGTGACGATCCGGGTAGGTATCAACGGCTTCGGTCGCATCGGCCGACTGGTGTTCCGCGCGTGTGAGAGCGATCCGGCGATCGAGGTCGTGGCTGTCAACGACCTCACCGATGCCGCAACGCTGGCGCACCTGCTCAAGTACGACTCGGTCCACAAGGTCTTCCCGCACGAGGTGGTCGCGGGCGAGGGTTCCTTCACCGTCGATGGTCGCGAGGTCAAGGTCATGGCCCAGCGCGACCCTGCGCAGCTGCCGTGGGGCGAGCTCGGTGTCGATATCGTTGTCGAATCCACCGGCTTCTTCACCGACGCCACCAAGGCCGCCGCGCACCGAGACGCCGGAGCGAAGAAGGTCATCATCTCGGCGCCGGCCAAGAACGAGGACATCACGATCGTCATCGGCGTGAACGATGACGAGTACGATGCCGAGAAGCACCACATCATCTCCAACGCGTCGTGCACCACCAACTGCCTTGCGCCGTTCGCCAAGGTTCTTCGTGACAGCTTCGGCCTCAAGGCCGGTTTCATGAACACCATCCACAGCTACACCAACGACCAGAACATCCTGGACCTGCCACACAAGGACCTGCGGCGCGCCCGTGCCGCCGCGATGTCCATAATCCCCACGTCCACAGGCGCCGCCAAGGCGATCGGCCTGGTGCTCCCGGACATGAAGGGCAAGCTTGATGGCATGTCCATGCGTGTCCCAACGCCGGACGGCTCCGTGGTCGATCTTGTGGCCGAGCTCGAGACGCCGGTCACCAAGGAGCAGATCAACGCGGCGATGAAGTCCGCGGCGGACGGTCCGATGAAGGGCATCCTTGAGTACTGCACGGACCCGATCGTCTCGATCGACGTCGTGGGCAACGCACACTCCTCGATCTTCGACTCGTTGCAGACGATGGTCATGGGCGGCGAGGGGACGTTCGTGAAGTGCGTCTCGTGGTACGACAACGAATGGGGTTACTCCAACCGCGTCAAGGACCTCATCAAGATCGTCGGCTAGACCCGCACAACGGCGGGGCGCCCACCGCAACGGGGCGCCCCGTTTCACGCTCCGCAGTCGTTCAGGCGTATCCCGGGAGGCTCCATGTTCGCCAAGAAGACCATCAAGGACGTCGACGTCCGTGGCAAGCGGGTGCTCGTGCGCGTCGACTTCAACGTGCCGATCGCCGATGGCGAGGTCACCGATGACACACGGGTCCGTGCGGCGCTGCCGACGATCAGGTATCTGGTCGATCACGGCGCACGTGTCGTGCTGATGAGTCATCTCGGGCGTCCCAAAGGTGAGCCTGATCCGCAGTTCACCCTCAAGCCGGCCCGTCGCACACTGCAGCGTCTCATCGGGCGCAACGTGGCGTTCTCCCCTGAGACGGTGGGGCCGGAGGCCGAGGAGGCCGTGGGTCGCATGATCGATGGCGAGATACTCATGCTGGAGAACGTGCGCTTCCATCCCGGCGAGAAGACCAACGACCCGGAGTTCGCGCGTCGACTCGCGTCGCTCGGCGACATCTACGTGAACGACGCCTTCGGGGCGGCGCATCGGGCCCACGCCTCGACGGCCGGCGTCGCCGCATACCTGCCGGCGTACGCGGGCATGCTGCTGATGCGAGAGGTCGAGACGCTCACGCATATCCTCACCGAGCCGGATCGGCCGTTCGTTGCGATCCTCGGCGGCAGCAAAGTGAGCGACAAGTTCGGCGTGATCGACAAGCTGATCGACTGCTGCGATTCGCTGCTCATCGGCGGCGGTATGGCGTTCACCTTCCTCGTTGCGAAGGGCCATGAAGTGGGGGACTCCATCGTCGAGGCCGACTGGATAGAGCCTGCCAAGGCGATGCTCGAGAAGGCCAAGGCCGCGGGAGTCGATCTGGTCCTGCCGACCGACTTCGTCATCGCTTCGGAGATCGCCGATGATGCGGAGACCCGCATCGTGGGCCGGGAGGAGATCCCCAGGGGCATGATGGGCCTGGATATCGGCCCGAGCACCACGGAGCTCTACAAGGGCGACATCGCGATGGCAAAGACCATCTTCTGGAACGGCCCCATGGGCGTGTTCGAGAAGAAGCCGTTCGAGACCGGCACGCGGGAGGTGGCCGTTGCCGTGGGCCGCAACAGTCGCGCGCAGTCGATCATCGGCGGTGGCGACTCGGCGGCTGCTCTCAAGAAGTTCGGCCTCGAGGACCGGGTGACGTTCGTCTCCACCGGCGGCGGGGCATCGATGAAGCTGCTCGAGGGCGCGACGCTGCCTGGCGTCGACGCGCTCCTGGACAAGTAGGAGGGACGCATGGACCGTCGCATGCTCGTCGCGGGCAACTGGAAGATGTACACCACCTCCGGGGAGGGCGCGGTCCTCATCCAGGATCTCGCGCAACTCGTGGAGGAGCAGTGGGAGACGGTTGAGGTCGCGGTGTGCCCCCCGTTCACGGGGCTCAAGGCCGCGTCCACCGTCATCGAACTCGATCGCCTGGACATCTCTCTGGGCGCGCAGGACGTGCACTGGGAGGCCGAGGGCGCGTTCACCGGCGCCATCGCCCCACGCATGCTCACGGAGCTGCGGTGTGACTACGTCATCGTCGGCCACTCGGAGCGCCGGGAGTTCTTCGGCGACACGAACGAGACGGTGAACAAGAAGGTCCGGGCGACGTTCGACGCAGGCATGGTGCCGATCATGTGCTGCGGAGAGTCGCTCGATATCCGCGAGGGGCTCGGCACCGAGTCGTTCGTGCGCACGCAGGTGACCGAGGGTGCGGCGGGGCTGTCCCCCGAGGAGGCCGCACGGCTCGTGATCGCCTACGAGCCGATCTGGGCCATCGGGACAGGCCGCACGCCCACGCCCGAGGCCGCGAACGATGTCTGCCGTGCGATCCGCGCGACGATCGGGGCGATGTACGGACCGCCGGCCGCTATGGCGGTTCGCGTGCTGTACGGCGGGTCGGTGAAGCCTGAGAACGCCTCGATGTTCTTCAGCGAACCCGACATCGACGGTGCGCTTGTGGGCGGCGCCGCGCTGAAGGCCGACTCGTTCGCGGACATCGTGAAGGCCGCCTGCTAGTGCCAGCGCAGCGGCCGGTTGCACTCATCATCATGGACGGCTTCGGCGTTGCGGCGCCGGGCCCTGGCAATGCCATCACGGCAGCGCGCACGCCGCGCCTCGACGGGATCCTCGAGCAGTGGCCGATGACGACGCTGGCGGCGAGCGGCCGTGCGGTAGGTCTGCCGGACGGTCAGATGGGCAACTCCGAGGTCGGCCATCTGAACATGGGCGCCGGCAGGGTGGTCTACCAGGAGCTCACCCGTATCGACCGTGCGATCGAGGACGGGTCGCTCGAACAGAACGAGGTGCTGCGCACCGCGATCGACACAGCTGTCGCCGCGGGACGGGCCGTGCACTTCATGGGACTCGTCTCCGATGGCGGGGTGCACAGCCATCAGGAGCACCTGTACGCACTCGTGCGCATGGCTGCCGCGCGAGGTGCGGATCGCGTCTTCGTGCACGCGTTCCTCGACGGCCGTGACGTGCCGCCGTCGAGCGGTCTGGGATTCGTGGAGCGGCTCGAGGGGGTGCTCGGCGAGATCGGCGTTGGCCGGATCGCGACCGTGGCGGGGCGCTACTACGCCATGGATCGCGACAACCGTTGGGAGCGCGTCGAGCGCGCGTGGCGGGCGATGGCGCTCGGCGAGGGGGTGGGCGCCGCTTCTGCCACAGCGGCGATCGCCGCTTCTTATGAAGCGGGTGTCACTGACGAGTTCGTCGTGCCAGCGGTCGTATTGCGCGAGGGCGTGCCCATCGGGACCGTGGCCGAAGGCGATGCGCTCGTCTTCTTCAACTTCCGTCCGGATCGCGCGCGTGAGATCACCCGGGCCTTCGTCGACCCGGCGTTCGCCGGTTTCGATAGGCCGACGGCCCCGACGCCCGTGTTCGTGTGTCTCACCGAATACGATCCCACGATCCCGGCACCGGTCGCGTTTCCCAAGGACCTGCCGTGTTGCGTGCTCGCGGATGTGGTGGCCGAGGCCGGACTGCGCCAGCTGCACATCGCCGAGACCGAGAAGTACGCACACGTCACCTTCTTCTTCAACGGCGGGGCCGAGACTCCGAAGGCGGGGGAGGAACGCGTGCTCATCCCGAGCCCGAAGGTCGCCACGTACGACCTGCAGCCGGAGATGAGCGCGCCCGGGGTCACGGCCGCACTCGTGGCGGCGATCGAGGCTGAGCGGGCCGACCTGTACATCGTGAACTACGCCAACTGTGACATGGTCGGGCATACCGGCGTCTTCGACGCGGCCGTGAGCGCGGTCGAGGCGGTGGATGCGGGTGTGGGCGCGGTGGTCGACGCGATCCGCGAGCGAGGCGGCTCCGCGATCATCACGGCCGACCACGGCAACGCCGAGCAGATGCGTGACCCGTCTGACGGTGGAGCGTTCACCGCGCACACGCTGAGTCCGGTGCCGTTCATGTGCGTCGCCGACGGCGTGGGTTCGCTGCGTGAAGGCGGCATCCTGTCCGATGTCGCGCCGTCGGTCCTCGACCTGCTCGGGGTCCCTGCACCCGCTGAGTGGACGGCCCGCTCGCTCCTGATGCGGGGCTGACGCGTATGGCCGCGTACTTGAGGTACGAAGGGCGCGCGGCTATACTGACACGGTTCGTCCGGATGTTCCGCCGCCCCTAGCGGCTTGAGTGAGGAGATCACTGTGGATATCGTCGCATACATCGCTCTTGCTATTCACGTAATATGCGGAATTGGCATGATAGTATTCGTTCTTCTCCACTCGGGTAAGGGCACTGGCGTCTCCTCGCTGTTCGGTGCGGGTATGCCGGCTTCGGCTACGGGAACCGGCATGATCGAGAAGAACCTCGACCGCATCACGATCGCCTTCGCCGCTGGTTATGGGCTTACGGCGCTGCTTCTGATGATCGTCTATCGCCCGGGCGTCTAGACCCCGAAACCAGCCTGGAAGCATGCCCGGATGGCCGCCGCAAGGCGGCCATCCTCAGTGTTGTTGCAGTTCGGCAACGACGTCTAGCGCTTGCACTTCGATGCAGACATCGCCAAACTAATACGTTAGGCAAACGCAGTAGACGCGGTCGGCATGGTGACGTCCACCATGCCCGCAAGCCGCCGGAGCCGCCGTAAGGAGGGATGTGCGAGGCGAGAGCAGCCAAGACCGCAACGGATAGGACACAACGAACAGTCCTAGTACTGGAGGGAGGCTCTACCTTGTCCGAGCGAATTCGCAAGGGTTTTTCCATTCTTCTCGCACTCGCGCTGGTCGCATCGATGTTCTCGATCGCCGGTTGTGCAGCCGAGGAGGAGCCCACCGACGACGGTACCGATGAGCCGGTATCCGACATCACCAAGGGTGGCACGTTCAACTTCTACATCAGCGAGCCTGCGTTCATCGACCCGTACAACCTTCAGGAGTCTGAGGGCACGCAGGTCGGTCAGGCCGTCTTCGACAGCCTCGTGTCCTTCGACCCGATCACCTCTGAGGTCAAGCCGGCCGCAGCGGTGAGCTGGGAGTCCAACGAGGACGCCACCGTCTGGACCTTCAAGCTCGTCGAAGGTGCCAAGTTCCATGACGGCAGCGACGTGACCGCGGACGACTTCAAGTACGCCTGGGAGCGCATCTGCACCCCGGCCAACGAGTCCGAGATCTCCTACCACCTGGGCGCCGTGAAGGGTTACGACGCGATGCAGGCGGAGACCGCCACCGAGCTTGAGGGCGTCAAGGTCGTCGACGACTACACCCTCGAGGTCACTCTGAACTACGGCTTCGCCGACTTCGAGTACGTCGTCGGCCACCCGGCCCTCGCGCCGGTGCCGAAGGAGGCCGTCGAGGCTGATCCCGCCGCCTTCAGCGACATGCCGATCGGCAACGGCCCCTTCAAGATGGCCGAGCCGTGGGCGCACGACCAGTACATCAAGATCGTGAAGTTCGATGACTACTACGGCGACGAGCCGAACATCGATGGCGTCGACTTCAAGATTCTTGCCGACCAGGACACCGCGTTCCTCGAGTTCGAGGCGGGCAACCTGGACTTCACGCAGATCCCGACCGGCCGTATCCAGGAGACCGTCGACAAGTTCGGCGAGAGCCCTGACGGCTACACCCTGAACCCTGGCGAGCAGGTCAGCCTGGGCGCCGAGCAGGCCATCTACTACCTGCTCGTCAACACCACCGACCCTGCGCTGAAGGACCCGAAGGTCCGCGCCGCCCTGTCGATGGCGATCGACCGCCAGGACATCTGCGACAAGGTCTTCGAGGGCACCCGCACGCCTGCTACGGGTATCGTCCCGCCGGGCATCGTGGGCCATGAGCCGAACGCCTTCCCGTACGCCAAGTACGATGTCGAGGCCGCCAAGGCGATGCTGGCCGAGGCTGGCTTCCCGAACGGTGAGGGCTTCCCGACCATCTCGCTCGAGTACAACTCTGGCTCCGGCCACGAGGACATCCTCCAGCTCGTCCAGGAGGACCTGAAGGCCATCGGCGTCAACGGCGAGCTCGTCGGCTCCGAGTGGGCGCAGTACCTCGACAAGCTGGGTGCCAAGGACTACCAGGTCGGTCGCCTCGGCTGGATCGCCGACTATCCGATCATGGACAACTTCCTGTACCCGCTGTTCAAGACCGGCAGCAGCGACAACTACTCGTTCTACAGCAACGCTGATGTCGACGCGAAGCTGGATGAGGCCCGCACGACCGTCGACGACGACGCCCGTGTCGCCCTCTACCAGGAGATCGAGAGCATCGTTGGCGATGACTCCGTTTCGATTCCGATGTTCTACTATCGCCACACGCGCGTCGCATCCGACCGCGTCAACGATGGTGTGTACAGCGCGAACGGTCTCTTCACATTCGAGTCGTGCTGGCTGTCCGAGTAATCGGAGCATGATCCGGTTCGACAGCTGATTTGAGGCGAGAGTGCCGGGGCGCCCCCGGGTGCCCCGGCACTTCGCATTCCTGGCCGTGTAGCGCGGATTTGGAAGACAGGTCCAATGTTCAAGTACGTGATGCGACGCATCTTTCAGATGATCCCGGTATTCCTCGGGGTCACGCTGATGCTGTTCGTTCTACGGATCCCCGGATTCCTGCCAGGTGATCCCATCCAACTCATCGTCGGTGAGCGTGAGCTCACACCGGCGCTGCGCGCGCAGATCGAGGAGAAGAACCACCTCAACGAACCCCTGCACGTGCAGTACGGGTACTACGTCGGAGGTCTTCTCCAGGGCGACCTCGGCGAGTCGTATCAGAAGAGCCGTCCGGTGACGGACATTCTCGGGGACAAGTTCCCCAATACCTTCCGCCTGGCGTTCGCCGCGATCCTTGTCGAGATCATCGTCGGTATCCTTGCGGGCATCATCTCGGCGGTGAAGCAGTACTCCTTCTGGGATGTGCTGGTCACCCTATCGACGTCGGTCCTCGTGTCCGTGCCGGTGTTCTGGCTGGGCATGCTGTTGCAGATGTTCTTCGGCATCAAGCTGAAGGAGTGGACCGGCGGTTCCGTGTTCCTTCCGATCTCGGGAATGGGCAATCCTCCCGACTTCATGCACCTCATCCTTCCGGCCATAACCCTGGCCTCCGTCTCGACGGCGTACGTGGCACGCATCATGCGGAGCCAGATGCTCGAGGCGATGGGTCAGGACTACATACGTACGGCGATGGCCAAGGGCCTCACCGAGCGTGCGGTCGTCTTCAAGCACGCGCTGAAGAACGCCTTGATCCCTGTCGTCACCTACATCGGTATCGACCTTGGCGCTCTCATGGGTGGCGCCATCCTCACCGAGAGCGTGTTCTCCTGGCCCGGCGTGGGCCGAGAGATCTACCTCGCGGTGCTGCAACGTGACTGGCCTGTGGTCATGGGCGGCGTGGTGGTGGTCGTCGTGATCGTCATGGTCGTCAACCTGCTCGTGGATATCAGCTACGCGGCACTCGACCCGCGCATCAGGTATGGGGGTGCTGCCGAATGATCGATCGGAAGAAGAAGGCCGGCGCTCCGTTCGCCGAGGCCGGCGAGCCGGTCGATGCGGGCGGCCACCTGCTCAAGGATGACCGTCCTGGCGTCGTCGCGATCCCGGGCGCGGGGGATATGGCCCCGGCACGCAAGACCCGGACGCTCGCAGGCGACGCGTGGCTACGCCTTCGCAGGAACAAGCTCGCGATCGCTGGTCTGGTGTGGATCGTGTTCATCACGATCATGACGGTCTCAGCCGACCTGTGGGCCCCCCAGTTCTTCGCTGACCCCACGTCCACCGAGTTCGAGGGACTCCAGTCGCCATCGGCGGCCCATCCGTTCGGAACCGACCGGATCGGGCGTGACGTGTTCTCCCGCGTCGTGTACGGCGCGAGGCCGTCGCTGTCGGTCGGCGTGCTCGCCGTGAGCATCTCGCTCGTCCTCGGACTGATCTTTGGAGCGCTGTCGGGCTACTACGGCGGTCTGCTTGATTCGTTCATCATGAGAACGGCCGACGTGTTCTTCGCGTTCCCGTACATGTTGTTCACGATCGCATTGCTCGCGGTGCTTGGTCCGGGGTTGCAGAACGTGTTCATCGCGATCGGTATCCTCGGCTGGCCCTCGATCGCACGCGTGTTCCGTAGCTCCATCCTCTCGGTCAAGGAGACCGAGTACGTGGACGCGGCGCGCGCGATGGGCGCCTCCGACCTGCGCATCATGTCGCGGCACATCCTGCCGAATGCGATCGCTCCCATCATCGTCTATGGCACGATGAGCATCGGCGGCGCGATCATCACCGAGGCCGCCCTGTCGTACCTCGGCATGGGGGTCCAGGCGCCGACCCCCTCGTGGGGGAGCATGCTCTCCGAGGCCAAGGCGCTGATGACCGCGGCCCCGTGGCTCACGATCTGGCCTGGTTTCGCCATCCTGACGACCGTACTGTCGTTCGTGCTCATGGGCGACGGCATGCGCGACGCGCTCGACGTGAAGATGAAGGACTAAGACATGGCCCTACTCGAAGTCACGAACCTCAAGACGCACTTCACCACCCGTGACGGTGTCGTCAGGGCCGTTGATGGCGTGTCGTTCAGCGTGGAAGAGGGACACACGCTCGCGATCGTGGGCGAATCCGGCTCTGGCAAGTCGGTGACCGCGTTGTCGCTCATGCGGCTGATACCCGACCCGCCCGGCAAGATCATCGAGGGCTCGATCATCCTTCGGGGCGATGACGTCCTCAAGATGGACGACAGCACCGTGCGCGAGATGCGCGGCGACCGGATCGCGATGATCTTCCAGGACCCGATGACCTCTCTCAACCCGGTGTTCAGGGTCGGTTTCCAGATAGGTGAGGCCCTGCGGATCCACAAGGGTATGACCCGCAAGGAGGCGGCCGCACGCGCCGTCGAGATGCTGGAACTCGTCGGTATCCCGAACCCCGCTGACCGTGCACGCGACTATCCGCACCAGTTCTCAGGCGGTATGCGGCAGCGGGCCATGATCGCGATGGCGCTGGCGTGCGACCCGGACATCCTTATCGCCGACGAACCCACGACCGCTCTCGATGTGACCATCCAGGCGCAGATCCTCGAGCTTATGATCGAGCTTCAACAGCGCAAGGGCACGGCGATCATCATGATCACCCACGACCTTGGCGTGGTGGCCGACATGGCCGACGACGTGATGGTGATGTATGC
>Ga0209066_10001050_pt1 | contig 37735 bp, 28 predicted proteins | sample All_14_2_FD_187198 | JGI IMG/M metagenome (GOLD analysis project Ga0209066, IMG submission 187198) | Freshwater microbial communities in response to fracking from Pennsylvania, USA - Allegheny Zone_MetaG_DW_15 (SPAdes) (version 2) ... | reverse complement strand
CTGCTGACCTGCTGCCTCACGGCTTCAGCCGCCGCTTTCGACCCGGCCGGCTGGGAGACCAGCCGCAATTTCCCGCTGCTGGGCTCGGCCGAAGCCAAAAAGGGCGGGGAGCTGCGGATGGCGTGGGCCAATTTCCCTCCCACGCTGCGCACCAACGGCCCCAACTCGAACACCGCCGAGGCCGGCGACGTGCGCGGGATGATGTACGAGTCGCTGGTGGGCCTGCACCCGGAGACACTCGCGCATATCCCCGGCCTGGCCGACTACTGGAAGACCTCCCCGGATAAGAAGACCTTCTATTTCCATATCAACCCGAAGGCCCGCTGGGCCGACGGCAGCCCGGTGACGGCCGACGACGTGGTGGCCACCTGGGAGTTCCGCGTCCGCAAGGACATCAAGGACCCCTATTCGCTGATGATGTGGGACGGGAATTTCGAGAAGCCGGCGGCCTTGTCGCGCGACGTGGTCTCCGTGCGCGCCAAGAAGCTGCACTGGCGCCTCTTCCTCTACTTCGCCGGCATGGCGGTCTACCCGGCCAAGCAGCTGCGCGCGCTGAACGGGGAGGAGTACCTTCGCGACTGGAACTGGAAGCCGTTCATGGGCTCCGGTCCCTACGAGCTCAAACCCGAGAACGTCAAGAGCCAGCACTCGGTCACGCTGACCCGGCGCAAGGACTACTGGGGCGCGGGCGAGCGGGGCAATATCGGGCTGTATAATTTCGACCGGCTTACCTGGCTGGTGGTGCTCGACGAAGAGCTGACCTTCGAGAAGTTCAAGAAGGGCGAGCTGGACTACTACTCCGTCAACAAGGCCCAGCGCTGGCTGGAGGAGACCGATTTCGACAAGGTGAAGAAGGGCTGGATACAGAAGCGCAAGATCTATACCAGGGCCCCGCAGGGCTTCAGCGGGCTGGCCTTCAACATGCGCAAGCCCCCCTTCGATAACCGCGACGTGCGCAAGGCCTTCGCCCACCTCTACAACCGCGACAAGCTGATAGACAAACTTTTCTTCAACGAGTATTCCTTCATAGACAGCTATTACCCCGGCAGCGACTGGGGCAGCCCCGACAACCCGAAGATACGCTACAACCCGCGCCTGGCCAAGATGCTGCTGGCCCGCGCCGGCTGGAAGGACCGGAACAAGGAAGGCTGGCTGGAGAAGGACGGCAAGGTCCTCGAAATAGCGATGGAGTACGGCGACGAGTCCATGAACCGCATCTACAAGGTGGTCCAGCAGGACTTCAAGAAGGCCGGCATAAAGCTGGAGCTCAAGCTGACCGACCGCAATACGCTGATGAAGAAGGTCGGCGAACGAAACTTCACCATTTACCCGGCCGGATGGGGCGCGCTGCTTTTCCCCAACCCGGTGAGCTCCTGGGGCTCCGACCTGGCCGATAAGCCCGACAACAACAACCTGCCCGGCTTCAAGAGCGCCGAGGTGGACCGGCTCTGCGAGGAGTACGACAAGACTTTCGACCGCGAAGGCCAGAAGCGCATCATCCGCAAGATAGACGGCATCATCTTCCGGGCCCATCCCTACGCGCTGGGCTGGAACGCCCCGTACAGCCGCATCCTTTATTTCAACAAGTTCGGCCACCCGGAGAAATATTTCTCCAAGATAGGCGATTACCGCGGCATCATCTCGCAGTGGTGGCTGGACCCGGAGAAGGAAAAGGCCCTGCAGGAGGCCATGCGCACTGGCGCCAGCCTCCCCGTGGGCGAGACCGTGCAGCGGCCGTGGGACTGACATTATGAGCGGAATGACCACCTACTTTATACGCCGGCTTCTGCTGATACCGGTCACCTTCATTGCCATCACCTTCCTGGTCTACTCCGTGCTGCGGGTGGTGCCCGGCGGGCCGATAGAGCAGGCGCAGCTGCAGATAAAGATGGCCATGATGGGCGAGGGCGGCTCCGCCGGCCTGGCCAACGAGGCGGCCGAACTGCAGATCCCGGCGGCGGCCATGGAGGAGCTTAAAAAGTATTACCGGCTCGACAAGCCCATTCCCGTCGGCTACGCGCATTGGCTCTGGGGCATCCTGCGGCTGGATTTCGGCCGCTCCTACGTGTACAGCCAGCCGGTGCTGGAAGTCATCATGTCGAAGTTCCACATCTCGCTGTACTTCGGCCTGATAGGCTACTTCGCCTCCTGGCTGGTCTGCGTGCCGCTGGGCGTCAGCAAGGCGGTGCGGCATAAGTCCGGCTACGATACGGCCACCTCGATACTGGTCTTCATCGGCTATTCCATACCCGGCTTCGTGGCCTGCCTGATCCTGATGGTGCTCCTGGGCGGCGGCAGTTATCTGGACTGGTTCCCGCTGGGCGGCTTCCGCTCGGAGAACTGGGCCGAGCTGTCCTTCTTCGGCAAGATCTTCGATCAGCTGCACCACACCGCCATCCCCGTGTTCGGCTACCTGATGGGCGGCTTCGCCACTATGACGATGCTGATGAAGAACTCGCTGCTGGACAACCTGGGCGCCGACTACGTGCGCACGGCCTTCGCCAAGGGCCTCAGCGAGCGCCGGGTGCTGTTCGTGCACGCCATGCGCAATTCCCTCATCCCGCTGACCGTGGGTATCGGCCACGCGCTGGGCCTGCTCTTCGCCGGGTCTTTCCTGATAGAGAAGACCTGCAATATCCCCGGTATGGGCCTGCTGGGCTATACCTCCATCATCCAGCGCGATTATCCCGTGATCCTGGGCACCATGGTCTTCCTGGTGCTCATACGCCTGATGGGCAACATCTTCTCCGACGCGATCTGGGCCATGATAGATCCCAGGATAAGGTTCGGCAAATGATCCTGAAACTGCTCTACACCGCCGTCCTTTTCACCGCGGGCTACCTGTTCACCCACAGGGCGCTCCCCTGGCTCTTCGTCCGGGCGGGGCGCGCGCTGGGACTGGACATGCGCCCGGCCCCGCACTGGCAGAAACGCATCAAGCGCTTCAAGACCTTCAAGCGCGGCTATTATTCCTTCCTCTTCATCACCACGCTCTTCGTGATGTCGCTGTTCCTGGAACTGATGGTCAGCAACAAGCCCCTCTATATCCGTTACGACGGGCGCGTCGCTTTCCCCGCCGTCGCGGAATGGACGGGCAAGCTGCTTTTCTTCCTCGAGCCGCGGCCCATGGACCGCAAGTCCGATTTCGGCCAGCCCGGCGACGACGAGGTGGATTACCGCCTTTTCGCCGCCGCTAAAAAGGACCCGGCTATTTTCGACCGGCAGGTCTCCCAACGCGAGGCGGAGATCTCCGACATCCGGGCGCAGCTGGCCGCGGCCAAAAAGCGCGGCCTTTCTACCGCCGAGGAGCGGCAGGATTACCGGGACCTGGAGGAATTCATCCCCGAGATAGAGGCCGAGATAGGTCTGCTGCGGGAGGCCAAGGGGGTATTCACTTCCGGCAGGGCCTCCATCCTGATGCCCGTTTATCCTTATTCTCCGCGCGAGAACCTGCTGGACATGCCCGGCCAGCCGCCGCACCGGCCCAGCTTCGACCACCTGATCGGCACCGACGACTCGGGCGCGGACGTCTTCGCCCAGCTGGCCTACGGCTTCCGCACCTCCATGGCCTTCGCGCTGATGGTCTCGCTCTCCGGCTACTTCATAGGCATCATAGTGGGCGCCGTCATGGGCTACTTCGGCGCCTGGACCGACATACTGCTGCAGCGCTTCACCGAGATCTGGGCGTCCATCCCCTTCCTGTTCATGATCATCATCGTGGCCTCCATCGTGCAGCCCACCTTTTTCCTGCTGGCCGGGCTCTTGGTGGTGCTGCAGGGCTGGATAGGCATCAGTTATTACATTCGCGGCGAGTTCTACCGCGAGAAGGCCAAGGACTACGTGCAGGCCGCCGTGGCGATGGGGGCCAGCGACTGGTCGGTCATGATGAAGCATATCCTGCCCAACTCTCTCGTTCCGCTTGTCACCTTCTCGCCGTTCAATATAGTTGCCACCATCGGCACGCTGGTCTCGCTGGACTTCCTGGGCTTCGGCCTGCCCATAGGCTCGCCCAGCTGGGGTACGCTGCTCAGCCAGGGGATGAAGTATCTCAAATACTACCCGCACCTGATCGTAGCGCCGTCGCTGGCGCTGGCCGTCACCCTTTTCCTGATAGTGCAGATAGGCGAAGCCGTGCGCGAGGGCTTTGACCCCAAGGTCTTCTCGAGGCTAAGGTGATATGACGACCCGCGCCGAAAACAAAAAACTCCTCGAGGTCAAAGGCCTCAAGACCTGCTTCCAGGTGGAGGACAAGTTCGCCAAAGCCGTGGACGGGGTGGACTTCCATATCTGCGAGAACGAGGTGCTGGGCCTGGTGGGCGAGTCCGGCTGCGGCAAGTCCGTGACCGCGCTGAGCATCCTGCGCCTGATCCCCGACCCGCCCGGCCGCATCACCGACGGCGAGATCCTCTTCCGCGGCAAAGACCTCCTGAAGCTGCCCTATCCCGAGATGCGCAAGATCCGCGGCAAGGACATCTCGATGATCTTCCAGGAGCCGATGACCTCGCTCAACCCCGTTTTTTCCATAGGCTGGCAATTGGAGGAGGCCATACGGTTCCACCAGGACCTGACCGAGAAACAGGTCCGCGCCCGCGCGGTCGAGATGCTCGGCCTGGTAGGCATCCCTACGCCGGCCTCGCGCCTGAAGGATTACCCTCACCAGTTCTCCGGCGGCATGCGCCAGCGCGTGATGATCGCCATGGCGCTGGCCTCCGACCCAGCGCTGCTCATCGCCGACGAGCCCACTACCGCCCTGGACGTCACCATACAGGCGCAGATACTGGACCTCATGCTAGAGGTCAAGAAGAAAACGAAGGACGCGGCCATCCTGCTCATCACCCACGACCTGGCCGTAGTGGCCGAGACCTGTCACCGCGTCGCCGTCATGTACGGCGGCCGCATACAGGAGGTCTCCGACGTCAAGCCGCTCTTCGACGACCCCCTGCACCCCTACACCCGGGGCCTGCTCAAATCGCTGCCCGGCTTCGGCCACAAGAAGGGCGAGCGCCTGCCCGTCATAGAGGGCATGGTGCCCGACATCCTCAGTTTCCCCAGGGGCTGCAAGTTCAACAACCGCTGCCCCGAGGTCATGGATATCTGCCGCGAGACCGAGCCGGAACTCATAGAGGTCGCGCCGGGCAGGCAGGTGCGCTGCCATCTCTGCAAGGCGGGCAAGGGGTGCAAGGCATGAAGAATAAAGACGCCGCCTCCAATATACTGGAAGTCTCTGACCTCAAGGTCCATTTCCCCATACACGGCGGGATCTTCTTCCGCAGGATAGGCGAGGTAAAGGCCGTGGACGGGGTCTCCTTTTCCATAAAGGCCGGCGAAACGCTGGGCATGGTGGGCGAGAGCGGCTGCGGCAAGACCACCGTCGGCAAGGCGCTCATAAACCTGGCGCCCGTCACTTCCGGCAAGGTCATGTTCCCGGGCGCCGGCTTGGAGATGACGAACATCGCCGGCCTGGGCCGTTCGGCCATGCGCCCTTACCGCTCGCGGATGCAGATGGTTTTCCAGGACCCCTACTCCTCGCTGAACCCGCGCATGTCGGTGGAGGCCATAGTGGAGGAGCCGCTGCAGATCCATAAGCCGGAGATGACGCGCAGGGAGAAGAAGGAGAAGGTGGCCTGGCTCCTGGAGAAAGTCGGCCTGCGCGCCGCCTACGCTTCTCGCTACCCGCACGAGTTCTCCGGCGGGCAGCGCCAGCGCATCGGCCTGGCCCGCGCCCTGGCCACCAACCCGGCCTTCATCATCGCCGACGAGCCGGTTTCCGCCCTGGACGTTTCCATCCAGGCGCAGATCATAAACCTGCTGCAGGACCTGCAGGAAGAGTTCGGCCTGACCTACCTTTTCATCGCCCACGACCTGTCGGTGGTGGAGCATATCAGCGACCGGATAGCGGTGATGTACCTGGGCAACATGGTGGAGCTCGGCCCGGCCGAAGAGGTCAACAGGAAGCCGGTGCATCCCTATACCAGGGCGCTGATGTCCGCGGCGCCGCAGCCGAACCCGCACAAAACGCGGGCCGGCCGCGTCGTGCTCAAGGGCGACGTGCCCAGCCCGCTCAACAAGCCGTCGGGGTGCGGCTTCCGCACGCGCTGCCCCATAGCCAGGCCCGAATGCGCCAGCAGCACGCCGGAGCTCCAGGAAAAATCCCCCGGCCACTTCGCGGCCTGTCCGTATGTCTAGGCCCCCCCGTCCCGCCTTAAAACGCCGCGCCCCCGCGCGGCGTTTGTTTTTCCTTGCCTGAAAAAGCACTTAAAATGTATATTAATAGCAGTTATGTTAAATAAAAGACTTAACCTCACGATATTCGCAGTTCTCTTTGCGGCCTCCGCCGTCTGCGCCGCAACTCCCGCCCCAGTAAAAAATGTCCCCCCGGTTCCGGACCTCTCCGGATTCCAGGCCAAGGACATGCCCTATGACAAGGGCGAGGCGGTCCTGCTTACCTGGCCCGTAACCCCGGCCGACGTGCCCGGCGCAGTGTACCAGGTTTACGCCTCCGCCGGCAAAGACTGGGTCAAGGTGGACGAGTTCCCGGCCGAAAAGAAGCTGGCCGCCGACGTGGAACTGCCCTTCTGGGCGTGGGACCGCCACGCCGCGCTGCACGTCGTGCAGCTGGAACTGCCCGGCTTCTTCAATGATTTCAAGATAGGCGACGAGTACCGGTTCAAGGTCAAATACGTTAACGGCAAGACGACGGCTGAAAGCCCCGAGCTCCCGGCCGCCCCCAAGCCTAACATCTTCAACCTGGCCCGGCTCAATAACCTGCTGCTGCTCATCGTGACGACCATCGTCTTCTTCTGGACCGTCTCCCACGCCAAGCGCAAGGGCGGGCTGTTCATCCGCCGGATAGCCGGCCTGGACGCCATCGACGAGGCCGTAGGCCGCGCCACAGAGATGGGCCGCCCTATCTTCTACTCCACCGGCATAGGCGCCATGTCCTCGGTGCCGACCATAGCCTCGACCTCGATCCTCGCAGAGGTGGCCAAGAAAGTGGCCGAGCACGACACCCAGCTGAAGGTGCCGCACTTCGACCCCATCGTGATGACCGTCTCTAAAGAGATCGTCAAGCAGGCCTACGCCGAGGTGAACCGCCTGGACTCCTACCGCGACGACATCAACTTCTTCGTCAGCCAGGACCAGTTCTCCTTCGCGGCGTCCGTGGACGGCATGATCCACCGCGAGAAGCCGGCCGCCTGCTTCTTCATCGGCCACTTCATGGCCGAGTCCCTGCTGCTGGCCGAGGTCGGCGCCACCACCGGCGCCATCCAGATAGCCGGCACCGAGCAGGAATCGCAGCTGCCGTTCTTCTTCACCTCCTGCGACTATACGCTCATCGGCGAGGAACTCTACGCCGCCGGCGCCTACCTGTCCAAAGAGCCCATGCTGCAGAGCACGCTCAAGGTGCAGGACTTCGGCAAGGCTTTCGTGATGGTCTCCATCGTCGCCGGTTCCGCGCTGCTGCTGGCCGGCACCTGGTTCAAGATGGACGTGCTGGTCACGGTGGTCAAGCACCTCTTCAAGGCCTATTGATATGACATTGATCAAAAAACACATACCGCTGGCTATCTGCTTCATCGTCGGCATCCTGACGCTGAGCTCCTACTACGTTCCGACCCAGGCGTCGGAAAAATACGTGGAGACCATGAACAAGTGGGAGAACATCGTGGCAGGCTTCGCGTTCCTGCTGGGCCTGTTCAGTTTGTTCTTCTCGCACACCCGCAAGATCACCCGCAAGGCGGACGGCTGGGGCTACAGCCTGTTCGTCTTCGTGGGCTTCCTGGCGATGGTCGTGCCGGCCATTGTGAGCAACGGCAAGCAGATGGTAGGCGCCGACCTGACCGGGCTGGGCTGGGGCTACCGCTTCCTGTTCAACGCCCTCTCCGGCACGATGTTCTCGGTGCTGGCCTTCTACATCGTCTCCACGGCCTACCGCGCGTTCCGCATCAAGTCGCTGCAGGCCGGCGTGCTGTTCGCGGCGGCGCTGGTGCTGATGCTCGCCAAGGTGCCGCTCGGCCAGATGATCTGGGAAAGCCTGTTCGGCTGGACCGGGGGCTGGGATATCGCCCAGATCGGCCAGTGGCTCATGGACGTCCCGGCGGTGGCCGGCAAGCGCGGCATCATGATGGGGCTCGCGATAGGCGGCATCGTGACGGCTCTGAAGATCATCTTCGGCATCGAGCGCCAGTACATGGGTAAGGACTAAACCATGAAGAATATCATCGAAAAGATCCTGAAAATAGACAGGCGCCTGATCTTCCTGGCGCTGACGATACTGCTGGTGTTCCCGATCGTCCGGCCGCTGGGCCTGCCGAACAAGAATATCGGCAACGAAGTGAAGGCCCTCTATGAGAAGATAGAGAGCCTGCCCGCCGGCTCCTTCATCATGCTGTCGCTGGATTACGACCCGGCGACCCGCCCCGAGCTGCACCCGCAGGCGGTGGCGGTCGTCAAGCACGCCTTACGCAAGGACCTGCGCGTCATGATCCTGACGCTGAACGCCGGGGCTACCGGCCTCATCGACGAGATCGGCGAGCGCATCCCCAAGGATATCGCCCCGGCCAAGAAGTACGGGACCGACTACGTGATCCTGCCTTACCAGCCCAACCCCGTGGCCATTATGACCCAGATGGGCATGGACCTCTACCAGATCTACGACAAGGACCGCGACGGCGCCCCGCTCAGGGAGATGCCGGTCATGAAAGGCATCCGCAACGTCAAGGACATGCAGCTCGGCATGTGCATCACCGGCACGGCCCTGCTGGACTACTGGGTCGCCTACACGGGCGACAAGTTCAAGATGCCCTTCGCCGGCGGCACCACCGCCGTCAGCCAGATCGGCTACGCGCCTTACCTGCAGACCGGCCAGCTTAAGGGCCTCATCGGCGGCATGAAGGGCGCGGCCGACTATGAACTGCTGATAAACGCAAAAGAAAAGGGCACGGCCGGCCTCGACGCGCTCAGCCTCGCCCACATCATGGTGATAGGCCTGATCGTGGTGGCCAACATCATGATGTTCTGGCTCAAGTACCTGTAAAGGAAAAATTATGGACATTTCTCTGATATTAGGCGGATGGGTGGCTGCGGGCTTGACGATCTTCCTGTTCAGTTTCCTGTACAAGGATAACCCGTTCTTCAAGGCGACTGAGCACCTGTACCTCGGCGCGGGCATGGGCTGGGTGTTCCAGACCGTGCTCTTCCAGACCTGGATCCCCAAGGTCTGGGAGCCGCTGACCAAGCAGGGCGACTGGACGGTGCTGATCCCGACCGTGCTCGGCCTGACGCTGGTGACGCAGTTCTTCCCCAGGATCTCGTGGCTGTCCCGCTACGGCTTCACCTTCATCATGGGCTACGGCTCGGGCCTGGTGATACCGCTGACCATCTCCACCGACCTGCTCAAGCAGATCGGCGGCACCATGGCGCCCTTCATGGTCTCCGAGGTTACGCGCGGCAACATCTTGTCGCTGGTCAACGGCGCCATAATAGCGGTGGGCTTCATCTGCGTGCTTTTCTACTTCTTCTTCTCGGTGGAGCACAAAGGCGCGGTCAAGAAGGCCTCTAATATCGGCATCTACTTCCTGATGCTCTACTTCGGCGCGGCCTTCGGCAACACCGTGATGGGCCGCTTCTCTCTGCTCTACGGGCGCTTCGACGACCTGTACAAGTACTCGGCGCCCAAGTACTTCTACGCCACGCACATAATCCTCGCCGTGATGGTGCTCTATTTCATAGTGGACCACTTCCGGACCAGGAAGCCGTCTATAGAGGAAGAGGCCGCGTAAGAGTCAACTTAAGCAAAAAGAAGGCGGGCCGGATAACCGGCCCGCCTTTTTTGCGCCCGCTTTTGAGGCCGGCGGCTTATTTCACTATCTCTATCGCGGCCTTCTGCCTGAGCTCGGCGGTCAGCACCGGCAGCTGCTGGGTTATGGCCTGGTTGAGCATGGCGGTTTTCAGCTCCTCCCTGATGTTTTCGAAGACCGCGGGCTGGGCGGCCCTGAGCTCCTCGGCCTTGAAGATGCTGAAGCCGTTGCCGGTGGCCAGGGGTTTGGTGTACTGCCCGGCCTTGAGCGAGAAGAGCTCTTTTTCTATCTCGGGAAGCAGCATGCCCCTGGAAATGAAACCCAGGCTGCCGCTGTTCTTGCGCAGGTTGGCGTCGGTGGATTTCAGCGCTGAGAGTTTGGAGAAATCCGCGCCTACGGTGGAGAGCAGCTCGTAGGCGTCGTCGGCCTCCGCTCTGGAGGCAACGAAGATCTGGCTGAGCTTAACCGCTTCGGGCGTGCCCAGCCGGTCCTTGTTCTGGTCGAAAAAGGCTTTGGCGTCGGCGTCCGTCACGGCTATCTTCTTGGCGGCGATGACGGTGGCGCGGATGGTGAGCTGGCGGTTGAGCAGGTCCCGCAGGTCCTTGGCGGACCAGCCTACGGACTTGAGGTTGGCCTCGAAGACGGCCTTATCGGGGTAGCCGGCGGCCAGGGCGTCGAACCTCGCGTCCACTTCCCGGGGGTCCGCTTTCACCTTGAGGCGGGCGCCTTCCTCCAGCAGCAGTTTCTCGTCTATCAGTTCCGAGAGGCCCTGGGCGGCGTGCTGCCACCAGAGTTTCTTGGTCAGTTCTTCCGCGGTCACTTTCTTGCCGTTGATCACGGCCACGCTCTTGTCTTTGTCCGCCGCGTACAGCCCGGTGGCGCAGAGCGCCAGCACGGCCGCGGCCAATATAGTTCTCTTCATTCGGGGGCCCTCCTTACTTGTTTACGAAAAGCGTCTGCGTGGGATAGGCGAACTCTATGCCTTCCTTCTGGAACCGGGCTATCACGCCCTGCAGGAATTTCTCCTGCGCGGCCATGTGCTGGTTATAGTCCGGGGATTCCAGGAAATAGACCGTCTCGAAGTCCATCGAGAAATCTCCCAGGCCGGCGAGGTTGCAGCGGTCGAAGGTGGTCTGCTCCACTTCGGCCAGGGCCTCCTGGACGAGCGCGGGCACCTTTTTGAGCTTCTCGAGCGGGGTCTGGTAGACCACGCCGGTCTTGGTGACCACGCGGCGGCGCGTCATATGCTTATAGTTCTTCACTTCCATGCCGAGGAGCTTGGTGTTGGAGACTATCATCAGCTCGCCGGAGAGGCTGCGGATGCGGATGGATTTCAGGCCTATGTGCTCGACGGTGCCCACTATGGGGTCGGCCACTATGAAGTCCCCGATCTTGAAGGGCTTGTCGAGCAGGATGACGAAGAAGTTGAACAGGTCGCCCAGGATGGCCTGGGAGGCCAGCGCTACCGCCACGCCGCCGATGCCGAGGCCGGCGAGCACGGAGGAGATGTTTACCCCCAGGTTGGAAAGGACGAAGAGGGTGGCGGCTATCCAGAGCAGGATGCGCAGGATGGTCTGGGTGCTCTTGACCACGGAGGTTTTGGCCTGGCCTTCCAGCTGGCGCTTGGCCGCCACCTTGTTGACCCAGTAGGCGAGCAGGACCTGGGCAATGGTGATGGCCCGGTAGGTGAAGACTACGAGCAGGAGCGTCTTGAGGCCCTTGTCGAAGTTTTCAGTGCGGAGCAGGTAGCGGGTGGCTATGAAAAACGCCACCAGCTGGTACTCGAACCACTGGAACCTGTCTATCAGGGCCACCGCCAGGTCGTCGATGTCCGTCTCGGTCTTCTCGGCCATGGCCTTGAGCCGCGCGACCCCGATGTTCTTTACCACGTAAAGCAGCGTTAACGCTATGGCGAAGGCCGCCAGGGCGTACCCATAGGCCGCCGGCGTGTTGCCCAGTATGACCGAGTAATCGAACCAAGTACGTATTTCGTTCATATTCATAATTATAAACAATTACCCCTCCCCTGATAAACCGCCGTTAAAGCAGGAGCGTAACCCCGGATGTTTTTGGCGGCCTAGCGCAGGGACTGGGGCAGAAAAACCGCCGTCTCGCACACCGTGCTCGCGGCTGCCCGTCTCGGCCTCCGCGCTACGCAAGCGTCGGCCTCCGACAGGCTTTTTCTTCCCCAGTCCCTGCGCTCTCCGCCAGTCTCGAGTCTTATTGAGCATCGCTTGAGCAGCCGTAGGCTGGCGAGGGTATGCCTTCGCAGGGGCCTCACGAGGGTGAGGCTTGCGTAAGCGCCGAACCCGAGTTGACAGAGCGAGGCCACGGTGTGGCCGAGCGTACCCGGAGAAGGCATACCCTCGCCTGCCTTCCACGCTGGGCGTTCCTACCCTCATAAAACAAAGAAACCGGCATCGCTGCCGGTTTCTTTTTTTTTTTTTTTACGGGGGACCGCTTTATTTGTAGTGGCGGCGGAGCTGTTTGCGGTCCGTGTGGGCCAGCTCGAAGTCCTGGGTGGTGATGAGGGCCTGCTTGGGGCAGCTCTCGGCGCACTGCCAGCAGTACACGCAGTTGCCCAGTTTCATGATGCAGTCGAACTTCTTCTTGGCCGCCACCGGGGGCTGGCCCTCGACGGGCGCCGGCGCGGGCGGTTGAACCGCGGAGAGCGGGATCTCTATGGCCTTGGCGGGGCAGACGCGCACGCAGATCTGGCAGCCGATGCACTTGGCCGAGTCGAAGTCTATGCGGCCGCGGAAGTCCTTCATCGGCGTGGCCGGGGTGAACGGATAGCCGCTCGTAGCCGGCTTCTTGAAGAGGTGCTTTATGACTTCGCTGAATACTCTTGCGGGCTTTTTCATGGTTTATCCTAATTTGTACTTGAGGAAGATGTCGAAGAGCACCTGGGCCATGGCCACAGGGGCCAGGTACTTCCAGCAGAAGTTGATCATCTGCTCTATGCGGATGCGGGCCATCAGCACCTTCAGCAGCGCCAGCAGGAAGGTGATGGCCAGCGTCTTGGCCAGGAACAGCGCTATGGCGGCTATCCCGGTCAGGCCCAGCGCGCCGCCCAGGAACACCGCGTTGAGCAGCGCCGCGCCCACCACCAGCTCCATGTCCACGGCGAGCAGGAAGAAGTCCAGCAGCCTGCCGGAGTATTCCGTGAACTGGCCGCCGGCTATCTCGTTCTTGGCGTGCGGGATGTCGAAGGGCAGGCGCTCGAGCTTGCCCTGCAGCGCTATGATGGCCGCCAGGAAACCCAGCAGCTGCGCCGGGATCAGCGCGGGGTGAGCCGCGAAGAAGGCGGAGATCTCGGAGATGTTCCAGCTCCCGGCCAGGATGGCGGGGCCTATCAGCGCCAGCATCAGCGGCACTTCGTAGGCGAAGAGCTGCGTCAGCACGCGCATGGAACCTACCGTGGAATACGGGCTCTTGGAGCTCCAGCCGGCCAGGAAGAAGGTCACGGTAGGTATCGTCAGCAGGTAGATCACCGCCACCAGGTCTCCCTGGAAGGAGAACAGGGCGGTCTCTCCGACGGGGATGGAGACCATGGCGGTCATCACGGCCGCCAGCGCGAAGTAGGGCAGGACGCGGAACATCGTGTTGTTCGCCTCGTCGGGCACTATCACTTCCTTGGCCAGCAGCTTGATGAAGTCGGCGATCGGCTGGAACCAGGGCGGGCCCATGCGGTTCTGCATCACCGCGCAGAGCTTCCGGTCCACCCACTGCAGGAACATGCCGTAGGAGGAGAGGAACAGGAAGCCCGGGAAGATCAATATCTGTGCGAGAGGAATTATAGAGTCCATTGTCTGATCCTTATGCCAGCCTGGAGAAGTCCACGCCGCGGCGCTTGTACTGCTCTATGGCCATTTTGCGCAGCTCTTCCCAGCCGTAGGTCTGCTTCTTGCCCTTCTTGGGGTCCCAGACCACGGCGCGGTCCGTGCAGGACATGCAGGGGTCTATGGCCGCTATCACCAGCGGCACGTCGGCCATCCAGCCGCCCTCGAGCATGTACTGCACGCTCTGCAGGTTGGCCAGGGTGGGCGCGCGCACTTTCAGACGCTCGGGCTTGTCCGTGCCGTTGGACTTGAGATAGTGGATGTCCTCGCCGCGGGGCGCCTCGTAGTGGTTCACGGCCTCGCCGGGGGCGATGCGCATGGGCACCTTCACCGCTATGGGGCCCTCGGGCAGACCGTTGAGGACCTGCTTGATCATTTTATAGGACTCGACGAGCTCGAGGGCGCGGACCACCAGGCGGCCGTAGACGTCGTTGGTGTTGTGCGTGATGACCTTGAAGTCCAGCTCGTTATAGATCAGGTAGGGGTCGTCCTTGCGCACGTCGCGGGCTATGCCGGCCGCGCGGGCGGTGGGGCCCACGGCGTTGCGGCGCAGCGCCTCTTCGGGCGGCAGCATGCCCACCTTGCTGGTGCGGGCGAAGATCGTGGGCTCCTCGGTGGCGAGCTTGATGTAATAGTTAGTGCGCTCCACCAGGTAGTCGATGCGCTTGAGGACCTCGGCCTTCTGCTCGGCCGAGACGTCGCGGCGCACGCCGCCGATGGTGTTGATGGAGTAGTGCACGCGGTTGCCGGAGAGGAGCTCCAGGCAGTCCAGCACCTGCTCGCGGTCGCGCCAGGTGTACATGAACAGCGTCTCGAAGCCCATCTCGTAGCCGGCCACGCCCAGCCACAGCAGGTGGCTGTGCACGCGCTCGAGCTCGGCGACCAGCGTGCGGATGGCCAGGGCCCGCTTGGGCGTCTCGCACTTGGCCAATTCCTCGACGTTGGTGATATAGCAGGTGGTATGGGAATGGGAGCAGATGCCGCAGACGCGCTCTATCAGGTACAGGTCCTGGAGGTAGGTGCGCTCCTCGGCGGCCTTCTCCATGCCGCGGTGGTTGTAGCCCAGGTTCACGGTGGCGCCCTGGATCTGCTCGCCCTCGAGGACGAGCATGAAATTTTCCGGCTCCTTGAGCGCTACGTGCTGGGGCCCGAAGGGGATGGTGATCTTGGACATTATTTGGCCTCCTTTTCTTCGGCGGGCTGGACGAACTTCCAGTCCTTGCGCAGCGGGTACTGGTCGGTCGGGAAATCGTCGGGCAGCGGGTAGCGGCGGCCGGGCGGCAGGCCCGTGACCTTGATGCCGAACATGTCCTCGAGCTCGCGCTCGTAGGAGAGGGCGCCCGGGTAGGTGGCCAGCACGCTGGGGAGGGAAGGGTTGGCGCGGGGCGTCTTCACTTTGAGGTTGACTATCACGTGGGTGTCGGTTATGTGGTAGTAGGCGCCGAGGTTCTCCCCCTCGTCGAAGCCCGTGACGGTGGCCAGGTACTCGAACCCGGCGGCCCGCAGCCAGGCGGCCACTTCGGGCAGCTTGGCGGTTTCCACTTCGGCCCAGACGCGGTTCTTGCGCTGGACCAGGGCGTTGGAGACGGAGCCCTTGAAGTGCTTCTCCAGCTCCGCCTTTATCTTTTCTTCTCTTTCAAATTCGCTCATGTCGGGGCCTCCTTACTTCTTGCCTTCCACGCTCTGTATCAGCTTCACGACGGCGTCTATGATGGCCTCGGGGCGCACCGGGCAGCCCGGGACGTAGACGGAGACCGGCAGCGTCTGGTGCACGCCGGGGATGACGCCGTAGCAGCCGTTGAACACGCCGCCGGAGCAGCCGCAGGCGCCGACCGCCATCACGAACTTGGGTTCGGGCATCTGCTCGTAGATGGTCTTAAGTCGCTTGGCCTGCTGGAGCGTCACCGGGCCGCTCACTACCAGGATGTCGGCGTGGCGGGGCACGGCCTTCTGCACTATGCCGAAGCGCTCCACGTCGTAGCGGGGCGTCAGGGCGTCCACGATCTCGATGTCGCAGCCGTTGCAGGCCCCGGAGTTGAAATGCAGGATCCAGGGGGACTTCAGGAGCGACCAGGTTATCAGTTTGTCTATGGTTTTCATGTTCTTATCCCACGAAGAGTATGGCCAGGATGACTATTACGGCCGCCGCGTAAGCGCCGACCAGCTCGACGCCGGCGGACAGGGGGTTGAAGGCCCAGGTCGCCAGTATCAGGCCCGCCACGTGCAGCAGCGTGAAGAAGATGGCGAACGGGAAGAAGCTGTGGTAGTCGGGGATGGCCTTGGCCTGGTCCGCGGAGACGTCCTCGCCGCAGCCGTAGGGCTGGTGCTTGGCCGAGCCGGGCACGCGCGCCGGTTTGGCCGACAGCGGCGACAGGAGCCCGGAGAGGGCCATCACGAAGAGCAGCGAGACGGCGAAGGTGACGGGAGGGAAGAGGAGTATGTCCATGTTATTATCCTTTCAGGCTGTCCAGGCGCCAGATGTCGGCGGTGCCGTTGATGCGGAAGGTCTTGACCAGCAGCGCCAGGCCGGCGGCCACCACCACCACTTCTATCACTATCATGGTGAGCAGCAGGGCCTGCGCGTAGACCAGGTTGTCGGAGAGGGCGCCGGCGGAGATCAGCGCCAGCATGGCGGCCTTGGAAACTATCTCCAGGCCGATGAGCTGCCGCACGATGCTGCGCGAGGCCAGCATGCCGTAGAAACCGACGAAGAGCATCAGGGCTATCAGGTACCACTCCATGGCGAAAGAGGTCATTTCTCGTTCCTCCTCGGGAAGACCGACTTTATAACGAAGACGCCGGCCGCCAGCATCAGGATCTGCCCCAGCAGGTCGGGGCGGCGCAGCTCCCACAGGGCCTGGCCCAGGGTGGCGCGGCCGTTGCCGGGGCGCACCCAGTCGGCCAGCTCGGTGAAGAAGGCCGGCAGGTAGAACCAGCCCGCTATGGCGAAGATGGCGGCCGCCAGCGGCAGCGCCAGGAAGGCCGCGCGGCCTTCGGGGCGCTTTTCCTCGTCGGAGCGGATCAGGCTGACCGCGCCGATGAAGAGCACGGTGATGAGCCCGGCGCAGACAGACAGCTCGAAGACGCCGGCCCACGGGGCGCCGAAGTCGAAGAAGATCAGGGAGACGCAGACGCTGACCAGCGCCAGCATGATGGCCGAGGTCAGCAGCTTCCGGGCCATGACGGCCCAGAGCGAGAAAAATACCGTCAGGGCGAACAGCAGGGCGCTGTAGTCTTTCATAGTATTATCCTTTCAGCCACCACTTTCAGGTAGGAGTAGAAGTAGGGGAACAGCAGGCCGGCGGCCACTATGACCGCGCTCATCAGCACTGCCGGGGCCAGCAGCGGGGCGCAGACTTCCGTCGCGCTTTCCGCGGCCCGGCTCTTCTTGCCGAAGAAGACTTTGCGCTGCATCACCATGAAGTAGGCCAGCGTGACGATGCTGAAGAGCAGCGCCAGCACGGCGTAGGTGCGCAGGCCGGATTCCCAGAGGGCGAGCACGATGATCAGCTTGCTCCAGAAGCCCGACAGGGGCGGTACGCCGGCGGTGGACAGCAGCGCGATGACCGAGGTCCAGGAGGTCCAGGGCATGGCGTGCTCCATGCCGCCGAGCTTCTCCATTTCCGTGGTGCCGGCGGCCTTCTCCAGGCTGGCGCTGTTGAGGAACAGCACCGTCTTGAAGGTGGCGTGGTTGAAGAGGTGGAACACGGCGCCGATGAGGGCCAGGGGCGTGCCCAGGCCCGCCGCCAGGACTATGTAGCCCACCTGGCTGATGCTGGAGAAGGCGAGCATGCGCTTGAAGTCCTTCTGCCTGAGGGCGGCGACGGCGCCGACCGCTATGGAGAGCAGGCCGAGGAACATCAGCATCTCCGAGAGGGCCGCGGCCCTGCCGTCGAAGAAGCGCAGCAGGGTGGCCATCTTGACGATGGCGTAGACGCCGGAGATCTTGGTGACGATGCCCGCCAGGTGCGCCGACACGGGGGCGTAGGCGCCCTGGTAGGCGTCCGGGGTCCAGGTGTGGAACGGCACCAGGCCGGACTTTATGGCGAAGCCCAGCGTTATCAGCGCGGCGCCGAAGGTGACGGGGCCGGCCGGGATGTCCGAGGCCATGAAGATGCGCAGGTTCTCGTAGGAGAGGCTGCCCAGCGACAGCATGAGGATGGCCAGGCCGATGATGATGAGGGCGGAGGCGGGGAAGGTAAGGAAGAAGTATTTAAGCGCTCCCTCTATCCCCCCCTTCGACTCGTCCGTGGTTATCAGGGCGAAGGAGGTTACCGCCAGGACTTCCACGAAGACGTAGAGCGTGAAGAAGTCCGAGGTGGTGACCACGCCCGTCATCGCGGACACTGAGACCATGATCAGCGAGTAGTAGGCGGCCCTGTTGGGCATGCCCTCCTCGATGAACCAGGCCGAGAAGAACGTCACGCAGAAGGCCACCAGGTAGACGGTGCCGACCAGCAGCAGCGAGAAGCCGTCGCCGGGGATGTCGGCGAACTCGCCGCGGATCACCGAGGGGCGCAGCACCAGCCAGGCCAGGTTGGCCAGGCCCGCGAGCAGCGTCACGTTGGCGAAGATGTCGGCCAGCCGGGGCCGGCTGCGCGCCACGAACGGTATTATCACCGCCGCTAAAAGGGGGATCAGGAGATAAGCCAGAAGTCCCATGTCCATTATTTAAGTCCTCCGTTGCCGGCGGCGATGAGTATGTAGACCGCGGCGCCGGCCAGCGTCAGCGCGAGGTAGAGCGGGTAGGAACCGTTGTGGAAGCGGCCAGCGGTCCCGCTGAGGAACCCGGCCACGGAACTGGGCAGCGTGTCGGTAAGCCAGTCCAGGGCGCGGTCCGCTTTAAAGAGGGCCTTGGCGACCGGGGGCACCACTTTTTCCATGCCCAGCTCGTAGATATCGAAAGCGCGGCGTTCGGCCAGCGCGTAGGTTTCCTTGAGCACCGGGGCGTAATGGATGTGGTCGGAGGCCTTGTCGGCCTTCCCCCCGCCCGCGGACAGGCCCAGCATGTGGTTGATGACGGCGGCGAGTATCACTATCACCGACACGAAGTAGAGCTTGTCGGCGTGGAAGCCCGAGAGCGTGCCGTGCTGCAGGTTAAGCGTGGCCATGACGGGCCCGATGAAGTTGTCCAGCGGCAGGCGGGCGCCGAAGCCGAAGGCCACGCAAATGGCGGCCAGCACGCCCATGGGCAGCAGCATGGAGAAGGGCGCCTCCTTGGTCTCCTTGAGGTTCGCGGGGCGCTCGCCGAAGTAGACCGCGTGCCCCAGCTTCAGGAAGGAGGCCAGCGTCAGGAAGGAGCCGAGTTCGGCCGCGAGGAAGAACACGGTATAGCCGGTGTCCAGCGTGCCCTTGTAAACGAGCTCCTTGGAGAAGAAGCCGTTGAGCGGGGCGATGCCGGAGATGGCGGCCGCGGCTATGAGGAAGGCCAGGCCGGTCAGCGGCATTGCGCGGAACAGGCCGCCGAGCTTGGACAGGTCGGTAGTGCCGGCCTGGCGCTCCACCGCGCCCGCCGTCATGAACAGGCAGGACTTGTAGGTGGCGTGGTTGATCATGTGGAACAGGCCGCCGGCGATGCCGATGGGGTTGAGCGTGCCGATGCCGAGTATCATGTAGCCGGTCTGGCTGACGGCGTGGTAGGAGAGCAGGCGCTTGTAGTCCTTCTGCACGAAGGCCATCATGACGGCCACCAGGATGGTGACCGCGCCCAGCGACATCAGTATCAGCGACATGGTGCCGTTAAGCTGGAAGAGGTACACGCTCGCGCGGGCCAGGAAGTAGATGCCCAGCAGCTTGTCGATGGCCGCGGGGACGTAGGCCATGAACGGGGCGCTGGAGTCGGTGGCGGCGTCGGGGATCCAGGTGTGGAACGGGAAGGCGCCGGCCTTGGAGACGGCGCCTATCATCAGCAGGACGTAGGCGAAGATGGACCAGCCGTAGTCCAGCGTCAGCTTGCTGTGGGAGATCTCCGACATGCTCATGGTGCCGGCGATGTAGCCGGTGATGGTGATGCCGACGAGCAGGCACAGGTCCGTGACGCCGTTAATAAGGAAGGCCTTCATGGCGGTGCGCTTGGCGGCCTTGTTGGGCTGCGAGAGGGCGATGAAGGTGTAGAGGAAGACCAGCAGGCCTTCCCAGAAGAACAGCATGGCCACCATGTTGTCGGCCAGCGCCGCGCCGGCCGCGAAGGCCTGCGTCATCAGCAGGTTGAAGAAGAACCACTTGGACGGGCCCTTGTTCGGCAGGCTGAAGGAGTAGATGGAGATGGCCGCCGAGAACAGCGAGACCGCCAGCAGCAGGAAGGCGCTGAGGTTGTCGGCCTTCAGCGTGAAGGTGATGCCGGCGCCCAGCCAGGCCCAGGAGAGCTCCAGCTGCGGCTGCATGAAGATGTTGGCCGCGGCCAGCAGGGAGACCAGCGCGGCGCCCGAAGCCAGCACTTCCTTGAGGTACCGGGTCTTCTCGCGCATGAAGATCAGCGCGAGCGCCGAGAACAGCGGCAGCAGGATGGGGATGAGTATCAGGTTCATTGCAGGTTCACTCCTAAGTTGGCGGTGAGGAGCTGGACGTAGGCCGACGGGTAATAGATCAGCGCGCCGAGGGCCAGGCCGATGAGCGCCAGGGCCATCACGCTGGCCACCATGGTGTAGGAGCCCTCTTTCGGGCTGTCATGGCCGGCGGGGTCTCCCAGGAAGATCTTGTAGAACAGGCGCACGAGGTACAGCAGGGTCATCACGGCGCCGGCGAGGAACATCAGCAGCACGGCCAGGTTGCCGTTCTGGGCAGCGCCCGAGAAGACCTGGAACTTGCTGAAGAAGCCGCCGAAGGGCGGGATGCCCATCACTGACAGCGAGCAGAGCGCGAAGGCCACGCCCGTCAGCGGCATCGACGAGAAGAGGCCGCCCATCTTGTTGATGTCCTTGGTGTGGGTGTTCTGCTCTATGATGCCGGCGCAGAGGAACAGGCCGCCCTTGGCGATGCTGTGCATCAGGATGTAGAGCAGCGCGCCCGCGAAGGCCGTCTTGTTGCCCGAGGCCAGGCCCAGGAAGATGAAGGCGATCTGGCTCACCGTCGAATAAGCGATGATGCGCTTGATGTCGGTGTCGATGAGCGCGGCGCCGGCCGAGACCAGCGCGGAGGCGCCGGCCAGGTACAGCACCAGGTTGGAGAAGGCGTCGGGGGCCGCGAAGGTGACGCCGAAGATGCGGGCGTAGGCGTACACGCCGATCTTGACCAGCACGGCCGCGTGCAGCAGGGAGGTCACCGTGGAGGGCGCGACGCCGGCGTCGGGCAGCCAGGTGGAGAAGGGCAGGGTGGCCGACTTGGCCAGGATGCCCGTCAGGATGAAGGCGGCGGCGGCGTAGGTGATGCCGGCGCCGTGCAGCGCGCGCAGGTCCAGCGTGCCGTGGTCGAAGTACACCATGATGATGCCGACGAGCATGCACAGCGCGCCGAAGACGGTCACGAGGATGGTCTTGTTGGCCTTGGCCACGTCGCGGTCGGAGCGGAAGAAGCCCACCAGCCTCCAGCTCGCGAAGCCGGTCATTTCCCAGAACACGTACATCCACAGGAGGTTCGCGGAAAACACGAGGCCCATCATCGAGCCCAGGAAGAGGACCACCATGGCGTAGTATTCGGTCTGGTTCTCGTAGTGCGAGATGTAATCCACGGAGTAGATGAGGATTATGGCGCTGACGAAGGCCGAGACGGAGGCCATGAACACCGAGAGCAGGTCGGCGCGCAGGATGAAGTCGAAGCCGCGCGGGAAGCTCAGGGAGTAGTCCACCGTCGAGCCGGCCAGCACCGGGTTGAGCAGCGAGGCCGCCGCCACGAAGGTGAACAGGCCCAGGAGCACCGCGAAGGCGTTCCGGGCGGAAGTTGAAACACGGCCGGCGAGCGGGATGAGGAACGCGCCGAAAACCGGTACTGCGACTGCGGTGGTGAGCATTTTAATTGGGAGATCCATATGTTTTCCTTGATATTTATTATACAAAAAACAAAAATACCTCTTGGTGTAAAAACACTAATCCTCGTATTAGGGGCGCTAATAACCGCGGGCCCGCAAAAAAACGGGCCGGCGGTGGCCGGCCCGTTCCTTCGGGCGCCCGGGGCTACAGCGGGATATTGCCCGAGCGCTCCTGCTGCCCGGGGCGGCGCTTGCCGGCCAGGATGCGGAACGCGGCTATCAGCCGTCCCCTGGCCTCGGCGGGCTCTATGACTTCGTCGAGAGATCCCATCGCGGCGGTCTGGTAGGGCGAGGCGAATTTGTCGGAATATTCCTTGGCGAGCTTCACGCGCAGGGGCTCCTTCTCCTCGTCCTTGGCTTCCTTGATCTGGCGGGAGTAAAGGATCTCTATGGCGCCGCGCGGCCCCATCACCGCGATCTCGGCCGAGGGCAGGGAGAAGTTGATGTCCCCCCCCATAAGCTTGGAGCTCATGGCTATGTAGGCGCCGCCGTAGGCCTTGCGCAGCACCAGCGTGACCTTGGGCACGGAGGCCTCGGAGTAGGCGTAGAGGAGCTTGGCGCCGTGGCGGATGATGCCGCCGTGCTCCTGCGCCACGCCGGGCCAGTAGCCGGGCACGTCGACCAGCGTCAGGATCGGGATGTTGAAGCTATTGAGGAAGCGGATGAAGCGCGCCGCCTTGTCGGAGGCGTTGATGTCCAGCGCGCCGGCCATGTGGGCGGGGTTGTTGGCGATCACGCCCACCACCTGGCCGCCCAGGCGGATGAAGCCCACCACGATGTTCTTGGCGTAGTCGTGGTGCACCTCGAGGAAGCGGTGGTCGTCGGATAGCCACCAGACGATGTGGTGCACCCGGTAGGGTTTGCGCGGGTCCACTTCGCAGAGTTTTTCCAGCAGGGCTATCTTGCGGTCTTCCGGGTCCTTGGTCTGCAGGGCCGGCGCGCTCTCGCAGCGGTTCTGCGGCAGGAAGCTCATCAGCTCCTTCACCTGCCGGTAGCAGTCCTGCTCCGAGTTGGCCACGAAATGGCAGACGCCGGACTTGGTGGCGTGCGTCATCGAGCCGCCCAGGGTCTCGAAGTCCACCGACTCGCCGGTGGCGGCTTTCACTACCTCCGGCCCGGTCACGAACATGTGGCTGAGGCCTTTGACCATGAAGACGAAGTCGGTAAGGGCGGGAGAGTAGACCGCGCCGCCGGCGCAGGGGCCGACGATGATGGAGATCTGCGGCACGACGCCGGAATACCTGGTGTTGCGCAGGAAGATCTCGCCGTAGCCGTCGAGCGAGTCGACGCCTTCCTGGATGCGGGCGCCGCCTGAATCCAGTATGCCTATGACGGGGCAGCGGGCGTCCGCGGCCATGTCCATCAGCTTGGCGATCTTGTCGGCGTGGGTGCGCCCGAGCGAGCCGCCCAGCTGCGTGAAATCCTCGGAGAAGATGGCCGCCAGGCGGCCGTTGATGGTGCCGAAGCCGGTGATGACGCCGTCGCCCTTGATGTGCTTGTCCTTGACGCCGAAATCGGTGCAGCGGGTCTCCATCAGCAGCCCGAACTCCTGGAAGGAGCCTTCGTCCACGAGGTAGGCTATCCTTTCCCGGGCCGTCAGCTTGCCCTTCGCCTTTTGCGCGGCTATCTTTTCGGGCGGCCCGCCGGCTTCGGCGGCGGAGTGGATCTCCCTGAATTTTTTCAGCGACTCCGGCACCACGCGCACCCTCTTGGGGTGGGCTTTCTTGCCGGCCTGCTGGTTAGCGCTCGCCCCGGCTATGGGGTCTTCCATTAAATCAGCCATTTGTCCTCCTGGGCTCTGCCCGTCCGTAAAGAGCTGTGCTTGTAAGGCGGGCGAAGCCTATATTCTACCTTTTTAGCCGCGGCCTGCCGCGGCGCCGCTCCCCGGTTCCTCCGTGCCCGCCGCCCCGTCCGCCGCCAGCGCGGTCCAGAACCCCTCGGGGTACGCCCGCGTTTCCACGGAGAAGGCCGGGCTGCCCAGTTCGCGGTGGCGCTCCAGGGCCTTGCCGGTCAGCCTTATCCTTTCGCCTGCCCTTATGTCCAGCGGGTCGGCCATGAGGCCGAGGCCCAGGGCCTTGAGCAGGGCCTCCTTTATCGTCCAGAGCCTGGTGGCTTCGGAGGGGTCGTGCGAGGGAAGTTCGGTCGGATGGAAATAATCCCTGTACCAGGCGGGGTGGCGCTCTTCCACGACCTCCAGGTCCAGGCCGAGGAAAGACGAGCCGGGTTTAAAAGCCGCCGCGGCCCAGCCGCCCGAATGCGTGATGGAAACCAGTTCGCCGCCGCAGGAGGGGCGGCCCAGCCGGTCAGGGGCGATCTCCAGCTCCGCGGGAGGCCTGCCGAGCGCCCCGGTCAGCAGCTCCTTGGCGGCCAGCCGGCCGGCCAGCCACTCGCGCCGCCGCTTCTCCAGGCGGAAAACGGAGTACTGCGCCGCCTCCCGCTCCGAAAGCGAATTCCCCGGCGCCAGGCCCTCGGTCCGGAGGAACCTCACCGTTACCCCGGCCGCGCTGAACTCCCTGAGGCTTCCGGTCTTCATCGGCTCCCTAGATGGGCGTGGGGATCATCGCGTAGTCGCGGATCTCGGCCACCAGGTTGTAATCCCCGTCGAACGCCCAGGCGTCGTAGAGGCTGCGGTTGTCCTCGGTCCGGCCCTTGAAGACGCCGTAGAGGAAGAGGGTCTCCGGGTCCGCGGCGTCGTGGTCGTAGGCGATGGCCGCGCCGACGGCGTCGGGCAGGGCCATGGTCCTGTCGAACTGGATGTCGCGCCAGCCGCAGGCCTGGAACAGCGCCTCGAAGACCAGCGGGTGGAAGACCAGCTTGGGGTGGGTCCCTTTCCACAGCGGCGTCCGGGGCCGCTTGAAGACGGCCAGCACGGAGGCCTTGTCGAGCGCGAGTATGCCGTCGAGTACCTGGAAGCTGGGCCCGTGGAAATAGGTCTTGTAGATCGCGGGGGCTTCGGTCTTGTACTTGCGGGACTTGGGCAGGTCCGGGCGCATGTCCGGGGTCCAGGCCGACGGGTAGTCGGGGGCCGAGACGGCCTTGAAGTGCGTGCGGGTCTGGCCCAGGCGCAGGCCCTTGGGGCTCACGAAGTCCGACTCCAGGCGCATCTCCACGCCGTCGCCAGAAGACGCCGCCTTGATGCGGACGTCGGCGGGCTTGCTGCGCAGCAGCTTGATCGGCACGGCGAAGCGCACCTGGGTCAGCGCCTTCGGGGGCTTGCCGGTCACCGCGGCGGCGGTCTCGGCGAAGGTTTCCAGGCCCATCACGCCCGGCACGTACGGGGTCCCGTTTATGGAATGGTCCAGCAGGTACGGGTCCGACTCGAGGGAGAACTCCTTGGAGGCGGCCAGGCTTTCCCCCTTCAGCAGGTCCGTTACCTTCGGCACGAAGTGGAAGCCGGTGGCGCCGGAGGCGGAGAAGCCGGGCTCGTACTGCAGCTGATGGTCCCAGTCCAGCTTCCCGAGGCTGCCCGAGAGGATGATCTCCGGCACCTTGCCGTAGGCGATCTCGTCGACGAAGGCCTGCATGCCTTCCTCGGGATAGAGGAATTCCATCTCCTGCGACTTGAGGAAGGCCTCCACGCCGGGGCGGGCGCCCATGCCTATCTGGGCGTAGCCGGTCATGTCTATGCTGATGGCGCGCACGCCGCGGTTCTGCTGGCTGACGCAGAACTTGGCCACGTAGTCGTTGGCGGCCGCGTAGTCGCTCTGGCCCAGGTTGCCGAACTTGCCGGCTATGGAGGAGGCCATGGCCCAGAAGCCCTTGTCCTTGACTATGCCTGCCTTCCACAGGTTGATGGCGGATTCGGCCTTCACGTTGAAGATCAGGTTGAACTCTTCCACGGCTTTGTCCACGGCCAGCTTGGAGCGCTCCAGGCCGGCGAAGTGCACCACGCCGTCTATCTGCCCGAAGTCGGCCTTGATGTTCTCCATCGCGGTCTTGAAGGCTTCCGGGTTCAGGAGGTCGCAGCGGTAATAGGTCACGTTCACGCCCAGGGCGCGGATCGCTTCCATGTTCTTGAACATATCGGCGGCGTCCTTGAGGCGCGTGAATTCCTTCTCGAGCAGCGCCGGGGTAGGCTTCTCGGGCCCGGCCTTCAGCTCGTTCCAGAGTTCGCCCATCTTCCAGGCCTTGAGCTCCGCTTCGCTCATGCGGGTGAGCTGCTTGGCCCTCTCCCCTATCTCCATGAGGTCTATGATGAGGATGTTGGCCTTGTGCTGTTCCGCCAGCATCCGGGCGAACATCGCCCCCAGGCCGCGGCCGCCGCCGGTCACCAGTACGTTCCTGCCCTCCAGCTGCGTGGTCAGGCGGGACTTGTCGAGCGCGGCCGGCTTGCCCAGCAGCGTCCAGCGTTTGCCGTCGGCGTAGCCGATGGCGAGGCGCTTGTCGGAGTAGAGCAGCTCGTAGAAGGTCTTCTGGACTATGACCTGGTTGGAAGAGCTGGGCTCGAAGTCCAGCAGCTTGACAGTGCTGTGCTCCAGCTCCTTGCGCAGGCACAGCGTAGGGCCGTGGATGGCGCCGTAGACCGGGTCGTAGGCGTCCTTGGTCTTGTAGCCGAAGCCGCCGTCGAGGGTGGTGACCACGGCCATGAAGGTCGTGTGCCCCGCCTCGGTCTTGTTCAGGCCGCCGGCCAGGTACTTGGCCGCCATGAACAGCGGCAGCGCGTAGCGCGTCATGTCCGCGAAGGCGGAAGTATCCTTGGACAGCGATTTCACCATGCAGCCGGGCAGGTAGACTATGCCCTGGGTGTCCGGGTGCGCCTGCGCGAAAGCCTTAAGGGCCTCCTCCATGGCGGCGATATCCCTGAAGTCCACCGTGATGGCGTCCTTCAGCTTGGTCTTGGCCGGGGTGAAGATGTAGGAGTCCGCGCGGTGCTTGTTGAGCTCGGCGCGGAAGGCCTTGGCCAGGTCCAGGTCCTCGGCGAAGATGGCCACCGGGCGCTTGGGAGCCAGCTTCTTTATGACTTCCTGCTCTACAGGGGCCGGGGCCGCTACCGGCAAGTGGCGGATGTGCCGCTTGGGATAAACCTGCTTCGGGGCCGGCTGTTCGGCGGGCTTGTCCGCCGCCGGGGCGGCGTTAAGGTTGAGCAGTTCCGGCTGCTCGGGTTTTACCGCCGGGGCCGGCTGCTGCGCCGGGGCCTGCCCAGCCGCCGCGGGGCGGGCCGCCGCCTTTTCGCCCAGCACGAAGTTTATGCAGTGGCGAATGGTCGGGTAATCCTTGAGCGAGACGTTGTCCCTGCGGGGTATGTCGTAATGCTCGCGGATGGCGGCGAAGAGCTCGGCCTGCTTGACGGTGTCGATGCCGAGGTCGGCCTCCATGTCGAGGTCGAGCTCGAGCATGTCCTTGGGATAGCCGGTCTTAGCGGTCACCATGTCCAGGACCTGCTCCTTGACCGTTTCTTCGCTGAGCCCGGACTGCTGGGCGGCTGAAGCCTTGGCCGGTGCGGGCGCGGGCGCTGCGGCGACCGGGGCCGGCGCGTGTACGGGGGCCGGCGCGGCCGCGGCGGCTCCGCCCTTCTCGCCGAGCACGAACTTGATGCAGTGGCGAATGGTCGGGTAATCCTTGAGCGAGACGTTGTCCCTGCGGGGTATGTCGTAATGCTCGCGTATGGCGGCGAAGAGCTCGGCCTGCTTGACGGTGTCTATGCCGAGGTCGGCCTCCATGTCGAGGTCGAGCTCGAGCATGTCCTTGGGGTAGCCGGTCTTTGAGGTCACCATGTCCAGGACCTGTTCCTTGACCGTTTCCTCCGAGAGGCCGGCGGGCGCCGGCCTGGGCGCCGGGGCGGGCTTGGGCTCGGCGTAATGCTGCGGTGCCGCCGCGGCGACGGGCTCGGGCTTCGGGGCCGGGGCGGCGGCTACGCCCACCGGCTCTTTGACGGGCGCGGCGGGCATGACGGGCGGCTTGCCCGCAGTTTTCTTGTCTTTCACGCGCAGCGTGTTGAATACCACTTCCAGCTCGGCGGCCGGGTCGCCTGAAACTTCGCGCACCCAGGCGTTGTAGCGGCCCTGGTCCTCGTAGCGGCTCTCGCCCGCCTTCCAGACCCTTTCGGTGAGCGACATGGCCATGTGCGAACCGAAGCCGGCGGCGAAGCGCAGCGCGTATTTCAGGTCGTAATGGCCGCCCTTCGACAGGTTGATGCCGGCCAGCTCCGGGTCGGGCTCCCTGTAGTTGGCGATAGGCGGGATGATGCCGGTATTGAGCGCGCGCACGGCTATCACGTCCTCGAGCGAAGCGCCCATGGTGTGGCCGGTAAAGCCTTTCACGTTGCTCACCACCACCTTGTCGGCGGCCGCGCCGAAGGCCTGGCGCAGGGCCTTCACCTCGGCGCTGGCGCTGCCGCCCCTCGCCGGGGTGTAGGTCTCGTGGGACATGAACATCGTATACGGCGCCATCTCTTCTTTCTTCAGGCCGTAGATGTTCTCCACTTTCTTTATAAAGTTCTCCATCACGGAGGCCACGTGGTCGGTATCCAGGCGGGTGACGTGGAAGGCCGAGTTGGCGCAGTCGGTGAGGAGCAGGCGCGCCAGCGGCTTCATGCCGCGGTTGCGCGTCAGCGTCTCGTCTTCTATCACCATGCCGACGGCGGCCGAGCCTACTATGAGGCCGTGGCGGCGGCGGTCGAAAGGCAGCGCCGCCTCGGAGACGTTCTCCTTGGTGGTGGCCGTGCCCGAGGCCAGGAAGCCCGGCATGGTCCACTGCTGCAGGGTCTCGTTGGTGATGTCGTCGGCGGCTATCACCACTACGCGCTTGCACTTGCCGGCGCGTATCCAGGATTCCGCCAGGTGCACCGCCTGGGTGGTGGAGGCGCAGGCCGCGCTGATATGTATGGCGGGGCCCTTGGCGCCCACCCACTGCGCGAACTGGCTATCGGCTATCGGGATGACCTTGAGCAGGAAGTTCTGGCTGAACGAGTACGGGTCCTTGCCCTCGCCGGGCTGGTAGCCCGCGAACTCTTTCTGCAGCCAGGCGCGCAGCCCGGCCTTGTCGGCCTCGGTGGGCAGTTTGTCCACGATCTTGTGGTAGACCTCCCAGAGCTGCGCGGCGGTCTTGCCGGAATACTTGTGGTTGAAGTAATGGGTCACTTCTTTCAGGAGCGGTTCCATCACCGGGAAGGCCGAGGCGAAGACCACGCCGGTCTCGGAGGCCACGGGTTCGGGCAGGGCCCACTTCAGGGGCAGGTAGCTGCCGGTGGTGGTCTTCTTGTAGTAATGGACGAGCGGCAGGCCGGCGTCCTTGAGCGCCAGCACGCCGGCGCCTATGGCCATCCGGAACGCCGAGTCCATGGCCTTGGCCACGGTGTTGGGCAGGCCGAACTCCTCCTGGATGTCGAACTGGCCCGCGCGGGCGGACAACTTGATGGACTGGTCCACGGAGTCTATCTTCTCTATGGTGCCCACGCCGGTGGGCGACTTGACCACGCGGATGATGTTCTTGTCTATCTGCTGCGCGCGCCAGCCGCCCGGGATGGGCTCTATCATGTTCTTGCCGGCGAGTATTTCGTCGAGGTTCTGTTCCCTGAACAGCTTGTCCCAGGTGCCGGGCGTGCCGCCCGCTATGCCCGAGACCGCTATCGGGTTGAAGTTGAAGCCGAACTTCTCGGCGAACGAGGCTTTATCCGCCGGCAGGGCGGACGGGCCGGAGACGGTGACGGGGCCGGAGCTGTGGCCGGCGGTCCGCAGCGCCCAGCCCTGGTAGTACGGGTTAAAGAACTTCCCCCCGTTGACCGGGGCCTTGCCGCTCCAGTTCACCGGGATGCCGAGGGCCGTCATGTTCGCGAGCAGGTCGTTGAACTCGGTGATGCCGCCGCGCTTGGGGTGGTTGGACGCCAGCACGGTGATGTCGCCCTTGTCCTTGAGCGTGGAGGTGGCGAAGGCGGAGAGCACGCGCTTGGGGCCGCACTCTATGAACGTGCGCACGCCCTCGGCGTACATGCGCTCCAGCTGCGCGATGAACTCCACGGGGCTGGTCATCTGCTTGATGAGCATGTCGTAGATGCCCTGCGGGTCCGTCGGGAAGAAATCCGCGGTGACGTTGGAGAGGATCTTCATGTCCGCGGCCTTGATCGGGATGTTCTGCAGGAAGTTCCGGTACGGCCCCATGGCGGGAGCGACTATCTCGGAGTGGAAGGCGTGGCTGACCGCTATCTCCCCCGCCTCTACGCCCATGGCCTTGAAGTGCTGTACGGCCTGTTCAACTGACTTGGCCTCGCCGGCGATGACGGTCTGCAGCGGGCAGTTCTTGTTGGCGCAGATGACGTAGCCGGGGATCTTCTTGAGCTCCACGTCAACTTTGTCGCAGCCCAGGGCGATGGAGGCCATCTTGCCGGGGTCCGCGACCTTCACGGAGGACATCTCCTTGGCGCGGCTGGTGACGGCGCGCAGGCCGTTCTCGAAAGTGAAGATGCCGGCCGCGGTGGCGGCGGCGTACTCGCCCAGGGAATGGCCTATGGCCATGTCCGGCTTTATGCCGAACTCGCGGAACAGGCGGTACATGGCGATGTCCGCGGTCATCATGGACGGCTGGGTGAGCTGGGTCTGCTTGATGGCGGCTTCGCGCTTGGCCAATTCCTCTTTGCCCTCTCCGGGCTTGCTCCAGATGGCCTCGGTCAGGCGGATGCCGATCATTTTCTCCAGGATGACGTCGGCCTCGTCAAAGGTCTCCTGCACCACCTGGTACTTGGCGGCGAGGTCGCGCATCATGTCCACGTACTGCGAACCCTGGCCCGGGAACAGCAGGCCCACCTTGGCCTGGTTGACGCCGGTCTTGAAGGTGTAAACGCCTTTCAGCTTGAAATTGAGCGGCGGCTCGGTCCAGGTCTCGGGCTTGCCGGATTTCGCCAGCAGTTCAACTTTTTCCTGGAGGTCCTTCGGGGATTTGGCCACGATAGACACGCCGAAGGCGCCCTTGGGCCTGGTCATGGAGGGCTGGGCGTAAGCGGCCAGCGGATAAGCCTCGGGCCACTTCGAGAAAACGGCGGCGGCCTCGTCCTGCGCGTTCTTTATCACGGCGGCCGGGGTATTGCCGGTAAAGGTCACGGCCTCGCCCTGCAAATTGGCGAAAGGCGCGCGCGGATTTTCCACCACTTCCACGGAAGCGGACGGAGTCTCGGCGGCGGCTCCGGCCTTGGCGTAGCGCTGGTGGTTGGGGCCGGTGTATTCTTCCATGGTCACGTGGAAGTTGGTGCCGCCGAAGCCGAAGGAGGAGACGTTGGCGCGGCGTATGCCGTCCTTGTTCCACGGCGCGGCCTTGTCTATGACCTTGAAGAGGTTGAGGTCTATGCCGGGGTTGGGTTTGACGTAATTGATGGAGGTCGGCAGGGTCTTGTTGTAGATGGCGAGGGCCGTCTTGGCTATGGAAACGGCGCCGGCGGCGGCCTTGGAGTGGCCGATCTGGGACTTTACCGAGGTAAGGCCCAGCTTCTTGCCGTTGCCCATGTGCGGGCCGAACACTTCGCCCAGCACCTGCACCTCGGCGGCGTCGCCCACCTTGGTGGCGGTGCCGTGGGCTTCCACGAAGTCCACGTCGGCCGGGGAATAGTCCACGCCGGCGAAAGCGTTCTCTATGGCGATCTTCTGGCCCTTGGGGTTGGGGGCGGTGATGCCCTTGCCCTTGCCGTCGGAAGAGGCGCCCACGGAGTTGATGAGCGCGTAGATCTTGTCGCCGTCGCGCACCGCGTCGGACAGGCGCTTGAGGATATAGACGGAGACGGCCTCGGCCATCACGAAGCCGTTGGCCCGCTCGTCGAAGGAATAGGAGCCGTCGGCCGACAGGGCGCCGATCTTGCAGAACTTCACGTAGGCCGGGGGCGACATCATGTCGTCCGCGCCGCCGGCTATGGCCATGTCGAACTTGCCGGCGCGCAGGCCGAGCACCGCGTAGTCGAGCGCCGCCATGGAGGAGGCGCAGGCCGCGTCCATGGTCATGTTGGGGCCGTTGAGGTTGAAAACGTTGGCTATGCGGCCGGCCGTCACGTTGGCCAGTTCGCCGGGCATGGTGTCCTCGGTGATCTTGATGATCCCGTTGTCTATGCCTTCCTCGAACTCCCGTATCATCTCGTCCTGCTTGGCTTTCGGCAGGGACGAGAAGGCGGCGGTCTTCTTGAGGATGTCCTCGTTATAGAACTTGTAGACGCGCAGGTCGGTCATTTCCTTGCGCGTGGCGCCCATGGCGTTGCCTATCACGGCCGCGGCCATCTTGGGGTCGAAGGCCTTCTTGTCGTAGCCGGAATCTTCCAGGGCCATGCGGACGGCCTCTATGGTCATCTGCTGCAGGCGGGAGATCTGGGTGGCTATCTGGGGCGGGATCTTGTACTTGATGGAATCGAACTTGAAGTCCTCTATGAAGCCGCCTATCTTGGAATAGGTCTTATCGGCTGCCTTGTGGTCTTCCGAGAAATAGAGCTTCCAGTCCCAGCGGTCGGCCGGCACTTCGCCTATGCAGTTGCGGCCTTCCGTTACGTTCTTCCAGAACTGGTCCTTGTTCAGGGCTTTGGGGGCAATGATACCGAGACCGACTATCGCTATTTTTTCATTGTTCATAATCTTTTAGGGCGCCTCGCTCGCTCATGTTGCTCTATCCCACCCCAATAAAGGGGTTCCCGGGGGTTAAAAGCTTTGTGGGGGTAAACGGTCAGAATGGGCCGTTTAAGGATGTCATATATATATTGTAGGAAAAACTGCGGCGGATAGGCAAACGCCTGAGGCCGCCGGAGTGCGGGGCGGCGGGAGAAAGGCTTGAAAAACAACGGTTTTTTGGGTTAGCGCTGGATAGAGAGCAGGTAGATGACGCCCTTGCCGGAGGAAAGCGGCGTGGAGTATTCGGCCTTGTCCATCATTGTGTAGCGCTGGTCCGGGGCGTAGGAGACTAACGCTTTATATTTGTTCACTTTTTGCCATTCCCACTCTTCTATCATCTTGAGGGGTTTCATGGTCTTCAGATAAGCCATGTTCTTCTGGTAGTTCAGCCAGGCGTCATGGTCGAAGCCGTTGGCTATCTCCCCCTGCGCCAGCTCCTGGCGCGGCCGGGAGGCCAGTTCCCATTTCGCCCTGTTCCACTCCAGGTAATCCTTCATACCCGCCCAGCCCAGTCCTGCGTACAAGGTCAGTGCCAGTCCCGCGGCGGGCCTGGAGAACCTCACTCCCCTGGCGGCGAACACCGCCGCGGCGGCGAACCAGGGCAGCAGCGTAAGCAGGTAGCGGTCGAAGAATTTGGCGCCCAGCATCGAGACCGCCAGGTGCGTAATGGCGACCGCGAAGACGAAGCGCAGCGCCAGGTTGCCGGCCCGCAGGGCCAGCCCGGAGCAGCACATCAGGAAGACCGAAGAGAGCACCGCGGCGGCCGTGGCGAGGGCCCAGAAGACGGGGCTGGCGAAGACGCCCGAGGGTTTCATGGCGCCCCCGCCCAGCGTCAGCACGCCGAAGCCGGAGCGTGAGATGGTGTTTTCCAGGTAGGGCAGCGGCCCGTTGAACAGGGCGAAACCGCCCATGACGGCAAGGGCCAGCCAGATCCCGGCGGTGCTCACTTTTGCCCCGGTCCCGTTGCGGGAGCAGAATTTCTTCGCGCTGAACATGTAGCCGGCGGCCAGCGGCAGCAGGAAAAGGCCGGTTTCGGTCATGGAAGCCAGCAGGCGGAATAGAGAGTCGGACAGGAAGCGCAGAGGCTTGCCTATATGGGCCAGCGTGGCGGCCCCGACGTAGTTCTCGGACGCCCAGGTGGGGCCGTGGACCCGGGTGAACCAGAGGTGGTGGATTATGATTGCGGCCGCCGGAAGGGCCCAGGCCGCGGCGAGCGCGCCCCAGTTCCTGCGGCCCCGCGGCAGCAGAGCCAGCGTAAAGGCCAGCGGTATGGCCAGGCCCACCTGGCGCGTCAGGTAGGCCGCGGCGGCGCAGGCCCCGCCCAGCCACAGCGCCGCGGTATCTTCCGGGCGGTTGAGCCGGCGGGCCCAGAAGTAAGCGGCGGCCGTCATCCAGAAGAGATAATGGACGTCCGTCATATAGGAGACGGACAGCGTAAGGAACAGGGGGGTAAAAGCCAGGGTCAGCGCGGCGGCGGCCTTCTCGAAAGGCGCGACCTCGAATTCGCCGAGGAGCTCGATGAAGAAGTAGAGCGCCCCGGCCGCCGACAGCAGGGTGGCCAGGCGCAGCGCGTTGAAGCTGAACCCCAGGATCTTGGCTGAAAGGGCCCCGGCTATTATGTGCGGCAGCTGCGTGGCCGAGCCCCAGTCAGACAGGGTCAGCCGGCCGGTTTCGGCCAGGGTACGCGCCGCCAGCGCGTAGGCCCAGTCGTCGTTGAGCGGAAAATCGTAGAGCCACGGCGCCAGGGAGGCGGCGAAGCACAGGAAAACTAACGGCACGGCGTATTTTTGGTATTTGCCCACAGCTAACCCTTTAAACCCGCTGATAGTTTATCAAATGCCCGCCTGCGCGGCAATCTCAGCCGCTTGATACAGGTACTTCAGGCCTTTTAGTTTTTTGGAGCAGGAGATAATTAATATAATTAAAAATCGTCTCCGCTGACCGCTGTTATCGATGCTTGGTCGCCTTCTGGAGGTTAAGTGATGGATGTACTTTCGCTGAGCAGGCTGCAGTTCGCGGTGACCGCGATGTTCCACTTCCTGTTCGTCCCCCTCACGCTGGGGCTCGGCTGGCTGGTGGCCTGGTTCGAGACGCGCTACGCCTTCGCCGGGGACGAGGACGCCCTGCGGCTGGCGCGCTTCTGGGGCAAGCTGTTCCTGATAAACTTCGCGCTCGGGGTGGTGACCGGGATCACGCTGGAGTTCCAGCTCGGCATGAACTGGGCCGAGTACTCCAAATACGTCGGGGATGTCTTCGGCGCGCCGCTGGCCATCGAAGGCCTGGCGGCCTTCTTCCTGGAATCCACTTTCATCGGCGTCTGGGTTTTCGGCTGGGGCCGGATCTCCAAAAAGGCGCACGCCGGGGCCATGTGGATCGTGGCCTTCGCCACCAACATGTCGGCGCTGTGGATCCTGCTGGCCAACGGCTGGATGCAGCGGCCCGTCGGCTACGTCCTGCGCAACGGCCGCGCCGAGATGACGGACTTCGGCGCCCTGCTCGCGAACCCCTACGGCTGGCTGGAATTCTTCCACACCGTCTTCGCGGGCTGGGTCATCGCCGGCTTCTTCGTGATGGGCGTGTCGGCCTGGCACCTGCTCAGGAAGAACCAGGAAAGCCTCTTCAAGCGGTCTTTCGGCGCGGGCGCGGTCTTCGCGCTGGCCAGCTCGCTGCTGGTGGCGGGCGTGGGCGACCTGAGCGGCGTAAACACCGCGAAATACCAGCCGGCCAAGTTCGCCGCGATGGAGTCGCTCTGGGAGACGCAGAAGGGCGCGCCGATGACGCTGCTCGTCTTGCCCCGCCTCAACGGCGAGGGCAACGCGGTAGAGGCGCTGAAGGTGCCCTACGCGCTGTCGCTGATGGCTTTCCGGGACCCGCACGCCGAGGTGAAGGGGCTCAACGACTTCCTGCCGGCCGACCGGCCGCCGGTGCTGCCGGTGTTCCTGAGTTTCAGGCTGATGGTGGGGCTGGGCGTGCTTTTCATTTTGCTGTCGGGAGTGGCGGCCTGGCTGTGGTACAAGGAGCGGCTGGATGCATACCCGCTGTTCCTGAAGGTGATGCTCTTCGCGATCCCGCTGCCGTATATCGCCATCCAGCTGGGCTGGCTGGTGACGGAGCTGGGCCGGCAGCCGTGGGCGGTGTACGGGCTGATGCGCACGGCCGACGCGGTTTCCAGGACGGTGACGCCGGGCCAGGTCTGGCTGTCGCTGGGCGGCTTTACTCTTTTTTATACGGCGCTCGGCGTGATAGACGTCTGGCTGCTGGCGAAGTACGCCAGGAAAGGGGTGGAGGCCTGAGGCGAGGGCATGGGACAGGAACGCAAAACCAGGGTCTCGCACACCGTGCTCGCCCTTCCGCGTCTCGGCCTCCGCGCTTACGCAAGCGTCGGCCTCCGACACGGTTTTGCTAACCCTGTCCCATGCCCTTGCCTGGCTATGGTGGGTTTGTTTTAAAGATGTAAGGGGAATCTTACGAGGGGAAGTTTATATGGATTACGCTAAATTGTGGTTCGTGTTCTGGGCGGTGCTGTGGACGGGGTACTTCGCGCTGGACGGGTTCGACCTGGGCGTGGGGTTTTCGGGCTGGCTGGCCGCCGACGGCGAGGAAGACCGCCGGAACGTCTTCGCCTCGATAGGGCCCTTCTGGGACGGCAACGAGGTCTGGCTGATCACGGCGGGCGGGGCCACCTTCGCCGCGTTCCCCCCCGTTTACGCCGGGCTGTTCAGCTGGCTCTATCCTGCGGTACTGCTGCTGCTCTTCTCGCTCATTGCGCGCGGGGTGGCGCTGGAATTCCGGGGCAAGGTGACCGGCCAGAGCTGGAAAGCGCTCTGGGAGCGGACCGCGGCGGTCTCGAGCCTGCTCGCTTCGCTGCTGCTGGGCGTGGCCTTCGGCAATATTTTCCGCGGCCTCGAGATAGGCGCGGGGGGCTACGCCGGGACTTTCATCGGCCTCCTCAATCCCTACGCCCTGCTGACCGGCCTGCTGTTCTGCGCCTTCTTCTTCTTCCACGGGCAGCTCTGGCTCGCCCACAAAGTGCCCGGGCCCGCCGCCGGCCGGGCCGCCCGCCTGGCCGGGGCCTCCTGGTACGCGCTCGCCGCCCTGGCCGCCGGCTTCCTCTTCTACAGCTGGGCCGCCACCGGGCTTTCCGCCAACTTCCTGGCGCGCAAATACCTGCTGCTGCTGCCTATCGGCCTGCTGGTTTCGCTGTTCGCGGCCCGGCTGCTGCTGGTGCGCGGGCGCCCGGCCTGCGCCTTCGGCTGGTCCTTCGCGGCTATCGCCCTCTTCTCGCTGACGGGCTTCGCGGGGATCTACCCCGACCTGCTGCCGTCCCGCGTGGACCCGGCCTACGGGCTGAACGTTTACAATTCGGCCTCCAGCCCCTACACCCTGAGGCTGATGACCTGGGTGACGGCCTTCTTCCTGCCGGTGGTGATCGCCTACCAGGCCTGGGTGCACCGGGTCTTCCGCGCGCCCCTCTCAGGCGGGGAACTCGACAAAAGCGGGATGTATTGAGAGTCAAACGTAAACGCGCTTTTATTTTTGCTAATATACTGACTTATGAAGATCAAGTTCTGGGGCGCCCGGGGCTCTATCCCCGTGTCTGGCAAGAATTACATCAAATACGGGGGCAGCACCACCTGCGTCGAAGTGCGCACCAGGAAAGACGAACTCGTCATCGTGGACGCCGGTTCCGGCATCCGCCTGCTGGGCAAGGAGCTGCTTAAAAACTCCCATCACAGTTTCAACATGCTCTTCACCCACTCCCACTGGGACCACGTGCTGGGTTTCCCGTTTTTCGCCCCCATCTATAACAAAAAGACCCGCATCCGCATCATGGGCTGCTCGTTCTCTTCCGACCCCGTCAGGGAGATCATCGCCAAGACCATGCAGCCGCCCGGCTTCCCGGTGAAGTTCGAGGAGATAGAGGCCCGCTTCGAATTCGGCTCCCTCTGCGCCGGGGGCTGCGATATCGGCGGGCTGCAGGTGCTCCCGATAGAGCTCAGCCACCCGAATAACGGCCTGGGCTACAAATTTTCGGAGGGCGGGAAAACTTTCGCTTTCCTTACCGACAACGAACTGGGCTTCGTGCACCCCGGCGGCAGGAAGCCGGAGGACTACGTGGCTTTTTCGCGCGGCGCCGACCTGCTGGTGCACGACGCCGACTTCACCCCGGAGGAATACCCCCGCCGCAGGACCTGGGGCCACTCCACCTGGCAGCAGGCGCTGGACCTGGCCCTGAAGGCCGAGGTGCGCGCCCTGGGCCTCTTCCACCACAACCAGGACCGCCACGACCGGGACGTGGACCGGATAGTGGCCGAATGTTCCGCGCGGGCCCGCAGGGCAGGCTCGCGGCTTAAATGTTTCGCGGTGAGAGAAGCGCAGGAAATAAAACTTTAGCCCCGGAGACCGCCACCGATATGCCCGCCAACTTCAACCTTTATTCCGCCTGGATGGACCCGTATTTTTACGTCTGGGCCGCGGTTTTCGCCGCCGCTCTCTTCGCCATGGTCTATTCCATCAGGCGCTTCCTGGAACTCAGGAGCGCGGCCCCCGTAGAAGAGG
>Ga0209066_10001049_pt1 | contig 37744 bp, 33 predicted proteins | sample All_14_2_FD_187198 | JGI IMG/M metagenome (GOLD analysis project Ga0209066, IMG submission 187198) | Freshwater microbial communities in response to fracking from Pennsylvania, USA - Allegheny Zone_MetaG_DW_15 (SPAdes) (version 2) ... | reverse complement strand
GGCAGATTCGGCGATTGAAACGGCTGCTTGAGCCGCGCTGTTGTCATTTTTCGGGCTTCGTTCGATGCTTTGCTTGAATGTTCGATTTGATCTCGATGCATGAATTACGTTAACGTCAACGTAAATAAGCTTTGCCACGCGTTTGCGTGCTCAAAAGCTGTCGAAGGTTTCGATCACAACGAGGAGAGGGAACACCATGAGTGCTGTCGCCGAATTCATCGCCGCCCGCGATTTCCTGCTGCAACATCGCAGCGACTACGCCACCGCCTACGCGGGCTTCAAGTGGCCCAAGCTCAAGGAATTCAACTGGGCGTTGGACTACTTCGATTCGATGGCCCAGGGCAATGACAACCCGGCGCTGTGGATCATCGAGGAAGACGGTCGCGAGTCGAAGCTGAGCTTCGCCGAGATGTCGGCGCGCTCGAACCGCGTCGCCAACTGGCTGCGCAAGCAGGGCGTCAAGCGCGGCGAGCGCATCCTGATCATGCTCGGCAACGAAGTGCCGCTGTGGGAGACCATGCTGGCCGCGATCAAGCTCGGCGCGGTGGTGATCCCCGCCACCACGCTGCTGACCCCGGACGACCTGGTGGACCGAGTCGAGCGCGGCCAGGTCAGGCACGTGGTGATCGGCACCGCCCACACCGACAAGTTCGAGAACCTGCCCGGCAGCTTCGGCCGCATCGCCGTGGGCGGCGCGCCCGCCGGCTGGAAGGCCTTCGAGGAGGCTGCGGCCGAATCCGACCAGTTCACCCCGGACGGCGTGACCCGCGTCGACGATCCACTGCTGCTGTACTTCACCTCGGGCACCACCTCCAAGCCCAAGCTCGTGCTGCACACCCACCAGTCCTACCCGGTCGGCCACCTGTCGACGATGTACTGGATCGGCCTGAAGCCCAACGACCGCCACATGAACATCTCTTCGCCGGGCTGGGCCAAGCACGCCTGGAGCTGCTTCTTCGCACCGTGGAACGCCGGCGCCTGCGTGTTCCTGTACAACTACAACCGCTTCAACGCCAAGGCGCTGCTCGACGTGCTGGTCAAGTACGAGGTCACCACCCTATGCGCGCCGCCGACCGTGTGGCGCATGCTCATCCAGCAGGATCTCGCTTCGGTCAAGACCCAGCTGCGCGAACTGATCGGCGCCGGCGAGCCGCTCAACCCCGAGGTGATCGATCAGGTGAAGAAGGCCTGGGGCATCACCATCCGCGACGGTTTTGGCCAGACCGAGACCACCGCGCAGATCGGCAACACCCCCGACCAGCCGCTCAAGCCCGGTTCGATGGGCCGTCCGCTGCCGGGCTACAAGATCGCGCTTCTCGATGTCGACAGCAATCCGTCGGTCGAAGGTGAAGTGTCGTTGGTCATGGGCGAGCACCGTCCGGTCGGCCTGATGGTGGGCTACGCCGGCGATCCGGCGAAGACCGCGGAAGTGATGCGCGATGGCCACTATCGCACCGGTGACGTCGCCAGCATCGACGACGAGGGCTACATCACCTACGTCGGCCGCGCCGATGACGTGTTCAAGGCTTCCGACTATCGCATCAGCCCCTTCGAGCTCGAGAGCGTGCTGATCGAGCACCCGGCGGTGGCCGAAGCCGCGGTGGTGCCGAGCCCGGATCCGGTGCGCCTGGCGGTGCCCAAGGCCTTCGTGATTCTGGTCGCAGGGCAGGAGCCGAGCCGCGAACTGGCGAAAGACATTTTCGCCTTCACCCGCGAACGCCTCGCCCCGTACAAGCGCATCCGCCGCCTGTCCTTCGCTGATTTGCCCAAAACCATCTCGGGCAAGATCCGTCGCGTCGAGCTGCGCAAGGCAGAAGAGGCCCGTGGTGAAAACGCGCGCGGAGAGCTGGAGTTCTTCGAGGAAGACTTCCCCGAGCTGAAGGGCTGAGTCGCCTGCGGTGCAGCAATCCGGCTGCCCCACGCGGCCGGCATGCTGCTACAATGCCGGCCGTGGCGGGTCTCCCCGCATTGCAGCGCGGTGAACCTGGTCAGGGCCGGAAGGCAGCAGCCACAGCCGTTTCCTGCAAGTGCCGGGGGTCAGGCTCGCCACCCTGAACAAAAAGCCAAAGGGCGCTCCAATGTGGGCGCCCTTTGGCTTTCGCGCGTTCAGCATGGTGTGTGGTGTTTCAAGCGAGCAAGCTGTCCATCAGCATCATCGCTACGAAACCGATGATCAGGCCGCCAGTGGCCAACGTTTCGTGCCCACGGCGGTGCGACTCGGGGATGATCTCGTGGCTGACCACGAACAGCATTGCCCCCGCTGCGCCGGCCAAACCCCAGGGCAAGATCATTGCCGACGCGGACACCATCAGCGAACCCATGATGGCCGCAATCGGTTCCATCAGGCCCGAGATCGCAGCGACACCGAAAGCAAACAGCCTGCTGTAGCCCGCCGTCACCAATGCGATCGCTACGATCAGGCCCTCCGGCACGTTCTGAAGCGAAATGCCGGTCGCGACTGCATCACCGCTACCTGCGCCACTGCCATTGAGACCCGAGGCGACACCAATCGCCAATCCCTCAGGGATGTTGTGCACCGCGATTGCGAACACGAACAACCAGACTGCCGTACCGCTGCGCGAGCCGTCTGGCGCATGCGAATGGGGCAGCGCGCGGTCCATCGACAGCAGCAGCGCTGCGCCGAGCGCCAACCCGACAGCGACCAGCCCGGCGGCGCCGGTGTCGCTCATGCCCTGTGCTTGGGCTGCACCGAAGGCCGGTAGCAGCAGCGAGAACACGCTTGCTGCCAACATCACGCCGGCTCCGAAGCCGAGCAGCATGCCTTGCACGCCTGCGCTGATCCTGCGCATGACCAGCAGCGGAACGGCGCCCAGAGCGGTCGCTGCCGCCGCCATCGCGCCACCCGATAGTGCTCCAGATAGCGGTAGATCGAAACCCTCCAGTCCGCGTCCCGCCTGTGCCAGCAGCACGGCAAAGCCGGTGAGTACGATCAGCCAGCCGGCAAGCGCACGCAGTGCGCCGGCCGGGCCAGCGGGCTGGAAGTGCAGTCGGGCGACTTTGGCAACCATGGTCGGACTCCTTCAAATGGCAGGGGGCTCAAGGCGGCGGCTGACCGGCTTGGATGGATGCCTGCAGTATGGATCTGTGGTTTCTATAGAGCCAATTGAAGTATTGGATACTTTCTAATAGCGAAAAAGTATTGTTCGCGACGGCGGACAGATCCGCCCCTTAGAGCGTGAGCGTGAATTCGGCGCACACCGCGCAGAGCAGATCGAACACGCTGTTGGCATCTTCAGCATCGGATTTCATGGTCGTGCCTCCCTGTAAATGCCGGGCTTCCCTGGCTGACAATTCAAGATAGGGTTGGCCTGGAGATCTGGCCAATCGAGATGAAATATCCTTGGAATTGGGATCCGCTATCGGCCGGAGCGCGCGCGAGGATGTCGACACACGTCGGCGGAGGCTCGTCACGGCTCTGCTAGAATCGCTCGCCATGAGCTATCAGGTCCTTGCGCGCAAATGGCGGCCGAAATCCTTTGGCACGCTGGTCGGTCAGGAGCACGTCGTGCGGGCGCTGACGCACGCGCTCGCCACGGGCAGGCTACATCACGCCTGGTTGTTTACCGGGACGCGTGGGGTGGGCAAGACGACCATCAGCCGCATTCTGGCCAAGGCCCTGAATTGCGAAACCGGTATCACCGCCGAGCCCTGCAATGTGTGCGATGCCTGTCGGGCCATCGACGCCGACCGTTTTCCCGATTACGTCGAGATGGACGCCGCGTCCAATCGTGGTGTCGATGACATGGCCGCGCTGCTCGACAAGGCGGTGTATGCGCCGGTCCAGGGGCGTTACAAGGTCTACATGATCGACGAAGTCCACATGTTGACGGGTCATGCCTTCAACGCCATGTTGAAGACCTTGGAAGAGCCGCCCGAGCACGTGAAGTTCATCCTCGCCACCACCGACCCGCAGAAAATCCCGGTGACGGTGTTGTCGCGCTGCCTGCAGTTCAATCTCAAGCAGATGCCGCCGGGGCATATCGTCGATCACCTGACGCACATCCTGCAGGCCGAGGCTGTGCCGTTCGAGCCCGGTGCGCTGCGTCACCTGGCGAAGGCCGCCAACGGCTCGATGCGCGACGCGCTGTCCTTGCTCGACCAGTCGATCGCGCATGGCGCGGGCAAGGTCGAGGAAGAGCAGGTCACTCACATGCTGGGCACCGTCGGTGACGACCACCTCTACGCCGTGCTCGACGCACTGGCGGCAGGCAGTGTGCAGGGTCTGGTGGCCGTGGCCGACGGCATGGAGGCGCGTAGCCTGTCCTTCGATGCAGCGCTGCAGTCGCTGGCGACGCTCGTCCATCGCATCGCGCTCGCGCAGTACGCACCGGAGGCCATCGCCGATGAGGCCGAACGCGCGCGTATCGCTGGCTACACAGCGCAGTTCGATGCCGAGTTCCTGCAGCTGGCCTATCAGATTGCCATCCATGGGCGTGACGAACTCTCGTTGGCGCCGGATGAATACACCGGCTTCACGATGACCTTGCTGCGCCTGCACGCGTTCAGGCCGGAGCAGCCTGCGGCGCTCGGTGGGCCAGGTGTGGCACCGGCTGAGGGTGGGCAGGCGCACCGCTTGCCGGCGGTGGCGACTGCTGCTCCGGCCTCGACGCCTGGCATTGCGGCGCAGGAGGTGGCGAAGGTCAGCGAGAGAGCGCCTGAGGCCAGCAAATCGAGTTTGCCGTTGCCGAGTGCGGTCGTGCCGGCTGAACCCGCTGAACGCAGCGTCGCCGCACGGGCGATGGAGGCATCCGCAACCACCAGACCGCTCATTGGGGACACCGGCAAGGCTGGCGCGGCAAGGGGGACTGGAGTCCCCCCGGCGCCAAGCGCCGACCATGACGTGCCGCCCTGGGAAGACTTGCCGCCCGAGGCCTATGCGGGCGACTATGGTGCCCCGGCCGCGCCGCCGCGTGAGCCTGAGGCCGTGTTGTCGTCTGCCCGTCAGGCGCCGGCGCACGGCGCGAGCGTCGCTTCCATGCCGCCGCTGGAGGCCGCTGCTCCCACGCGGCCGCTTGATGCCGCATCGCCAGCAAAGCGTTTAGCCGCACCCAGTCCGGCGTCGCGTGCCGATGTTGGCGCCTTGCTGGAGATGGGCGATTGGCGTGGGGTGATCCGCTCGCTCGAGCTGGGCGGCCTTGTGCGCGAACTTGCTCAGCACTGCGAGTGGGTCGATTTCAATGGCGGAGAGTTGCAGTTGCGCTTGTCGACCGCGCATCGTCATCTGCTCGATATGAATCGTGGGGCAGTCGACCGCCTGCAGGAGATGCTTGGCAGTGCGACGGAGCGCCCCATCCGTGTCCGCATCGACATTGGCGACATCGCGGGTGAAACCCCGGCGCAACGCGATGAGATCGAACGGCGTGCGCGCCACGCGGATGCCGTGGCCGCGCTTGAGGCCGATCCTTTCGTGCGCGAGCTCATCGAACGGTTCGATGCAACGCTCGTCGAGAACAGTGTGAAGCCGCTCTGACAGGTGAACGCGGCGCAGTCTTTCAACTTATCCAATCAATTTCACTGGAGAACGCAAGATGATGAAGGGCGGAATCGCCGGGCTGATGAAGCAGGCCCAGCAGATGCAAGAGAACATGAAGAAGATGCAGGACCAGCTTGCCTCGGTCGAGGTCGAGGGTCAGTCCGGCGCTGGCATGGTCAAGGTACAGATGACCTGCAAGTATGACGTGCGCCGCGTCTCGATCGATGACTCGGTGATGGACGACAAGGAAATGCTGGAAGATCTCGTCGCTGCTGCGCTGAACGACGCGGTTCGCAAGGTCGAAGCCACGACGCAGGAAAAGATGTCGGGCTTTACGGCTGGGTTGAATCTGCCGCCCGGCATGAAGTTGCCGTTCTGACGGACGACGCTGGATGTCGCCGTCCAGTCTCGATGCGCTGATCGAAGCCTTGCGGTGTTTGCCGGGCGTCGGGCCGAAGTCGGCGCAGCGCATGGCCTATCACCTGCTGCAGCGTGATCAGCGCGGGGCTGCACGGCTGGCGGGTGCGCTCGCGCATGCGCTCGAGGTGCTGCGTCATTGCGAGCGCTGCAACACCTTCAGTGAAGAGGCAGTCTGCCAGCGCTGCGCCAATCCGCGCCGCGACGCATCGCTGCTGTGCGTCGTCGAGATGCCTGCTGACCTGGCGATGATCGAGCAGACGCAGTCTTATGGCGGGATGTACTACGTGCTGATGGGGCGTCTGTCACCGCTCGATGGTATCGGGCCGCGAGAGTTGCGGCTCGATAAGCTGATTGCGCGCGCCACCGATGGCAAGGTGCAGGAGGTGATTCTCGCGACCAATTTCACCAACGAGGGTGAAGCGACCGCACACACGGTCGCCAGCTTGCTGACCGCGCGCGGTATGAAGGTGAGCCGGTTGTCGCGGGGCGTGCCGGTGGGGGGGGAGCTCGAGCATACCGATACGGGCACGATCGCTCAGGCGCTGGTCGAACGACGTTCGATTTGAAGACTTGCTGCGCAGCAGCAAAAAAGCCGTTGAACGAGGCTTTTCGTCGCGTCGATGCGACGCGGAAAGCCTTGTTCAGACTGGCAATCCGGCTTGCGCGCTTTCTCTGCTGCGGTGACTTCGCTATAATCCCGCAGTTATTTGTATCCGGGTCTTTCGTTTTCCTTTTTGGGAAGAGGGTCATGAGCGTTGATCAAAAGATGGACAGCGGCCGCCGCACCCTGCTGCTGGCGACGTCCGCCGTGGGCGGTGTCGCCGCCGTGGCAACAGCGGTGCCGTTCGTTGCCAGCCTGACGCCGTCCGAGCGTGCCAAGGCAGCCGGTGCGCCGGTCGAGGTTGATGTGGGTAAGCTCGCTCCGGGCGAGATGATGACTGTGGAGTGGCGTGGCAAGCCGGTGTGGGTTCTGCGCCGCACGCCCGAAATGCTGGCTTCGCTCGACAAGACCGAAGATAAGGTCAGCGACCCGGCTTCTGACAAGCCCATGCAGCCGGACTACGCCAAGAACAAGCATCGTTCGATCAAGCCCGAGTACTTGGTTGCAGTCGGTATTTGTACCCACCTTGGCTGTTCGCCGTCCGAAAAGTTCAAGATGGGGGCCGAAGGCGGCATGGGTGCCGATTGGCCGGGCGGCTTCCTGTGCCCTTGCCACGGCTCGATGTTCGATCTGGCGGGTCGCGTCTACAGCAGCATGCCCGCGCCGGACAATCTCGAGATTCCGCCGCACCAGTACCTCGCGGATACCACCATTCTTGTTGGCGAAGACGGGAAGGCCTAAGCGATGACCACTAAATCCCAGGCAGTGCTGAACTGGATCGACGAGCGCTTCCCGCTGACGTCGTCCATCAAGGGGCACCTCACCGAGTACTACGCTCCGAAAAACTTCAACTTTTGGTACTTTTTTGGTTCGCTGGCGCTGTTGGTGCTGGTGATCCAGATTCTGACCGGCATTTTCCTGGTCATGCACTACAAGCCGGATGCCTCGCTGAACGCTTCTGGCGTGCCCGTCGCCTTCGCCAGCGTCGAGTACATCATGCGTGAAGTGCCGGGGGGCTGGCTGATCCGCTACCTGCATTCCACCGGCGCGTCGGCCTTTTTTGTCGTGGTGTATCTGCATATGTTCCGTGGCCTGCTCTACGGTTCCTACCGCAAGCCGCGCGAGCTGATCTGGATCTTCGGCACCCTGATTTTCCTCGTGCTGATGGCAGAGGCCTTCATGGGTTATCTGTTGCCGTGGGGGCAGATGTCGTTCTGGGGCGCGCAGGTCATCGTGAACCTGTTCTCCGCGATTCCGGTGATCGGTCCCGATCTCTCGCTGGTGATCCGTGGTGACTTCGTGGTTTCCGACGCGACGCTGAACCGCTTCTTCTCCTTCCACGTCATCGCAGTGCCGCTGGTGCTGATCGGTCTCGTCGCTGCGCACATCATTGCCCTGCACGAAGTCGGTTCGAACAACCCGGACGGCGTGGAGATCAAGAAGAAGAAGGACGCCAACGGCATTCCGCTGGACGGCATCCCCTTCCACCCGTATTACACGGTGAAGGACATCGTCGGCGTGGTGGTTTTCCTGTTTTTCTTCAGCGCAGTGGTGTTTTTTGCGCCGGAGGCGGGCGGTTACTTCCTTGAGTTCAACAACTTCCTGCCGGCTGATCCGCTGACGACGCCGCCGCACATCGCGCCGGTGTGGTACTTCACGCCGTTCTACTCCATCCTGCGTGCAGTGACTTATCCGCTGTTCGGTCTGGATGCGAAGTTCTGGGGCGTGGTTGCAATGGGCGCGTCGGTCGTGATCATCGCCTTCCTGCCCTGGCTGGATCGCAGTCCGGTGAAATCGGTTCGCTACAAAGGTCCGATCTTCAAGGCTGCGCTGGTCATTTTCGTCATCTGCTTCTTCATCCTCGGTTACCTGGGTGTGCTGCCGCCGACCCCGGGTCGTACGCTGGTGTCGCAGATCTGCTCGGTGCTGTATTTCGCGTTCTTCCTGCTGATGCCGTGGTACAGCAAGCTCGACAAGTGCAAAGCCGAACCGGAAAGGGTGAATTTCAAATGAAAAACCGCGTCATCAATTTCATCAAGCGTGCAGCAGCGGTACTGCTGTTTGCACCGGCCGTGGCGTTTGCCGCAGGTGCCGTGGTGCATCTTGACAAGGCTCCCGTCAGCAAGGATCCCGCTGCGCTGCAGCACGGCGCCAAGCTGTTCGTGAATTACTGTCTCAATTGCCACAGTGCCTCGTTCACGCGTTACAACCAGCTGCAGAACATCGGTTTGTCCGAGCAGATGATTCGTGACAACCTGCTGTTTACCGGCGAAAAGACGGGTGATCTGATGAAGATCGCCATGCAGCGCGAGGATGGCAAGGTGTGGTTCGGCAAGGCTCCGCCTGACCTGACACTGGTCGCACGGGCTCGTGCGTCCGAGTTCGGCAGCGGTGCTGATTGGCTGTACACGTATCTGCGTCAGTTCTACCGCGATCCGGCTCGTCCCACGGGTTGGAACAACGTGATCTTCTCGAACGTCGGCATGCCGCACGCACTTTGGGAGCTGCAAGGCGAGCAGGTCGCCAAGATCACCCAGAATGCGGACGGTTCTTCCACGACCGTGCTTGAACTGGCCAAACCCGGCAAGCTGTCGGTCGAAGAGTACGACAAGTCGATCGCCGATCTGGTCTCCTTCCTGGTCTGGATGGGCGAACCGGTGGCCGAGAAGCGCAAGTCGATTGGTACCGTCGTGCTGATCTTCCTGGCGGGTTTCTTCGTGCTGGCCTACGCGCTCAAGAAGAACTACTGGAAGGATATTCATTGATCGGAATCGCGACCGGCCGCAAGGCTGGGTGACGCAGTCCTGACCCCTGACGCACCACGCGATTCCGCGTGGTGCGCTTTTGCTTTTGTATTACCGGAGTGGCAACACCATGATGAACCTGTATTCCGGCACGACCGACCCCTTCAGCCACCGCTGCCGGATCGTCCTGTTCGAGAAGGGCATGGATTTCGAAGTCATCGACGTCGATCTCTTCAACAAGCCCGAAGACATCGCCGTCATCAACCCGTATAACCGCGTGCCGGTGCTGGTTGATCGCGATCTCGTGCTATACGAGTCGAACATCATCAACGAGTACATCGACGAGCGTTTCCCGCATCCGCAATTGATGCCGCCCGACCCGATCATGCGTGCCCGCGCGCGCCAGTTGCTGCACACCTTCGAGCACGAATTGTTCTCGCACCTCGAGGCCCTCGAAGCCAACCAGAAGGGTGTGGACAAGAATCGCGCGCATGTCCGTGATCAGCTCACTCAGCTTGCACCGATCTTCACCAAGCAGAAGTTCATGCTGGGCGAGGAATTTTCGATGCTTGACGTGGCCATCGCGCCCTTGCTCTGGCGTCTTGAGCACTACGGTATCGAGCTGCCCAAGGCCGCAGCGCCGCTGATGAAGTACGCCGAGCGGATCTTCAGCCGCCAGGGATTCATCGATGCGCTGACGCCTTCCGAGAAGGTGATGCGTCGCTGATTGTCTGACCTGCGATGCCGGTGCCTCGCGCCGGCGTCGCCTGATGGAAGCCTCATGAGCACAACCAGTACCGTATCGACCAAGCCTTACCTGCTACGTGCCATCTGGGAGTGGTGTGTCGACCAGGGATTCACGCCTTATCTTGCCGCGCTGGTGGATGATCAGACGCGTGTGCCGCCGGGGTATGCCCGTGATGGCCAGATCGTGCTGAATCTGTCGCCGGACGCGACCGGCAACATGCAGATGGCCAACGATTACATCTCCTTCCAGGCCCGTTTTGGCGGTGTTGCGCATTCGCTGGTGATTCCGGTCGCCAACGTGATCGCGATCTACGCACGTGAAAACGGACAGGGCATGGCTTTCGAGCCGGAGTTCGAAGGCGATGACGCTGATGGCGCCGCACTCGAATCCGTCCCGCAGGATGAGGGTGGGCAGGAGCCAATGGACGTGGAAGAGATGGGAGACGCTGCTGCCAAGTTGCGGGCCGAGGCGACAAAAGCCGGCGATGCGCCGCGCAAACCCCGCCCGTCGCACCTGACAGTCGTCAAGTAAGGAGCCTGCATGCCTACGTTGCAATGGAGCGAAAAGCTCGAAAACGGTCTTGCGCGGATGGATGAAACCCATCGCGAATTCGTCGAGTTGTATAACGCTGTCGCCGAAGCCAGGCCCGAAGATTTCCTCGCGGCCTATGATGCCTTTGTCGCGCATACCGAAGCGCATTTCGCGCAGGAAAACCGCTGGATGGAGGCCGTCGATTTTCCGGGCTGCCATCGTGCTGAACATGATCGGGTTCTCGTCGTGCTTCACGACATCCGCAAGCGCGTGGCCAATGGCGACACCTTCTTTGCCAAGCGACTGGTTCAGGAGTTGCCTGCGTGGTTCGATAACCACACCAATGGCATGGATGCCGCGCTCGCCTTTCACCTCAACAGTGTCGGCTACGACGTCGACACGGGCGTGATTGCGCCGAGCGAGGACGGCCAGGAAAAGTCTTCGGGCTGTGCTTGCGCCACACTGACGGCTGAGAACAAGGTCGCCTGCTCCTGAGCGATCATCGTCCCCTTCAGCGCACTTACCTGCGGAAAGGGAATTCCACGTCGGGCTGCTCGCCGCGCATCAAGTGCGTCAGCGCGGAGGCTGACCCGCAGGCGAGCGTCCAGCCCAGCGTGCCGTGGCCGGTGTTCAACCATAGATTCTCGCAAGTGCTCTTGCCGATCAATGGCACGTTGCCCGGCGTCGCCGGACGCAGACCTGCCCAGGGCGTGACGCGAGCGTCATTGAGCGCGCCGGGGAAGTTGTGTTGCGCCCATTCCAGCAAAGGGCGAATACGCTCGGGCCTGAGTCGGGTATCGAATCCGGTCAGCTCGGCGGTGCCGGCGATGCGGAGGTGGTCGCCGAGTCGAGAACACACGATGCGGCGTGACTCGTCGGTCAAGCTGACCTCTGGAGCTTTGGCCGGTGCTGCGAGTGCAGCGGTGATCGAGTAGCCCTTGACGGGGTAGATCGGCACTCGCACGCCCAGTGGGCTCAGCAGTGTCGTGCTGTAGCTGCCGAGGCAGACGACGTAGGCGTCGGCGACCAGCATGTTTTTTTCGCCCTCTGCGTCCAGGGTCTCGACGCCGATGATGCGTCCGTTCTGGTGGCGCAGTCGCTGGATCTGGGTACTCCAGTACATTTTTGTGCCGGCTTGTTCGAGTCGCTCGGCAAGTGAGCGGGTGAACACATGCGCATTACCTGATTCGTCTCCGGGTGCATAAAGCCCACCGGCCAGCGGTCCATGTCGGGCGCCCAGCGCAGGCTCGATCGCGATACATTCTGCCGCTGAGCACACCCGTGCTTCGATACCAAAGTGCGCAAGTTCGGCGGCACGGTGGGGTGCCTGTTTGAATTCCGATGGCGTATTGAACAGATGCAGGATTCCGCGCATCCGCTGTTCATACTCGAGTTGGGTCGCATCCCGCAACTCCGCCAGACAGCGCCCGCTCCAGACAGCCAATGCGGCGACCGCAGCCGTATTGCGGCGGGTACGCCAGGGCAAGCATTCGTGCAGGAAAGCCAGTGCCCAGCGCCACTGTGCAGGATCACCCGCAGGACGCACCTTGAGCGGTGCGTCGGCGCGCCCCAGCCAGCGCAGGGCGAGCCAGGGGGCTGACGGGTTGGCCCAAGGTTCGGGGTGGCTGATCGAGATCTGCCCACCGTTGGCAAAGCTCGTTTCGAGGCCGGCGCCTGCCTGGCGCTCGATCACGCTCACCTCGAAGCCCGCCTGCTGTAGATACCAGGCGGTCGTGACGCCGGTGACACCGGCGCCGAGAACCATGACATGCATAAAATAGGGTGTGTTGAAACACGGCTGCGCGCGTGGGGCTCGAGGGTGAGCCCACGCTGTGGCCGAGGATCATAGCCGCCTCACAGGCGGGGCGAAACAGCTGGATGATTTTTTGCTGTGCGCGGAGCGCGCGGAACCGGGATAATTCGATCGGTCAGCATTCACTGCATTCACGGAGTCTTCTCATGCGCCGCGTCACCCTTACCCAGTTCCTGATCGAGCAGCAGCGCGCCGGTCGCATTACCGCCGATCTGCGCCTCTTGATCGAGGTCGTCGCCCGGGCCGTCAAAGCCATCGGTGTCAACGTGTCCAAGGGTGCGTTGGCCGGGGTGTTGGGTGAGGCCGGCACCGACAACGTTCAGGGCGAGGCGCAGAAGAAGCTCGACGTCATCGCCAATGAGATCTTGCTGCAGGCCAACGAGTGGGGTGGCCATCTCGCTGCGATGGCGTCCGAGGAAGTGGAAACGGTGCACCAGATTCCCTTCGATTACCCGAAGGGCGGTTTCCTGTTGCTGTTCGATCCGCTCGATGGCTCGTCGAACATCGACGTCAATATCTCTGTGGGCACGATCTTTTCGGTGCTGCGTACGCCGCCGGGCGGGGAGCAGCCGACCGAGGAAAGCTTCTTGCAGCCTGGGCGCGAGCAGGTCGCGGCAGGCTATGCGGTATATGGCCCCTCGACGCAGTTCGTGCTGACCGTTGGCCACGGCGTGCATGCGTTCACCCTCGATCGCGAGATGGGCAGCTTCATCTACACCCATCCGTTCATGATGATTCCGGAAGAAACCCGCGAATTCGCGATCAACGCCTCGAATGCGCGCTTCTGGGAGAAGCCGGTACAGCGCTACATCGACGAGCTGCAACAGGGCAAGACCGGGCCGCGAGGTGTCGATTTCAACATGCGTTGGGTCGCCTCGATGGTGGCCGATGTGCACCGCATCCTGACCCGCGGCGGCATCTTCATGTATCCGATGGACGAAAAATGCCGCGACAAAGGCGGCAAGCTGCGCTTGATGTACGAGGCCAACCCCATGGCGATGCTGGTCGAGCAGGCCGGCGGTGCTGCAACCACCGGGTATGAGCGCATTCTCGACGTCCAGCCGCGTGAGCTGCATCAGCGTGTGCCGGTCATTCTCGGGTCACGGGCCGAAGTCGAGCGCGTCACCGAGTACCATCGCGAGACCTGATCGCCGCCGCATGGGGATGCGCCGCAGAATCGTCACACTTTGTCTGGGGGCGTCGCTGCAGCTTGCACTGCCCGCAGCGGCACAGCAGGCGCTGGATGTGCAACTTGATGCGCCGGCCGAAGTGCGTGCGCTGCTGGAGCGTCATGTGCGCTTGCTGCGCAGCGACGAACGCGTGCTGCCGGAGGCGGCTGCCGATCGCAGTGCGCTGGCCCGTCGCGCGCGGCGCGAAGTGGGGCAGTTGTTGGCAACCGAGGGCTATTTTTCACCGACGATCCGGCTTGACCGCAGCGATGCGGAGCATTGGCTGCTGAAGGTCGAACCCGGCCCGCGCGCGACCGTCGAACAGGTGTCGATTGTTTTCGAGGGACAGGTCACCGAGGCCGGTGAGCAGGGCGGCGCCGCATACCTCGAACTTTTGCGCGCGCGCTGGGGACTGGCAGCAGGCGCGCCTTTCCGCCAAGCGGACTGGGATGCGGCCAAGCAGGCCTTGCTCGATGCAGTCTCTGCGCGCAGCTTTGCCGCCGCACGCATCGTTGCCAGCCAGGCCGAGATTGATCCGGAAAAGGCTTCTGCGCGGCTGAGCATCGCGCTCGACAGCGGCCCCGCCTTTTATCTTGGAGAACTGCAGGTGAGCGGTCTGCAGGAACTGCCGGCCGATCTGGTGCAGCGCTACAGCCGCTTGCGTGTCGGCTCGCCCTACGATCGCGAGGAATTACTTGCCTTCCAGACCGGTTTGCAGAATACGCCGCATTTTGCCTCGGTCATCGTCGACATCGATCGCGACCCCGCGCTGGCCGCGGCTGTTCCGGTGCGGGTGCAGGTCTCCGAGGCGCGGCCCAAGCATGTCGCCCTCGGTGCGGGCATCTCGAGCAATACCGGCTTTCGGGTCGAAGCCGCCTATCGAGACGTCAACCTCTTGCGTCGGGGTTGGGAGCTGTCGACCGGTCTGCGTCTCGAGCAGCGTCGGCAGTCCGCTTACACGGATGTTTTTTTGCCGCCGTCGGGGCCGCACCGTGACAGTTTTGGGGCGCTGATCGACCGTAGTGATCTGGAAGGGCTGAAGGTCGACTCGCAGGCGCTGGGCGTAGCGCGCAACACGGTACGAGGCGACATCGAAACTCAGCTCGCCCTGCGCGTGCAGCACGAGCGTTTGCAGCCAGATGGCGCTGAGGAGCGCTCGCACAATACGCTGACGGCCAACTGGACCTGGATCAAGCGCGCCGTCGACGACCTGCTCGACCCGACGCGCGGCTACGTGCTCGAATTTCAACTCGGTGGCGGTGCGGCGGTGGCCTTGGCGGATCGCGACTTCGTGCGTGTCTATGGCCGAGCGGTGCGTTACCAGCCGGTGGGCGAACGCGATGTGTTCATCTTGCGTGGCGAGGCCGGTGCGACATTGGCCGACGCGCGCGAGGGCATTCCGCAGGATTTCCTGTTCCGAACGGGCGGCGCCCAATCGGTGCGTGGTTATGCCTACCAGAGCCTCGGTGTGCGCGAAGGCGAGGCCACTGTCGGTGGGCGATACCTGGGCACGATGAGCGCGGAATATGTGCGCTGGTTCGAGCCGCAATGGGGAGCGGCACTCTTCCTCGACGCGGGCGACGCCGCGGACACACGTGAGGATTTCGATCTACGCACCGGCTACGGGATCGGTGCGCGCTGGCGCAGTCCGGCCGGACCCTTGGCCATCGATCTGGCCTGGGGCCATAATGAGCGCAATCTGCGCCTGCATTTCGGCGTTGCAATCGCCTTCTGATTACGGTTGAAGCGGCCAGAACAGTGGAATCAGCAGGCTGCACAACAACCAGGTGATGATGTTCATCGGCACCCCAAGACGGGCGAAATCGCTGAAGCGGTAGTTGCCTGCGCTGTACACCAGGGTGTTGGTCTGGTAGCCGATCGGCGTCGCGAAGCTGCAACTGGCAGCAAACATCACACCGACCACGAAGGGGCGCGGATCCACCCCCATCTGTTGCGCAAGGCCGATCACCACGGGTGTGAATAGCACCGCGATGGCGTTGTTGCTGAGTGCTTCGGTCGCCAGGGACGTCAGCAGGATCACCAGTGACAGCATCATCCACGGCGACAGGCCCTCGCCAAGCGCGGCGAGTTGCCCGGCCAGCAAGGTGTCGAGCCCCGAGTTGCGCATGCCGATACTGATCGCGAGCATGGCGAAGATCAGGGTCAGGATCGGCCATTCGATCGACTTGTAGGCCTCGTCGCTGGTGATGCAGCCGGTGGCGACGACGACGACGGCACCGATCAGGGCGAGGCCTTCGATCGGCATCACATCCAGCGCAGCCAGCAGCATGACGCCGACGATGGTGCCCAGCGCGATCGGTGCCTTGTGGCGACGGTTGGTCAGCTGGCGGCCCTCGGTGATCGCGAACAGGTCGCCGTTGTCGCAGAAGCGCTTGATCTGCGCCGGCGTCCCTTCGACCAACAATACGTCGCCTGAGAGCAACTGGAAGTCGTCGCCGATCTGCGAGAACGAGGCGTCGCGTCGATGCACTGCAATCAGATGAATGCCGTAGCGCGCCAACAGGTCGAGGTCGCGGATGGGGCGCTGGATGTAGCGTGAGGTCTGGCCGACGATGGCCTCGACCATCACGACATCGCGGCGGCGCAAGGTCTCGAGTTCGTGCGGGTCGCTGCCCGGCTGCGCCTGCAGGCCGACGAGGTCGGTGCTACGCAACGCCATCATCGCGTTACTTCGGCTGCGGACCACCACGCGATCGCCGACTTCCAGCCGTGTTTCCGGGTCGGGATTGTGCGACTCGGATTCGCCGCGTACCAGGTTCAGCACCTTGATCGTGCCATTCGACAGGCGCGCTTCGCGCAGCGTTTTGCCCGCCAGATGCGAGCCTTCGGGGACGAACAGTTCGGTCATGAACCAGCGGTCACCGCTACCGGTGAATTGCTGCGTCAGGGTTTCGCGCACCGGTAGCAGGCGCGGGGCGAACAGCAGCATGAATAGGCTGCTGACCGCGGCCATCAGGATCGCGGGTGCGCTGATCTCGAACATCGAGAACGGTGCCAGACCATGCGTGCGTGCAACGCCATCGACCAGAATGTTGGTCGAGGTGCCCACCATCGTCACCAGGCCGCCCATGATCGTGGCGTAGGAAAGGGGGATCAGCAGCCGTGACGGGGCCAGCCCGTGACGACTGGCAACTGCGATCACCGCGGGGATCATCACCATCACCACCGGCGTATTGTTGATGAAGGGCGACACCAGCAGGGCGATGCCGATCAGCGCCAGCAGCAGGCGGCGTTCGCTGCCACCCGCGGCGTTACCCAGCCATTCGCCCAGCGTGTCGACACAGCCGGTGCGCGACAGCGCGCCGCTGATGATGAACAAGCAGGCAATGGTGATCGGTGCGCTGTTGCCGAACACCCCGATGACATCGCGCGAACTCAGCACGCCACCGGCCAGCAAGACGCCGACCGCGGCCATGGCGGCGACGTCCGGCTTCAGCCATTCGCGCACGAAGGCGACGAACAGTACGATCAGCACAAGGCCGACAAACGGGGCGGCGAAGGTTTCGGGCAGCAGCATGGTGGCAGGCGGGCGCACAACAGAGCGCCGAAGCTTACTGCCAGCCTTATGCTTTTATTAGATCAAAAAGTGGATTGCTTATTCATTCGAGTGCAATGCACTCAGCCTCTGAGGCGAAATACCACGCTCAGGTTGTTGGCCGGCATCTCGATGATTTCGTCGAGGCAAAAGCCGTGTGCACGTGCTTCAGCCTCGACGGCTTCCAGATCGCGAACGCCGAAGCGCGGATCGATACTGCGCAGCCATTCGTCGAAGGCGACGTTGGACGGCGCCGTATGGGCATTGCCACGACGGTAAGGACCGTAGCAATACACGATGCCATCGATCGGCAGCACGCGGGCTGCCCCGCGAAACAGGGCGGGCGTGCTCGACCATGGCGAGTAATGCAGTACGTTGATGGCGACCACAGCGTCGGCGCGCTGAATCGGCCAAACGTCGTTGCGAAGTTCGAGCTCGAGCGGCCGGGCGACGTTCGACAGACCCGAGTGCGCGATCCAGGCGACGATCGAGTCGATGGCTTCGGGATTCCCATCCGTGGGTTGCCAACACAGATCAGGAAGGTGGGCACAGAAATGCACCGCATGCTCGCCTGTTCCGCTGCCGATCTCGAGAACTTCGCCACCGTTGGGCAGGAGGCGCTGCAGGAGGGGAAGGATGTGCACGCGATTGCGTTCGGTGGCAGGCGCGAAAAGGCGTCGATCGTCGGACATGGAAGATAAAACGTAGCTCAAGTGCTGGCAGGCAAGCGTCGAGCCGCAAAATTGAAGAGCGTGCAGTTTGACTGGAAACGCGGCCTGAATCGAGCCTTCATGCTGTTGCGAGGCGGATTTCTCCTCAGCCGGGCGGGCGGGGCTCGGTGCCCTTACGCGGCAGGCGAACGATGGCTTCCAGTCCGCCAAACGGACTGTCGCCCAATTCGATGCTGCCCTGATGCAGCTCGACGATACGTGCCACGATCGACAGGCCCAGTCCCGCGCCTTGTCCGGCCCCCTCGCGATAGAAGCGCTCGAAAACCTTGTGTCGCAGGGCTGGCGCCACCCCCGGGCCGCTGTCCTGCACGCGCAGTGTCAGCCCGTTTGAATCGGCCTCCACGCGGACTTGGATCTGTCCCCCGATCGGCGTGTGGTGTACGGCGTTGCCGACCAGGTTCTGCAGCAGGGTGCCCAACGCGGCTGCGTCGGCGTGAAGCCGAAAGTCGCCGTGCTCGTCAGCCTCGAGCGTCAGCTCCTGATCCCGCTCCAGCGCGAGCGGGATCAGTTCGGCCAACGCCTGCCGCGTCAGCGCCAGCAGATCGAGATCGGCCATCCGTGGGCTGACGGCGTTCGGCTCGAGGCGAGCCAGGGTCAACAACTGCGCGACGATCCGGGTGGCGCGATCGATGCCGGACTCCAGTTGTCGCAGCGCATCCTCGCGGTCGTGTGGGTCTGGCGATTGCAGCGCATTTTGGGCATGGATGCGCAGCACGGCCAGGGGTGTGCGCAGTTCGTGCGCGGCATAGGCGAGGAAACGCCGCTCGCGCTCGAGCAGCTCATTGACCTGTAGCAGCAGACGGTCGAGCGATTCCACCATCGGCGCGAGTTCGTGAGGCACCTGCTCGAGCTGCAGCGGCGTGAGCGTGTCCGGGTCGCGGGATTTCAGCACGTGCACCATCCGACCCAGCGGCCGCAGCCCCCAGCCAATCGCCAGCCAGACCAGCACGGCCAGCACGGGCAGGCCGACGAGGTCGGGCATCAGGCTGCGCAGCGTGACGTTGCCGACCAGTTCGCCACGGACGTCCTCGCGTTCGCCGACCAGCACCCACTGCTGGTCTCGACGATCTTCGAGCAGGAACATGCGCCATTCACGACCCTCGACCGTCACGCTGTGATAGCCCGCCAGGCCGTCGTGCAGCATCGTTGTCGGCTGGCCAGCGGCCGCGTTGTGCGCCAGCAAAGGCTGCATTGCGCCGATGGGGGCGCGGGCGGATTGCAGAAGCCGCTTCCCGTCCTGGTCGATCACCATGAACGCGAGCTTGCTTTCGTATTTGTGACCCAGTGCGTGCGCCTCATCGCCGTCACCCACCTGCGTGATAGCCTCGTCCAGGGCTTGTTGCAGAATCTCGCGTCCCAGCGGCGACAGGTCGCTGCCGATCAAGCCGGCGAGCAGGCGTGCCTGTTGGGCGAGTTCGGCGTCGAACAGCTCACGCACCTCGTGCTGGGCGTCGCGATAGCTCAGAAAGGAAATCAGGCTCAGGGTGATGCTCAGCACGCCGAGCACCAGCAGCAGGGTACGGCTGCGGATCGAGCGCATCAGGCCTTGTCCACCAGATAGCCCACGCCGCGCACGGTCCGGATCAACTCCGGGAACAGCTTCTTGCGCAGGTGGTGGATGTGCACCTCGAGCGCGTTGCTCTCCGACTCTTCATCCCAGCCATACAGCGCTTGCTGTAGCCGGTCGCGAGTCAGCACCTTGCCGGGCTGGGCAAGCAACTCGTGCAGCAGCAGGAATTCCTTGCGCTGCAGCACCACCGCCTGGCCGCGATAGCTGACCTGCTGGCTGACCGGATCGAGACTGACCTCGCGGTAATGCAGCGTCGGCTGCGGGCGGTTGAAGCTGCGCCGCAGCAGCGCACGGATGCGCGCCTTGAGTTCGTCGACATCGAAGGGCTTGACCAGATAGTCGTCGGCGCCGGCATCCAGGCCGGCGATGCGGTCGCTGGTCGCATCGCGTGCGGTCAGCACCAGCACCGGCACCGGATTGGCGTTCGCACGCAGCCGCTCGAGCACCTGCAGGCCATCCAGGCGAGGCAGCCCGAGGTCGAGCACGGCCAGATCGAACGCCTCGTGGGTGAGTGCATGCAAGGCGCTGGCTCCGTCCTGGACCCAATCCACGGTGTAGCCCTCGGGCTTGAGCGCGACGCGAATGCCTTCGCCCAGTGCGGTTTCGTCCTCGACCAGCAGGATGCGCATGTCGGATTCTCCTTGTTCCCCGCATTTAACTGCGCGGGGGCGGTTTATTCCAGCCTGGCGCGAACCTGTTCAAGCAGCGCACGGGCTTCGGCGCGACGGCCTGTGTCGGCTGTTGCACGGCCCGGGCGGTCGGGGGCGGCCAGCGCCTTCTCCAGTGCAGCGCGGGCTTCGGTGTTGCGCTTCTGGCGTTGCAGGAAATCGCCGTAGAAGTAGTTCGGATCGATACCCTGCGGGTTCAGGCTCAGCGCTTTCTTCAGCATGGCCTCCGCTTGTGCGTCGTCACCGAAGGCGATCGGCCAGCCGGGCACCTGGTAGTACAAGCTGCCCAGACTGGTGTAAGCCGAACCATCCAGCGCCTGCGGATCGGTCTGCAGGACGTGTTCGAATTCGACCTTGGCCTGCTTGACCAGATCGAGCGCCCCCAGGCCGCCCTTCGCCCCTGCCCAGGTGCTGAGGATGATGCCGCGCCAGATGTGCAACTCCGCCGCCGGGTCGCTGGCGACGGCGTGCGTCGCACGCTGGGCGAGTTCCGCGAAGGCCGCCTCGCGCTGCTTTTCGGGCAACTGGTAGTTGATCTCGGCCCAGCGTGCCTGCAGGGCCTGGAGTTCGTCCTGGCTTGCGGTGCCCAGCGCGAAGCTGGGCAGGGTGACGAGGAGGCTGGCGAGGGTGACGAGGGCGGCGAAGGTGTGGCGTAGGCTGCGCAGGACGTTCATTGGGCGTCTCCTTCAGGCAGTGGGTGGGCGAAGTGCTTGATGGTGCCGAGCTGCTTGCGCAGGGCACGATCGACGAGGCGGGGCAGCAGACTGTTCAAGCGCACGAAGAGCTTTTCGGGCCAGCCGAGATGGCGCTCGGCGCGTTCGGTCCGCAGGCTGTCGACGATGGCCGCGGCGACGGTGTCCGGCGCATCCATTGCAACACCGAGGCGTGCGTTCAGGGCGACGACCGGGGCGCTGTTCATGGTCGTGCGGGTGGCGCGCGGCGCGAGGTAGAGCACCTTGACCGGCGAGTCGGCCAGCTCGCGGCGCAGGGCCTCGGAAAAGCCGCGCAGCGCGAACTTGCTCGCGCTGTAGGCCGAGAAACCGGCATACCCGATGGTGCCGAAGGTCGAGCCGACATTGAGCAGCAGCGCGCGGGGCTGCTGCTTCAGCAAAGGCAGCAGACGGCGGGTGAGTTGCAGCGGCGCGGTGAGGTTGGTGTCGATCAGGCGGGCGAGGTCCTCATCGTCCTGCTCTGCGAACAGGCTGAACTGGTTGATGCCGGCCGCGTTGATCACGCAATTGAGCCCGCCAAACGCGCTTGCAGCGGCAACCACGGCATCGCGCCCCGCGCGCTGCTTGAGATCGGCAAGGACGTACTGCACCTGGCCGGGGAAGCCTTGCTTGAGCGTTTCCAGTACGTTGGCGTCGCGGCCGACCAGCAGCAACTGCGCACCCTCGGCACAGAGTTGCGCGACCAGCGCCTGGCCGATGCCGCCGCTGGCGCCGGTCAACAGGACGCGACAGGTATCGATTTCCATTGTGGCGTCCTTCAATCCAGCGGCAGGCTGCGGAACAGGTCGCCGTACAGCCGATAGACGACGCGGGCGGTGTGGATCACCGCCTGTTGGTCGTCTTCGTTGTCGAGCCGGTTCATCAAGCCTTCGAACAGCTTGATGTGCTCCAGGTCGAGGCTGCCGTGCGAGTTCAGATAGCTGAAGGCGGCGGGCGGCAGTTTCAGGCTGTCGCGAATTGCCCCGGCGGCCTGGGTGGCGAGCGCGATGCTGGTGCCTTCGAGCACATTGACCATGCCGAAGAAGCTCACCGGGTTGTGGCGGGCGATGCGGTCATGGACGTAGCTCACCATCAGTTCGGCAGGTAGTCCGGGCTGACTGCGGCGCACTGCTTCGGCATCGCCGCCGCAGGCGGTGATGTCGTTGAGGATCCATTCCTGATGGCCGTATTCCTCGTCGATGTATTCGGCGATCGCGCCGCGCAGCCATTCGAGACGCTCCGGCAGACGGGCGCCGCACGCCATCAGCAGCGGTACCGTGTGCTTGACGTGGTGGTAGGCCTCGCCCAGAAAAGCGCGGTAGCTGGCCAGGCTGACCTGACCGGCGATGGCGCGGTGAATGATCGGTGCCGACAGCAGGTGTTCGCGCTCGGTGGCGGTCTGATTCTGAAGGTGCTGGAAGAAAGTCATGCATTGATCTCCGTGGCGTAGTGGGCCTGCAGGGCGCTGCGACGCAGGCGACCGTTGGCGGTCAGCAAGCCGTTGGTGGGCGTGAAAGGCGCGTGCGCACGCAGCCAGCGGTGCGCCCTGGCGTAATCGGGCATGGCTGCATTGACGGTGGCGATGGCTGCCGCAAGTTCGACGTCGCTGCAGTCGAGGCGACGGGGCACGATCACCGCGACGTTTTCGGCCAGCGCTTCACCGTACAGCCAGGCTTGGGCGATGGGCGCTTGTTGCGTCAGCTCCGCTTCCACCCATTCCGGATTGACGTTGCGGCCGAAGGCAGTGATGAACTGGTGCTTCTTGCGACCGTGCAGGACGAGAAAGCCGTCGTCGAGGTGGCCGAGGTCGCCGGTGGGCAGCCAGGTCCGTGTCGTGCGCGCCTCGCCGAGGTAGCCGAGCAGCTGCGGGCCGCGCACCTCCACTTCGCCGTCTGCGGCAAGCCGGATTGTGGCGTGGGGCAATGGGCGGCCCACGCTGCCGATACGGCGCGCGGCGGGCGTGTTCAAGCACACCACCGAGGCGCACTCGGACAGGCCATAGCCTTCGAACACCGGCAGCCCCCGTGCATCGGCGCGCTCGAGCAGCTGCGGTGAAACCCGCCCACCGCCCACCGCGATGAAGCGCAGGCTGTCGGGCAGGGGCTGGCCGTGCTCTGCGGCGCTGACCAGCGCCAGCAGCAGCTGCGGAAGCAGGATCAGGCTGTGCGGCCGGTGAGCGTTGAGCGTCTGCAGGAAGCGCGGCAGGTCGAGACCGCTTGCCCCACGCAAGCCGACCTCCTCCAGTCCGGGCAGATCGATGCAGGCGCCGGCCAGCAGCGGTGCGTAAATACCGGCGATGTTCTCCAGCAGCGTGGCCTGGGGCAGCACGCACAGATGGCGTTCGACCCGGGTAGCGGCGCTGAGCCCGGCCAGGCTGTGCGCCACCGCCAGTTGTGCGGCGGCGTCGAGGCAGACACCTTTGGGCTGGCCGGTCGTGCCGGAGGTGAAAGTGATCTTGACCGTGCCTTCGGGCAGGTCGGGCACCTGGCCGGGTTGGCGCCGGAAGATGCCTGGGGCGATTTCCCGGAAGCCCGCGGCGCGCGCGGTCTCGCCGATGTCCCCGATCAGTGTGTCGATGCCGGCGCTGTCGAGCACATGGGCCTGCTGGCCTGGCGAGAAGAAGCCTGGCAACGGCACGCAGACGCGGTCGGTCGCGAGCAAGGCCAGATCCCACACTGCCCAATCAAGGCCATTGTCGAGCGCAAGGGCGACGCGGTGTGCCTGCAGGGTATCGAGCTGGGCGCTGCGCTCAGCGATGGCTGTGTCGAGCTGGGCATAGCTCAGTTCGAGGCCGTTCCCGCGCAAGGCGGGGCGCCGGCCGTGACGGGCGATGGCCGCCCAAAGGGCGTCAGCTGCAGGCGACATGGGTCTGGCTCCAGCGATCGAGCATCGCGTGTGTGTCGCGCACGAAAATCCGCGGCTGGACGCCCGGCACTTCGCCAACCATCACCTGTGGCCGGGTGTCGTAATAGCGCCCCCAATCCGCCAGTTCGGCACCCATCCGTGCGGGGTCGGCGGCGCCCAGAGAATGCAGGGCCAGCCCCAGGCGGTGGAAACTGTTGATCAGGCTCGGCGTGCCGGTGAAGCTCACCCAGCGAAAACCCTCGGCAGCGAGGACGCGGGTCAGCGCCACGATCAGCAGCCGGGCGGTGCCGACGCCGTCGGCGGCAAGGTTGCCGACCTCCACGATCTCGTCGCGCATCACGGGGCTGCCGACGTGTCGGGCAATGGTCCGTTCGATGGGGTGGTCGAGGTAGCGCTCCAGAAACAGGCGGCCGGACTCCGCTCCGCGGAAACCGACGGCGCCGTGCAGGCTGCCGTCGTCGGCTTCCAGGCCCAGCAGGCAGGGCATGAACTGGCGGATGCGCGCGCCGTAATGTGCGGCGAAGCGCTGGCGGATGAAGTCTTCGACTGGCTGGCGCTGCGCCGCGGTACGTACCGGGACGAGCTGCAGGCGGCGTGCTGCGGCCGGCGAGTCGTCATGCGAGCGAGGGTGGTCAAGCCACGGCAGATCCATGAAGGCGTCCCTGTGAATGAGGTCAGGGACGGATGCTGCACGGGCTCGCTTAAGCGAGGCTTAAGCGGCAGGGCGTGTTTTCGGGGCAGTGCCGATCGAGGTGATCGGGCTCAGTCGCTGGCCTTCTTCGCGGCACTGAACTGGCGCCGCAGTTGCGCGAGCTTGCGCAGCCCGCTGGCCACGCTGGCATTCATCGAACCGTCCGGATTGGCGCCGCTGGCGTCGGGGGCGCCGGCAGGCAGGCCCGTCAGCAGTTCGAGGGCTTCGTCGACGTTGCTCACCGCCCAGATTGCGAAGCGCCCCGCGCGCACCGCTTCGACGACTTCGTCGCGCAGCATGAGATGGGCGAGGTTGGCGCGCGGAATCAGCACGCCGTGCTCGCCGTTCAGGCCACGTGCGGCGCACAGCGCGAAGAAACCTTCGATCTTGTCGTTGATGCCGCCGACGGGCTGCACGATGCCGAATTGGTTGACCGAGCCGGTGACCGCCAGCGTTTGCTTGATCGGCACGCCCGCCAGCGCCGACATCAGTGCCACCAGTTCGGCCAGCGAGGCGCTGTCGCCTTCGATGCCGCCGTAGGACTGCTCGAAGACCAGGCTCGCCTTCAGCGACAGCGGCGTCGTCCAGCCGAAGCGGGCAGCGAGGAAGGACGACAGGATCAGCACGCCTTTGGAGTGGATCGGCCCGCCGAGTTTGACCTCGCGTTCGATATCGATGACTTCGCCTTCACCCACCCGCACGGTGGCGGTGATGCGCACCGGATGGGCGAAGGTGTCGTCGCCCAGTGCAACGACGGCCAGGCCGTTGATCTGGCCCACGTGGGCGCCAGCGGTATCGACCAGGATGTGGCCGCGGCGAATCTCGTCCAGCGCGTGCAGGCGGATGCGCTCGTGACGGTTGCGATGGGCCTCCAGCGCGGCCTCGACATGTTCGCGTTCGATCCGGGGTGCGCCTGCGGTGGTGGCCAAATGGGCGGCTTCGCGCAGGCGGTCGTCGAGCGGCTGGGTGGTGGTGCTGAGGCGTTCGGCGTCGCCGGCGAGCCGGGCTGCGTGGTCGATGAGGCGGGCCACGGCCGCGGCACTGAGCGGGGGCAGCGACTGGTGTCGCGCAAGTGCGGCGATCAGACGGGCGTAGGCGGCAGCGTTCTCCGGCGTGCGCGCAATGACGCTTTCCATGTCGGCATTGATGCGGAACAGCGCAGCGAATTCGGGATCGTACTGCCCGAGCAGGTAGTAGATCAGCCGTTCGCCGATCAGGATCACCTTCAGCGCCAAGGGCATGGGCTCGGGTTCGAGTTGCACCGAGCCGGTCACGCCGATCAGCTCGGACAACGATTCGATGCGCACGTGGCCGGACTTCAGTGCGCGCTTGAGCCCTTCCCAGGCGAAGGGCTGGGACAGTAGCTTGAGCGCATCCAGCACCAGAAAGCCACCGTTGGCGCGGTGCAGCGCGCCGGCCTTGATCAGCGTGAAGTTGCTGACCAGCGTGCCCATGTGAACCAGGTGGTCGATACGGCCGACGAGGTTCTGCAAGGTGGGGTGGTCTTCGTACACCACCGGACGGCTGCCGTCGGCGGGGTGCTCGACCAGCAGATTCACCTGGTAGCGCTGGACGGTGATGGTGCCGGAATAGGTGATGGTGTCGGCATCCTCGTCGGCGTGTGGGGCGGCGTGCAGGGATTCACCGCTGGCGATGATGTCCTGCAGCACGGCGTCGAGGTGGGCGCTGACTTCGGGCAGGTCGACATAGGCTGGCTTGAGCTCGCCGATCATGTGGGTGACGGTTACGCTGAGTGCGTCCCGCCCGGCGTCGCGGATGTGGTTTTGCAGCTCACGTCGCCAGTGCGGAAAGTCGCCGCCCATCAGTCGGTGCAGGCGCTCGTGCAGCAGCTTGATGTTGTCGCCGAGTTCTTTCTGGCGTTCTTCGGGCAGCTTCTCGAATTCGTCCTGCGACAGCGTGCTGTCGCCGTCCTTGATCGGCAGGAAGGCGAAACCGTGCGGCGTGCGCAGCAGGGCGATCCCCAGTTTCTGTGCCTCGTCGCCCAGCGCGCGCAAGGCGTTTTCCTCGCGCTGTTTGGCGTCCACCTGCAGGGCTTCGATGCGGTTGCGGTAGTCGTCGCTTTCGAACACGGCGGCGATCGCCGGCATCAATTCTTCGACGAAGCGCTCCATGTCGCCACGAAAACGGGCGCCGCGGCCGCAGGGCAAGCGCAGCAGGCGGGGCTGCGAGGCCTGGCGGAAGTTCCAGACATAGCACCAATCCGAAGGCGGGGGGCCATGGTGGCGCTCATCGTCCAGCAAGCGGGCCACGGTGTCGTGGCGACCACTGCCGGCATCGCCCAGCACGAACAGGTTGTAGCCTTCGCCTTCGATGTCCAGCCCGAGCCGGATGGCGCTCACCGCACGGGCATGGATGAGGCCGGCGTCACTGTCGGCGAGCGCCTCGGTCGTCTCGAAACCGAGCGTTGCGGGGTCGCAGGCCGTGTGGAGGTGTTCCGGGGGCAGCGGAGCGAGGGGCATGGGCGAGCCTTCCACGGTTCTTTTGCACCATCATAAACCGCTGTGGCGGGCTCAACGCACCAGGAAGGGCAGGTTGGCAGTGGCGGCCTTGCCGTGACGGTCGAAGGTGGTGATGAACAGACGGTAGGCGCCCGGCGTCGGCGGCGCGATGAAGCGCACGCTCGCGCCATCCGCATGCAGCATGCGCACATCGATGCGTGCGGGGGGCGCTTCGGCGTCGCCGCCCTTGCGCAGGTCGGTTGCCTCGGCCAGCACCTTCCATTCGGTGCGCAGCGGCGAGCCGTCGGCGCTGACCGCATCGAGTCCGGCCGAGATCTCCGCGCCGGGCGAAAAGACGTCGGCGCCGATGCCGATGCCGCGAATCGTCGGTGCCGGTGTGGCGGTCGGCCGGCCCCAGGCCGCGGCCAGTGCGTCGCTCATCGCAGTGGCACGGCCATCGGCCAACAGCAGGCCATGCCAGGTTTCGGTCTGTTCCTGCTTGGCGCCCCACAGGAAGGGAAACACGCCGCGGATCTGCGGTTCGGTTTTCAGGAACGCGAGCGCCTCGGTGAAGAAGCGGGCCTTTTCGGTGCTGGTCAGCTCCACCGGTGCGCCCCAGGGTTTGCGACCGGCTTGCCATTGGCCGAGCGGGCCGAGTTCGGCGACGACGACCGGCTTGGTGATGCCGGCATCGCGCAGGCGTTGCGGCAGGTCGAATACCGCGCCGGCATAGACGTTGATGCCCAGCAGATCGACATTCGGGCAGCAACCCGCCAGGCTGCGGAAGGCGTCCATGCCGGTATCGGCAACGACCATCAGCGTCGGATGTGCGGGGTCGAGTTGCTTGATCGCGGCGGCGATCCGGTCGACTTCGCGCCACAGTGGCAAGGGGTCGTCAACGCCGGTTTCGACTTCATTGCCCACCCCCCAAGCCAGCAGCGCGGGATGCTTGCGATGACGGGCGACGAAGTCCAGCACGGATTTTTCCTGGGCACGCACCGCCGCGGGGTCGTCGTAGCGGAAACCATGGCGCGGATGCTCCAGCCACAGCCCCATCACCACCTTCAGCCCGAGCCGCTGGGCTTCATCCAGCACCCAGGCATCGGACTGCCGGTACACGCGGATCACCTTGGCGCCGGCCTCGGCCAGGCGCGCAAGGCTGGCCTTGTCGCCCTCGAAGGCCGCGCCGTGCCATTGGGGTTCTGCAGCCCTTGCAGGGGTGGGGAGTGCCATCAGGCAGACCAGGCAGGCCAGCAGAAACAGCAGGCGGTGGCAGGAGGGAAGCGGCTGTCGGTTCATGTCATCGGGTTGGTGTTTGAGGAGGGAGCCCAAGCGATCTTCGATGGCCTGGGCTGGAAGTTTCGGTTTACTGAAACTTCACGGTCTTCTTCAGTGGTTTTTTGCATTCGAACGAATCACTACGATGCGTCCATCGCTCCTGAGGATCTCTCGACATGCACGCCGACCAATCGTTCTGGCTCCCCTTCACCGCCAATCGCGCGTTCTGGAAAACACCCCGGGTGATCAGTCGTGCCCGGGGGCATTACTACACCACCGAAGATGGACGCCAGTTGCTCGACGGCTTTTCGGGTTTGTGGACGTCCGGCCTGGGGCACTGCCATCCCAAAATCGTCGCGGCAGTCCAGGAGCAGGTCGCCACGCTGGACTACGGCATGGGTTTCCAGGTCAGCAACGACCGCGCCATCGCGCTGGCCGGCGAGGTGGCCGCACTGGCGCCGGCGGGGCTGGACCGGGTGTTCTTCACCAACTCCGGCTCGGAGTCGGCCGACACGGCGCTGAAGATTGCCCTGGCTTACCACCGGGCCCGCGGCGAGGGCCAGCGCACCCGCCTCATTGGACGCGAGCGAGGCTACCACGGGGTGAACTTCGGCGGCATGTCGGTGGGCGGCATTCCGGGCAACCGCAAGGTGTTCAGCGCGACACTGCTGCCCGGGGTCGATCACATCCGCCACACCCACAGCCTGGCCGACATGGCCTTCAGTCGCGGCCAGCCGGGCTGGGGGGCGGAACTGGCAGACGACCTCGAACGTCTCGTCGCCCTGCACGACGCCAGCAACATCGCCGCCGTGATCGTCGAGCCGGTGGCCGGCTCCACCGGCATCCTGGTGCCGCCGGTGGGCTACCTGCAGCGGCTGCGCGAGATTTGCGACAAGTACGGCATCCTGCTGATCTTCGACGAGGTCATCACCGCGTTCGGTCGTGTCGGCGCGCCTTTTGCGGCCGAACGTTTCGGCGTCACGCCAGACATCATCACCACCGCCAAAGGACTCACCAACGGCGTGATTCCGATGGGGGCGGTGATCGTGCGCGAAGAGATCTACCAGGCCTTGATGCAGGGGCCGGCCAACGCGGTGGAGCTGTTCCACGGCTACACCTACTCGGGCCATCCGGTGGCCGCGGCGGCTGGCCTGGCAACGCTCGAGGTCTATCGCGAAGAGGGCAGTTTCGCCCGCGCCCGCGCGCTCGAGCCGATGTTCGAAGAGATGATCCATGCGCTGAAGGATGCGTCGCATGTGGTCGACATCCGCAACTTCGGCTTGATGGGGGGCATCGAACTGGAGCCGCGGCCGGGTGAGCCGGGCGCGCGTGGCCTCGAGGTGTTCCTGAAATGCTTCGAGGCCGGCGTGGTCATCCGCAATGGCGGCGATGTGCTGCAGTTTTCCCCGTTCCTCGATTCGACGCCAGACGAACTCGGACGTATCTTCGACACGGTTCGCGCCGCCTTGCGCAGCGTCGTCTGACTTTACGCTGACTTATTCAATTACCTGACACGCCCTCATGAACATTCTCGGACATTACATCGCCGGCCAAGCCGTGGCTGACGACAACCGCCCACAAGCCGTCTTCAACCCCGCACTCGGCACCCCGGTGCGCCAGGTCGCGATGGCGTCGCACGCCACCGTCGAGCGGGCCATCGCTGCGGCCGAGGCGGCTTTCCCGGCCTGGCGCAAGACGCCGCCGCTCAAGCGCGCGCGCATCCTGTTCAACTACAAGGCACTGCTGGAACAGCATGCCGACCGTATCGTCGCCGCCATCGTCGAGGAGCACGGCAAGGTCTGGGAGGACGCCCACGGCGAACTCGCCCGTGGCATCGAGGTGGTGGAATATGCCTGCGGCGCGCCCGAGTTCCTGAAGGGGGAACACAGCCGCGACGTCGGGCCGGAGATCGACTCCTGGTCCGAGTTTCCGCCGCTGGGCGTGGTCGCCGGCATCACCCCGTTCAACTTCCCGGCGATGGTGCCGATGTGGATGTTCCCGATGGCACTGGCCTGCGGCAACACCTTCGTCCTCAAGCCGTCGGAGAAGGACCCGTCGGCGCCGATGGTCCTGGCCGAACTGCTCACCGAGGCGGGCCTGCCGCCGGGCGTGTTCAACGTGGTCAATGGCGACAAGGAGGCGGTCGACACCCTGCTGACCGACCCCCGCGTCAAGGCGGTGAGCTTTGTCGGCTCGACGCCGATCGCCGAGTACATCTACGCCACCGGCACCGCGCACGGCAAGCGCGTGCAGGCGCTGGGCGGGGCCAAGAACCATGCAGTGGTGATGCCCGACGCCGATCTCGACAACGCGGTCAACGCCATCATGGGCGCAGCCTACGGCTCTTGCGGCGAGCGCTGCATGGCGATCTCGGTGGTGGTGGCGGTGGGCGAAGCGGTGGGCGATGCCTTGGTCGCCAAGCTCAAGCCCAAGGTCGAAGCGCTGCGCATCGGCAATGGCGCGGGCAGTGGGCTGGACATGGGGCCCCTGGTCACGGGTGTGCATCGCGACAAGGTGCGCAGCTACATCGATGCAGGGGCCGAAGAGGGCGCTACGCTGGTGGTCGATGGGCGCAACCTGAAGGTGGCCGGGCATGAGGACGGCTTCTTCCTGGGCGGTACGCTGTTCGACCACGTCACTCCGGCGATGCGGGTGTATCAGGAAGAGATCTTCGGTCCGGTGCTGGCGGTCCTGCGGGTCAAGACCTTGCAGGAGGCGATCGCGCTGATCGATGCCCATGAGTTCGGCAACGGGACCTGCGTGTTCACCCGCGACGGCGCGGTGGCGCGGCATTTCACCGACAGTGTGCAGGTCGGCATGGTGGGGGTGAATGTGCCGCTGCCGGTACCGGTGGCCTGCCAGAGCTTCGGCGGCTGGAAGCGTTCGCTGTTCGGCGATCTGTATGCCTACGGACCCGACGCGGTGCGCTTCTACACCCGGCGCAAGACGATGACTCAGCGCTGGCTGACTGCCGGCATCGAGAAGGCGCAGTTCGCCTTCCCCAGCAATGGTTGAGCGGGAGGTGTGCTTGTGAACGATCGTCTTTCAGCTTCGGCCGCGTTGGCGGTCGATGGCCCGCGCTTGTGGCAATCGCTGATGGATCTCGGCCAGCTGGGTGCCACGGAAAAGGGGGGCGTCTGCCGCCTGGCGCTGACCGAGCTCGACCGTCAGGCGCGTGATCTGTTCGTCGCCTGGTGCCGGGCGGAGGGCTGCAGCATCCGGGTGGATCAGATCGGCAACATCTTCGCGCGCCGCCCCGGTGTGCGCGACGATCTGCCGGCGATCGGCACGGGCAGTCATATCGACACCCAGCCCACGGGCGGCAAGTTCGACGGCAATTACGGCGTGATGGCTGGGCTCGAAGTCATCCGCACCCTGAACCAGCACGGTATCCGCACCGAGGCGCCGATCGAGGTCTGCGTGTGGACCAACGAGGAGGGCTCGCGCTTCGTGCCGGTGATGATGGGTTCCGGCGTGTATTGCGACGCCTTCTCGCTGGAGCATGCGCTGACCCGCGCCGATCACGAGGGGGTAACCGTGCGCGAGGCGCTGGCGGCGATCGGCTATGCCGGCGACACCCCCGCGGCGGTCAGTGCCGGTGCGCCCCGCTTTGGCGCCTATTTCGAAGCGCATATCGAGCAGGGACCGGTGCTGGAAGATGCCGGTATCGTCATTGGCGCCGTGACGGGCGCGCTGGGGCAGCGCTGGTACGACGTCGTTGTCACCGGCATGGAGGCGCATGCCGGCCCCACGCCGATGGGCTTGCGCAAGGACGCGCTGTTCGCCGCCACGCATCTGATGCAGGCCGTGGTGGACATCGCCATGGCGCATCAACCCAATGGCCGCGGCACGGTGGGCTGCGTGCATGTGCATCCGAACTCCCGCAACGTGATTCCGGGCAAGGTCCAGTTCACCGTCGATTTCCGCCATGCAGACGACGCCGGTCTGCTGGCGATGGATGCAGCCTTGCACCAGGCCGCGGCCGAACTGGGCGAGCGTTTTCCGGTTCAGGTCGGTATCGAGCAGGTGGTGTACTTCGAGCCGGTTGCATTCACGCCCGCATTGGTCGAGGCAATCCGAAAGGGCGCAGACCGTGCGGGCTGCCGCCATCTCGACATCGTCAGCGGCGCCGGCCACGATGCGGTGTATGTGGCCCGTACGGCACCGACGGCGATGATCTTCGTGCCGTGCAAGGACGGTATTTCGCACAACGAGATCGAGGACGCCGACCCCACCCATCTCGAGGCCGGGGCAAACGTGCTGCTGCATGCGATGCTGGAGCGGGCCGGGGTAGTCTGATGGCTGGGCGAAGCCCCTGGGTGACGCCGTGACAGTGTGTCGAGCGTTGTCGCCATCAACGGACAGGGCAATGCAAAACAATACGGGGAGCGCGCTGCAAGCAGGCGTTCCCCGTTTCTGTTGTGCGAGCCTTCAGCCGCCGTGGGCAATCCTGCGAGCCATCTCGATCAAGCTGCGATCGCTTCCCGCGGGGCCGAGCAGCGACAGGCCCAGGGGGGCGCCGTTGCGGCGGGTGAGGGGCATCGACAGTTGCGGAAAGCCGGACAGGCCGGCGAGGCTGAGCAGCTTGATGGAATTGTTGCGATAGTCTTCCAGTGTGCTTTCATCGGCATCGCGCAACGGGGCGATGTCGGGCATCGTCGGCAGCACCAGCACGCCATCGTGCCCCAGCAGATCGGCCAGCATGGCGGTAACTTCGCGGCGGATGGCCCAGGATGATTCGAACTGGGCATCGGTCACCCCCTTGGAGAAAGCAAAGCGTTCACGCACGCCCGGGCCGAGTGCCAGGCCATGCGTTTCGATCAGCTCACCATCGGTCAGCCAGGCTTCACGACCCTGGATGTAACGGAAGGCCCAGTAGTTGCGCTCGAAACCCTGCGGGGCCATCTGCACCTCGGTGGCCTTGCCGAACAGGGTTTCGACACGGGACATGGCCGGACGCAGTGCAGCGACGACTTCGGCTTCCAGCAGGCCCCAGCCGTCGGTCGGGGTCAGCAGTCGTGGCTGGGCCGGCAGCGGGGCGGTGTCGTCGCCGAGCAACACGGCACCGACGCGGGCAAAGGTTTCGGCGTCGCGTGTGAAGTAGCCGCAGGTATCGAAACTGGGGGCCAGGTCCAGGGTGGCATCCAGGCTTATGCGGCTGTGGGTGGGGCGCAGACCGAACAGGCCGCAGTGGCTGGCCGGGCAGCGCACCGAGCCGCCGGTGTCGGAGCCCAGGGCAAAGTCGACCAGACCATTGGACACGGCGGCGGCCGAGCCGGACGACGAACCGCCGGTGATGCGGTCCGGGGCGCCGCCATTGATCGGTGCGCCAAAGTGGGCGTTGATGCCGTTCATCGAAAACGCGAGTTCGTCGGTATAGGTCTTGCCCAGGCAGCGTGCACCGGCGTCCAGCAAGTGCTGGACGACTGCCGCAGTGCGGGTCTTGATGCCCGACCGTGCAAGCACATGTGGGTTGCCGCCGCCGGTCGGGTAGCCGGCAACGTCGAACAGGTCCTTCACCGCAAAGCTGAGGCCAGCGAGTGGGCCGCTGGCCGCATGGGGCAGGGCCACGCCGGGGTAGGGGACGAAAGCGTGGGCGGGGTCTTTGTCGAGCAGCATGAGGTTCTCCAGGCGTTCGGTGCTCAGTCAGCCAGTGCTGGGCTGAGGGTGTCGGGCGCAGTGTCGTGGTTCGGGTCCATCGCGCCACCGGTGGCATCGGTACGCAGGCAGCGGACCTGGTGTGAGGGGCTGATCGCGACGGCTTCCGGCCGGGTCTGCAGACAGGCGGGTTGTGCATAGGCGCAGCGCTCGGCGAAGGCACAGCCCACCGGCAGGTTGGCCAGATCGGGCGGCGAGCCGGGGATACTGGCCAGTCGCGCGCCTTTGGTCATGGCTCCATCGGCACGTGCCTGCATCAGCGCCAGCGTGTAGGGGTGGCGCGGGTTGCGGATGACTTCGCGGGTGGGGCCTTCCTCGACGATGCGGCCGCCGTACATCACCGCGAAACGGTCGGCCACTTCCACCGCGGCGCCCATGTCGTGGGTGACGAAGAGGATGGCCAGGCCGAGCTCGCGTTGCAGTTCGCGCAACAGCAGCAGGATCTGGATCTGAACGGTGGCGTCGAGCGCGGTGGTGGGTTCGTCGGCGAGCAGGACTTGCGGTTTGCAGGCCAGGGCAAGCGCGATCATCGCGCGCTGGCGCATGCCGCCGGACATTTCATGCGGATAGGCATCCAGCCGGCGCGCCGGGCTGGGGATGCGCACACGCTCGAACAGTTCGAGGGCGCGCTTGCGTGCGTCCTCCTTGCTGATGGCCTCGTGGCGACGGATGGATTCGACGATCTGCGCGCCCACCGTGTAGACCGGGTCGAGCGCCAGCAACGGTTCCTGAAAGATCATCGACGTCACCTTGCCGCGGTAATCCGCCAGTGCCTTGTTGCCCAGCGCCAGCACGTCGTGGCCGGCGATGTCGATGCGGCCTTCGATCCGGGTGCGGCGCTCGGGGTGCAGGCGCAGCAGCGAGCGCAGGGTCACGCTCTTGCCGGAACCGGACTCCCCGATCAGCGCGACCGATTCGCCTCGCGCCACGCTCAGGTCGACGCCATTGACGGCCTCCACCGGTTTCTTGCCGCCGGTGAAGGTGACGCGCAGATCACGTACCGAGACGATGGGGGCGGAAGTCGGGTTTGAATGGGATTCGCTCATGTCGCCTCCGGTCATGCGGCGTAGATCGCGGCGCGGGCATCCGAATGTCCGCTACCGGGTTCATGGATCAGGCAGGCTGCCTCGCGCCCGTTTTCGGACTCCAGACTCGGAACCTGTTGCGCACATACAGCCTCGGCATGCGGACAACGGGTATGGAAGCGGCAGCCCGACGGCGGGTCGATCGGGTTGGGCGGGTCGCCGGCAAGCGGCGCGTCCTCGGTGCGGTGATCCGGGTCCATCGAGGGCATCGACGACAGCAGGGCCTTGGTATAAGGGTGCAGCGGCTGCTCGAACAGCGCTTCGGCAGGGCCGGTCTCGGCGACCTTGCCGAGGTACATCACCATGACCCGGTCAGAGATGTAGCGCACCACATGCAGGTCGTGGCTGATAAAGATGTAAGTCAGACCAAACTCGTCCTTCAGGTCCATCAGCAGGTTCAGCACCTGGGCTTCGACGGATTTGTCGAGTGCCGATACCGCTTCGTCGAGAATCACAAGACGCGGTTCGGACGCCAGTGCACGGGCGATGTTCACCCGCTGGCGCTGTCCGCCGGAGAGCTCGTGCGGATAGCGCTCGGCGAAGCGGCGGGGCTCCAGTCCGACACGCGCGAGCAGGTCGCGGGCGCGGGTGAGGGCCTCACGCTTGGGCACGCCATGCACTTGCGGGCCGAAGGCGATCGAGTCCTGGATGGTCAGGCGCGGGTTCAGCGACGAGTAGCTGTCCTGGAACACCATCTGCACCTGGCGGCGGTATTCGCGAAGCGGCAGTGCCGGGGAGCCGACGGTTTCGCCATCGAATACGATCTCGCCCGCCGAGGGCTCGATCAGGTGCATCAACAGGCGTGCCGTGGTGGATTTGCCGCAGCCGGATTCGCCGACCACGCCCAGGGTCTCGCCTTTCAACACCTTGAAGTCGACGCCGTCGACCGCGCGCACGACCTTGCCGCCGCCGTTGAGGGTTTCGAGAAAGCTCTTCTTCAGGTCGAAGTGCTTGACCAGTTTCTTCACCGTCAGCAGTGGCTGGGCCGGGCCGCCGCGGTCGCCGTGGGGGTCTGCGCCGATGTGCTCGACGCTGATGCCGATACTCATGTCGTGGCCTCCGGGTTCAGTTCTTGACGTCCATGGCCGAGCGCAGGCTGTCGGACAGGAGGTTGAAGGAGATCGAGGTGATGAAGATCATCAGGCCGGGCAGGGCAGCCACCCAGGGTTGGGTGTAGATCGCCGTGCGCAGGGTGTTGAGCATCAAACCCCATTCCGGCTCCGGCGGCTTCACCCCCAGGCCGAGGAAGGACAGGCCGGAGGCCAGGATCATCGACACCGCGATCAGGCTGGTGGAGTACACGAAGATCGGCCCCAGTACATTGCCGAGCACATGTACCCGGACAATGGTGAAGGCCCTTGCACCGGAGGCACGGGCGGCCTCCACATAATCGCGGCTGCGCACCTGGGTGGTGACGCTTTCTGCGACCCGTGCGATCGGCGGAATGAACACGATGGTCAGCGACAGCAGCGCGTTGCCGATGCCGGCGCCGAGTGCGCCCGACAGCGCGATGGCCAGCAGCACCGAGGGGAAGGCGTACAGCACGTCGATGGTGCGCATGATCAGCGTGTTGACCAAGCCACCTGCGTAGCCAGCAAGAATGCCGATGCCGCTGCCGATGACAAACGCGATCAGTACCGGCGTGATGCCCATGAACAGCGACAGGCGGGCGCCCACCATCAGGCGCGACAGCATGTCGCGACCGAGTTCGTCGGTGCCGAGCAGGTAGCTCTCGAAGCCGATCGGCTTCAGGCGCTTCAGCATCGAGGCCTGGTAGGGGTCGTGCGGCGTCAGCATGGGCGCGAAGATCGCCATCGCCACCAGCAAGAGCAGCACGATGCCGGCGCCGATCGCCACTGGGTCGCGGGCCAGCTTGCGCAGCACGCCGGTCCAGAAGCCGGCCGAACGTTCATAGGGGGGGGTGGCCGCTGCTGCGGCCGGGGCGGTGATCGCGGTACTCATGATCGCTGGATCCTCGGATCGATGGTGGTCTGAACAACGTCCACCAACAGGTTGAGCAGCACGAAGAACATCGCCAGCACGAGGATGGTGCCCTGCAGCAGCGGCAGGTCGCGCTGGAAGATCGCGGAATTCAGCAGGAAGCCGGTGCCCGGCCACGAGAACACGGTTTCGATCAGGATCGAGCCGCCGAGCAGGTAGCCCAGCTGCAGGCCCATGACTGCCAGGGCGGTGGGCGCAGCGTTCTTGACCACATGCAGGAAGATGCCGGTGTCGGTCATGCCCTTGGCCTTGAGCCCGACGACGAACTCCTGCGCCAGGATGTCGGCGACCAGCGCACGCACGGTGCGCGCGATGATGCCCATCGGGATCACCGACATGGTGACTGCGGGCAGGATCATGAACTGGATGTGTTCCCAGTCCCACGCCCAGGCATCCGAGCCGCCGGGGCCCGCGCCGGTGGCGGGCAGCCAGGCCAGCCAGGACGAGAAGATGATCACCATCACCATGCCCAGCCAGTAGTGCGGCACGCTGACGCCCAGCACCGACAGCGCCGAGGCGGCACGGTCTACCCACGAGTTGCTGAAGTAGCCGGCGACGAAGCCGAACAGGCTACCCAGCACGAAGCCGATCAGCGTGGCCAGGCAGGCCAGCATCAGGGTGTTGCCCACGGCCTTGAACACCTCTTCGGCAACGGGCCGGCCAGAGGCGATCGAAGTGCCCAGATCGCCCTGCAGCGCACGCCATAGCCAGGTGAAGAATTGCTCCGGCCACGAGCGATCGAAGCCGTACAGCGTCATCAGCTGGCGCTGCAGCTCGGCCGAAGCGTCCGGCGGCAGGATGGCCACCAGCGGATCGCCCGGCGAAATATGCACCAGCAGGAAACAGAAGAAGGCCACCCCGAGCATGATCGGGATGGTGTAGACGATGCGTCTGAGCAAATAGAAGATCATCGGAAGCTCCGCGTCCTGGTGGGTTGGGGGCAGCGGTGGGG
>Ga0209066_10001048_pt1 | contig 37766 bp, 24 predicted proteins | sample All_14_2_FD_187198 | JGI IMG/M metagenome (GOLD analysis project Ga0209066, IMG submission 187198) | Freshwater microbial communities in response to fracking from Pennsylvania, USA - Allegheny Zone_MetaG_DW_15 (SPAdes) (version 2) ... | reverse complement strand
ATGTCACAGTGCACCGAGAAAGCAGGCCCGTCATTATCCTCCCATTTGTTTGTGAAACTGGAGCGGAAAAAGAGGTCCGAGTTCAGCACAATCGGGAAATCCAACACTTGCCGAGGTGTGCCGTCTTTGTTGTACGACTCCTGATGCCAGACTTTCGCCGGCTCGTCCGGTGAACCCGAGTCCAGTGTCAGACAAATAGGGTTCGGATATGATACCGAATCGCGGAGCGACATGATTGTGAGCTTATTGCTCGATGTCACATCGAACAAAATCGCACCCAGCGTCACATTCGTGTTGATGATCACTTGTCCTGCAGCGCTGCCGACAATCGTCAGCGATGATCCGGCCCCAGAAGCCAACGTTCCGCCCGCCCATGCATTGGTCGTCGTGTAATAATTATTGACCGTGCTCACCCAAGTCCCGTCCGTGGCCAGCAACGAACCGCCACCCGATATAGTCACCCCCATAGCCATTAGCGCGATCGCCCGTCGCACCGACTCGAACCGCGACTTTGACCAACAACTCCACCCCGTCTTGAAGCGATGTGTGCCTGTCATCGTTTTACTCCTTATTCCGCTCACCGACCGTGTTTCAAAACCGTTCAAAAAGACCGACCGACCGTCTTACAGCGTTTTCATGTGTAAAAACGATATTTTCACAAATGAATTGAATTTCCATACATGAAATATTGTGCCAGCCCTGATGACCGGACGCAAGCCAAAACCCAAAAGATTATCGGGCAGGATTTCCAGCTCCCGAATACCGCCGTGCCGGCTTTTGCCCTGTCCCCTCAGGCCATATTTTGCTATATATAACCCATGCCTGATTTTGCCTCACCCCCTCTGTTGCAGATCCGCGGCCTGAAAACCTGGTATCCGGTCAAAACGGGCGTTCTCGCCCGCACCGTCGGTTTTGTGCGCGCGGTGGATGGCGTCGATATCGATTTGCACCGCGGCGAGACGCTGGGCATCGTCGGCGAATCGGGCTGCGGGAAGTCCACGCTCGCCCGCTCCATCCTTCGCCTCGAAAAACCGCGCGAAGGCTCCATCTTTCTGAACGGCCGAAATGTTCTCGCCCTGCGAGGGGCGTCCTTGCGTGCTTATCGCCGTACCGTACAGGTCGTGTTTCAAGACCCGCACGCCTCGCTCAATCCTCGACACACCGTGCAGGAACTCATCACCGAAGCCATGCTTGTTCACGGCCTTATCAATCGCGAGCAGCGGCGCGAAGCCGCTATAAGCTTGCTCGCTGACGTTGGCCTTCCCGGCGATATCCTAGACCGATACCCGCACGCATTTTCCGGTGGACAACGCCAGCGCCTCTGCATCGCACGTGCCCTCGCGCTCGGCCCACAGCTTCTCATCTGTGACGAAGCGGTCAGCGCTTTGGACCTGTCGGTTCGAGCCCAAGTGCTCAACCTGCTTGAAGATCTAAAAGCGAAACATGGGCTTTCGTACCTTTTCATCACCCATGACATCGGCGTTGTACAACACATCGCCGACCGGATCGCCGTCATGTGCCATGGCAAGATCGTTGAGACCGGCCCTTCGCGCGACGTGCTCCAGAGTCCTGTTCACCCCTATACCCAACTCTTGCTTCGTGCTGTTCCGCGCATTGGAGTTCCCTTGCCTGAAGACCAAAGTGACGAAAATAATGGTCTTCTTGCCGCAGTATCATCATGAGAATATCTTTTACGCTCCTGTCCATCCTCCTATTCGGGTGTGGCCCCCAATGCCGTTCTGCAGAGACACTTGCCACATCCGGCGCGACACTGGAACTCGACAACCCGGATTGTGCTTTCTCCCCTCAACTGTTTACGCCGGACTGGCAATTATGCCGCGCAAAAGGCGGACTTCGCTTCGCGCCGGATGGTTCATGTCCATTCACACTAGAACTCGCCACTGGAGAATCGATCCAAGGTTCTGCCCGCTTTACGCAGAAAACCGACGGGAGCATTTATGCCGTCTACACCTTTACGCCACAGCGCGACATGCAGCTGAATGCGCTTTTTGTTGGAACCGAGCTCCCGACCGCCGTGTTCGCTGGCGGTTCGTGGACACACGACGGCCGTATCGGCACCCTACCCAGCCACAACACGGGACTGCTAGTCATGACGGGAAGTGCGAAGACCCTCACGCTCACCTCTCCCGACAACACACAATGCCTTCGTTTCACATTCGACGGAGCCTCAGACGTGATGATTCAGGACGATCGCCAATGGGGGCCCGATTTCTCTGTGCGCATCGGGTATAATGGCGCCCCACGGATATTTAAAGCGTCCGAACCGTTTATCGTGCGTTTCACACTGGAGACCCTAGAAGCACAACGGCTCACATTTGACACACCCGTAATCCTTCAGGCGGGTCCGGAGTGGATCCCGCTCACATATGAACCCGACATACTTGCTGGTTCCGCCTTAGACTTTTCCGGTCTTGGTCTGACCGACGCGCCAGCCGGAAAACATGGCAGAGTGCTCTCCAAAGGTCCTCACTTCGAGTTCGAGAATAAACCGGGGTGCCCCCAACGTTTCTACGGCGTCAACTTGTGCTTTTCCGCTAACTTTCTCACGTCCGCCGATGCAGAGCGTCTCGCCGTCCGTCTCTCGCGTACCGGCTATAACGCTGTACGCTTTCACCATCACGACAACGGCCTCGTCCAAGATTCGAGAGACGGGACAACCGTCAACCCCGAGATGCTGTCTCGCCTCGACTCACTTGCCGCCGCCTGTATCAAGAACGGCATTTACCTTACGACGGACCTGTATGTATCGCGCTCCGTACCGTGGCGGAGCGTGGGCATCGACCGCGACGGCATGATCGCGATGAACCAGTTTAAGATGCTTGTGCCAGTCCACGAGGGTGCTTGGGAAAATCTGAAAACGTTCACGCGTCAATGGCTTACACACATTATCCCATATACGGGCCGCCGTTATGCTGACGAGCCTGCTCTTGCGTGGCTCTCGATGATCAACGAGGGCAATTTCGGCAACTACATAGCCGAGATGCGCGACATTCCCGAATGGCAACAGGCTTGGGCCACATGGCTCGCGGATAAAAAGTTAAAGGACCCCCAGAATTTTGCTACGGTTCCCGCAACGCTCCCGGCCAGCCTATACACGGGGGGGCGTCACACTACTGCCTTTCTCCTGTTTCTCGAAGAAACCGAGGAGCGGATGATCGCACGCATGAAGGCCTTTTTACGCGACGAGCTCAAGTGCCGCGCCCTCGTCACTAATCGGAACGCGTGGACGAACCATGCTTCAGACCAGATCCCACGCAGCGAACTTTACGATTATGTGGATGACCATTTTTACGTCGACCATCCGGAGTTTATCGAGCGCCCCTGGTCGTTGCCAAGCCGTTGCGAGAACGTCAACCCGATCAAGAACGCTGCCATGGGCGCGCAGAACGTGGTCTTCAACCGTCTGCTTGATAAGCCTTTTACTATCACTGAATACAACTATTCCGGCCCCGGACGCTTCCGCGGTGTGGGCGGAATCATTACCGGCGCAATGGGTGCCCTGCAAGACTGGGCTGGCCTCTGGCGTTTCACGTTCAGTCATAACGCAGAAAGCCTTGCGCGCGCTCATGGCTCTGCCATCGGATACTTCGACATGGCTGACGACCCCCTCTCGTTGGCGGCGGAACGTGCCGCAATCTGCCTGTTCCTTCGAGGTGACCTCGCGCCTCTCAGGCGCTCGTACGCGATCATTCTTCCGAAAAACGATGTGCTCCGCATACGCGATCACATGCCTCTCAACCATACCGACTGGCCTTGGCTCGCTTGGTATGCGCGACTCGGCACGCAGATCGCTGAAACGATCTCTCACCCAACAACATGGTCTTCACATTACCCTGACGCGTATACTATTTCTTCTGATCAGGTCCGCGCGCAAATCGCCTCTGGTTCAGCGACGTCCCTGCCACTTGCGGGTGACGGCGCTGTGACACTCAGCCCGACGACCGGAGCAATTATTATAGAAACCCCAAAGACCTGCGGCGGATTCACAGAAAAAGGGCACGTAGAGACCAGCTCGCTCATTTTCGATGTGGGCGACACCGCCGCAACGGTCTGGGCCAGTTCTCTCGACGGAAACCCAATTAACCTTTCTTCACACTTACTCCTGACCCATCTCACCGATATTCAGAACACAGGTATCCATTATGCTCAACAGTCGCGGAAAACCTTGTTGGCTTGGGGCGGGTTGCCGCATCTCGTGCGCAACGGAGAGGCTAAAATTCGTCTGCGCGGCCTTCCTCGTAAGCGCTATCACGTTTATGCGCTTGCGACCAGCGGCAGACGAATGGGAGAATGCCCCTCAACCAGAACTAATGACGGGTGGATCGTATTCACTGCCGCAGTCAACAATAATCCCACAACTGCCACACTGCTCTATGAGATTGTTTGTGATTCGGATTAGCTGACAGTGCTTGCGATTGGCGTTATGTCACTGAGTGACGCGTACCGGCTCGGTGCGATTTTTCGGACACGCCGCAAAACAGCGGCCACAAGCCACGCAGCGAATGCGGTCTGCCTCATGCAAAGCGCGACGTTGCAACCGCGTCAAACCCAACAGGCGCAACGCGATTACCACGCCCATGAAAAAACCGGCGCCCAAGCATCCTGCCTGGAAACGTTTAACGGTTTGCAGCGCGCGCGCTTCAACCCACTCGCGGCTCTGTCCCGAACGTTTGAACGCTTCGATTTCGGGGAAGAGGTCCTCATCTACCGTAGTCGCCTTGTCTAACCGTTCAACCAGCGCCACGTCAGGATGCGCGCGCGCAACAAACTCTCCCGCCAGCCAGCCCAAACGAGTGCAACCGGCAATCAATAGCGGAGCCAGTGCCAGCATGCCCAGAAACCGGCGAAATTGCTGAATGCGGGCCGCATCACTCATAGCCACACGAGGTGTCCTAATCGCATCCACCGGACAGGTGCCCACGCAAAGCCGACAGTTGACACACTTCTTTCCGGTCACATCTACAGGCTTCCATGCCAGCCGCGCACACAGTTCCAGCAGGATCCCGTACGGGCAAAAAAAGCGACAATAAGGCCGTGCAATCACCATTCCAATCAGCAGCACCGACATGCCTGTAAACAGGATCGGCAATGGCGCGCTGCGACGGAAGAAGCCCACAAACGGATCCATGCGGCAGATCAGATAGCCTGCCCCATTGACCGCACAGACGAGCCCTACTGAAAGCACCGCGAGTGGGACAAGTCGCAACACCGCATCCAGCCAGCGCGGCATGTGTTGTGGTTTGACGATAAACAGATCTTGCAAGGCTCCTAACGGGCACACTGCGCCACAAAAGACGCGGCCAAACAATAACGCAGTCAACAGCGGCAGGGCAAAGAGCGCAGCCACGAACCACGGCAACCCGCCACCGGACCAAGCTGAAGCAGCCACGTTCTGTATCGATCCCACAGGACAAATGCAGCCATGCCTCGCAAAACCAAACCATCCGAGGCAGCCCAATGAAAACGCGAGAATCAGACGCCGCGACCTCACCTTGCGCACAAGCCAGACCGAAATACCAAGCGCCAGCGCGAGAATGAGAACATCCGCCCAAGCTGGAACATGCTCCACAAATGCCGGATGTATCGCTTGCGGTACTGTGTGGCCAGAATCGAACTGCGGCTGAGGGAACCTTGAACTGGCCACCGCTCTCATTGGCTGAGCGAATGACAAGATGGCAACCCATAACAGTATTGAACAATGAAAAAATGCCAGCATTTCGAATGACCTATGCTTTCAGTATGATACACTCCCCCCCAGCCTAATCTGAGGAGCTTACAGCTTTTCCTTCAGCAGATACGGATGTGTGTTGGGGATCTGGGTAAACGCCTGAGCCGGACAAGCCTCGGCAATACGGCATGTGTTACAGTTCATACACCGGTCATGCCTAACCTGAAGATAGAGAGAACCGTTGCCAAAATTCGTGCAGCCTTTCACACAGAGCCCACATGCCGTACAGAGCGCTTCGTCGATAGAGTACTCAAAATAGGGGCTCTCAACAAAAGTCCGCCGGATCGCACCCGTCGGACAAGTCTGATTTTCTGCCGCCTCGTCCAACCGTGCTGCATCGGGTTTGAAATACCCGAAGCAAAGCTTGCAGTAACCGCACATCGAGTACCCATGAACGCACTTCACGGCAGAAGGTTGAAGGACGCATTCCGTCTCGCATTTGCCGCATTGGATACACTTGCGAGGATCAAGTTGCCATACCCGCCGCCCTCCTTCAGAGCGGCTCACCGCCTTGGCTGCAAACGCCGCGACACAAGAACCTGCTCCGGCTCGCAAAAGCCACGACAGCGCATTTCTACGCGTCACTTGCTTTTCCATAGTCATTCTGCCCTCCACGCATCAGCCCGCAACGTTAACCCTCCGCCATCAAATCCTCAGTGCGCCTCGAGCCATGTGTCTCCAACGCCGACACTGACCTCTAGCGGCACGCCGATATCGAGCACAGTTGTCATAGCCCGCTTCACAAGATCGCCTGCCAGTTCGACCTCATCCCTAGGCACATCGAACAGCAATTCATCGTGTATCTGCAAGACCATTTTCGTCTTCAGCCGCCGCTGCTTCAGTTCCTTGTGAACGCGCACCATGGCAAGCTTGATCAGATCTGCTGCCGAGCCCTGCACCGGAGTGTTGATTGCGTTACGCTCCGCTGACTGTCGCGAGGTGTTGTTGCGGGAAGCAATGTCGCGAAGGAAACGCCTCCTGCCCAACAGGGTCTGAGCAAAACCATTCTTGCGTGCAACCGCAACCGCCTCTTCCATGTACTTTTTAACCCCCGGATACTGCACAAAGTAGGTGTCAATCAATTCCGCCGCCTGCTTTCGTGGCACATTGAGTCGCTGACTCAAACCGAAGGCGGATATCCCGTATATAATACCGAAATTCACCATCTTGCAGGCCGAACGCATTTCAGGGGTAACAAGCGCCGGCATTACACCATAAACACGCGTTGCGGTTTCAGTATGAATGTCGGCCCCACGGCGGAACGCCTCAAGCATACCTGCGTCTTTGCTCAGCGCAGCCATCATACGCAACTCGATCTGCGAATAGTCGGCTGAAAGCAACAGATGTCCGGCATCGCGCGCAACAAAGGCTCCGCGGATGCGCTGCCCACGCTCCGTGCGGATCGGAATATTCTGCAGGTTGGGTTCCGAAGAAGAAAGTCGGCCTGTCTCGGTCAGCGACTGAGAGAAATTCGTGTGAATGCGCCCCGTAGCAGGATCGATACACAGTGGTAGCTTGTCGACATACGTCGACTTCAACTTACTGCACATCCGGTGCTCAAGGATCATCGGAACAATCGGATGCCGGTCTTGAATCCGAAAAAGCACATCTTCACTGGTCGCATATTGCCCGGTCGCGGTGCGTGTCGCATCAGGGTCGATCTTCAAATGATCAAACAGAACCTCACCCAACTGTTTGGGCGAGGCGGGGTTGAAGTTCCCCCCTCCAAGCTCACGGATTTTGATTTCGAGGTCGAGCAATTCACGGTCCAATTCACGCCCATAAGCCCGCAAAGCATTTTCATTGATGCGAACACCCTCAGTTTCCATGTCAAGCAATACGCCAATAAGCGGTTCTTCGCTATCGGTCAACGCTTTCAGGCACCCTACCGCCTGCGCCTCTTTTCGTAACAACTGGTCAAGCTGCAGGGTTACATCGGCATCCTCGGCTGCATAATCGCAAACCTGCTCTGGAGCAAGGTCTCCCATGTTTCCTTGCTCAACGCCCTTTTTCTTTTCACCGATTAGTTCACTGATGGGAATCGGGTTGTATCGCAGATACTGCCGCGCGAGATGGTCCATTCCATGGCGGTCGGAGGCATCAATCACATAGTGCGCCAACATGCTGTCATGCAGCTCTCCATAGACTTCGAGTCCATACTGACGGAAGATGGTGAGATCAAATTTGGCATTGTGGCCAATTTTGATTTTAAAGGGATCAGCAAAAAACGGTTGGAACCGGGCAAGCAGCGCACGACACGCCACGCGTTCTTCCGGAACAGGGACGTACCATGCTTTGCCGGGTGCTGTTGCAAAAGACAATCCGACCAGCCGGTCATGTCGCGGATCAAGTCCTGTAGTCTCGGTATCGAACGCCCACCCCGGAGCAGCGTCCAGCGCCTTTAACAGGGACTGCAACTGCTCCTCGTTCCGTACGCAAACATAAGTATGTGGCACCGTCGCGAGCGTTTTGTAGTCGTTTGACGACGAGACGACACCTCCAGCCTCAAAGGCGTCGCCTAGGAGGCGCTTGCCGATTGCAAAGAGCTCATATTTTTTGAGTACCGTGCGCAGGCTATCTACTTCGGGATCTCGCCGCGCCAATGAATTAAGCTCAATCTGAATCGGCACATCGATTCGAATCGTCGCGAGATATCGGCTCAACCGCGCAATTTCTGCTCCCGCAGCGACCCTCTCAGCCAGTTTCCCCTTAAGCTCAGACGCATGGGCCACGATATCCTCTATTGTAGCATATTGGGCCAGTAACGCAGTTGCTGTTTTTTCGCCCACACCAGTGATCCCTGGGATGTTGTCGGACGCATCGCCCGCCAAACCAAGATATTCGACCATCTGATCTGGCGTCGTTAGTCCCCAGTGTTGGCAGACCTTCTCCACATCATAAATCTCGGCAGGTGTGTTTGCTTTGCCAGGCCTGAAAAGAAAGGTTGTGGGACCCACGAGTTGTGCCACATCCTTATCAGGCGTGACCAAATAGGTGGTCCAGCCCTCAGAACTCGCCCGTGCGGCCAAGGTTCCCATCAGGTCGTCTGCCTCGAAGCCGTCCACACGCAAGATTGGAATTCTTAGCGCCTCAGCCAATTCAATGGCCATCGGGATTGCAGCGGTAACATCCTCGGGCGCCTTCTGGCGTTGTGCCTTGTATTCTGCGTAAGCAAGTTTACGAAACGTCGGAGTGGTTGAGTCCAGAACCAGTGCCACATGCGTGGGTGCATGTTCATTAAGGATCTGAAGCACCGTATTTGCAAATGCGGTCAGTGCCGAGGTGTTGAGCCCCGAGCTTGTCATTCGCGGGTCTTTTAGAAAGACAAAATGCCCCCGATATAACAATGGCATCACGTCGATTAGAAATAGTCTGTTCGGTTCACTCACAAAGCAGTCTCCTAAACCTCACGTTCGTCACACACCCTTGAGGTTAAATTATACGGCCTTTCAGTATCCCCTGTCAGCCAAGAAATGGGCTGATACAAGACGGCAACAATGTCCCTCGCGAACGACATATGTCACTGTGTGCAAAAATCGCATGACAACCATGAAAACGAGCGTTTTTACTCTGATGTTCAGCCCAACGGCACGCGAAAGCTCACACAGGTGCCATGACCAATCTTACTAATAATCTGCAGAGTTCCTCCGGCCTCACGCATACGACGAGTCATATTCCCCATCCCGTCGTGACCGACACCCACTCGTTGGGCCGTATCAAAGCCGACGCCATCATCCTCGACGCGAACCTCCAAGACTTCCCCGTCCAAGCGCATTACAATCTTCACCTGTTTGGCCGACGCATGCTTCAGCACATTGCCGACAGCTTCGCGAACCGCCAACAGGAGATGATGGCGGGTCTTGGATGCAATCGGACGATCAACCAAATCATCTGGCCGTGAAAAATGGAAACGTAGTCCCGAATTTCCCAAGAAATACTCCGTATATTGCTCGAAGTAACTAAGGAAAGGCTCCCACCCGTCATTAGCCGGATTAACCGCCCAGACCGTTTCGTCTACATTGCGCGCCAGTTCGCTAGCCACCTCATAGATCTGATCTAAACGTTTGTGCACAGCACCTTTTTCCACATCATTATGCGCCAGTTCACTCAATGTCGCGACAACTGAAAGCCCGTTTCCCAAATCGTCATGAATATCCCGAGAAATCCGGGCTCTCTCAAGCGACAACGCCTCTTCGCGTTTGAGGATGGCCATCTGCAACTGATATCGGTGCCACAACATCCAACGCGCTATCAGGAAAACAACAGCCGTCAGAACCATCGCGATTAACAAATAGAACCAGACTGTTTGCCAGAAGTGCGCCTTAACCTCAAAAGCAAACGTGGTGCCGGTCAGGTTCCAGATCCCGCCAGCCTCAGCGAGCACCTGCAGTCTATAACGCCCCGGCGGCAACCACTCGAACACCGCGACTCGCTCGGCCTGCACAGGCGACCACCCTTTACGCAATCCTTCCACTCTGTAACGGAACCTGACAGAATCAGGCGTGCCCGGTGACAAGGCTGCAAAATGAAATGCTATGTTTCGTGCGCCCGGAGCAAAAACAGCATCGTCTTGATGCGCCCGCGCATTGTCCACCACGCATTTCCCGTTCACCATAATCTTTTCGATAACCACAGCCGGAGGCATGCCGGAGAACTCCAGATGATGCGGCGCCACGACCGCCACACCGTTCTCGAATGGGAACCAGATATCACCTGTTTTTGGTCCTCCCCATGAAGACACGCCTCCCATGCACCGCTCGCCAGGCAACCCGTCCGACACTCCGAGATGTAACATCCGGATGTTAGCCGCCCCCTCTGCCGGCTCTTCCTGTGCTAGTCGCTCCAAGTCCTTCATGAAGACGCAAAGCAATCCCCGCGTAGTACCCAGCCATAACCTTCTCTCGGCATCTTCCGTAATCTGTAGGACAGCATCGTCAAAAACTCCAGATTGCCTCCCCATCGCAATCACTTCGTCACCCTTCACACCATAGAGTCCCGCTGTCGTCCCCACCCAGAAATGTCCACTCGAGTCACGGTACATCACGCGAGGGTACCCCGTAAGCCCAGACTCCCTGCCAATCACCTGCTTGCGCCCGTCCGTTTTTACACGCAAAACCCCCAACTGCTCGCCGCAAATCCATATGGTCCCGTCGTCGTCACGATACACCGCGTGAACAGGTTCTGCCACACGTGTGCCAAACACATCGGCCGGCTCAAGCTCACCAGTGACGGAGATTCTCATAAGCCCCTGAGGCGTCCCGACCAGCAACCCGAGTGCGGGGTCTTCGAGTAAGGTATATACGGTATGCACAACCGGCATACTGTAATCGCTCTGCGTGACCAGCGTCAGGCGACCGTCTTTATAAATGAAGAGCCCACCTCCCAATGTGCCCAGCCAAACCCGACCTGCGGTGTCCTGCAACAACGCGCTCACAGGCACATCGGTGTCGAGATAAACCGTCTGCAACAGCCGACCTTCCTCGGCTGTTAGACGTACCGCGCGTCCTTTATAACCCACCCATGTGCCGTTCTCGCGGGTTCGCCACAGCGCGTAGGCCGTGCCCGCCGTTGTGGTGCCCTCAATCCGTAACGTTCCAACCGTTTTTTTTCGTATTCGTAATAGTCCGCCATCGCATGCGGCCCATAGTGTTCCGTCGCGATCTTCTATTAACGTATTGACTGAGAGGCTGCCCGGCGTATCCTGTTCAGCGATGCGCTGCCAAACCCCCTCGTACCAGCGGAACATCCCGGTCGGGTTACCGATCCAGAGCGAACCGTCTGAGACCTCCAACATAACCGTCGCCATCCCTGCATTTTCCGGAAAACCCACTGGAGTCCAGATGGTGTTTTCGCGAAAGGCGACACCATTTGAACCATGTACCCAGAGTCGTCCAGATCGCCCCGAGCGCACCCCATCAGCCGCTTCTACCAAAAAGTCTGGCAAACGCATGCTCTGATCATCAAAACGCCCCCCGGTGTACTCCACTAATCCGTTCCAGGCCGTCATCCATATGCTTCCAGCCTGGTCAGCCGCCGCATCCGTTACTGCACCTAGCGTCGCGCGATCGTCTGGAGGAACTGGACAGAGCTTTGCACGAAACCGTGTTGTCTCATCATCAGCAGCGGTCACAGCTTCCAGAAGCCCACGTTCAGCATACGCTCGGATCACACCGTCCGGCGTCTCGACCATTCCGAGCAGTCGTCCCACAGAGACATCGGCTTCAGCGGCAGGCCAAGAATGCCATAAACCTGCAAGAAACCTGGCGATGCCAGCTGGTCCATAGACCCAAATCCCTCTGGCTTTGCCACAAAAAACGCCCGAAATCCCCCCCGTCTGCAGTAACACAGACTCCGGCACCGCGATCTCGGCGAATTCAACACCGTTAAAACGTATAAGCTGTGAACGAGTTACCAACCAGAGATAGCCGTCTATGGCCTGTGCAACACCAACTACCGGACTTCCCGGCAACCGGTCTTCAACCGTCCATAGCTTCAACAAATAAGCCTCAGTCGCAGCGCCCTTTGCCCAAAGAACGGGGCCACTCAACAGCACCCACAAAGCGAAAAGGCAATGCGTGAATTTTACAACCAAGCGCATAATCGTTCTTTCAGCTCTGCTCTTCGAGCCCTGTTCCTCTGCTCCCGATTTCCACCGGTTCACCACTGATTCCACTTAAAGCTGTATCAGCCACAAAACCTGGAAATGTCGCGAACAAGCCTTCGACCACTCGATAATACTCCTCCATCGTGCGGCATATCCTCACACTGCGCCAGACGCGTTCACCCTGGCAAAGCGAAAGATGCAAGTAACTCCACAGCTCTTTCATCCGTCCTAACACCGAGGCCGGCCCATACAACTCTTCCGAGCTGGCAACCACGTAGCCGTCAAGGAATCCCTTCAACCGTGCCACTTCACGCTTTTTCGAGTCCTCGCATCGGATACGCTCAATCAAAAATGGATCCATCGCCACTCCGCGTCCAACCATCCACCGCGTGATGCCAGGGAAGCGATGCTTGAGAAGCACATAGTCCCCGCGTGTACGGAGATCACCGTTGTACACCACCGGATGTAAACAGGCCGAGCTCGCCTCGGCAAAAGCCTCCAACAGTACAGTTCCGTTGTACATCTGCCGGGCCGTACGCGCATGGATGGTAACCTCCCGTAACGGAAACGAATTGATCCGGTCCATGCGTTTCAGCAGCAGATCCGGAGAATCCATCCCCAACCGGACTTTTACAGAGAACCCGCCCGGCATCTCCGCACATCCCGCATCGAGCATCCTCGCAAACGCATCCCCGTCTCGCATTAACCCGGCGCCTCGCCCTTTCTTGGTCACAAATGGATAAGGGCATCCTGCGTTCAAATCGGCAGACGCATATCCCATCGCCTTGAACGCCCGCAGCAGCGTACGCAATTGTTCGACATCTTTGCCGATTACCTGGGGGATCAAAGGCACTCTTTGCCCGAGGTTAGGGTCGACGTCCCTGAGCAATATTGGCTTCACCTTGGCACCGGAAAATGTCGGAATAAACGGTGCGACCGCACGATCCGGAGCCTGGAACCACAAGGCGTGGAGATTACGAAAGGTGTGCACCGTCACCCCGCGCAACGGGGCTAAGCAGAAGTCGTCCTGCTGTGCCAAGCCGACCCGCATTTCCAGACCTTCCTTCACAGCCCGCCCATGATCAGACTCGCAAACGCGCTGATCGGCGTGGTATCACGGAAATTGTCCACCGTCTGGCGCACGTCCTTGATCAGACCGTGTACGTCATTATAAAGCTGGTCATCCGCCGAGAGTTTGCCTAGTGTTCCCTCCCCGTTTGCAAGGCGCGCAGAGGCGATGTTGAGATTGGCGATCATCGCATCAAGCTCGTTGTACACCTTATTGTCATCTTTCATCAGTTTGCCGAGCGAACCCTCGCCCCTGTCTAAACGCACGACTACACTTTTGATATGCTCCATCGTTTCCTGCAAATCGCGGTAGATCGTATCGTCAGCGGAAAGGAGTTTACCCATTGTCCCCTCGCCTCTTTCCAAACGCTCGGAAATTGACTTAAGGTTGGCGACCGTCGCATGAAGGTTCGTGTATACTCCGCCTTCGTCGTTGATGAGCCGTCCCAGCGAGTTCTCCCCTGCGTCGATCTTCGTTGTCACCGATTTCAAGTTGGCTACTGTGTTCGAAAGGTCAGTGTATAGAGTATTATCTTCCGAAAACAGTTTGCCAAGCATTCCTTTTCCATTCGCAACGCGTGTCGTTAACACTTTAATCGAATCTGTTGCCTCCTCAAGGTTTACGACGATGTTTTTTATGCGGTCACCCTCCGTCGCCTCTTTGAGCTTCGCAACGATCGCGCCCAAATCCCGCATCCAGTTTTCCGGCGGCTCGCCCTCCAAGACCGTGTTTCTCGACACCATTTCGCCTGCCCCCTCCTCGATCAGCAGGTAATTGCCGCCCAACAAAGAACCGGTGCAGACAGAGAGCCTATATCCCTTCTTAAACTGTACGTCCTTTTGGATCATCAACGTCACGCGGACTTTGCCGTTCTCCAACTGCATATCACTTACGGATCCCACCGCCATTCCACGGAGAACAACGGTGTCTCGCATTTTTAATCCGCCAACATCCGAAAAAAGCGCAGTTACTGGCGCCTTTCCCTTGCCGCTAAACAGTTCGGTGCCTGAAATAATGATCGTGAAATAGATCAGCAACCCCAAAACGGCTACCATAAAAACACCGACGATCACCTCTGAAAAAAACTCACTGTTCTTCCTGTCACTCATGCCTTGGTCTCCTCACATGCCGTCAACACCTTTTTTCGTAATGAATTGCGCATCCAGAAAGCCGCGCACATCCGCTTGATCAGTCGCCACGAAAACTTTAGGGACACTCACCTCAACAAAACGTCCGCCCGTCAACATCGCTATCCTGTCAGCAATCAGCAGAGCCCCCTGAAGGTCATGCGATACCACAACACTGGTAATTCCTAATTCCTCATTTAACTGCCTAATAAGATGGTCGATCGTGCGTGCGGTAACAGGATCAAGTCCGGAGGTTGGTTCGTCGTAGAGCACGATTTCTGGTCTTCGCACAATCGCGCGCGCCAATCCTGCCCGTTTCTGCATGCCTCCAGAAATCTCATTTGGATATTTTGCCCCATCGTTTTCCAGCCCAACCATGCGTAATGCCTCTGAAACCCTTTCGCGGATCTCCGGTTCCTTGAGCTTCGTTTTCTCTCGCAATGGCAGCGCGATATTATCCGCCACGCTCATCCACCCCAACAGCGCACCACCTTGGAAAAGATATCCAAAACGTTCACGGACACGGTCCAGTTCTGATCCGTTCACAGCACTGACTTCAGAATCGTCGACCCAAACCGAACCGCTCGTCGGTGTCAGCAACCGGACCATATGCTTGAGCGTAACACTCTTACCCGTTCCGGACGGCCCGACAATGACAAAAATCTCACCTTTGGCGATCTCGAATGAAAGGTCGTCCAAGATGTTGCGGCCGCCAAGCCGCTTTGTAACTTTATCGAATTTGATCATACGTCGTAGAACAGTCGAGAGATGACATATCCGAATACCAGGATTAACAGAAACGAAGTGATCACCGAGCGCCGCGTAGCCTGTCCAACACCCACGGCGCCTTGCGTGGTTGTAAACCCTTCATAGCAAGAAACACCCGTGATGATGATGCCGAATGCAAGCGCCTTCAACATCCCTACGTACAAGTCACGTTCCCGGGCAATGTCCATGGCCACTGTAATGTATTGATCCCACGGCACATTCAGCTGCGTCAATCCGACAATTCCACCGCCGATGACGCCCAACACGCACGTATAAAACGACAGCACAGGAGTCATGATCACCATGGCAGCCATGCGAGGTGCCATCAAAAACCGCACGGGGCTTATCGACATGATCTCCAGCGCGGCAACCTCGTCGTTTACGGTCATTGTGCCAATTTGTGCGGCCATAGAAGAACCCACACATGCCGCAAGAATCAACCCTGTCATAAACGGCCCCATTTCACGCAGCATGGACACCATCACTGCCGAACCGATATAGATTTCCTTGCTGAATCGCCGCAGTTCGAGCCCGACTTGCAGTCCGAGGATCATACCCGTAAACATCCCTACAACCGTAATCACCGCAAGGCTTTTAATTCCCGAGACAAACATCTGCCTAAGCACCTCGTGCCGTGAACGCGAAGAGGTGAAAAGCAACGGGAACATCATCAAGGCCTGAGCTGTCAGGCAACCCGCCCGTCCGACATCACCCAGCGCCTGCAAAACCACCCGCCAGCCACAATCCAAGAGATTCGAGGGAGCATCTGCATAAACCGGTTCACGCGTAATCATGGCTCATCCTCTCCCTGAACAGCGAGGGGTCTCGTCGTGCGAAACTGCATAAGTCCCCATAGTGCATCATGCACAACGTCTCCGTCCTGCGCGCTGCGCGTGTAGACCGTCCATAATGGAGCCCAGTTGCGCTCGATGCCTCCACTGTAGCGGATCAGGCTTAATTCTAGCGCACGCATCTTCGTTCCCCTTTCCGTCTTTTCACGTGAGTAGAAGGGCCAAACCCGCGTGTACGTCTCTTCGACCTGTTCCACGCCGGACAAGTCTTTTCCGTAAGTTGTTTCGCTCACATAAAAAGGAAAAAATCGACTTCGCTCGGTACGCCGATCTTTGGCACTCAGCGAAAAATGTTCAATTAATGGCCACAGCGCATACCAACTCCGCCCATCCGACTGATTCCGGTCACCATACAGTGGCCAGAAGGAACGTTGCCTTGAGGTTTGATTGGTGGCTGTCTGGATGAACGGCCAGGGCAAACGCCACCTTTCACCTCCATCGGTGACCGCATGCGAAATGAACGGAGGGACCAAGAGCCACTGCTTTTCCTTATCCCGATTCACTTGGCCCGCAAGCGGAAAAAGCATCCAGGAGTATCCAGGGTTACGTTTGCCCTCGTAAACCGCTGAGGTCCAGAATGGCCAGAATGCGTACAAATGCCGCGATTCGCGCTTTAAGGTCTGCCCATAGAGAGGAAAAATGCCTGCTCGCTTGGTTTCCGGCTCATGGCCCATTCGAGAGAAAACCGGCCAGAGGTAATAATCGCGTTCGACCCCGTTTACCGCATAGTTAAGATAAAGCGGAAATAGAAAGAAATCAATATCCTCCATCAGCAAAACGTGCGGAAGATGACCATAGAGCGGAAAGATCGCCCAGTAGTCTTCGCCTTGGCGTGACCGGCCTTGGAACCAAATCGGAAAAAGGGCAGTCTTCCATGCGGATTCGTCGCGACGAACATCGTTGTCGGAACCATAGGCTAGCGCCAGCCGCCACCACGACTGCTCACGGTCACGATGAAAGGTGCCAAGTGGCCACGCACAATCGCTTACCTGTGTATCGCACACGGGATCGACTAACCGCGAAAAAAAAGGCCGTATGGCCCAGAAAGCGGCTCCTTCATACGTCGTACGGTACTCAAAGAAAGGACCAAGCCTGTACCGTCTCTCCATCCGTTCTGGACACACATTCGTGGTCACGGCAAAAAGATGAGCAGATGACAGAATCAGTCCGGCCAACACAACACATGATCGGGCCCGTCGCCTAATAATTGTGGCGAAAATACTCATGGATATGGTTCTCGCAACCGAATGTCATCGCAATCAGTGCAGTACGGATCCACATGCCGTTACGCATCTGACGCCAGTACATTGCCCTAGGATCGCTGTCAACTTCCGGCGCAATCTCATCGCGTCGCGGCAACGGGTGAAGGATTACCCCTTTTGGCGAGAGAAGTTTCAACTCTTCGATGCCGAACTTGAACCGGCTTGTGTCAATCTTTGCACTCTCGCCTTTCGTTGTGTCCCATTCGTCTTGAATGCGCGTCATATAAACAGCGTCCGCTTTCGGAATCGCCGAGTGGAAGTCGTCCGTCAGTTCGTATGCGATATTCTTTGCCTTCAGCATTGTGAGCACATCCTCTCCGACCTGCAACGGACCGGGAGCCACATAGATCAGGCGGATATTCGGATAGTTCGTCAACAAATATGAAAGCGATCTTACGGTACGCCCCCGAAGAAGGTCGCCACAGAAAAGCACTGTTCGATCACACAGTCCGCCGCTGCGCTCAAAACTGCGCAACAGCGTATAAATATCCAGCAAAGCCTGTGTCGGGTGTTGGTCTTGTCCCGACCCCGCATTGATGATCGGAATCGGTCTCTCGGAATGGGAAAGCACCCAAGCCATGTGTTCAGCCAATCCTTTTTCCGGTGTGCGCATAATAATCAGATCAAAATAGGAACTGAACGTGCGCACCGAATCTTCACGCGATTCGCCCTTGAATTCTGACGAAATCGAGGTGTCGCGAACCTCACCCGTCGATACACCGAGGATTTGACACGCAGAGACAAACGACAGGAACGTGCGAGAACTCGGTTGCGAAAAATAGAGCATTGCTCTCTTGTGAGCAACTTGCGACCTCAGAAACTCTGTTCCGGACCTGGTCTTTGCGATCACACGGATCTCATTCGCCAAAAGCGCAAGTTGCTCCAGCAGGCCGAGTCCGAACTGTTGCGCGAAAAGCGTGTGATAGGGCGTCCCATCCGCCTGCATAAGAAATGGCGTCTTATCGGCCAGCGACAGCGTCTGGAACTGATCCCACGAGATATCGAATATCCGCTTTGACATAAGCCCTCCTTTGCGCGTCCTTGTCCCTCTTGTTACATCGCGGAATGATCCGCCAATGTCGAGACGTACAGCGCTTTGATCGTATGCATCCGGTTCTCGGCTTCTTCGAACACCTTCGAGAACGGCGCTTCAAACACCTCGTCCGTCACTTCCAGTGCGCCGCACTCTGCCGTGACAACCGTCTCGTGGTCGTGGAATGCGGGCAAGCAATGCAAAAAGATCAGCCCACTTTCCGCATTTCCGGTAGCCTTTACCAGATTGGCGTTGACCTGATAAGGCTGCAACAGGCGCATGCGCGTCTCTTTTTGCGACTCCTCTCCCATAGACACCCAGACATCCGTATATAGCACATTTGCTCCGGCGACACCCTTCGTAGGATCGTTACAGATCGTTACTGTCGCTCCATTTCGCGCCGCACTCGCGCAAGCCTCATTGACAAGCAATGGATCGGGCATCAGTTCGGAAGGCGTACAGTTCACATAATGCACACCTGCTTTCGCGCAGCCTAACATCAGCGAATTCGCCACATTGTTGCGTCCATCACCTACGTAAGCGACTCGGAGACCCTTAAGACGCCCGAAGTTCTCCTGAATGGTCATCAGGTCTGCCAGAATTTGAGTCGGATGATAATCATCCGTCAGGCCGTTCCATACCGGCACACCAGAGTATTTGGCAAGCGTCTCCACTGTTTTCTGGGCAAACCCCCTGAAAAGGATGCCGTCAAACATGCGCCCCAACACACGGGCGGTATCTTTCACCGACTCTTTAGCGCCCAAATGAATGTCATTCTTTGTGAGGTATTCCGCCGACCCTCCCTCATCGCGGATCGCAACCGATGCGGCGTTACGCGTCCGCGTGGAGCTTTTCTCGAAAATCAGTGCGACTTGGCGGCGCTTCAGCAGATCTCCCCTCACACCCGCACAACGCCGGGCTTTTAAGGCAACTGCAAGTTCGATCAGATTCAACATCTCCTCGTCAGTCAGGTCGGCCAGCCTGAGCAAAGAGCGTCCATACAATTCAGGATTCCATTTCAACATCTCTTATACTCCAATCGGTTATAATTATAGGTAACTGCTCCTCTGTACACAACTAGATTACGTGTATTCCGACCTCGTCGCCGTACGAGGCTTGTCAGAACATCCCCATCTATGCTACTTTTCTTCGTTATTCAAAAGGCCAGTAGCTCAGTAGGACAGAGCACCAGATTCCTAATCTGGGGGTCGCGGGTTCGACTCCCGCCTGGCCTACCATGTACCATGCCTTTCGGATGATCTGTGGGAATACTCAGTTTGGTTGTGCCGGGCGTCTGAACAGTCGGGAGACCCCCATGCAGGATTTTGAAAATTTAGGCACGTTCGTTCTCTGCAGAGAATGCGCCGCAGGAACCCGCGCAACGGGTGAAGTCTCATTTTCATATGACTCGAAAAATCTGACCACCCACGCAGTGGTCGTCGACATGGCTGCAAGCGGAAAAGACGGACACGGCTTTGCGCAAGTCTTTGATGTTGAAAGCGCCACAGCACCTGTTAATTGCGCAATCCGGTTTAACACAGAAGTCGCAGATATGCCCCATGCGGCTGAATGTTTTGACATCGTGCAGGAGCATCTAGATGCGTCACGGGTAAATTTTGCGAGAAATAGCGTTGCGTTTCCGCACAACGTTACGACCGAAAAGTGCGGTGTTCAAAGCCGCTCCTTTTATCCGTGTAAACCGGACATTTCAGCAGGCGCGTTAAGCCTGTGGCGGACTCCGTGGAAACGCCTGTCAAAGCGCTCGGTCGCCCCTGCCCGATACTCCCGAGATACTGAATCACAGTGCAGCAATCGTAAGAGACCTTAAGCACATCTTCATGCATATGAAAAAAGGCCATTTCTACGGATTTTTAGTAACAACGGCTTTGGTTCTGGTCGTCGGAGTCTGGCAATCTCAACGGCTCGGAAGCGCAGCAGACATGCAAACACGCACGGCACTGTTGATTCAAACAGCGACTATTGCGCAAAACCTTCCGGCCGAGCAATGTCACCGACTCACCTTTACAGCTGCCGATCACGATTTGCCTTTTTTCCAATGCCTGCAGCAGCAACTGACCGCCGCCGCCGAGCATCTGAACATCTCGGGTTTGTTTACGTTAGTACAACGAGATGGACAGTTCTTCTTTGGCCCTGCGAGCTCTTCGGCGGGCCACATTAAAGCCGTCCTGCCCGGGACTTCCTATCGTCAACCTCCTCCAGAGGTGGCTAAGGCTTTCTCCTCACACCAACCGCAGCTAACACGTCTGTATACAGATGAATTTGGCACTTCGATTTCCGTATACGTGCCCATTGTCATTGACCGTCATACGGACACTGTTTTGCTTGTTGGCGCTGACCTCAACGTCAGGGCGTGGCAACAGCTTATCTTCTCCGCACAGCTGCCCCCCCTGCTTTTCACCCTCGTGCTGCTGGCTCTCCTTGCAACAGGCGTTGCCGTGTTGGCAAACCGTTCCCGTCTTCCCTCATCTTTCCGTTGGAAGCTGCGTTATGCCGAAGCCGCGCTGTGTGCCGTTGTCATGCTCACGCTGACACTCGCCACTATCTGGCGCACCAGCCTCGCGGAACGTCAAGGTCGATCGGCCGCCTTTGTGTCACTCGCCTATCATCAAGCTTCGAACATCATTCAAGAGCTGGAGAACATCCGTGCCAAACTCGAAGGTCTGTCGCGCCTGTTCAACGCCAGCCATGATGTGAGCGAGTTAGACTTTAAACATTACACAGCATCGGTCGACAAGAAGGGCTCTGTTCAAGGGGTTGCCTGGATGCCTGCCATCCCTTCCAACAGCGTCGCCCTTTTTGAGGCCAATGCTCGTGATGCAGGGTTCACCTCATTTCAGGTCTGGCAATTCGGCGCACATGGTGAGCGCATCCCTGCAAAAGGCCGTGAGATTCTTTATCCCGCACGTTATTGTGAGCCATCGGCCTTTAGCGGCGTAGAAGTCGGATACGACATCAGCTCTGAACCAGCCTGCGCGGCCGCTTTGCGCAAACCAGCTCTCCGTGCAGGCCAATCCGCCGTGTCAGAACCCTTGACACTTAGCGGCGCGACGAACCGGCCATTAGGATTCTTCGTGTTCCAAGAAGCAACCTCGGATACACAGACCGGACTCGTGGCCATAGCCGTTTCAATGGATTCGCTGGTGACAGCGCCGATGAAGTGGCAATCCAATCCAGATTGTGGCCTGATCGTCGATCTGTTTCTTCTAAAAGCCGGCCAGCATCCCAAGTTTCTGGCGACCACCGCCCCGTCACACGCGTCCGGATCCCCCTGCTGGGATATGCCGAACTCCACTCTGTCAACGAAAATACCGATTTTCTGTTTTGATAGCACCTACGCAGCTGTCATTCACACTTCACAGGCTTGGCTAGATGCAAATCCCTTGCGTGAAAGTTGGGCCACTGGTGTTGCCGGCTTCTTTCTTACATTATTGATGACAGCGTTTGTCGCATACCTCAGCAACCGCCGAATCGCCTTGGAACGGGAGGTTCAAAGCCGTACCGCCGACCTTCAAGCTGCGCATGACAATATGAGGGGAGTTCTTGACGCCTCCCCACTGGCGATGATGGTTGTCGACAGAGAAGCCCGACTGCTCAGCGCAAACCAGAGAGCCGTTCAGCTATTTCACTCTAAAGTGCTCGAGTGCCAAAATCTAGGCTGTGGTGTTTTTTTGCGTTGTTATCGGCATCACGAAGATCCGCAGGGATGTGGATATGGCTCCGAATGCGCCGAATGCCCCTTGCGATGCGCAATCCGGGAGGTGTTCGATGGAGCCCCTAATATTTATGATCGGGACATGGAAACCGTTGTCGACAAAAATAATGGCAGGCCAGAAACCTTCCGCCTGCAATTTAGTGTCGCACCGGTCCTTTTCAACAACCAGCGTCAGGTCGTGGTGGCCGTCCACGACATTACAGCTTGGTATCGGACTGAACAACTTTATCAGACACTTTTCACCGAAATGCATTATGGCTTCGCCTTGCAAGAACTGATAATCGGGGGACACCCCAACCCCATCGATTTTGAATATCAGACGGCAAACCCTGCCTTCGAGCGCCTCACCGGAATCCCGGTCAGCACCCTGCCTAGGAAAACCATTCTGACGACCTTTCCTGATTTTCCCGCCGAACTCATTGCCACATACGCCAAAGTCGCACAAACCGGCGAAGCCTGCCGTTTCGCCTTTTTCACGCCCAGACTCTCCAAGCATTTTGAAGGCACGCTCTTCCGCTCGGGCCCCGGCCAAGTCGCCAGCATTTTCACAGACGTCACCGACCGAAAACAAGCCGAAGAAAAGGCACGTGCGTCGGCAGACGAAACTCTCCGTCTGCTCGAAGAGACAAAGGCTGCACAACACAACCTTCTAATTGCCGTTGAGGAACAGAAACGTGCTGACGACGCGCTCATCCATGAGCGAAACTTGCTCTACGCACTGATGGACAACCTGCCAGACCGGATCTATTTCAAAGACACGGAGTCTCGCTTCCTTAAAATCAGTAAAGCTCATGCCGCTTCACTTGGTCTGGAATCCCCTGCCGATGCAATTGGCAAGACAGATGCCGACTTCAAGTCGGCCGATGAGGCTGAACGTGTCAGAGCCAAGGAGCGCGAAATCATTGCGACTGGCAATCCCCTTCTTGCCCAAGTCGAACAGAAGCGGACCGCTGACGGAAGAATCCGGTGGGTTTCTGCATCTAAGGCCCCCATTAAAGACGGCCAAGGGAGGGTCGTGGGCCTTGTCGGGATTTCGCGCGATATCACGCACGAGATCGAACTTCAACAGCAACTCCAGCAAGCTTCAAAAATGGATGCCATCGGACGTCTCGCTGGCGGCGTGGCGCACGATTTCAACAACTTGCTGCAGGCGATTCTGGGATTTACTGAAATCCTGATTTCAGGTGTCAGCGAGAAAGACCCTCAATATGAGGATCTCAAGGAGATTGAACGAGCGGCGAAACGCGCAGCCGACCTTACGCGCCAACTTTTGGCCTTCAGCCGAAAACAAAGAATAGAGCCTCAGACACTTGATATTAACCATATCATATCCGACACAGAGAAGATGCTCCATCGGCTGATGGGCGAAGACATCGAGATCGTTCAGTTGCTTAATCCAGAGGCAAAGCCTGTCCTTGCCGATCCGAATCAGATCGAACAGATCATCATTAATCTCGCCGTTAACGCCCGCGACGCCATGCCACAAGGAGGAAGGCTGACCTTCAGTACAGAAACCGTGGAGATGCGGCCAATCGATATCACGATGATCCCTGAGTCCCACACCGGGGTCTTTACTTGCATCTCTGTTTCAGACACCGGTTCGGGTATAAGTCCTGAATTGCTGCCGCACCTGTTTGAACCGTTTTTCACAACAAAAGGTCAGGGCAAAGGCACTGGCCTCGGCTTGTCGGTCATTTATGGGATTGTCAAACAGAATGACGGATGGATTAATGTCTACAGCCAAGAAGGACAAGGTTCCACGTTTAATGTCTACCTGCCTGTGAGCAAGAAATCCATTACCGCGCCCAGCACGCCAACCGCATTGCCGCCTCCTCCAGACACCTTGCCTGGTTTGGGTAAAACCATCTTGCTGGTCGAGGATGAACCCGGTGTTCGTAGTCTGGCAACTCTTGTCCTTCAATCGGCTGGTTTCAACGTAACCGCCTGCGAAAACGCTCAAGTCGCGGCATCCGTCTTCTCTCGAACGCCCAAACGGTTTGACCTGTTGTTCAGCGATGTGGTGCTTCCAGGAAAGAACGGCATTGAGCTAGCCATTTCCCTGCGCGAAATGGCACCAAGCCTGCCAGTACTTCTCTGCAGTGGGTACGCTGATGATCGCGTCCGATGGGCTTCAATTGAGAAGGAAGGGTTTCATTTCATCAACAAGCCTTACCCAACCGCAGCGCTCTTGCGAGCCGTGCTAGAAACGCTGCACAACACAAAACCACACTAACCGCATAAGTATGGCTTGCCGCTGTGCGCCCGTCACGTTAAAATTGCTATTAATTTTGAACTCCATTTATGAACTGCTCTAATCATGAACAAAAATTGCGGCGCTCACCTTTCAGTGTGCGCCTGATTCTTTTGCGTGGTGTGGCACGTCGTTTGTTTCTGAATCTTTTCCGGCGCGGTTACGTCCGAGAGAGTTTATCGCACCGCAATGGAGAGTGTGCTCGTTGTGGTGTATGCTGCCATCTGGTCGCCAACAAATGTGGCGCGCTCCACCTTCACGAAGAAGGCCCGTCAACGTGCAGACTCTACTCTATCTACCGGCTACCGAACTGTTGCACGTTCCCGATAGATCCGCGAGACCTCAAAGACCGCGATCTTGTTGCGCCCGACACCCCCTGCGGCTATTCTTGGCCAAGTGGTTCAGTTTAGACCACTTGTTCCGTAGCGCATTCTTTCTAATTGTGCCGAGAACATCTTGCGATGGCTGCTCCGCGCGCAATGAGTGAGGAGCAATGGCGCATGATGATCATCACGCCACTCACTCTCATCGCACAAGAAACGGGCAATGTGTCATCCGTATGTTTCCGCAGCTCCTTTTTTGACCACGGGCTCCTAATCTTAATCAAAGAGCCGCGCCGCTGATCACCCGTCATTTAGATGTATTGATTTCGCTCGCCACAGTATTGACAGCACAAAAATAATAACGTGAAAACGTTCGCCAGCGCATCGCATAACCGGCGACTTCGGCGATAGCCCAACATATGACTCCGGATCCACAGTAAAAAACCCGCCCTTTTCAAGGCGGGTATTCGAGATAATTACAGATTGACTCAGTGCTTCACCTCAACAGGTGCTCCCTTGGGTTGGCCCAACGATTCGAGCAATTGAGTAAACCAAGGCGTATCAATATCGAACGGTTTTCCGCCTTTGATACGCGAAAATTCGCATGCCCGAAGCTCACCGTTCCTGTTCTCATCTTCGCCAACAACGCCGCCAATTCCCGCCAAAGCACATTCCACCGCTTTCTTTGCACACGCGTGAATCAGTTCCTTGTCTTTTTCGATCGGCGCCGCCGCACGGCTGAAGTACCCGCTCTTTTGCACCATTGTTTTTTCAGCACCCAACATTTCGCCGAACTGTTTGGCAAACCATCCACCCACGTTAACTTTGTCCAATCGCGGATGCCCAAACGCATCGCGAGGGACCTCCTCGCCCTTCGCCTCGAGCTCGGTGATAATCGCGTCTACGCACGCCCCCTCCGACACGAAAATGTTTACGCAATCGTTCGCATCCATCACCTTCTTTAAACGCGCGGCCTCTGCTTTAACATCAAACGTCATCTCCGGGACATATACAGCGTGAACCTCCTCGCGACTCCGCGTCAGTCCAAACGCCGGCAGATAGTGAACACTATCCATCCGTGTGCGATACGACGCTGCGGTGGCAGCCGTCAGCCAGCCACAATTGCGCCCCATCACCTCATGGATGATCAACATCCGCGGATTGGCGGTATTCTCTTTGACAACATTGGAAAAATATCTCGCCCCCTCTTCGGCTGCCGTCCAAGCACCTAAACTTTGCCGGATCGGATATACATCGTTATCGATCGTTTTGGGCAACCCCACAACGGTCAACCCATACCCATTCTTGGCAAGATAAGCGGCAAGTTCAGCAGCAGCCGTGTTGGTGTCATCTCCCCCAATCGTGTGTAGCACATCCACGCCGTCTCTGACAAGTTGCTCCGCAGCTACCCGTTGCGGGTCTTCGCCCTCTTTCACCAGACCGCGCTTGACGCAATCTTTAACGTTTGTCAACTTGACACGGCTATTTCCGATCGGGCTGCCGCCATGTTCGGTCAGATAGAGTGCATGCTGACGAACCTCCTGAGTAACCGGAATGCTATCCCCTTTCAGAAGCCCCTTGTATCCGTTGATATACCCGATTATTTCAACCTCGGGCGCGACACGAGTATATTCGTCAATAAGATATCCGATCGCAGAACTCAGGCAGGGGGCCAGTCCGCCAGCCGTCAAAATGCCCACCTTCTTCACTTGCTTGCCCATGCTGTCTCCTTTAAAATGAGAATGCTGTTAAAAAACCGGCTCAGTATAGAAAAAAACCAGTGGGCGGTTCAAGCAAAGACACCGCCAATTTGGTTTAACAGGACAAGTCGTTTGTGATAAAGAATGATCATGCGTAGAATCCTCACAGTAATCGTTATCCTCCTCTTGTTCCTATTCGCCGCAACGCAAAGCCATCACCTTATTTCCTTCCGGCGCAAAGGATTGCCTGACGCATACACAGGATTCTCTGCCGACACCCCGCCAGCACTCTCCTTTGTAATAGCTGGACTTGGCGGGTTCCGCGGGATCGTCTCGGAAGTGCTCTGGTTCCGCGTTAGCCGGCTTCAAGAGGAAGGTCGATATCTTGAGCTGGTCCAACTTGCCGATTGGATCGCCCGCCTAGACCCACATGCATCCGAAGCCTGGGTTTACAACGCGTGGAACCTGGCTTACAACGTCAGTGTTATGATGATTCGTTCCGAAGACCGTTTGCGCTGGGTACAGAATGGAGTCGCCTTGCTGCGCGATGACGCGCTCCGCTTCAACCCACGTGAGGCGAGGCTATACCGTGAACTTGCATGGCTATACCAAAACAAAATCGGTGACTCCCTCGACTCTGCCCACCTGACATATAAGATCGCTCTGGCCGAATCCATGTCGTCTCTTGTGAACCCCGACGGGTCCGTCTGCACCACGCCAGAGAGCCGTGTCCGCCTTGGCAAACTCAAACTCGATGCCGACCGAATGTCCATCCTCGAGCACCGTTTTGGCCCCCTTGACTGGCGTCTTGCCGAATCGCACGCGATCTATTGGGCTTACCAAGGCCTTGAATATGCGACGGGGGCTGAACGCCTGATGAGCCGCCGCGGCGTCTATCAGCCACTCATCCTTTCCGTCGTCCGTGGACGCTTCACCGGTGATCTCACGATTAAACAATGGCAGACCGCACCAAACCTGCCGTTAGCGGACGCTACTGCAGATTTTATTGCTGAGACCCTTAAAGAATTCCCTTCCAAAACATTAACAAATGTGTATATTAATTATTTGTTAATTTCTATACAAATGTTCAATAAATCGAGAGATACCCAATCTGCGAATGCGTTTTATCGTCGGCTACTGCTTGTATTGCCTCAGGGCCAGCCGTATCCAAAACTTGATGACGTCTTAAACGGGTGGCGACTTAAGGATGAATAGTGATCTGAACGCGATAATGAGCTCAAAGGTGCCCCGTTTGTATTTGAGCCGTTCGTGTTGATGACGATGGGGCCCCGTGCTTTTAAAGGACAAGTTATGACTGAGTCTGATTGGTGGCGTGCACAACGGACAAGACGGTGAGCTGATATTCGCCTTAACGAGGAGACGCTGCGATGGAGAAATCCAAATTACGGCTCAAAGAGAAAAACCAAGGTCCGGGCGATTCGAGGGCATGGTTGCACGCCCGTTTTGCCCAGCCCAAACTTCCATCGGCGATGGAACAACTCTTCTCAGCGATCAAGCGGATCGGTTACACGATCATGGTTGCGCTCGCGATCATTTCAATTTTTCTGGCCATCCCTTTTCAGCGCTGGGATGATTATTCGATTTGGATGCGAGTTCAGGAATCGTTACGCCAGCTCGAAACGCGTCCAGACTCTCTTCCAGCTTTTCAAAACGTTTGGGCGGCGGCGGAGGCTGCCCACGTTCTATGGACTGCCCCAAATGGTGCCCGCCCCGAGAAGTGGTATCAATCTGTTCAGCGCAACCGATACGATGCATGCTATGGGCTCATACAAACTTTGGCGCTTGGCATGATCAAAAACGGAGATGTCCAACGAGGCCTTAGGGAACTTGATCAGTTACAACAACGAACGGGCCTGCATTCATTGCCGCACTTCCCAAGCAAGGATCAAATTATCACGCCATGCACGAATTGCAGGAACGGCCAAATTGAAAAAAAATGCCGCGCATGTGATGGAAGCGGTGGATGCAAGCGTTGCAACCGTCTGGGCTCGTTGTCCGTTCCTTCACAAAGCAAGTCCTTTCCCCTAGATGCTTCTCTTGGCGGCACTCGACGGCAAGCGAAAAGGCTTGGTGCGGAAAATCCAATACATCAAAATTGCCCTGACTGCCACGCGACCGGAAAGTGTACGATATGCGCTGGTGCCGGCAAACATGTCATCGGGTGTACAGCCTGCGGAGGCAAGCTCACAATAATGAATTTTGCAGCATATCCAGACGTGTTTGGCAATACTGTTAGGTGCACGACAACAGCTGTCAACAGAACGATTAAGCTCAAGTATATAATACATAGCCTGACCAATGCTCAGAGTTATATTTTGCATAAAGGCCGAGAAACCTGCTGCACAGTGTTATCGACAGCACGAGGGGATGGTGTCATCACAGGCACGAGGTCTTCTGCTTCTTCACAGAGGCCTATGCAAAAAACTTCGCCGCTTTTACGGGAGCACCCCCTAAACCAACAAGCAGAAAAACAGCGAATCTGGAAGGTTCTGGCAGGGGCTTTTATACTTATAGTCGGTCTGTTGTTCGTCAGCATGCGTCGGCAACGGAGAAAAACGCATGGGTTAAACACGCTGCCGGGTATGGAACACTTTGACACAAGAAACTTAACCGATCCGCTCGCCCTAACCGCACAAGAAAGCCGCAACCGAGTCGAAAATACGACGACACAACCCCAACCCGCTGACAAAACATAGATGCCGACGACCTGTTCATCGGCGCACCGTAGCGGTCTTGTTTTTTTGCTGCCGCAGTAAATGGCAGCGGCGTTTACTTTCTGCGCTATTCCCTTAATACAGTCACGTTGGCACGAAGTAACCCGGCTTTGGGCAGCACCCATGGCGATATATAATTATGGTCCTGTGGCTTCTACCAAGACCGGCTCCCACTTGTTAAGTTTCACAGGTCATAAATTTGGGGGTAATTAACCATGTTGTCAGATATTGCCCCCTGACTTGCAAGAGCAAATGCACGCAGGCGATAGAGCGGCGAGATGATTTTCATGCGGCGTTTTCCTCGAAGTAGCGTTTGACCTTCTCTTCTGCGGAGAGGCCGTCGAGGAGTTTTCGGGGAAGCGCGTTGATCCAGTCCTCGATCCGCTGGATCTGCTTTCGTGTGAACGTGGAGATGTCGGCGCCCTTTGGGATGAAGCGCCGGACGATACGGTTGGCGTTTTCGTTCGACCCGCGCTCGGAGGCGCGGAAGGGATGGGCGAAGAAGACCTCGCAGCGCCTTCCCGCGCGGAGGGCTGAGTGTTCGATGGCGTTGAAGTCCAGGAACTCGCAGCCGTTGTCGCAGGTGAGGGTCCTCAAGCCGCTGAAGAGGGCGTGTCCGGCGCGCTCGAGCCTGTCGAGCTCGCGGACGACGGCAGCCTGCGTCCTGGCGGGGATCTTGCGGACGATTTCGCGTCTGGACATCCGTTCGGTCATGACCAGGAGGCACGCTGGGGAAGTGCCGGTGCCGCCGACGACGGTGTCCATCTCCCAGTGGCCGTACTCGCTCCTGTCCCCCGCGCCAGGCGGGCGCTCCGTGATCGGCCTTCCCCTTGCGTTGGTGTAGGCCATGCGCGCGCCGCACGCCTTGCGCCGCTTGCCTGCGGGCCTGTAGGGCAGCTGCGACCTGGCCACGCCGAGAAGCCCGGCGTCGATGGCGTAGTACACTGTCCGCTCGCAGGGCACCCAGGGGTGCCTGCCGCGCTTCAACAGCGTCATGACTGCGGCGTACGGGGAGAGTCTCCCGTCGACGATCAGGTCGCGGATCTCCGCGGCGATCTTGTTCGTCAGCCTTCCGGGCGGCCCCTTGCCGAGAGACGCCCGGTCAGCGTCGTCCTGCGCCTTCCGGGACGAGTAGACGGGGAACTCTTTCAGCTGGCTGTCCCTGTTCACTGTCTTTCCCCGGCGGTACTCGCGGCTGACCGACGAGCGGTGCCTTCCGAGCCTCCTGGCCAGATCGGCGAAGTTCGGCTCGCGCCCGCCCGGATAGAGCGTCCTGACCAGCATCTCGAGCCGGATCCGCTCGTCCCATGTGAAGTGTTTACCGCCGCCGCGCTTTTTGTCATGATCTTCTTGCCCCATGGGTCCTCTGGTCTCCTTGTTGCTTAGTAACTCAAGAAAACCAGAATCCGGCCCGTGGGGCACTCCTTTTCGTTCGCCGGCCGCCCCTAGGGGCGCAGCGTCAGCCCCCCCGGAAAGCCCTTTCGGGCTCTCCGGGTCCCGGGGCTTCCTCGCCACTGCCAGCTGTCCACCCCACTTTTGAAAAGCGTGCATTTCATTTTGCACTTCGCGTGTCAGATATTGCCCCCACGATTAGCTTCCAAATAATCCGTCGGTCTGCTATCGTGTCAGCGTTTTTTCCAATGACTTCGTATGGTCCATACCCCTAATTGTCACACGTGAATAAACAACGCATAGAGCAACACGGCTTTCGGCTGGTTGAACAAATCGATGAAACTAGCAAAACCGTAGTATGGAAAGCGATTCAAGAGACGCTAGACAGGACTGTCGTCCTTCGGATTCTCAAGGATGAGGGGACGGCCAGCTCCGCAGAAATCGAGCACTTTCTCCGGCTAGCACGTCGGTTTGCGCGTGTAAAAAGTGACTCGCTCGCAGCCGTCTTCGATATCGTCAGCGAACAGAACCTTCACTATGTGGTTACCGAACATGTTCAGGGGCCTACTCTGGCGGAACTTGTCGCGCGACAGGGGCCGTTGCCCGTTGAACAGACGCTTCGGATTGCCGCATCGCTGATCACGAGCTTAGAGCAACTATGGGCGACCGCGCACATTGTCCACCGCAACCTGAAAAGTTCTACGATCCGGTTGGATCCTCGTGGCGTAGCGAAAATCACCGACTTTAGCCTTGCCATAGAAGCTGGACCCGGAGTGGATGCGACGGCTATGGATGGGGGGCTTATAGTCGGCACCCCCTGTTACCTTTCACCTGAACAGTCGCAAGGCTCGCACATGCTCAACACACAGTCTGACATGTATGCCTTGGGGGTTGTCCTTTATCACCTTTCCACCGGTGTAGTACCTTTTGAAGATCTTGATGTCGTCGCGATACTCGCCGCGCATATCAAACAACAAATTCCTCCGCCGCACCTTGTCCGCCGAGAAATCCCGATTGCCTTCTCTTGGTTTTTGCACCGACTCATGATGAAGAACCCCAATAACCGCTATGCGAATTGGGATGACGTACTATTAGATATCCGTCATTTGCTCAACGGTTCAGCCCCCTCTTGCATCCGCCCCGATGAAGAGTATCTCAGCACCATCTCCTCTGACTTCACCCTGAAAAATCAAGATCCCTTTGCTTCCGGCGATGAAGATAAAGATGTTCCCCGTGTCAGGTTGAGCCGCAAGCCCAAGAACGACGGGATTGCCGCCTACCAATCCAAGAAACTTGTCGATGAACACGCGGATGAGATCCGCCGAGAAACTGTCACGCTGGAAACGGTCTGCTGGACGCTGTTGGCCGTGTGGCTGGTTCTTGTATTTTGGTTCCGTGCTGTCTATCAATCTGGTCCGCTCGTGGCCGAATCCCCTCTGGTGTTTTCTCAACTTTCCGAAGTTGTGACGCAACTCTCTGATTCGTTCGAGAACATCCGGCTTATTCCTGAAGAGCGTGTGACGACCGAACCTCTAGCGCACGAGGCGGGGGCGGGCCAAACATCTGCCAATCCGTCCCCCGACGTTGTTGCAGCTACAGGATCGACAGTCTCTCAGCAATCTGAAACGCCACCACAACCTGCCTCGGGCATCCCCCCCCTGCTTAGAACTGAATTAGCCCGAGCCCTCGCCCTCGGCGACATCAATGCGGCCCGGCAGCTTGTCCAGGCGAACACCGAGCGCTTTGCCGAGAAAAATGAATTGGTCATACTGATGGATCAGATTCCAGAGCCAGATCGGCTGGTCGCCGCCTACTTGGAAAAGCAGATTGGAGAGACACTTGCCTTTGAGCATAACGGGAAGCAACGCACCGTTGTTCCGCGTGGCGTCGAAAATGGCCTCATCCAGCTTGAGGCCAACGGCCGTAGCGCAGAATTTCCGATCACGAAACTGACGCCTGACGAAAAATTGCGCTGGATGGAGCCGCCCAAAAATGCGGCTCATCTAGCCGCCTATTGTATGACGCTGATGCGCTCCTCGCGCCGTGCCGAACTTCAGTCCTACGCGACAGGATGCCCCTTGCTTGCCCCCATTCTGATTGAGGCAGCCGGCCTCGTGAAGGAGGAGGCCGCGACTACCCCTCCCGTTGAATGACAGCCGCCTCTTTTAGCGCGTCAAACTTTGCATGAAGGGCTTCCTGGCACGACTGCTCAAACAAGACGCCAACTAAATGTTCTTTCGCTTCCTTGAACTCGATCACTCGTGGCGCTTCCCTCACGAGCAGCCGAAAGAGATGGAGGCTCCGTCCGTCAAGCTCGATGACATCGCTTATCTCATCCTCCTTTAGTGCAAAGAGCTTTGCTTCGATCTCGGCAGGAACATCATCGCGCGACACCGGGTCAAAAAGCCCTCGGTCCCGCTGGAAAGAGTCCGAAAAATTTTCGACTGCCTGTAGCCAGTCGATTCTACCGTCAGCAAGATCTGTCTTAATGCGCAATAAATCCAGAAATGCATCAGCCTTGTTTCCAGAATTAACGAAATGGCAGATGTGCGAAAGTCGCAAAATCTCGGGCATCATAAACATTCCAGGGTTTGCATCATAGTACGCCCGAACCGCCTCATCACCGGGTTGCGGCACCCCTTTGCGAATCTCTTTTATCATCCGCCGCTGCTGTAAAGTTTCTCTGGCCAGCTTAAAACACTCTTCTGGGGGAAGGGTCCCATAGAGCTCGGCATTCTCTTTTATATACTGCTGGACACGTTCATCAGACGGCACAGGTTGGGTTGCGACAGCGGCTTGACGAAAAAGCGTTGCCTCTATCAGATCCTCAACTGCCCACTCGCGCAATTGTTTCTCACTCGGTTCGCCATCATTGCTCCGCACATAGGAAGTATATTCGGGGCGCAGGCGTGTCATCTCCTCTTGAATCTTCGCCTCTGCAATCAAAACCCCATTCACACTCACGGCCATAACAATCAACTCCCGCTTTACTACGTTTACCCGCGCCGGCCATGCCAGCCGCGAAAACAAAAACCTCTTAGTCGTTGCAGAGTCTCGCACAGACTCTTGCCATGCGTCAAATCCCTTGTGTTCCGCATCCATAAAAACTCTTTTCAAGATCACGCGATAAGACGATAATGCTACCAATTATGGCGCATCGACACACACGCTTCTCAACTATTTTGTTCATTGGTGTACTCTCCTCCATCCTGCCAACATTTGCCGACACGACGGTATGGCTCGATGAACTCGACCTGACGGCCATGACCTGTGCATGGGAGAGGCCACGCGTGGCTGCTGCCGTTGGGGGCAATCCGCTAAAAGTCGCGCGTACACGTTTTGACCGAGGTGTTGGCACACACGCCGAAAGCTGGTTTGCCATCGAAACCAAGGGACTCGCGATTTCTTTCGAAGCCCACGTGGGCGTCGATGATGAGGAACTCATCCGAGGCAAAGGATCTGTCGTATTTCGCGTTTACGCTGACGAGCGGACTGTTGTAGACACAGGAGTGCTTCGGGCCCGACAACCGGCCCGCGCAATTAAAGCAGACTTGAAAGGTGCTCAGCGGGTTATCCTTCACGTTTCTGATGCCGGCGACAGCGATGCGTTCGATCATGCCGACTGGTGCAATGCTTTTTTCACAATTAAAGATGGAGCCACATTGACTCCAACGACGCAGCCACTTTCTGAGCAAATGGGAATCCTAACGCCACCTCCACCAGCAACACCACGTATCAATGGAGCGCGCATCTTTGGCGTACGGCCCGGGAGCCCCGTCCTTTTCACCATCCCGGCTTCCGGCGAACGGCCGCTCAAGTTCAGCGCGACAAACCTTCCGGATGGACTGAGTCTCGATGCTGATACCGGCGTCATCAAGGGCGTCGTCAAGCGCAGCGGCTCCTACAGAACTGCTTTAACCGCCCAGAATACACATGGAAAGGATGAGCGTTCCTGGAGGTTGGAGGTCGGTAACCGTATCGCCCTCACCCCTCCTATGGGCTGGAACTCATGGAACTGCTTCGCCCATACAGTGTCGGATGAGAAGATACGTATGGCCGCCGATGCGATGGTCGCCAGCGGCTTGATCGACCATGGCTGGACCTACATCAACATCGATGATTACTGGCAGACAAATCCTAGCGAGAAAAGCGATGCAACGCTCATGGGGCCAGCAAGAGACGAGACAGGACGCATCCTGCCCAATAAGCGGTTCCCTGACATGGCCTCGTTGGCCTTTTACGTTCACGGCCGTGGGCTCAAAATCGGGCTTTACTCCTCGCCAGGACCACTCACCTGCGGAGGGTGCGTCGGCAGCCTGCAGCATGAAGCGCTGGACGCCCAAACCTATGCCGAGTGGGGGTTCGACTATCTGAAATACGATTGGTGTAGCTATTCCCAGATATCGGACGGCCAGACATTGAAAGAACTGATGAGTCCGTATCTCGTCATGACAACCGCGCTCCGCAGCCAAGCGCGCGATATCGTCCATAGCCTTTGCCAGTACGGAATGGGGAATGTTTCATCTTGGGGGGACAAGGCGGGAGGACAATGCTGGCGCACCACTGACGATATCACCGACACTTGGGACAGCATGACGAAAATTTCTTCCGCACAAGACGGGCTCGAACTATTCGCTGGCCCCGGCAACTGGAATGACCTTGATATGCTGATCGTCGGTATGGTCGGGTGGGGAGACCCGCACCCAACCCGCCTTACCGCAAACGAACAGTATGCTCACCTTTCTCTTTGGTGTTTGCTTTGCTCGCCCTTGTTGATCGGTTGCGACATGACGAAACTCGACGCTTTCACGTTAAACCTGTTGACCAACGATGAGGTCCTTGAAGTCAACCAAGACCCACTCGGCCGCCAGGCAACACGTGTTTTTCGCGATGACAGGTCAGAAATCTGGGCCAAGCGGATGGAAGATGGCAGCGTGACGGTAGGATTGTTCAACCGAAGTTATCTGTCCCGTCCGTCTACCCTAGATTTTAAGACCCTAGGCCTTATTGGAAAACAACGCCTTCGTGACCTCTGGAGACAGAAGGAACTTGGAACTCTCAGTGACCAGTTCACCTCTGTTGTCCCAGGTCACGGCGTGCTCCTCCTTAGGCTGTGGAACACAAAAGAAAATCAATGAACAGACGCGAAAGACTGATGGCCACGTTACGTGGAGAGACGGTCGACCGTCCCCCAGTGTCCTTCTATGAACTCAACGGATTGGACGAGAACCCCACCAACCCTGATCCTTTCAACATCTACTCTCATCCTTCATGGCATCCGCTCATCGAACTGACGCGCAGTAAAACGGACCGCATCGTCATGCGGGGCGTCGCCTATGCCGCAATCCAACCTGATCCACTCGAAGCATATTCAAAAACAGAAACTCACATCCTGGACGGACGGCTACACAGCGTGCGCAGCATCTCGGCTGGCGGACGAGTCCTGACGTCTCGGACCAGACGGGACCCGGATGTGAATACAGTCTGGACCGAGGAACACTTACTCAAAAATGCCGATGACCTGAGCGCATTTTTGAAACTCCCCCCGCCACTGGCGGCAAACGATCCCATCGACACCAGTTGCGTCCTGGAAGCCGAAGCGGCTCTCGGCGATACGGGAATCGTGATGATCGACACGCCCGATCCACTCTGCTTGGCGGCTTCCCTGTTCGACATGGCTGAATACACTGTGACCGCGCTGACGGAGCCTACTCTTTTCCACATGCTGTTGGAGCGCTTCGCGGTTAACCTTTGGGCTAAGACGGAAGCCGTCAGTCGGGCGCTGCCGGGACGTCTCTGGCGAATCTACGGTCCCGAATATGCCTCCCCTCCCTACCTTCCTCCCCATCTATTCCGAGAATATGTCTGCCGGTATGTCGTGCCGATGATCGGGTCCATTCATCGTTATGGAGGCTACGCGCGCATCCATTCCCACGGCAATCTGAAGTCGATCCTCGACGACATCATCGCCATGGACGCAGACGGGCTTGACCCGATTGAGCCACCCCCTCAAGGCGACGTCGAACTGCGTTATGTGCGGGAACAGTACGGCAAGAACATGGTGCTATTCGGCAACATCGAAGCTTGCGACATCGAAAATCTTCCGACGGAACAATTTGCGGAGAAGGTCAAGCAGGCACTTGACGAGGGGACGTCCGGAAGCGGGCGAGGCTTTGTGCTGATGCCCTCCGCCTGTCCTTATGGGAGAGTCCTGTCAGACTTGGCCCTGCGCAACTACGAGAAACTCGTGGAGATCGCTTTCTGTTGAGATGCGCACACTCGAGCACGTGCCTGCCTTTGGAAGGGAAGAGGTTTCAGAACCGTCCACCTGCACAGAGAGCACGGCAAAGGCGGACTCTTTTCAGCAATGAACTACGCTTATCAGAAGCCTCTCACCTCACATCGCCGATCCTCACATCGCGCACGACCACGCCCGACGTGTCAGTCAGAAAGGCCATCTGACTGAACCGCATGTTATCGCGTTTGCTGACCAAGGTGCGCTGTCCGGCAATCTCTGTGTCGATCAGCGTCGAGAGCTGCTTACGTTCATAATAAAGAAGCATCTTGACCTCAAACGGCTCGTCCATGCCCCGAATGTGGTTCAGTGCAAAGTTGCCGCTTCTGCGATGGATCGTCTCGCTCTGCCAGCCTCTCTTGGCCCAAGCCTCACCGTTATGCTTCGCCAGCAGAATTTCGGGCGCGGTAGGCACGGTCTCCGCAAACGAATCTTTCCCGAATGCGTAGTTCCACTGCACACGCTGTCGCCGAAGATCAAACGTCAACTCCGAAGTTCTCCCGTGCCAGTCGGGCTCATCAGGGTTGTCGAAACGGACCGAAATTCTTCCGGGCTCCTTGATCTTCGATGGATCGACAGTGAAGGTCAGTAGCACCCGTTCAGTCATGCCGGTCGGCAGGGAAATTCGCTCGGCTCCGCCTCTCCAGTCAAGTTCGACCACCTTGACGAGTTCCATCGTCATTCCACGCTTGGGAATCATTTCTGTGGGCCACTTCATGCCGAGTTCGCCGTTCGGATACTGAATCAACTCGCGCAAAACAAGCTGACCGCCCCACGGCAGCGCAAGGGATTTGTCTGTAAATTCATGAAGGCGGGTCATACCGGCATACCCTCCGTGCTGAGATAGATCTTTCCGGTCTCCCACTCTTCGCTG
>Ga0209066_10001046_pt1 | contig 37839 bp, 38 predicted proteins | sample All_14_2_FD_187198 | JGI IMG/M metagenome (GOLD analysis project Ga0209066, IMG submission 187198) | Freshwater microbial communities in response to fracking from Pennsylvania, USA - Allegheny Zone_MetaG_DW_15 (SPAdes) (version 2) ... | reverse complement strand
TCGGTCGCCCCTTCGACGCGCAGATCGCCCCGCATGGTGCGGATGATGTTGTAGGCCATGATCAGCGCGCCGATCAGGAACAGAATCCCGCCGACCGCCCGGATCACATAGAAGGGATGCATGGCCGCGACCGTCTCGACGAAGCTGTATTGCAGGAAGCCAAGCTCGTCATAGGACCGCCACATCAGCCCCTGCAGGATGCCCGACACCCACATCGCGGAGATGTAGAAGACGATGCCGATGGTGCAGGTCCAGAAGTGCCAGGACACCAGCCGGATCGAATAGAGGCGCGGGGTCTTCCACAGGATCGGCGTCAGATAATAGACGGCGCCGAAGGAAATCATGGCAACCCAGCCCAGCGCGCCGGAATGCACATGGCCGATGGTCCAGTCGGTATAATGCGACAGGGAGTTGACGGCCTTCACGCTCATCAGCGGACCTTCGAAGGTCGACATGCCGTAGAAGGCAACCGCCGTGACGGAGAAGCGCAGCATCGGATCGGTCCTGAGCTTGTCCCAGGCGCCCGACAGGGTCATCAGCCCGTTGATCATGCCGCCCCAGCTGGGCATCCACAGCATGACGGAGAAGACCATGCCCAGCGTCTGCGCCCATTCCGGCAGCGCGGTATAGTGCAGATGATGCGGACCGGCCCAGATATACAGGAAGATCAGTGACCAGAAATGCACGATGGAGAGCCGATAGGAATAGACCGGCCGGTTCGCCTGCTTCGGGATGATGTAGTACATCATGCCCAGGAAGCCCGCGGTCAGGAAGAAGCCCACCGCGTTATGGCCATACCACCACTGCACCAGCGCATCCTGCACGCCGGAAAAGGCGCTGTAGGATTTCGCCCCGAAGAAGCTGACCGGGAAAGCCAGATTGTTAATCACATGCAACAGCGCGATGGTGACGATGAAGGCCAGATAGAACCAGTTCGCCACATAGATATGCGGTTCCTGCCGGCGCATGATCGTGCCGACGAAGACGGTCAGATAGACGACCCAGACGATGGTCAGCCACAGATCGACATACCATTCCGGTTCGGCATATTCGCGCCCCTGCGAGATACCGGTCAGGTAGCCCACCCCCGCCATCACGATGAAGAGCTGATAGCCCCAGAAAATGAAGGCTGCCAGATCCGGCCCGCCATACAGCGGTGCCCGGCAGGTGCGCTGCACCACATGCAGCGAGGTCGCCAGCAGCGCGTTGCCGCCGAAGGCGAAGATCGCCGCCGAGGTGTGCAGTGGCCGCAACCGCCCGAAGGAAGTCCATTCCAACCCCAGATTCAGGGCCGGATAGGCCAATTGCAGGGCGATGACGACGCCGACCGTAAAGGCCGCCACCCCCCAGAAGACTGTCGCGATGACGAAGTGCCGTACAACCCGCTCGTTATATTGAACGGGTTCAACCGCCCCTGCCGTCGCGCCGTGCGCGATCGCTTGGCTCATGGCCAGACCTCCAACCTATTTCGCTCGTCTTTCCGCGCGGACCCTGGACGCTTTGTCCGATTTTCCTACGCGGCCCTCGCCCCGATATTGTCCCCCTGGAATTCCGCCAGCCCCGCCCACGAGGCAGGGGACCTTACCTGACGCTGCATTAGTGGACCGCGTCGGTGTGGAAATTCATTGACCTACGTCAAGGCGGGTACCGGCAATGACGGGCAAAACCCATGCATGCGGCGCCATCCGGCGCCTTCGGATTCATGCCCTGGGGGAGGTCTGCCATGGCTCATATCGATGTGGAACGCGGCGGCGCGGGCAGCTGGGTGCTGGGCAGTCTGGTCGCTTTCGTGGGAATGCTGGGCCTGTTCCTGGCCTCGCGCGCGCTGGACGGCACCGTCTATTGGGTCGGCCTGCTGGTCTTCCTGTTCGCCGTGTTCTTCAACTACAACCTGATCATGAGCCATACCGGGCATAAAAGCCACTGACGGCCGCCGTCCGGGCGGGTTGTCAGCCCGCCCGCTCCTGTTCCAGGAAAGCCAGACCGGCCGGGGTCAATACCACCCTGGTGCCGCCGCCAGAGGACTTCAGTGCAACGAATCCGCCATCCAACGCGGTTTCCCAGATCGGCAATCTGGGACAGGATGTCCGCCACGCGTCCAGCACGACGTCAAGCTCCCTGCCCTCGCGCCCCACGAACGCCAGAAGGTCGGCGACGAGAGCGGCGGGGGCATCAAGCTGCATGCTGATTATCCTCTGACCCGATCCAGCACCCTGTCGACCGCCTGATGCAGGGCACCGACGACCGCCTGGGCAAGCCGATCACCCTCCCCGCGGATATCGCGCCGGTGAATGGCGCGGATCGCCTCGACATGCTGGCGTACGAGTTCCTCGGAAACCGGGCGAAGCTGCTCCCGCTCCTGCAGATAGCGGCTGAAGCTGGCGCCGATCTCGGTAATCAGATCGAAGCCGAAGGTCTTGCCCTGGCCGCGCAGATCATGGATGACGCCCTGCATCGCCGCCAGATTCCGGGCGCTGCGATCCACCGCCCAGATCGCGAACAGCCGCTCCAACTCGTCAATATCCTCGCCCAGCTTGGATTCGAATTCGCGCGCAACCGTGGCAAGCACCGCCTGGGCGCTGTCCAATTTCCGTTCGGCCGTCTGCTGTGCCACCCGCGGTGTCTTCGCCTTCAGATTGATCGGGTTCTCGATCCGCTCATGCCAGTTCGGCCCATCGCCCGACTGGACGGCGCGGGCCTTCATAGCACGACCTCTTCGCCGACGCGGCGCTCGGGGCCATCATATTTGGAGTTCTGCACGCGTCGCCGATCCGGCCCGAAGAAATCACGGGTGCGAATGAAGGGGCGGGGATTTTCGATGATCGCGATCAGGCGGGAATACAGGCCCTGGGTGGATACCGGCTTGGCCAGGAATTCGGTGATGCCGGCATCGCGCGCCTCCTCCACCTTCCTACGTTCGGTATAGCCCGTCACCATGATGACCGGCAGATAGGGGTTCGGGCTTTCTTCATCCAGGCGCAGGCGACGGACAAAATCCGGCCCATTCATCGGGACCATTTCCCAGTCCAGGATGATGATATCGGGATGGAAGGTGCCCACCATATCAAAGGCTTCCAGCCCATCCCGTGCAATTTCGATCTGCTTGATGCCCAGCATCTGCAGCACGCGCGACAGCACGGTGCGCATGAAACGGCAATCATCGACCAAAAGAATCTTCAGCCGGGATAAGTCATAATGTTGCGGCATGACATGTCACCGATTCCGGCACGGAACCTGCCGATCCCCTTGCCAATCGCCAGCCTGCCCCCCAATGCCCCGTCTGATGCCGCTATACTGAAATTCCGGAATGAATACGAGTGTTTTTTCTCTCCGCGCTACGTCCTGGACGGGTTCCCGCCTTGCGCGGCCTGCCCCAGACGCCTGGAACGGTTGAACAACCTGCCGAAATTGCCCAGCGACGCCAGATGGGCATGAACCAGACCCAGCCAGCCTTCTTTCCAGAATTCCAGCACCACCTGTTCCGGCAGGCGGCGGAAGGCCGCCTCATCCACCACGCGCACGCCGCGGAAAGCCAGCCGCTCTCCACCGGCCTGGCGGATATCCACCGCACGTTCAACCAGCAAATCCAGCTCCTGCAGGCGCCTTGCGAAACCGCGGGTCTTCGCCTGCTCGCGCGCGAAAGCAGCACAGAACTCCGCCACGCGACGGGTCAGCTCGGTCGGCCGGCCCTGTTCGAAGAAAGGCCGGTTGCCGCCCTTGCGGATCAGCGGGCTTTCCGCATCGACACATAATGCGATGGCCTTGCCGCCGTCGGAGGTCAGCACGAAGGGATGGCGCCGCACGAAGGCCGGGATATAGCAGCCTTCCGCCCAGTTGCCGTCCGGTTCCACGAACAGGTTCAGATGGCCGCGCACGCCCACCATCGCCAGCGGCTCGCCCATCGCATCGACATTGAACACAATCGGGTAATGCCGGCAGGCTGCCAGGAATTCCACCGCGTTCAGCGGGATGACATTGGTCGGCCGCGCGAAATCATAGCGCAGCGGATCGATCAGCCCCAGGGCGCCATGCGCCTGTGGCGTCAGCGGCGCGATCTGGCGAAAGAACAGCGAGGCCGTCGCATCCGCCGGGCGCTGCGTCCGATTTCCGGCCGCGCCTTCACTCCCCGTCATGCGTATCCCCTTCAAAAGACCCCGCCCTGTTCCGGACGGATACCCTACTGATTTGCCAGCCCATTGTCCGGAAATTCGAAGGCCACGGCAAGCCGGCATGGCATCTCGGGCAGAAGCCTTGCTTCCGGCCGATGATTTCTATACAGAACGTTCTGTATAGAAATAGGAGCCTCCCTCCATGAGCCGCCCTGCCCATGCCCGCAAAGCGATCCTGGCCGCCGCCGAAACCATCGTGAAGCAGATCGGGGCGGCAAACCTGACCTATGACGCGCTGGTGCGGGAAAGCGGCATCACACGCGGGGGCATCACCTATCATTTCCCGACCAAGGACAAGCTGCTGCGCGCGCTGGTGGAGCATGACATGGCGCGCTGGAAATCCGTGGTGGAGACGCACCGGACCGGGGATACGCCGCTGGATTCGCTGCGCGCCTATATTGCCGGCAATGCACTGCATGATGATGATTCGACCAGGCTATGCGCCGGGCTGCTGAGTGCCGCTTCCGGGGCGAAGGAATTGAATGAGCCCTGGCGCGACTATTTCGCCGAATTGCGGGCAAAACTCGAACAGGGTCCCGATCCCCAGCTTGCCCTGATCCTGATGCTGGCGATGGACGGGATGTTCTGGTTGGAAGCGATGGGCTTGGCCCGCTTCGAAGGGCCGGAGCGCACGGCCCTGCATGCCCGTATGACGGCATTGGTGCATGGGATGGAGCCGGTATCGTGAGCCTGCAAACGGCGGCGACGCCCAGATCGGTCCTCTGGACCATTCCGATCATGTTCTGCCTGTTCCTGGCCGGCGAGTTCCTGGCCCTGATCCATATGGGCCTGACCCTGGCGGATCGCGGCATGTCCGGTTTCGGGATCGGCCTCGTCTCCTCCGCACTCTGGGGCGGCATCCTGCTGGCCTGCCTGAAAAGCGCGGGCTGGGCCGCGCGCTGGGGCACGGCCGCCGTGATGGTCGGGGCGGCGGGGCTTGCCACGCTGATCATGGCCGTGACCGCCCTGCATGGCTGGTATCCGGGCTGGATCCTGGGCAGTTTCCTGATCGGTCTGACCAATGGCGCGATCTGGGTGCTGGGCGAATCCTGGCTGACCCAGGCGGCCTCGGCGGAACGGCGCGGCATGATGGTGGGGCTGTTCGAAACCTCCGTCGGGATCGGCATGCTGACCGGCCCGCTGCTGCTGCCGCTCAGCCTCGGCGCCGGAATGCCGCCGCTTGGCCTTGCCGCCAGCCTGATGGGAACGGGCTTTCTCGTGCTGCTGCCGCTGACCGACCGCAGAATCCGCGATCTGGGCCGGGCCGAAATCGCCGCCGGAAACGACCTCTCGGCCAGGGAAAGCGCGACCCCATCCGCCGCGGCGACCACCCTGCCCCTGATCCTTGTGGCTGCCCTTGCCGGACTGCTGGAAAGCGGCAGTTCCGCATTGTTACCGCCGGTTTCGACCCGGATCGGCTTTTCCCTGGCGGAAGCCGCCACGCTGGGCGCGGTGGTCGGCGCCGGCAGCGCCCTGCTGCAAACCCCGTTCGGCCTGCTCGCTGACCGGATCGGCACCGGTCGTACCATCCTGCTGGCCTGGGTGATTCTGATTCTGGCGACGGGTTTCCTCGCGCTCCATGCCGGCGCACCCGATCTGGCATTGTGGCCCGTGGCCTTCGCCATGGGCGGGGTAGGCGGCGCGGTCTATACGCTGATCGTGATCGCCATCGGCCACCGCCTGGCCGGGACGGAGCTGATCAAGGCCATGGGCTGGCTGATCATCGCCTATGCGCTGGGCAGCGTGTCCGGCCCGCTGATCGGCGGGGCGATCTTCGACCTTGCGGGCTTCCCGGCACTGACGCTTGGCTTCTGCGCGGCGAGCCTGGTGGGCATCGCATCCGCGATGATGGCGCTGAAGCGGATGGTCCGCGTTTAGTTTCATTTGAAACCAATGGCGGAGCATCGTATAACCTTCGCTCAAACAGGACGGGTGCGGTCAAGCGCCCGCTGAGTGACCCCGGCAGAGGGACTTCAGGGAGGACGCGCCGGCATGCTGCAGGCTTTCGACTATCCGCAATTCGATTTCCGCGCCTGCCCGGATATGCAGGCGGATACCCCCGTCCATCACCCGGTGGTAATCGTAGGCGCCGGCCCGGTCGGCATGGCGGCCGCCATGGATTTTGCCGCGCGCGGTCGCAAGGTGCTGGTGCTGGACGATGACAAGACCGTCTCGGTCGGGTCGCGCGCCATCTGTTTCGCCAAGCGCACGCTGGAAATCATGGACCGGCTGGGCGTCGGCGATGCCCTGCTGGACAAGGGCATCGTCTGGAAGATCGGCAAGGTGTTTTTCGGCACCGATCAGGTCTATCAGTTCGACCTGCTGCCGGAAGACGGCCATCGCATGCCCGCCTTCATCAATCTGCAGCAATATCATTTCGAGAAGGCGGAAACGGATTGGCTGCATGCCCATCCGAATGTCGAAATCCGCTGGCAGAACCGCGTCACCAACGTCACTGACCACGGTCATGAGGTGCTGGTCGATATCGAAACGCCGGCCGGCCCCTATCGTATCCGCGCCGATTGGGTGCTGGCGGCCGACGGGGCGCGTTCCGCCATCCGCAAAATGCTGGATCTGGATTTCCACGGCCAGGTCTTCAAGGATCGATTCCTGATCGCCGATGTGGTGATGAAGGCCGATTTCCCGACGGAACGCTGGTTCTGGTTCGACCCGCCTTTCAACCCCGGCCAGTCGGCCCTTTTGCACATGCAGGCAGACAATGTCTGGCGTATCGATCTGCAACTGGGCTGGGATGCCGATCCGGAAGCGGAAAAGCAGCCCGGGCGCGTCATCCCACGCCTGAAGCGCATGCTGGGCGAGGAGGTGGAGTTCGAACTGGAATGGGTCAGCGTCTACACCTTCCAGTGCCGCAGGCTGGACCGCTTCCGCCATGGCAGGGTGCTGTTCGTCGGCGATGCCGCCCATCAGGTCAGCCCCTTCGGTGCGCGCGGGGCCAATTCCGGCATTCAGGATGCGGATAATCTGGTCTGGAAGCTCGACCTCGTGATGCAGGGTGTGGCCGGGGAAGCACTGCTGGACAGCTATGATGTGGAGCGCGTGATCGCGGCCGATGAGAATATCCTGAACTCCACCCGCTCCACCGATTTCATCACGCCCAAAAGCCCGATCAGCCGGCTGTTCCGCGATGCGGCGCTGGAACTGGCGCGCGAGCATGCCTTTGCCCGGCGCATCGTCAATTCCGGCCGACTGTCCGTGCCCTGCGTATTGCAGGACAGCCCGCTGAACACGCCGGATAATCCGGACGACGGATTTGCAGGCCCGATGCAGCCGGGCGCTCCCTGCGCCGATGCCCCGGCGCGAGGCCCCGATGGCGGGGATGACTGGCTGTTGCATCATCTGGGCGGGGATTTCACTTTGCTTGCCTTCGATGCCGATCTGCCGGTCGATGCGGTCACAAACCTGCCGGTGCCGGTGAACATCCTGCGGATCGGTGTCGATCTGTTCGACCCTACGGGCAGCATCGCCAGACGCTATGATCTGCGCCCCGGCACGGTCTATCTGATCCGCCCCGACCAGCATGTCGCGGCCCGCAGCCGACGTTTCGACCGGGCCTGGCTGGATGGGGCCCTGGCCCGCGCCCTTGGCCGCATGTCCTGAGACGGGAAAGGACGAAACCATGCCCGCCCTGAACACGCAGCCCAATCTGGGCGATGCCGACAGCTTCTATGAAGCCCTGATCACCGCCCATCGCGATCTGAGCGAGGAGGAAAGCCATGCGATGAATGCGCGGCTGATCCTGCTGCTTGCCAACCATATCGGCGACCGGACGGTGCTGGACGAAGCCCTGGCCGCGGCACGGCCGCGCGGGCTGGGCTGAAACCTCCCTTTCGGGCTTTCCTTGGGCGCGCGGGGCGGCTACAAACCGGGTCCGGCATACAAGCCCCGCGCAACAGAGAATCTGGAGAGACCGCCCGATGCCCTTCGCCGACCGCGACAGCTTCATCGCCCTTCTCGACAAGCTTGGCAGCGAGGACGATGCCGAGGTCCTGGCCGCCGCGCGCGAAATCCGCGCGCGCATGGCTGATGGCGGCATGACCTGGAATGACCTGCTGCGCCCCGCCCCCGGCACCGAGCCGGAGGAGGATTTCGTCGACGACTGGGATGGCGAAACCGATCTGGGCGATGATGAACCCGATGAAGGAATTGCGGCTTTGACCGAAGGCGACAGCGAAGGCCCGGCCAGCGATCTGAAGTCCGACGCGGCCCTGATCAGATCCCTGCTGGAACGCAAGACCCTGAGCCAGGTGACGCGCGAGGAGCTGGAAGGCTATCGCGGCGACATCAAGGAAGGCAACTTCACCCAGGCCGACAGTCGCTATCTGCGTGCCCTGGCCGCCCGTCTGGACAAGCAGCCGTCGAAACCCCGCAAGGGTGCCAAGCCGGTCGCGGTCGCGCAGGACACCGCAGCCGACGACGACGCCGAGCCGGAAACCGACACGCCGCCCGCCAAGGACTAAGCCAACCGGTCAGGCCATCCAGAAGGGCTTGGCCGCCTCCTGTTCCGCAAGTAGCGGATCGCAGCCGATATCCGCCAGTTCCCGCGCGTTCAACCGCGCGAGCTGGCGGCGGGTGGTCTGACGACGATGCCACTGGCGGAACAGACGGCGCAGGATTTCGATCAGCCCGCCGGCGTTCAACGTGGCGGGAACGATGCGTCCGGCAGGACTTCCGTTCGGCTGCATGGAACACTCTCCTTTCTTCCCAAGGACTGCGATATCGCCTTGATCGCACCCGCCGCGCCATGCGCCCACCCGATGCTTGCTGACCCGCAGGGATTGAAGCCATGCTCAGCCGTCACGATGTCGAATGCCTGACGGATGAAACCGTCTTCCAGGGCCATTTCCAGATGCGGCGATTGCGGCTGCGCCATCGCCGCTTCGATGGTGGCCTGAGCGGCGTGATCGAGCGCGAGGTCTTCCATCGCGGCCCGGTGGTGGTCGCCCTGCCCTATGATGCAAAGCGCGACCGCGTATTGCTGATCGAACAGTTCCGCAGCGGCCCCTATGTCGCGGGTGATGCCAATCCCTGGGCGGTCGAAGCCGTGGCGGGCGTGATCAATCCAGGCGAAACGCCGGAAACCGTGGCCCGCCGTGAAGCGGTCGAAGAGGCGGGGCTGGAGATCGGGCGCATCGCCAAAGTGGGTACCGGCTATTCCTCCCCCGGCGGCATGTCGGAAGTGATGCATCTGTTCGTGGTGGAGGCCGATCTGGCCGAAGCAGGCGGGCTGCATGGCCTTGCCGAGGAAGGGGAGGATATCAGGGCCTGGAGCGAGCCCTTGGATGCCGCCCTGGCCCGAATCGCCACCCCGCAGGTCCATGTGGCGCCGCTGATGACCATCCTGTATTGGCTGGCGCTGAACCGAGACCGGCTGCGCGCGGAATGGGGAACGAAGTGAGCGGCTATCCCAGCGCCACCCGGTGCAGCACGAAGCCCAGGGAATCCGTGATCAGCACGCCATAGCCGGGCGCGGCATGGTCATCGGTCGCATAGCGCGGCGCGTTGAATACCGGGCGGGACTGATGCGCCAGGGCGGGCAGGCCCAGGGCCGGAACGCCTGCGATGGTGGCGCTGATCGGCATATGGCAATGGCCGAAGAACACGCCCAGCACCCGTTCGCGGCGCTGCGCCAGCACCTGGGCCAGCCGGTCGCGCTCCTTCAGGCCTTCCCGGTCGAAAGCCGGCAGATGCAGGCAGCGCGGCGGGTGATGCAGAAAGACGAAGCCCGGCGTCACCGCGCGCGCCAGCTCCGCATCCAGCCATTCCAGCCGCCCGCCGGACAGCGAACCGCCGACCTTGCCGGGGTCCAGCGTATCCAGCGCATAGCAGGGCACGCCACCGACCTGGAAGGCCTGCTGCACCGGCCCACTTGCATGCCCGAATACCTGACCGAAGGCGGCGCGGTCGTCGTGATTGCCCATCAGGAGCGTGAAGGGCACCGACAGGCCGGCCAATGCTTCACGCAGCACCTCATAATCTTCCACCGCGCCCTTATCGGCCAGATCGCCCAGCATCACGATATGGTCGGCATCGGCATGCGCCGTCATGGCATGGGCAAGCCCGGCGCGCAGCACCTCGTCCTGGGCGCGCGAACGCCCCCGGCCCAGATGCAGATCGGTGAACAGCAGAAGCTTCATGCCGCGATCTCACGGGTGGAGCCGCGCAGCACCAGCGATACCGGAATGCGCCGCACCTGCGCGGGGCCATCCGGTTCGGCCTGACGGCGGTCGAACATCTCCAGAATCTCCGCCACCACGCGCTGGGGCGGGTAGTCCAGCGTGGTCAGGTGATAGCCACGCCGCGCGGCCAGCGGGATGTTGTTGAAGCCGATCACCGACAATTCGCGCGGCACGGCAAGGCCAAGCGCCCGGGCGGTGTCCAGCACGGTTGCCGCCAGCCGGTCATTGGAACAGAAGACGGCATCCGGCCGCTCCAGCGCGGTCAGCATGGCCGATGCCGCCTCGAACTCATCCTGCTCCGGCCTGGCGCGGAAGACATGCGCGCCATAGCCCTTGCGCCGCGCGGCCAGAACGAAGCCGGCCTCCCGCTCCGAATCCGAAAAGCTGCGATGCGCCAGCCCGAAATAGGCGAGACTGCGGCAGCCCGTGCGCAGGAACAGCTCGGCGGCCTGCCGGCCACCATCGGCGTTTTCCGCCGCCACCGCGTCAATGCCTGGCAGATCGGTCATCCGCCCGGCCAGGATCACCGGCAGCCCCGCCTTCAGGCACAGATCGGACTGGTCCAGCGGCATGGTCCCGGCCGCAACGATCACCGCGTCCGAACGATCATCCAGTGCCTGCAGCAGCCCCCCGCTTTCGGCATTGCGGCGGCTGGCCGGGGTGACCACCAGGCGCATGCGCCGATCAGCCAGGACTTCGGCCAGATGTTCCAGGAACAGCGCGTCAAACGGGTCGGTCATCCGGCCGGTGACCAGGGTGATCGTATTGGTCCGGCTTTGCACCAGCCCGCGCGCCACCTGCGAGGGGCGATAGCCCAGCCTGCCGGCCGCGTCCAGCACCCTGGCCTGCGTCTCAGGCGCGATGGAACCTTCGGAAAAGGCGCGCGACACGGCGGAGATCGAAACCCCCGCCTCCCTCGCCACATCCTTGATCGTTGCGCGTTTCATAGCGGTGGCCTTAGCAGTGTTTTCATTATTTTTGCAAACGCTTTCACGTTACAGAAACGTTACATATTCCATATTTTCCGTAATCAAATCTTCACTTGAACCGAACCCTTCTCTCCCCGACCCTGGGGCTCGCGTGAAAACGTTCTCATTCACCATGCCCTGCAACCCTGCCGCCGATTTTCGGCGCCCCATGACCGAAGGGGAGTTCGTCATGAAGACCCTGTTATCCACCCTGCTTGCCGGTGCCGTGATGTTCGGCGCCACCGCGGCCTCGGCCGAGAAGCTCGTCATCGCCGGGCGTGATGGCGCTTTTGGCCAGGCGCTGAAGATCGCCACGGAAGCCTTCAAGGCGAAGCATCCGGGCGTTGAGTTCGAAACGCTGGAACTGACCGGCGGCGGCCTGCTGGAAAAAGTGACCATCGCCATGCGCGAAGGGTCCGGCGCCTATGACGTGATCATGGTGGACGACCCCTGGGCGCCCGAATTCATGTCCAAGGGCTGGCTGGCCGATCTCGGCCCGCTGGGTGGTGTTGATCCGGACCACATTGCGCCGACCCGCGATGTCTCGCGCTTCCCCGTGGGCACCGGCGCCTATTATGCCGTGCCGATGGTCGGTAACGTCGCCATGTTCGCCTATAACAAGGCCATGTTCGACAGGCATGGGCTGAAAGCCCCGGCAAGCTGGACCGAAGTCCTGGCCGATGCCGAGACGATTTCAAAGGCCGAGAAGGGTGTTTCCGGCCTCGTCTTCCGCGGCATGAAGGGCAATCCGGTGGTTACCGGCTTCCTGCCGATCCTGGGTGCCCATGGCGGCCAGATCGTCGATGCCAAGGGCGCCGCGGCGCTGAACAGCAAGGAATCGCTGGCCGCGCTGAACATCTGGCTGAAGCTCGCCAAATTCGCCCCGAAGGGTGTCGAGACCTACAACGCCACCGAAGTCCGCGACGCGCTGGGCAAGGGCGTGGCCGCCATGTCGACGGAAATCTGGCCGTCCTGGGTACCGCCGCTGGACGATGCCAAGACCTCGCAGGTCGTGGGCCAGATCGAAGTCATGACCCCGCCCGGCGAAACCGCCGGCCCGGCCCCGATGCTGGGCGCCTGGCTGGTCGCCATTCCGGAAAATTCCAAGCAGAAGCCGCTGGCCAAGCAGTTCCTGGACTTTCTGACCTCGGCGGAGATGCAGACGGAGCTGGCGCTGAAGCTCGGCATGCCGCCGACCCGCGCCAGCGTCTATGCGAATGCCGATGTGGTGAAGGCCTATCGCTGGTATCCGGCCCAGGCCGAGGCCCTGAAGAACGCCAAGCCGCGCCCGCGCATCGCGCAGTGGGGCAAGGTGGAAGCGATCCTGGGCGACTATCTGCAGCTTGCCCTGATCGGCGAGATGAAGCCGGAAGACGCCCTGGCCGAAGCGCATGAGAAGATCGCGCAGGCCCTCAGCCTCTAATACAGAGGCCATGCCGGGGGAGGAGGGGGGCGGATTCCGGCCGCCCTCCTCCTCTCGTTTGATACAACCGTCCATAAGTCATTCAAGATACGGCCATGCCCCGCAACCGCACCGCCCTTGTTCTGCTGCTGCCCGCCGCGATCCTGATGGCGGGGTTGACACTCTACCCGCTCGGGCGGTCGCTGGCCCTGTCCTTCTTCGTCACCGAATACGGCTTCGACGGCGCGCGCTTCGTGGGGCTGCTGAATTATGAGCGCCTGTTTTCCGATCGCTTCTTTCTGCGCGCGATCCGCAACACGGTGAGCTTCACCCTGCTGGCGACGCTGGGCGAGCTTGCCCTGGGCCTGGGGCTTGCCCTGCTGGTCAATCGCGGGTTCCGGGGCCGCAAGGCGCTGATCCCGGTGCTGGTGGCGCCCTTCATCCTGTCCACCATGGTGGTGACGGCGATCTGGAGCGCCTGGTTCCATTATGATTTCGGCTATCTGAACAACCTGCTGCGTGCCGTCGGGCTGGAAGGGGTGGAATGGCTGTCCAGCCCGCGCATCGCACTCTACTCCCTCGTGCTGGTGGATATCTGGCAGACGACGCCGCTGGTTTTCCTGATTCTGCTGGCCGGGCTGCAATCCATCGACCCGGCGCTGTATGAAGCAGCCCGGCTGGACGGGGCCGGGCGCGGGCGCATCCTGTGGACCATCACCCTGCCCTTGCTGCTGCCGCATCTGATGCTGGCCGCCCTGCTGCGATCCATCGACAGTTTCAAGATTTTCGACAAGGTCTATGCCCTGACCGGGGGCGGGCCGGGCCAGGCGACCGAAACCCTGTCCATGTTCCTGTTCCGCCAGGGTTTCCGCTTTCAGGAAATGGGGGCTGCCTCGGCCACCGCCATGGTGATGGTCGCCATCGCGGCCGTGCTGGCGGGCGTCTATGCCGCGATGATCCTGCGCGGCGGGAAGGAAGGGTGAGATGGAACAGAGCCGCGCCACCTCCCTGCCCTTCACCTTGCTGGCCCTGCTGGCAGCCTTCGTTATGGCGCTGCCGATGCTGTGGATGCTGTCGACCGCCTTCAAGCCGGCCGGTGAATATGTCTCGACCGGCATCACACTGCTGCCCCAAGCCCCGACCCTGGAACATTTCATCGCCGTACTGGGCGAGCAGGACCTTCCGGGCAAGCTCCTGAACAGCGTGATCGTGACAATGGGGGCCACGCTTCTGGCCCTGCTGGCGGGCTTTCCCGCCGCCTATGCGCTGGTGCGGCTGAACCTGCCGGCAAGGCTCGACACCATTTTCCTGGTCTTCGTGCTGGTGATCAAGCTGGTGCCGCCACTGGCGCTGGCCGTGCCGCTCTATCAGGTGCTGCGCGCCATCGGCCTGTTGGATACGCTGGCCGGGCTGATCCTGACCTATCAGGTCTATACCCTGCCGATGGCGATCTGGCTGCTGCTGGGTTTCGTGCGCGATGTTCCGATCGCCTATGAGGAGGCGGCGCGAATCGACGGGGCCGGGCTGGTCCGGCGCCTGACCACCATTGTGCTGCCGGTGATGGCGCCGGGCATCGGGGCTGCGACCATCCTGCTGGCCATCCTGGCCTGGAACGAGTTCACCTATGCCCTGCTATTCATCCAGTCGCCCGACAAGTTCACCCTGCCGGTCTATGTCGCCGGGCTGATTACCGAGGATGAGACCTTCTGGGGCAGGCTTTCCGCCATCGGCCTGATCGGCTCGCTACCGCTGATCGCCACCCTGGCGCTGTTCCAGAAATACCTGCTGCGCGGCCTGGTCGGCGGCCTAAAGTAAACGGAGGGCGATTTCCGTTCACCTCTCCGGCACCCGGCGCTACTCTGCGCGCCAAACGGGAGCCTGTAGAGCATGACCGAAGAACTGTTCCGAGAAGACGCCTATCGCACCGAGTGCGAAGCCAAGGTCGTGGCGGTGAACGAGCTGGGCGGGATCGTGCTGGATCGCACGATTTTCTATGCCGCCAGCGGCGGCCAGCCGGGCGATTCCGGCCTGCTGAGCTGGGATGGCGGGCAAACGCGCATCGCCACCACCGTGAAAGGCAAAACGCCGGAGGAGGACATCGTCCATGTCCCGGCACAGGGGGAGGTGAAACCAGCCGTCGGGGCCAGCGTGACCTGCCGGATCGACTGGGACCGCCGTCACCAGCATATGCGCATGCATACCGCGATGCACCTGCTCTGCTCCCTGCTGCCTTTCGGCGTCACGGGCAGCAATTTCACCGCCGAGAAGGGCCGGATTGATTTCGATGCGGGCGATCAATTGCCAACGCGCGAGGATCTGCAGGCCAGGCTGAATGCCCTGGTCGGGGCCGACGCCCCCGTCAGCACGATCTGGATTACCGATGCCGATCTGGACGCCCAGCCCGAGCTGGTGCGCACCCTGTCGGTACAGCCGCCACGCGGCAGCGGGCGCATCCGGCTGCTGAAGATCGAAGGGATCGATCTTCAGCCCTGCGGCGGCACCCATGTCGCGCGCACCGGCGAGATCGGCCCGCTGGAGGTTCTGAAAATCGAAAGCAAGGGCGCACGGAACAAGCGCGTCTCCATGGCTTTCGCTGCTGGAGTATGAAGAGAATGCCTGGCTCGATTCCCCCGCTCGTCTCCGCCGACTGGCTGCAACGCACCGGCGACGACCGGAATCTCGTCATTCTGGATGCAAGCTTCCATCTGCCGACCAGCGGGCGCGACGGCCGCAAAGAGTTCGAGACGGCCCGCATCCCCGGCGCCCGCTTCTTCGATATTGATGGCATCAAGGACCCGCATAGCGATCTGCCGCATATGATGCCGGACGATGTGACCTTTGAACAGGCGATGGCGGAGATCGGCATTTCCGACTCCTCCCGGATTGTCGTCTATGACTGGCACGGCCTGTTTTCCGCCGCGCGCGCCTGGTGGATGCTGCGTGCTTTCGGCCATGCGAATGTGGCGCTGCTGGATGGCGGCTTCAACACCTGGACGGCCGAGAACCGGCCGGTTGAAACCAGCCCGGCCCCCACCCCGCCGCGCGGCAGTTTCACCGCCCATCTGAACCGGAAATTCATCAAGAAGCTGGATGATGTGCGCGAGGCGAGCCGTCGTGGGGACTGGCAGATTCTGGATGCGCGCTCGGCCGGGCGCTTCAACGGTACCGATCCGGAACCGCGTCCGGGCCTGCGATCCGGCCATATTCCGGGTTCGATCAACATCCCGCATTCCACCCTGTCCAACCCGGATGGCACGGTGCGATCCACCTTCGAACTGCGCGACCTGCTGGAAAAGGCAGGCGTGAACCTGGCCGGGCCGATCCTGACCAGTTGCGGCTCGGGCGTGTCGGCCTGCAACATCACCTTCGTGCTGCATCTGCTGGGCCATCGTGACGCGCCGGTCTATGACGGGTCCTGGTCGGAATGGGGCGCGCGGCCTGACACGGCGAAACTGCCATGACCGGCCTGCATCACGCCTTGCGAGCGGCGACGACGAAAGATCGCGACGCCGTCATCGCCCTGTGGAGAAAATCCGATCTGACCCGGCCCTGGAACCCACCGGAAGGCGATTTCGATCAGGCGCTTGCCAATCCGTCTTCCACCATTCTGGTGCTGGAAGGGCTGGATGGCGTGCTGCTGGGCAGCGTCATGGCCGGGTTCGACGGGCATCGCGGCTGGGTCTACTACCTGGCCGTCGATGCCGATCACCGCAAGTCCGGCCTTGGCCGTCGCCTGATGTCCGGGGCGGAGGATTGGCTGCGCGCACGGGGCTGCCGCAAGCTGGAACTTCTGGTGCGCGGCAGCAACCGGGCGGTCCAGTCCTTCTATTTCGCCCAGGGCTATACGGTGGAAGACCGGGCGATCCTGGCGAAATGGCTGGAAGTACCGCCGGCGCGCCCGCCCGACCTGTTCGACAAACCCCTGCCCGCCACCATCACCTGGCTGGAAATGAACGCCCCGCCTGCCGGACCTGCCCGGCCGACGCCACAGCTGGAACAGCCGCTGGCCGTGATGCGCCTGCACCAGCCGCAGCTTGCCTATTACCGCTTCCTGCAGCAGCAGATCGGCGAGAACTGGCTGTGGTGGATGCGCCGCGCCATGCCGGACGAGGCGCTCATAACCCAGATCCATGATCCGCAGGTTGAGATCTATCAGCTGCTGCTGGGCGGCGCGCCGGCCGGCTTCGCGGAGCTGGACTATCGCCGCACGCCGAAAGAGGCTGGCCTTGCCTATTTCGGGCTGATGCCCTGGGCGATCGGGCGGGGTCTTGGCGGCTGGTTCCTGGATTGGGCCATTCGCGGCATGTGGGCGCATCCATCCGCGCCGCGGAAGCTGGCGGTAAACACCTGCACCCATGACCATCCCGGCGCGCTGGCGCTGTATCAGAAGATGGGCTTCGAACCGGTGCGCCGTTCGACGGAGCTGTGGCCCGACCCGCGCGGGCGCGGGCTGATTCCGCCGCATGTGCAGGCCATCGGCGGCGAGGCGGAGTAGCGCTGCCACTAAGACAGTTTTTCTATGAATTGATAAGATTAAACAGCCTTGCCGTATAGGTCCGGAACCGCTTTGATCCGGCCATACAGGATCGGCTGCGCCGTACCGGCGCGAAAGCCAGACACGAGGGCAAGCGCCATGCAATACGGTCGGAAAGACGCCAAGGCCCATTCCCGGGCAACCATGAAAGGCATCTGGGCCGCCGCGCTGATGCCCTTCAAGGCGGATGGTTCGATGGACGAGGCCGGTTTCCGGTCGAATATGGAACACTGGATCACCGATCTGGGCATTGAAGGCTTCTTCATTGCCGGCAAGCAGGGCGAGTTCTTTTCCATGTCGCTGGAGGAGCGCAAGCGCTGCTTCGATCTGGCCGTGGAAATCTGCGCCGGTCGCGCCCAGACCATCATGTCCTGCTCCGACCAGAATATGGATACGGTCATCGAGCTGGCGCGCCATGCCCAGGCCTGCGGGGCCGACTACATCGTGGTGCATGCCCCCGTCCTGCATTTCTTCCGGGCCCAGGATGAAACCCTGCTGCGCTACTACCGGACCATCGCCGACAAGGTCGATATCGGCATGGCACTGTGGAGCCATCCCGACAGCGGTTATCTGATGAGCCCCAGCCTCTGCAGCCAGTTGGCGGATATCGAGACGGTGGTCGCCATCAAATACAGCGTCCCGCGGGAGATGTATGCGCAACTGACCCGGCTGGCAGGAGATCGGATCATCGTCAGCACCTCCAACGAGGCGGAATGGCTGGACAATATCGAGGAGTTGGGCTGGCAGCTCTATCTCTGCTCCTCCCCGCCCTATCTGCTGCAGACCGCGGTCGACCGGCGCATGCGCGACTATACCGATCTGGCCTTTGCCGGCGATTTCGCCCGGGCCCGCACGGTGCGTGACAGCCTGGAGCCGGTGCGCCAGGCGCTCAGGGACACCCAGCCCCTGGAAAAGCCGCATGCGCATCAGAAATACTGGCAGTCCCTGCTGGGCCAGACCGGCGGCCATGTGCGCCCGCCGCTGCTGGAACTGACCGAGGACGAAAAGAAGGCGACACGCACCGCCTTCGAAAGCTGTGGCCTGGTTCTTGGCAAATAGAGCAGAAACGGGGAGATCGATCATGAAGACCGGACGCCTGCAGGCTTTCAACTTCCAGAAATGGATCGACGAACACGCCCATTTGCTGAAGCCGCCGGTCGGCAACCAGCAGATCTGGCAGGATGCCGACCTGATGGTGACCGTGGTCGGCGGCCCGAACCGCCGCACGGATTACCATGATGACCCGGTGGAAGAGTTCTTCTACCAGTTGAAGGGCGATATGGTCCTGAAAGTGGTCGACAACGGGAATTTCTACGACGTGCCCATCCGCGAGGGCGAAATCTTCCTGCTGCCGGCCCATGCCCGCCATTCACCGCAGCGCCCGCAGGAAGGGTCCATCGGTCTGGTGGTGGAACCCGCCAGGCCCGCCGGCGCGAAGGATGCCTTCGAATGGTATTGCTTCGAATGCAATGCGCTGGTGCATCGGGTGGAAGTCACCCTGCACAGCATCGTGGACGATCTGCCGCCGGTCTATGAGGCGTTTTATGCCGACGAACAGGCCCGCACCTGCAAGAATTGCGGAACGGTCCATCCCGGCCGGGTTCCGCCGGAGGGGTGGGTGAAGCTGTAAGGTGGGCCCGGGTCTGTTCGAAATCCGCGAGGCGAGCGCAGAGGACGCATCCGCCATTTCGGCCCTGATGGAGCCGGATTCGCAAAGCCGGGGCGGAAGCCTGTTCGGCGATTGGGGCATCGACAAGATCGCACGCTGGATCGCCACCGGCGCCCTGATCCTGCTGGCTGTCGAAGCCGGGCGGATCGTGGCGGTGCTGTTCACGGCGGAAAAGGGCGCGGTCTCCACCCCCGCCATTGATGCAATGTGGCAGGCCTGGCCGGGCGGCGAGGATGCCTATGTCTACGGCCCCGTCTGCCTGGCGGCGGAAACGCGCGGCCGTGGCGTGCTGGCCCTGCTGGCCGATGCGCTGCGGGCGCGGCGCCCGGGCCGGGAAGCGGTGCTGTTCATCAACCACGACAATCCCCGCTCGATTGCGGCGCATCTGCGCATCGGCGTGCGCCCGGTCGCGGAATTCACCCTGCCGCCCGATCAGCGCTTCCGGGTCTTCATCCTCGATGCGGACGATCAGCCATCCCGATAGGGGGCAAGCTGCTGCGCCACCCGGCGCAGGATGGGCACGAAACCGGTCAGGGCGGGGATCGTGGAGCGCGTGGAAGACTGGATCAGCGAGATTTCCCGGGCCAGGTCCGGTTCGATCAGCGGTCGCGTCACGACCTTCCGGTCCTGCACCGCCGCCGCCGCATAGGTTGGCAGAACGGCCACGCCAAGCCCGGCCTCGACCAGGGCAATGGCGGTGGAGACCTGCGTCACCTCATAGGCCGGGCGGAACGGAAGGTGGGCCGTTTCGAATCCCACCTCCGTCAACAGGCGAATGCCGCTTTGCCGGGTCAGGGTAATCACGGGCTGGGCAACCAGCGCGCTCCAGCGCAGCGCCTCCTCCTCCACGAAAGCATGGTCCTTGGCGCAGAATACCATCAGCCGGTCGCGGACCAGGGCAAGATGCTGGATGCCGTCATCCATCGCGGGGAAGGTGCCCAGCCCGCAATCCGCCTTGCCGCTGCGCACGCTTTCCACGATTTCCTCGGTACCGACATCCCTCAGCTCGACCGTGATATCGGGATAGAGCGCCTTGTATTCTGTAATGGCCTGGGGCAGCACGGCCGCCGCCAGCAGCGGCGGGGCGGCGATGCGCAGCCTGCCGCGCCTGCGGTCCGCCACGCCCTTGGCATTCCCGACCGCCTGGCTCAGATCTTCCATGATCTTCGCGGCCGCGGCGCGAAACTCCTCCCCCGCCTCCGTCAGTTCGACGCGCCGCGTGGTGCGGTCGAACAGGCGCACCGCCAGCTCCGCCTCCAACTCCTTGATGGCCTGGGACAAAGCAGGCTGCGCCGTATTCAGCCGGCGCGAGGCCTGCGAGAACTGCCCGCATTCGGCCACGGCCAGAAAGCCTTCGATCTGCCGGATCGTGATCTTCATGAACGCACCGCCATTCATTCAAAAACCATCTCAATTGATATCATAATACATGATTGAAATATATATGCTCCAGGTGTTCTGTCAGACCCGACCCGGCCAAGAACGCGGGCGGCAAATCGCGAGGGGATGACAGATGGCAGACTATCCGGATCTGAAGCTTTTCATCGGTGGACACTGGCTGAAAACGGCCGAAACCCTGCCGGTGCTGAACCCCGCCAATGAGAAGGTCATCGGCGCCCTGCCCATCGCGGAACGCGGCGAGCTGGATGCGGCGCTGGAAGCAGCCGAAAAGGGCTTCAGGATCTGGAGCCGCACCGCACCGGCGGAGCGCGCGGCAGTCATGGTCCGCGCCGCGGCCCTGATGCGCGAGCGCATGGATGAGATCGCGCATTCCATCACGATGGAGCATGGCAAGCCGTTCAGGCAGGCGCAGTTGGAAGTGATCCGCGGCTGCGAATTCTTCGAATGGGATGCGGGCGAATGCCTGCGCCATTACGGCCGCGTCATCCCCAGTGCCAAGGGCATCAAATATATCGTGCTGCATCAGCCGATCGGCATGGTCGCGGCCTTCTCGCCCTGGAATTTCCCGATGAGCCAGCCCGCGCGCAAAATCGCCGGAGCACTGGCGGCGGGCTGTTCGATCATCCTGAAAGCGGCGGAAGAAACGCCGGCCGGCGCCATGCATATCGCGCGCGCTTTCCAGGATGCCGGCCTGCCGGACGGGGTGCTCAATCTGGTCTTCGGCATTCCCGCCGATATTTCCAGCTATCTGATCCCGCAGCCACAGATCCGGCTGGTCGCCTTCACCGGTTCGACCGCGGTCGGCAAGCATCTGACGGAAATCGCCGCCCGGCATATGACGCCGGTCCTGATGGAGCTGGGCGGCCATGCCCCGGTGATCGTCTGCGAGGATGCCGACCCGGTCCAAGCCGGTCAATTGTCGGCCAGCCGCAAGGCCCGCAATGCCGGACAGGTCTGCACCAGCCCCACGCGGTTCTTCGTGCATGAAACCCTGTATGACCGCTATGTTGACAGCTTTGTTGAGACGGCGCGCGGGATCGTGGTGGGCGATGGTTTCGATCCGCGCACCGAGATGGGGCCGCTGGCCAATCCCCGCCGGATCGAGGCGCTGACGGCGTTGGTGGAAGATGCCAGGGCCAAGGGCGCGCGGGTGCTGACCGGCGGTGAACGGCTGTGCAATCAGGGCTATTTCTTCCCGGTGACCGTGCTGGCCGATGTGCCCGATGATGCCCGCGTGATGCAGGAAGAACCCTTTGGCCCGCTGGCCGTCATCAATCCGATCCGCTCGCTGGATGAAGGAATCGAAAAGGCCAATGCCGTGCCCTTCGGGCTGGCGGGCTATGCCTTCACCAATTCCGCGCGTTCTGTGGATGAGTTGATGGAACGGGTGGAGGTCGGCAATCTGTCGATCAACACGCTGGAAGCCTCCGTGCCCGAAACCCCGTTCGGCGGCGTCAAGGACAGCGGCTATGGCCGCGAAGGCGGTGCCGAAGGCCTGTCGCATTACACGGTGGTGAAGAACGTCTCCCACAAAATCTGATTTGGGCGGAATGGCGAAGGAATCGACCTCGGTCCCGCGTGATCGGGGTCGATTTCATATGGCGGGGCGGTCCGCGCAATGAATGATCCGGCCGCCGACCAGGGTAAGCTCCGCCTCCAGCCATCGCAGCTCCTCGGCCGGCATGGTCAGGACATTGGCCCGGAAGCCGGCAATGTCGGCAAGATAGCCAGGGGCAAGCCGCCCCAGCTCCCGCTCCCGCCCCAGCAGCCTGGCACCGCCCGCCGTGGCCAGGGTCAACGCCTCACGCCGGGTAAGGGATTGATCCTCTCCCACCACGGTACCGGTTGAATGATCGCGCCGCAGTTCGACATCGGCAACCGGATGCCACAGCGAAGGCGGCAGGTTGTCCGACCCCAGCGCCACCGGAATACCGGCGTTCAACAACCGGCGCAGCGGCACGATGTCGCTTTCGCGCGCCTTGCCGATGCGGGCAAGATGGGCCGAGGCTCCCTTCGCGATATGGCGATTGGTATGGGTGACCAGGAACAGGCCCATATCGGCCACCCGGGCAATCGTCTCCTCGTCCATCACGGCGACATGGCCACGCGTCCAGGCCAATCCGGCTATGGGATGGATGCGGTCCACCTCCGCCATCAACGCCATGACGTCGTCGAATATGGTGGAGATCCTGAGCTTCTGCCGCGCCGCTTCCAGCAGCAATTCGCGGATCATAGCCCGGGATGCACCGCTATCCAGATGAAAGCCCGCCCAGCCGGTGCGCGGCGCGCCCTGCGCCCGCAGCCATGGCTCGTCCGTCTCGTCGATTTCGGCATAGATGCCATCGATCCAAATCTGGTCGTCCGGGTCCAGACGGCGACGCGCCGAGGCACGCCAGTCCTTCAGCAGCGCCGGGATATCATCGGCGGAGGTCGCACCGGTCCAGCTGGGGCTGATGACCAGTTGGGCGCGCAGACACGCTCCACCGCGCCTGCGCAACGCCTGATAGGCATCCAGCACCTCATGTGCCACGCCGTGACCTTCAAACACGCCGGTCGTCCCGAACCGCGCATAGCGCGCGACGGATCGCGCCAGCGCCTGCATGCGGGCCTCGGGACCGAAACCCGGCGCCGCCGCCATCAGCGTCATCTCGACGATGGACATCCTGGTCCGCTCGGAGAACCGGCCATCGGGCAGTCCCTGGCCATCCGTGTGGATCGTCACCAGGTCATGGGGCGACGGGGTATCCCTGCCAATCCCGGCGCGCTCCAGCGCCGCGGTGTTCGCGACCGAGGTGAGGTCGGGCATATTGCTCCAATATCCCCAGATCGGCCTGATCCAGACCGGATTGTCAGGGGCGGCGGCGTCCAGATCATGCCGGTCGGGACAGCGCCCATCCGCCAGACCACGCCAGCCATCAAGATACAAAGGCGCGGTGCCAAGCGGCGACAGGATGATCCAGTCACCCGGCGCATGACGAGCCACCTCCCCGCGCAGAATGTCCTGAATCCGGGCGATGGAGGTGGCACCGGACAGCGAAGGCAGGGCATCCTTCAGCCCTTCGCGATCCAGATGGGCATGGCCGTCGATCAATCCCGGCATCAAGGTAAGGCCCGAACAGTCGATCCTGCTGGTTTGCGCATCGCACAGCTGGGCAAGCCGCTGCGTGAAGCCAACGGCAAGAATGCGCCCATCCGCAAGGGCGATGGCATCCCCTTCCGGGTCCTCTCCGGCAGGGTCCAGCAGATACGCGCCATGCAGAAGAATGTCAGCCCGAATGGATGTGGGGTCGCTCATCGCAGGCCTCCTATGGCTATGCGGACAGGGAACGGTAGGCGTGATTTCCCATCGCCTGCGCTGGCGAAGACGGGCATGCTGTGCGGCGGAGGGATGGTCCAGGGACAGCGATGAAAGTCACCGTAAGACAGATCGAGGCTTTTCTTGCGCTGGCGGAGCTGGGCAGTTTCTCGCTGGCCGCCGACCGGATCGGCCTGAGCCAGCCCAGCCTGTCGAAAAGCATCCGCGACCTGGAGGAGGAGGTAGGCGCCAGCCTGTTTCACCGCACCACCCGCCGGGTCGAGCTGTCGCATGCGGGCCTGGCCTTTCTGGGTGGGGCTACGCGGGTGATGGACGAATTGCAGGGCGCCCTGACGGAAGTCCGCGATACGGCCCGGCTGCGGCGGGGACGCCTGCGCATAGCAGCCCCGCCTTTCCTGGCCAGCACGGTCCTGCCGCGGACCATAGCGTCCTTCGCCGAGGATTTCCCGGGGTTGCGCATCGAACTGGCGGATGTGACCAATCAGGAGATGCTGTCCAGGCTGAATGACGGGCTGGTGGATATCGGTTTTGGCACGCTTCCTCCTGGCCATTGGGATGTCCGCACCACGCCGCTACTGAACGAACCGATGGTGGCCTTCTGCCCGGGCGGTCATCCTTTGACCCGCATGAATGCCCCGGGCTGGGCCGAAGTCGCGCAGTATGAATGCATCACCCTGGTGCGGGGCAGCGGATTGCGCGAACTGGTCGAGCTGGGCTTCGAAAAGGCGGGAGCCAATTTCAACCCGCGCTGGGAGGTGGAGCAGATTTTCACCATCTTCGGCATGCTGAGCGCCGGCATCGGCATCGCCATTCTGCCCCGCTACACGGCCCTGGGCATTCAGCATCACGATATCGTCTCCCTCCCCCTGTCGGGGCCAAGCGTCGGGCGGGAAATATCCTGCATCTTCCCCGCCCGGCGCGCCATCAACCCGGCAGGCGGGGCCTTCATCGAGAGGCTGCGATCGGAGCTGCGGCGCAGCGGCCTCGTCCCCGAAAGGGACCTGGGCGAGGGCTTCCCGCCGGATGACAGGCCCGCCCCCGTCACCTGACCGTCCCGCCGGCTTGCCGGCCGCTGTCGCGAGCTGGGGACCGCAGCAGCATGACGCCAACCACGCAGCCCCCCGCGACATTCACCCAGGCCGCGCCGGAAAACAGATCGGGCGGCAACAGCAGGGCGATACCGGCAGCCAATATCGCTAGACGTTCGACGGCATTGGCCGGCGCCCGGATAAAGCCAATCCCGGCCGCGGTGATACACCAGACACCCGCCAGCGCGGTCACACTGGACAACAGGATGGCGACCGGGCTGCCGATCCCGACCAGGGAGGGCGAGTATACGAACAGGAAGGGCACGACAAAAGCGGTCCAGGCCATCGCCGTGGCCGCTGCGGCGGTTCGCATCGGCGGGCTGGACGCCAAGCTGGCCGCGGAAAAGGCCGCAACCGCAACAGGCGGCGTAATCATCGACATCATGCCGTAATACATCACGAACAGATGCGCCGCGATCGGCTCCACCCCCAGGCTGATGATGGATGGCGTCACCAACGTGGCCAGCAGGACATAGACACCGACCGTGGGCATGCCCATGCCCAGCACGATGGACAGGATGGCGGACAGCAGCAGCAGCAGAAAAAGGCTGTGGCCACCCAGCGACGCCAGGATTCGGGTCAGGTTGAAGCTGAGCCCCGTCAGATTCAGAATGCCGATGATGATGCCGGCCGCAGCCGCGATCAGGATCACGGAAAAGGATTGCCGACCGGTCTCGACCAGCGCGTCGAAGGCACCCTTCGGGCTCATCCTGAGGCCAAGATGCCAGAGAAGCAGGGGTATTTGGGACAGGGTGGCGTAAAGGGCCGCCTCCTCCACCCGCAGCTTCAATCCGAACATCGAATAGATCAACACCACGAAGGGCACAATATACAGGTAGCCCTGCTTCAGAACAGACCGGATCGGGGGCAGTTCCGAACGCGCAACGGCACGCAGCCCCTGGCGGGCGGCGGACAGGTCGACCTGGAAGAAGATGGATGCATAGTAAAGTACCGCCGGAATCAGGGCGGAGATTACTACCTGCGAATAGTCGATCTGCAGAAAATCCGCGATCAGGAAGGCTGCCGCCCCCATCACCGGCGGTGCAAGCTGACCGCCGGTGGATGCAACCGCCTCGATGGCGCCGGCCGTTTGCGCGCTGTAGCCGCTGCGCTTCATCAGCGGGATGGTGATGACCCCGGACGATACGACATTGGCAACCGCGCTGCCGGAAATCGACCCCATGAAGGCGGAGGAGGCCACGGCGATCTTGGCCGGCCCGCCGCGATAGCCACCGAACAGCGCCAAAGCCAGCCGGTTGAAGAAATCGCTGCCGCCGGATCGTTCCAGAAAGGCACCGAACAGGATGAAGGCAACAACCGTGGTGGCGCAGATGAACAGCGCCGTACCCAGAATGGCGCTGGGATCGAAAGCGATCTGGATGGCCAGACGCTCCGTCGTCAGATCCCGACCGGTCAGAGGCGCCGGCAGCATCTCCCCCCACAGCCCATAGGCGATGAAGGCCGCCACGATCAGGGACAGGGCAAGACCGGCCACCCGGCGAACGGATTCCAGCAAAAGCAGGATCAGAGCCACGGCCGGAAGGAAAAATGCGCCGGGCCTCATGGCGGAGGATAGGGAAATCTCCTCATAATCCCACGCCATATACAGGCAGACCGCAAGGCTGACGGCGGCTGCAGCGACATCGTACCAGGGAACCGCTCCCCGGCGGGCATCCCCCCCACCCGTCCGTGCCAGAAAGGCCAGTGCCAGGCACAGCCCCAGCAGCAGGGACAGGAACTGCTCGTCATAGATCGCAGCCCCCGCCAGGCGCGGAATACCCACCACATAGCCGATGGCCGACAAGGGGATAGCCAACGCGAAAACCGTTCTCAAGGCGCCGTAAAACCGGCCGGCAAAATCCGTATCTGCCCCTGTCTGCAGCATTTTTTTTGGTCCATGATCTGGTTCGGAAAGCGCGTCAGGCAACCCTGATCCGGGACAGCCTGACGCATGGCGTGACGGGTCGTCAGTCCTTTTTCAGGCCGGCTTCGCGAAAGAAGGCGAGCGCACCGGGGTGAAACTCCGCCGACGCCACGGGACGATAGATCGCTTTCGGGTCCCAGCCCTTGAAATAGGGCGAGGATTCCGCGAGTTGCTTGGTGTTTTCATACATCGCCTTGACCAGACCATGCACCACGGCATCCGGCACATGGGCCCCAACCAGCAGGGCATATTCATAGCTGAACATGGTCACGGGCTCGCTGACACCGACAATGCCCGGTCCGGGCTCCAGCGTGGACAGATAGGAATTCGGCGCGATCTGCCGCATCTTCTCTTCGCCGCCCGCGACGGGTGCAACGCTAAGGAACCGAATGCCGACGGAAGCATCCGCCTCCCGCACCTGGGCGCTGGTCGGCGCGGCATAGGCCGCATCGACACGTCCGGCGGTCAGCAGTTCAACGGCCTTGGCAAAATTGGGAACGGCCGTGCCCTTGAAGCTTGCCGGATCGACGCCTTCGGCCGCCAGCGTGCCTTCCTGCAGCAGTTCGATCATCTTCATCGCACTGTACTGCGTCGGAACCGTGTGCCCTGCCAGATCGGCCGCGGTCTTGAAGGCACTGTCGCGGCGGACAAGCAGGCCAACCTGATATTGCGGCAGCACCGCTGCAATGCGCAGCTTTGGCAGGGCCGAACCGGCGAAGTTTCCGGTCCCGTTCACCGCATAGACTACTTCAACCAGGTTCGAGGTCGCGAAATCCATCTCGCCCGCCTGAACCTGGGGCAGAACGAGGTTGGACCCGCCGGTCGCCACGGCGATGAAATTATTCTCACTGTGATCACTGGCCGTGGCCGCAATCGCCGAAGCGATGACATAGCCGCTTGATCCCTGCGGAAGGGTGCCGATGGAGTATTGCTCCGCCGCCGCGCCCTGCACCAAGGCAAGCTGCGCGGCAATGGCGAGAACTGCGGATGTCAGATATGGCTTCATAACGTCTCCCTTATTATTTGGCTGTGGTCACCTGCATGACCGGTGGACGAAGATGCCGATTGCGTCACCATGGTCGCAATCGCCTCCAAAATCCTGCTATCCGATTGCAGCGTTTCGAGCAGGATACTGAAATGGTCATAGCCATTCAGGCTCTGGACCTGTATTTCCGGACAGAAATTCGACGCGGCCTGCGCGAATACCTGTGCCTGGCGGATGAATTCCGGGCTTTCCGCCGATCCGTAGAAAATGGACAGCCGCGCCCCGGCAAGCTGCTCGGCGAAATAGAGCGGGCTGAGGCGCTTCGCCTCGACCTCATCCAGTGTCACGTAATGACGACGGCTGGACATCAGCACCGGCTCCATATCGTAAATGCCGGAAATCAGCAGGCAGCCGGTCATCAGCGCCGGAATATCGCGTCCCCCCTGGCCGACCGCCAGACAGGCCGCCAGATGCGCACCCGAACTATGGCCGGCGATGATCACGCCACGTCGGGCGTAGTCCGGGAAAGCGGCCAGGACGGCGCGCAGGCCCTGCGCGACCCGCTCCACCATCTCCGGCAGGCCAACGGTCTGTATCTTCGGGAAGTCCGGAATGGCCAGGGGACTGTCGATCCCCGCGAAATTCCTGGCGAGGAAGCTGTACATCGAGCGATCGCCGGATTTCCAGGCACCGCCATGTACAAAATACACAAGCGGCCCCCGCGCCGCTGACTGGAACACATCGATCCCACCCATGGTATCATCAGCATAGCTTAGCGCTGAAGGATAACCAATCTTGCGCACCTCCTCGCTGACTTCTGCATAATAGTTGAGTGTCTTGAGCATATCCGGCGCCCAAACAGATTGATCATACGCCTGGTCCAGCTCTTCTTGAGTGTAATCCAGGTATATATTCCCGAATGAGGACTGCATTTCTTATTCTCTTATTTGAACAATTCACCAATGGGATGGTTCCCAAAAGAAGTCTTGCATAGGGGAATTATGTGATAAACGATTAGTTTTGCATAAATTGATGCGCTGAATCTATAAATGCAGGCAGATGCGCCACCAGAAGCAAAGCCGGGTGCATGATCCAGCCCCACGGTCCTTGAGGGGCGATCCGGCGCGGCTTGCCATGGTCAGGGCGTTTTCCCGGCAATGCGCGCAGGTCGTCGCGGCAAGCGACCATGCGCCTGCCCGCTGCCCCCTGCCTTCGGGGGACAAAGTATTGATACCCGCCTATTCCGGCTGATAGTTCAAATTGGGGGAGAGCCAGCGTTCCATTTCGGACAAGGGCAGGTTCTTACGCCTGGCGTAATCTTCCACCTGATCGCGTTCGATCCGGCCCAGGCCGAAATAGCGCGATTTGGGATGGCCGAAATACCAGCCCGACACGGCGGAGGCCGGCCACATCGCATAGCTTTCGGTCAAGGACAGGCCGGTGGTGTTTTCCGCATCCAGCAGGCGGAACAGGGTCGCCTTTTCGGTATGGTCCGGACAGGCGGGATAGCCCGGCGCCGGGCGGATGCCGCGATATTTCTCGCCAATCAGATCGTCATTCGACAGGGTTTCGTCGGCCGCATAGCCCCAGAATTCCTTGCGCACCCGTTCATGCAGACGCTCCGCGAAAGCCTCGGCAAGACGGTCGGCCAGCGCCTTGATCATGATGGCGTTGTAATCATCATTGGCCGCTTCAAAGGCCTTGGCGCGCTCATCCACCGCGGTTCCGGTATTGACCGCGAAGGCGCCGACATAGTCGATCACGCCCGTCTCTTTCGGGGCGATGAAGTCGACCAGCGAATGGTTGTAACGGTCTTCCCGGTCACGCACCATCTGCTGGCGCAGACAGTGGATGCGTCCGATCTCGGTCGTCTCATCCTCGGGGTCCAGGACGATGATATCCTCCCCTTCCGCCACGGCGGGCCACAGCCCGACCACGGCGCGGGGGGAAATCCAGCGCTCCTCCACAATGCGGGCCAGCATGGCCTGGGCATCGGCGAACAGGCTGCGCGCGGTTTCACCCACCACATCATCGGACAGGATGCGCGGATAGGTGCCGTGCAGGTCCCAGGTCTGGAAGAACGGCGTCCAGTCGATCCGCGCCACCAGCTCCGCCAGCGGATAATCCGCCAGCACGGTAAGCCCGAGTTTCGCGGGGCGCACCGGGGCATCCTCGCCCGTATAGGATAGCGGCATGCGGTTGGCGCGGGCCGCCGCGAAGGGCTGGCGTTCCTTGGCCGCATTGCCGCGCGCGAAAGCCTCGCGCATGCGATCATATTCGGCCCGGATTTCGGCAAAGAAAGCCGCCCGATGTTCCTTCGACACCAGCTTGGAGGCGACGCCCACGGCGCGGCTGGCATCGGGGGTATAGACCACCGGATGGTCGTAATTCGGCGCGATCTTGACGGCCGTGTGCATCTTCGACGTCGTCGCCCCGCCGATCATCAGCGGCAGCACGAAACCCTGGCGCTTCATCTCGGCGGCGACATAGCACATCTCGTCCAGGCTGGGGGTGATCAGGCCGGACAGGCCGATCAGATCGGCCCCGACCTCCTTCGCGGTCTGCAATATCCTGGCGGCGGGCACCATCACGCCCAGATCCACCACCTCGAAATTGTTGCACTGCATGACGACGCCGACGATGTTCTTGCCGATATCGTGCACATCGCCCTTCACGGTGGCGATCACCATCTTGCCGGCCGAGGAGGTCTCGCCATCCACCTTCAGCGCCTCGATATAGGGCATCAGATAGGCGACCGCCTGTTTCATCACCCGGGCGGATTTGACCACCTGCGGCAGGAACATCTTGCCCGATCCGAACAGATCGCCCACCACATTCATGCCCGCCATCAGCGGGCCTTCGATCACCCGAATGGGATGCTCGACGCTGGTGCGCGCCTCTTCCGTATCGGCCTCGATAAACTCGGTAATGCCATGCACCAGCGCATGTTCCAGCCGCTTGGCGACCGGCGTTTCGCGCCAGGACAGATCGACCTTGCGCACCGCCCCGTCGCCCTTGAAGCGCTCGGCCACTTCCAGCAGCCGGTCGGTGGAATCGGGGCGGCGATTGAACAGCACATCCTCGATCCGCTCGCGCAGCTCTTCCGGGATGTCCTCATAGACGGTGATCTGGCCGGCATTGACGATGGCCATGTCCAGCCCGGCGCGGATCGCATGATACAGGAAGCAGGAATGCATCGCCTCGCGGACGGTATTGTTGCCGCGAAAGGAAAAGGAGACGTTGGAAAGCCCGCCCGAGGTGCGGGCATAGGGCAGGTTCTGCTTGATCAGCTTGACCGCGTCGAAGAAGGCGATGGCGTAGTCGTTATGCTCCTCGATACCCGTGGCGACCGCGAAGATATTGGGATCGAAGATGATGTCTTCCGGGGGGAAGCCCACCTCGTTCACCAGCAGATGATAGGCGCGCTCGCAGATTTCGAATTTGCGCCGGGTGGTTTCCGCCTGGCCTTCCTCGTCAAAGGCCATCACCACGACCGCCGCGCCATAGCGCTTCACCTTGCGGGCATGTTCCAGGAAAGGCTCGACACCTTCCTTCATGGAGATGGAATTGACGATGGGCTTGCCCTGCACGCATTTCAGCCCGGCTTCGATCACGCTCCATTTGGAGCTGTCGATCATGATCGGAACCTTGGCGATATCCGGTTCGGACGCGATCAGGTGCAGGAAGCGCACCATGGCCGCTTCGGAATCCAGCAGCCCTTCATCCATGTTGATGTCGATGATCTGGGCGCCGCTTTCCACCTGTTCGCGCGCAACGGCCAGGGCGGCGGCATAGTCGCCCTCGACGATCAGCTTCTTGAACTTGGCCGAGCCGGTGACATTCGTGCGCTCACCGACATTGATGAAGCGGCTGGTGGATTGCGTCGTATTGCTCACTGGACCAACTCGAAAGGTTCAAGGCCGGACAGGCGCAGCGCCGGCTCGCGCTTCGGGACCACGCGCGCAGGGATGCCGCGCACGGCTTCGGCAATGGCCCGGATATGGTCGGGCGTCGTGCCGCAGCAGCCCCCGACAATGTTCACAAGCCCTTCGCGCGCCCAACCGCCCAGATGGCCGGCCGTGGTGTTCGGCTTTTCGTCATAGCCGCCAAAGGCGTTGGGCAGCCCGGCATTGGGATAGACGCTGACGCGGGTATCGGCCACGCGCGACAGTTCCGCCAGGAAGGGGCGCATCTGTTCGGCACCCAGGGCGCAGTTCAACCCGATGGAGAAGGGTTTGACATGGCGCAGGGAATACCAGAAGGCCTCCGTCGTCTGGCCCGACAGGGTGCGGCCGGACAGATCGGTAATGGTGCCGGAAATCATCAGCGGCCAGCGCCGCCCGCGTTCCTCGAAGACTTCCTCGATGGCATACAGCGCGGCCTTGGCGTTCAGCGTATCGAAAATGGTTTCCACCAGCAGGATATCGGCCCCGCCATCCAGAAGCCCGCGCGCGGCTTCGCCATAGGCCTTGGCCAGATCATCGAAGGTAACCGCCCGGTAGCCCGGATCTTCTACCTTGGGAGAGATGGAGGCCGTACGGTTGGTCGGGCCGATGGCCCCGGCGACCCAGCGTATATCGCCCGGATGCGCCGCCTCCCAGGCGTCGCAGGCGGCTCGGGCCAGCTTCGCCCCCTCCAAATTCAGCTCATAGGCCAGCACCCCCATCTCGTAATCGGCCATGCCGATATCGGTGGAGGAAAAAGTGTTGGTTTCGATGATATCCGCCCCGGCTTCCAGATAGGCGGTGTGGATCGACCCGATCACCCCCGGCTGGGTCAGGGTCAGAAGATCATTGTTGCCGACCAGATCGACCGGCCATTCCTCGAAGCGCTTGCCGGCATAGAATTGCGGCGGCAGCTTGCGATCCTGGATGGCGGTGCCCATGGCCCCGTCGATCACCAGGATACGCTCCCGTGCGGCCTTTTCCAGCGCGGCGCTGCGGTCGATGGCGGGCTTGTCGGTCACGTCGGTCAATCCTTTGTTACGCCGCCCGCGCGGCCGGGCGATAGCCGATGGCATCCGCCACCGCCAGGGTCAGCTCCGGCCTGTTCAGTGTATAGAAATGCATATGCTCCACCCCGCCCGCGATCAGCCGGCGGCAGAGATCGGCGCAGAGCTCCACCGAAACCGCGCGCTGGGCCGCCTTGTCCTCGCCGGCTTTGGCGAAAGCCTCCCCCACCGCATCGGGGATGCTGGCCTGGCATTGCGCGGCAAAGCGGGTGATACCGGCAAAGCTCATGATCGGCATGATGCCGGGTATCATCGCCAGGCTGACCCCGGCCTTGCGGGCCTGATCCAGCCAGCGCAGATAGGTATCGGCGTCGAAGAAAAACTGGGTGATGGCGCAATCGGCCCCCGCATCCTGCTTCGCTTTCAGATTGGCGATACAGGCCGCCATATCGGCGGAATCCGGGTGTTTTTCCGGATAAGCGCCGACCGCGATGGTGAAGGGATGCAGTTGCTTCAACCCGGCGGTCAGGTCGGCTGCATTGACATAGCCATCCGCATGGGGGCGATAGCCGCCCTCTCCCTGCGCATCGCCGCGCAGGGCCACGATCCGGCGGATACCCTTGTGCCACCAGGCATTCGCCAGGGCATCGACCTCCACGCGCGATTGCCCGACACAGGTCAGGTGCGCCGCAACATCAAGCTTGTGCTGGCCCAGCAGGCGGTCTACCACGCCCAGGCTGCGCGCCTGGGTCGAGCCGCCCGCGCCATAGGTCACGGACACGTAATCGGGAGCCAGCGGCGCCAGCGCATCCAAGGTGTCGAAGAGCTGGGCTTCCGCTTCGTCGGATTTGGGCGGGAAAACCTCCACGCTCAGGCGCTGCAGCTTGGTCATGTCTCAGTCCGATTGAAAACGATATAGAGATATACTTATATTCTTTCAAAATGGTCAAGCGCTTATGGCATGACCCGAAAACTTATGACCTTGTAGGGAATATCATGACCCGAGCGCGCCTCCCGGCTCGGACGATGGGACATGCCACCGCATTCGCGAACAGGGCCATACTCCCGGCAGAATTTCGGGAAGTATCGGAATGGCTTTCGTTGGCTTGGCAGCCCCGCGCCTCAGACGAAGGCGTTGAGCAGAATGAACATGGTGGATTTGATCAGGGCGTAGACCACCCCGCCCGCCAGCACCAGCGAAGCCAGCCCCACCAGCGCGCCCACCACGACCCAGGCCCCGTCGCGTTCCAGAATTCCCAGCGCGATCAGGCAGACGGCAAAGGCGGGCGGCAGGTTGCCCAAAGGGATCGGTAGAATCAGGACGGATGCCAGAACCAGGCAAATCGCGCCCAGCACATATTCCGCACGATGACTGACCAGGACCGGCCAGCGCGGCCGCAGAAGACGTTCCGCCCTGGCCAGCCAAGGGGCCAGACGCCCCACCAGCTGCGCGAATCTGGTGCGCGACAGGGACCGCTCGCCCACGAATCGAGGCAGCCAGGGCAAACGGCCCAGCATCATCTGCAGCGACAGATAAAACAGCGGTAGCCCGAGCACCGTGGACAGACCCGGCGGTCCGGGAAGGACATTGGGAAAGGCAAAGAACAGGATCAACGCTGCCCGCCCCCGTCCGCCCAGCAGGAAAATCAGGTCGTTCAGGGTCACGGCCTGCCGCGACGGGTCTTCGCCAATCTCCGTCAAAATCTGTGACAGGGTCTTCTTGCGGACCTGTTCCTGTCCGCCGCTGCCGGTTTCATGATTGTGCGAACCGCCGTCATTGTCCTTGGACAACGCGTCGATCATCACCTGTCCGGCCGGGGGAATCTGTTCCTGCTCCATAAGAAGGCATTCTTACGAGCCAATTACAGAGATTTTATGTCAGTCGGCCCCGACAGGCCTACCGATTGGCCCTAAGCCCGCGCGCCGCGATGCCCGCCCGGTGTCCACAACACATCGCCATCCGCCGCATTGGCCGCACGCGCCAGCACGAACAACAGATCGGACAGCCGGTTCAGATAGCGCAGCGTGGCGGGGTTCACCTGCTCGACATGCGTCAGCGAGACCAGCGAACGTTCGGCCCGACGACAGATCGTGCGGGCCAGATGCAGCCTCGCCGCCAGCTCCGTACCGCCCGGCAGGATGAAAGAGGTGAGCGGCGCCAGCCCCTCATTCTCCAGATCGATCCAGGCTTCCAGCGCGGTAACCTGTTCCTCCGTCACGCGCAGGCGCGACCGGGTCGATGTCGGGTCCTCCGGCACGCACAGATCGGCGCCCAGATCGAACAGATCGTTCTGGATGGCATAGAGGCGCGGCCCCCACCCCTCCGGCACGTGGCGCGCCACCAGACCCAGGGCGGCATTCAGCTCATCCACATCACCATAGGCCGCGATGCGCAGATCGTCCTTGGCCCGCCGGCTGCCATCACCCAGGCTGGTTTCGCCACTGTCCCCGCCCTTGGTATAAATCCGGTCCAGCTTGACCATAGCCTATCGCTCCACCATCCCGACGGGCACCAGTATGGCGCCGCCCAACACATCCAGCCTGTGCAGAGATACGCCCCAGACATCGCGGATCAAGCCCGGGAAAAGAACATCCTGCGGCCGCCCCAGGGTGAACATGCCGTCCCCACGCAGCACCAGCACCCGGTCACAAGCCACCAGCGCGTCATTGGGATCATGCAGGCTGGTCACCACGGTGCGCCCGGCCTTGCCGCTGGCGCGCAGCCAATCGCGCAGGGCCGCCTGATGACCGAGATCGAGTGCCGCAAAGGGCTCGTCCAGCAGCAGCAGGGGCGGCTCGCCGATGCTGGCAACCGCCAGGGTCAGGCGCCGCGCCTCCCCACCCGAAAGTTCGGTGATCGGGCGATCGGCCAGCGCTTCCAGATCGAAATCGCGCAGGGCCTGCAGTCTCGCCGCCGACGCCGCCTGCCCTTCCAGGCCGCGCGCATCCAGCGCCGTGTCCAGCATGGCCGAAAGCGGTATGCCCCAGGCAGGCTCCACCGCCTGCGGCGCATAGCCCAGAAGGCGCGGCCTGTGCTGCGCATCCAGGCTGGTCAGCGATTGGCCTTGCCAGCGAATATCGCCCGCCTCCGGCAGATACTGTCCGGCCATCGCGGCCAGCAGGGTCGATTTTCCCGATCCATTTGGACCAAGGATGCCCAGCACCTCGCCCCGTTGCAAATCCAGCTCCAGATCGCGCAGCAGACAGCGCCCGCCCCTTGCCAGGGTCAGTGTCTTCACGCACAGGCTCATCGTCGCGTTCCCCCACCCCGCAGCAGCACCCAGAAAAAGATCGGGCTGCCCGCCAGGGCCGTTACCACACCCAATTGCAGCGCCGGCCCCTGCGACGGGATCAGACGCGTCAGAATATCAGCCGCCAGCACGATCGCCGCGCCGGCCAGCGCGGAGGCCGGCACCAGCCGTGCCGGATCCTGCGCCAGGAACGGACGCAGCATATGCGGTGCAATCAATCCCACGAACCCGATCCCACCAGTAACCGAGGTCACCGCCCCAACAGCTGCCGCGATTCCCCAGGCCAACGATAGCCTGAGACGAGACAAATCAACACCCAGGGATGCGCCCATGGCTTCGCCCATCGACAGAAGGCGCAGGGCCGGTGCGCGCGAAAGCACGACCGCGAGACCGGCCACAACGAAGGGGGCGGCCAGCAGAACCTCGCGCCAGGACCGATCGGCGACCGAGCCCATGGTCCAATACAGGATTTCATAGGCGGCAAACGGGCTGGGCGCCAGATTGAGCACCAGCACGCCGAGCGCCCCCGTCAGCGCCGAAACCGCGATCCCGGCCAGGATCAGCCCCAGCGTACCCGCGCCACGCCGGGCCAGGGCAAGACAGATGGCGACCGCCAGCCCGGCACCCGCCATGCCGCCCAGTGGCAGGGCCAGCGGCACCAGCGCGGCCAGCCCGAAATGAAAGACGATCATCGCACCAAGCGAGGCACCGCCGGTAACCCCGATCAGGCCGGGTTCAGCCAGGGGATTGCGCACCAGCCCCTGCAGGGCAGCCCCGCAGGCCCCCAAGGCCGCGCCCGTCATCAACGCCAGGATCAGGCGCGGCAGACGCAGATCGACCAGAATCGCGCGGTCCACGCCATCCAGCGCCACCGCGCGCTCCAGGTTCAGCGGCCCGTCGCCCACGAACAGCGACAGCCCCGTCAGAGCCAGCAGAACAGGCAGCAGCAGCAAGGACAGGCGCTTCATCCGGCGCCCCCCGTCGCAGCGATCCCGCGCCGGGCCGTGCGCAACAGCTCCGCTACCCGCATCACCGCCGCAGGGTCGCAGCCCAGCCCTTCCGATGGCAGCACCAGCCGGCTATGCCCCACCTTGTCCAGCGCCGGATGGGCCAGCAACCCTTCTGCGCGCGAGGCGCCTTCCGCCCCGCCGGTGATCAGCAGGGCCACGGGGCGGGCCAGCAACCCTTCCAGGGTCAGGCTGACCCAGCCGCGTGCATCTGTCCCCAGCCCGTTGCGCCAGCCGGAGGCCGCAAGCAGATCACCCGCCATGGTTCCCGCCCCGAAGGCATAGAGGTTGGGGGCGAGCCAGAGCGCCTGCGGCGCGTCGGCGTCGACCGGCCCGGCCAGGGGCAGGCCATCCGCCAGGGCTTCCGCCTGTTCCACCGCGTCCAGCCGCGCGCCCATCCGCCGCAGCAACTCGCGCAGGGCATCCAGCCCGTCGGGCAAGTCAAAAACCATCACTTCCAGGCCGAAGCCGCGCAGCAGCTCCTCCTTCCGACCCCGGCCTTCCGGTCCGATCAGCACCAGATCCGGCTGCAGGGCCAGGATGGAATCCAGACTGCCGGAAATCCTGGGCACCGCTGGCAAATTATCCCCGGCCAGACGCGACAGCCCGGCGATTCGGGCCGGCTCCACCAGCGCCGGCAGCAATACGTCGGAACATTGATTGGCCGACACGATGCGCTGCGGTGGTTCAGCCATCGCCAGGTCGGGAAAGAGTGCGGCCAGACCTGCGACCAGCCCCGCCATCCAAAAGCCGCGCCGGCTCACCGCCGCACCTCATCCAGCCGGAACCGAACGGTCATCTCCAGCGCGGCGGCGAAAGGCACGCCATTGCGGGTGGCCGGCGCAAATATCCAGACGCGCAGCGAATTCATGGCAGCCGTGTCCAAATCCGGATATCCGCTGGATTTCTTGATGCTGAGGCCGCGGATCTGGCCCTGGGAATCCAGATCGATCAGCACGACCGGATCACCCTCCCGC
>Ga0209066_10001045_pt1 | contig 37865 bp, 39 predicted proteins | sample All_14_2_FD_187198 | JGI IMG/M metagenome (GOLD analysis project Ga0209066, IMG submission 187198) | Freshwater microbial communities in response to fracking from Pennsylvania, USA - Allegheny Zone_MetaG_DW_15 (SPAdes) (version 2) ... | reverse complement strand
GCGGACCGTGATCCGATGATCCGAGACGATATGCGCAGAGCCCTTGAGGTACTGTCCGTCAGAAGTGACGATGCGCGTTGCCCACTTGTACATGCGGAGCCGAAATTCGGGTTGTGGATGAACCGGGTCCAATAACCGCTGCGCAGCCGCGAACCCGTCGGCGGCAACTATGCTCGCCGCAGTCGAGGCACTCTTTGATCTGCATCGAAAACCAGGACGGTTTTTTTTCGCGCCAAGCTGGACTGCATCGCAACGATGCCCGAACGCCCACCCGGGACACATGCATTAGCGATGCCTAATACAATGTCGTCCTGATGGCAAGGCTGGGATCCTCCTGCATGAAGTGCCGCCGCCCACCAGAGACCAATCCGGATGAAAGGCAAGCAACGTGTTTTCCTCGAAAATGAAGACCCATCTCGCGGCCATCGCGTGCTGTAGCGTCCTGACTGCGGGCATCTCCCACGCGACGGTGACTGACATCGACAATGCCGAACTCGCCGCGCTCATGGCGTCGGGTGTCCCTGTCATCGACATTCGGACGGCGCCCGAATGGCAGCAGTCGGGCATCGTTCCGGGCAGCCATTTGCTGACCTTCTTCAACGAACGCGGCCAGGCCGACCCGGGGGCCTGGCTTGCGACCGCGAAGGACATCGCCAGGCCCGACGAACCCGTCGTCGTCATCTGCCGGACGGGCAACCGTACCAAGGCGGTAAGCCAGTTCCTCAGCCAACAGGCGGGCTATCGCCGGGTCTATAACGTCCGCCTCGGCATTGTGGCGTGGGCGAGGGAAGGACGTCCGTTGGCGCCGGCAGGCAAGGCGCTGGTGGCCTGCCCCGCCGGCAAGACGTGCTGAGAATGCTCCTGTGCTAGGCTGGCTTTCCAGCACGCATATGAAGGACCCAAACAAATGAACATCGCTGCCGTCCTCAGATCGGAGATGTCCCGTCTTGCCCGCAAGGAGCTGAAGACCGAAACGGAAGCCCTCAGGAAGGTCTCGGCAAAATACCGCTCGGAGATCGCTGCGTTGAAGCGCGAGGTCGCCGAACTGCAGCGGCAGGTCAAGTCGCTTTCGAAGACCAGCGCCCGCCAGCGCAAGGCACCCGAGGCCCCCCCCGGCGAGTCGATCGCGATTCGGTTCAGCGCGAAAGGACTGGCGACCCAACGGCAACGGCTCGGCTTGTCGGCCGAGAAGTTCGGAAAACTCGTCGGCGTCTCGGGTCAGACGATCTACCTGTGGGAATCGGGGAAGACGCGTCCGCGGAACGGACAACTGCACGCGATCGCCGCGGTGCGCAAGATGGGCAAACGCGAGGCGATCACCGCCCTGGAGGCACGAGGATAGCCACGGGCTGCTGTTCGTCGCGATCTAGGAAACCGTGCAGCAGAACGTCGTGCAGGCAGAAGATCTCGAACTGTTGGTCACCCGCGAAATGCCCTTTGGCAAGCACAAGGGCACCTTGATTGCGGACCTGCCGGGGAACTACCTGAACTGGTTTGCCCGTGAAGGCTTTCCAAGGGGAGAAATCGGTCGATTGCTGGCCTTGATGCAGGAGATCGATCACAACGGACTGCGGGACATCCTGCAGCCCCTGCGCCAGCATCGCGATCGTTGAGGGATTCGAGGACGGCCAATAAGGAAAACGATGGGTTCCCGGTTCGCCATCCCTTCGGACGAGATCGAGATCTCGGCCATCCGCGCCCAGGGGGCCGGCGGCCAGAACGTCAACAAGGTTTCGAGTGCGGTGCACCTGCGCTTCGACATCAACGCCTCTTCCTTGCCCGAAGCCGTCCGCGAACGCCTGCTGAACCTGGGCGACCAGCGCATCAGCAAGGACGGCGTCGTCGTCATCAAGGCGCAGGAGTTCCGCAGCCTGGAAGGCAATCGCCTCGAGGCATTGCGGCGCCTGCAAGCGCTGGTCGACAGCGTGGCCGTGCTGCCCAAGCGGCGCCGGCCGACGAAGCCGACGCGGGCTGCCGTGAAACGGCGGCTTGAAAGCAAGACCCGGCGCGGATCGATCAAGGCTGGACGCGGCAAGGTGAAGGAGTGATGCGCAGGGCCTGATCTCCTGCGGCTGGCAGCGGCGGAACGGCCGCTATCGAGGCGTCGTCACAGCGAGTCCGTTCTGTCACCTACTTCGCGGGCGTGCGGCTCGAGCACTCGAAGGGCAGGAAGGCGTTCGGAATGTTCGTCTGGTTCTGGCCCCGCACGGTCATTTTTTCCGGTGCCGCGGAATTGCCGCAAATCCATGCGATCGGAACGACGGGCGCATCGACCACGACCGCCGGCCGCAGGCTGAGCACCTTGCCCTTGATGGCACTGCTGGCCTGGTTGCCGAACGTGATGTGGATGGCGCCGCCCTGTACCGCGACCGACGTCACGTAGTTGCCAACGATCTTGTCGGCGGTCGGCAGATTCGCCGCCGCGTTGTCCGGCGGGAACGCCTGCGTCTGCGCCCAGGCGAGCGCAATGGGCTGCTTCGCGATGTCGGCGAGCGGCAGGCCCGCCTCGATCTGCTTGCGCACGATGCGATCGAGATACGACGGCACGGCCATCATCGCAAGAATGGCGATGATGGCAATGACCACCATCATCTCCACCAGGGTGAAGCCGTCTCGAATCCGCTTGTGTGTTGTGTCGCGCATGACGGGTCATTGCACCAGAGGAAGGTTTGGATGTCGGCGTGTTCTCGCACAGACCGTCGACACTGCGGGGGCTATTTTACGGCTCTGACAGAAGCGAGGCAGCACGATCATGGACGCGAAAGTAATCGAACCGGACGTTGCCGTCCGTTCGAACAAGCGCACGGAGGCCGCCGTCGAGCGCGGGCTGGTGATGGCATTGCTGAACGGCAGCGTGGCAGACGGCGCGCGCGCAATGCGCGACGCGCGGGTTCCGCTGCACGTGGCGCGCCGCGTACTGCTGCACCCGGAAGCCCGTCGCGCCACGGACTGGACGCAGGTGCTGCGGCGGCGTCTGTAAGTCGTTCAGCGCGGCACCGACGCGCGCTCGATGCCGCCGATCCGCGCACCGGGGCCGATGCCGCGGGCACGGAACCAGCCGGTGTTCATCTCCAGCGCGTAGCGTGCCGGCGCGGCAGCACAGTGGTTGTTCTCGGTCTGCGGCTGCATTTCTTCGACGTTGAGGATGCGGCCCTGGTCGTCGAGGAAGGCCACGGCGAGCGGCAAGTAGGTATTGCGCATCCACATGCAATGGCGCGCGTCGGCGTCGAACACGAACAACATGCCGCGCTGGGGCGCCATCGACTTGCGGTGCATCAAACCCTGCATGCGGTTCTGCTGCGTCGCCGCGACCTCGGCTTCGATGCGGTGGATGCCGGCGGTCAGCTCCATGAGCGGCATGCCCTCCGCCGCGGCGCCGAGGGGTGCGGCAAACACGGCGGCGACCAGCCATTTCGAGAATGTCTTCGGCACGTCGTCTCCTTCAGAGGAAGCGGTCGAGGATCCTGCGGCTGCCTTTGTCGAGCGCCTGCAGGTCGCGAATCAGGTAATGGATGCCATGGCTGTCGGCGACCAGCAGCGCACCGCCCGGCAGGCGCCGGATGTCCTCTTCGCCCCTGAGCACCAGCGACGTCTCGCCGCGGTCGGTCTCGACCTCCCAGGTGCTCGGCGTCGCGAAGCTCGAAACGCCGGCGATGCAGCGGATCACCGGCATGAATTCGCGGCTGCCGAGTTCCTCTTCCACGAGCCGGCGCATTTCGTGCGGCATCGTATCGAGGCGGTCGATCCACGCGAGTTCGTGGCCGTCGGCGCCCATCAGCCCAATGCCCGCCTCGGGCGCGGCGATGGGAAAGGCGCGCACCGGAACGACGCCTTCGTGCACCACGCCGTCGGCCGTGGTCAGGCACAGGCGCCCATAGGCGTTGCGCGACAGGCGGTAGTCAGCCGTTGGCATCGGGGGTCTCCTTCGGATCATCGATGTCCTGGTCGACGTTGCGCGCCTGCGCTTCATAGAGCCGGTAGTAGGCGCCGCCGCGCGCATAGAGTTCGTCGTGATTGCCGATCTCGACCACCTGGCCGCGATCCATGACCACGAGGCGATCGGCCTGGCGCAGCGTGGAAAGCCGGTGGGCGATGGCGATCGTAGTGCGGCCCTGGACCAGGTTGTCGAGCGCTTTCTGGATTTCCTTCTCGGTCTCGGTATCGACCGACGAGGTGGCCTCGTCGAGGATCAGGATGCGCGGATCGATCAGCAGCGCCCGGGCGATCGAGATGCGCTGGCGCTCGCCGCCCGAGAGGCCCTGGCCGCGCTCGCCGACCAGCGAATCGTAGCCGTGCGGCAGGCGCAGGATGAATTCGTGGGCGTTGGCCGCACGCGCGGCGGCGACGATCTCCTCGCGCGACGCGCCCGGCTTGCCGTAGGCGATGTTGTCGGCGATGGTGCCGAAGAACAGGAAGGGCTCCTGCAGCACGAGGCCGATGTTGCGCCGGTATTCGGCGACGGGCACCGAGCGGATGTCGACGCCGTCGATCAGGATCGCACCTTCCGAGACGTCGTAGAAGCGGCAGATCAGGTTGACCAGCGTGCTCTTGCCGGAACCGCTGTGGCCGACGAGGCCGATCATCTCGCCGGGACGGATGTCGAGGTCCAGGTCGCGGATCACCGAGCGGTTGCCGTAGCGGAAGCCTGCCGAGCGAATGCCGATGGCTCCCCGGACGCCGCCGAGATGCACTGGGTGCGTCGGCTCAGGGACGCTGGAGACGTGGTCGAGGATGTCGAAGATGCGCTTGGCGCCCGACGCCGCCTTTTGGGTCACCGAGACGATGCGGCTCATGGAATCGAGCCGCGTGTAGAAGCGGCCGATGTAGGCGAGGAACGCCGTCAGCACGCCGACGGTGATCTCGTCGTTGGACACCTGCCAGATGCCGAAGCCCCAGACCACCAGCAGGCCGATCTCGGTCAGCAGCGTCACGGTCGGCGAGAACAGCGACCAGGTGCGGTTGATGCGGTCGTTGACCTGGAGGTTGTGCTTGTTGGCCTCGCGGAAGCGCGCCGTCTCGCGCTCCTCCTGGGCGAAGGCCTTGACGACGCGGATGCCGGGAATGGTGTCGGCAAGGATGCTCGTCACCTCGGACCAGACGCGGTCGATCTTCTCGAAGCCGGTGCGCAGGCGGTCGCGCACGACGTGGATCATCCACGCGATGAAGGGCAGCGGCACGAAGGTGACCAGCGCCAGCCAAGGGTTGATGCTGAACAGGATGATCGCCGTCATGACGATCATCAGCACGTCGTTGGCGAAGTCGAGCAGGTGCAGCGACAGGAACACGCAGATGCGGTCGCTCTCCGAGCCGATGCGCGCCATCAGGTCGCCGGTGCGTTTGCCGCCGAAGTATTCGAGCGACAGGCGCAGCAGGTGCTCGTAGGTCGTCGTGCGCAGGTCGGCGCCGATGCGCTCGGAGGCGAGCGCGAGGATGTAGGTGCGCGCCCAGCCGAGCGCCCAGCCGAGCAGCGCTGCGCCGAGCAGGCCACCGAGGTAGAGGGCGACGAGGTCGCTGTCGATCGGCTTGCCGTTCTGGTACGGGATGAGGATGTCGTCCATCAGCGGCATCGTCAGGTAGGGCGGCACGAGGTTGGCCGCCGTCGTCGCCAGCGTCAGCAGGAAGCCGGCCAGCAGTTGGCCCTTGTACGGCTTCGCGAAGCGCCAGAGGCGCAGCAGCGTCCAGGTGGACGGCGGCGTGTGGATTTCGCGCGCGCAGATCGGGCACTCATCCTGGCCCGGCTCGAGCACGGCCTTGCACTGCGGGCAGACGTTCTCCTCGATGGGGCGCGGCGGCTCGCCGGTGCGCAGGCTTTCGACGCAGCGCTCGTGGTGGTCGAGAAGCTGCAGCGCGGCGACGTTGTGTCCGAGCGTGTAACGCCATGACGCCAGCTGCCGTTGGCCGTCGCAGAGTTCGAGCGTGCCGACGCCGGCGTGGTCGAAGTGGCGCAACGTGATGTCGCCGCCATGGGGCCAACTCTCCCAGCGACCCGAGGCATCGCGCGCGATCAGGCGACGGTCCGTGACGGCCAGCAGGCCCGCGGAGAAGCGCAGTCCGGCGTCGAGATCCGTCTCCATCGAGGCGAGCAGCGTCTCTCCGGGTTCGACCGCCTCGGCCAGGGCATTGCGCGGATCGGCGGTCGCGCCGGAAAGCGGATCGAGTGATGACATCAGGATAAGTTCGGGAGGATTCGGTGCCGGGCACCGCCCCGTAAGGGATTCAATTACGGTAATCTTACGGCCTGCCAAACATTTTAACCTACGGCACCCTGAGCCCCATGAGCCAACGGGACATCGTCTTCCGTCGCATCACGCCGCTGCGCGGCCCCAACATCTGGACCTACCGCCCTGCCGTCGAAGCATTGGTCGACATCGGCGAATTCGAGGACTTCCCTTCCAACCTGCTGCCCGGATTCACCGAGCGCCTGACGGCCTGGCTGCCCGGGCTTGCCCAGCACCGTTGCGGCGTCGGCGAGCCGGGCGGCTTCGTCATGCGCCTGCGCGAGGGCACCTGGATGGCACACATCCTCGAGCACACGACGCTCGAGTTGCAGAACTTGGTCAACATGAAGACGGGGTTCGGCAAGGCGCGGGAGACTTCGGAGCGCGGCGTCTATAAGGTCGTCGTACGCTCGCGCGACGAGCAAACCACCCGCGCCTGCCTCGAACTCGCGCGCGAACTGCTGCTGGCGGCGGCAAACGACACGCCTTTCGACCTAGCCGCGAAGCTGGCGCCGGTCGCGGACCTGGCGGATTCGCGCCTGCTGGGCCCCAGCACCGCCTGCATCGTCGACGCCGCCACCGACCGCGATATCCCGTCGATTCGCCTCACGGAGGGCAATCTCGTCCAGCTCGGCCATGGCGCGCGCCAGCGCCGTATCTGGACGGCGGAAACCGACCAGACCAGCGCCATCGCCGAGGGCATCGCCAGCGACAAGGACCTGACCAAGCGGCTGCTCGAGTCCTGCGGCGTGCCGACGCCCGGCGGCCGCGTCGTCGACAGTCCCGCCGACGCCTGGGAGGCCGCCGAGGACATCGGTCTGCCGGTCGTCGTCAAACCGAGCGACGCCAACCACGGCCGCGGCGTCTCGATGGAACTGACGACGCGCGAGCAAGTGGAGGCCGCCTTCCCGGTCGCCGACGCCGAAGGCAGCGAGGTCATGGTCGAGCGCTACATCCGCGGCCAGGAGCATCGGCTGCTGGTCATCGCCGGCCGCATGGTCGCCGCCGCGCGCGGCGAGATCGCGCGCGTCACCGGCGACGGCCGCTCGTCGATCCGCCAGTTGATCGACACCCAGATCAATACCGATCCGCGGCGCGGCCTCGCCGAGGAATGCCCGCTGAGCCCGATCCTGCTCGACGAGGAACCGGCCGTGCGCCTGGAGCTCCAGCGCCAGGGCTACGATGGCGAATCCGTGCCGCCTGCCGGCCAGGACGTCATCGTCCAGCGCAACGGCAACATGAATTTCGACGTCACGCCGCTCGTCCATCCGAGCATCGCCGCGGCCGGCGAACTCGCGGCGCGCGTGGTCGGACTCGACATCGCCGGCATCGACTTCGTGGCCGAGGACATCTCGCTGCCGGTCGACCGCCAACAGGCGGCCGTGGTCGAGGTCAACGCCGGTCCGAGCCTGCTGATGCACCTGAAGCCGGCCTTCGGCGAAGCACAGCCGGTCGGCGAGGCGATCGTCGAAAGTCTGTTTCCCGATCGCGCCAGCGGCCGCATCCCCATCGTCGGCGTCGCCGGCACGGGCGGCATGACGACCGTCGCCCGTCTCGTCGCCCACATCATCACTCTCGGCGGCAAGCACACGGGACTCGCCTGCCGCGACGGCCTGTTCTTCGATCGCCGTCAGGTCGACAAGGCCGATTGTGCGAACTGGAAGGCCTCGCAGCGCGTGCTGCTCAACCGATCCGTCGAGGCCGCGGTGTTCGAGAGCGACGCCGCCATGATCCTCGGCGAGGGCCTGGCCTACGACCGCTGCCAGGTCGGCGTCGTCACTCGCATCGAGAACGCGCACGGCCTCGAGGACTGGGACGTGCGCGATCTCGAGCGGATGCACAGCGTCCTGCGCACGCAGGTGGACGTCGTGCTCGCCAGCGGTGCCGCGGTGCTCAACGCCGAGGACGAGCAAGTGGCGCGCATGGCGACACTGTGCGACGGCAAGGTGATCTTCTTCGCAGTCGACGGCAGTGCGCCGGTGATCCTCGAACATCTCGCGAAGGGCGAGCGCGCGCTGTTCCTGCGCGAGGGCCGCATCGTGCTCACCGCCGGCACGGACGAAGTCGCACAAATGGCGCTGCCGCCGCACGCGGACCCCGTCGCCATGCTGGCCGCGGCAGGGGCCGCATGGGCGCTCGATCTGCCTGCCGATCTGATCCGCGCCGGCATCGACACCTTCGCCGTCGATCCGGACACCGTACGCCCGTCGGCGGCTGCGCCGCGCACGGCGGCGTAAAGAGGACCTCATGGAAGTCTCACGCATCAGGGCACTGCGCGGCCCGAACCTCTGGAGCCGCCACACCTCCATCGAAGCCATCGCCACCTGCGACGACGCCGAGCGCGACATCGCCAACCTGCCGGGTTTCGAAAGCCGCCTGCGGGCCCTTTTCCCCGAACTCGGATTCCTCGAGCCGACGATCCACGACGAAGCGATCTCGATGGTGCACGCGCTCGAATTCGCCGCGCTCGGGCTGCAGGCGCAGGCCGGTTGTCCCGTCACCTTCAGCCGCACCACGGCGACGCTGGAGCCCGGCGTCTATCAGGTCGTCGTCGAGTACAGCGAGGAGGCCGTCGGCCGTCTGGCCTTCGATCTGGCCGAGACGCTCTGCAAGGCGGCGCTCGACGACGCGCCCTTCGACCTCGACGACGCACTCGCGCGCCTGCGCGAGCTCGACGAGGACGAACGCCTCGGACCCAGCACCGGCGCCATCGTGCAGGCAGCGGTCGCGCGCGGCATTCCGTATCGCCGGCTGACGAGCGGCAGCCTCGTGCAGTTCGGCTGGGGCAGCAAGCAGCGCCGCATCCAGGCCGCCGAGACCGACCGCAGCAGCGCCATCGCCGAGTCGATCGCCCAGGACAAGGAACTCACCAAGAAGCTGCTCGATGCGGGCGGCGTACCGGTGCCGCTCGGCCGCCCGGTCGCCGACGCCGACGACGCCTGGGCCGCCGCCTGCGAGATCGGCGTGCCGGTCGTGGTCAAGCCGCAGGACGGCAACCAGGGCAAGGGCATCTCGGTGAACCTGGCGACGCGCGAGCAGGTGCTGGCGGCGTACAGGGCGGCCGCCGAGGTCAGCGACGACGTGCTCGTCGAACGCTTCCTGCCGGGCCACGACTACCGGATGCTCGTGATCGGCGACAAACTCATCGCCGCCGCCCGCCGCGAGCCGCCGCTGGTCGTCGGCGACGGGGTGCAGACGGTGCGCCAGTTGGTCGACCAAGTGAACAGCGACCCGCGGCGCGGCACCGGTCACGCCACGTCGCTGACCAAGATCCGCTTCGACGACATCGCGCTTGCACGCCTCGCGGAGCAGGGCTACGCCGCCGATTCGGTGCCGCCGAAGGGCGTGCGCGTGATCCTGCGCAACAACGCGAACCTCTCTACGGGCGGCACCGCGACCGACGTCACGGACGACGTGCATCCCGAGATGGCGGCGAGCGCCGTGGCCGCTGCGCAGATGGTCGGCCTCGACGTCTGCGGCATCGACGTCGTCTGCGACACCGTGCTGAAGCCGCTGCAGGAACAGGGCGGCGGCATCGTCGAGGTCAACGCCGCACCCGGGCTGCGCATGCACCTGTCCCCGTCGTTCGGCAAGGGCCGCAAGGTCGGTGAGGCGATCGTCGCGCAGATGTTCGCCGAGGGCGACGACGCGCGCATCCCGATCGTCGCCGTCGCCGGCACCAACGGCAAGACGACGACGGTGCGCCTCACGGCCCACCTGCTGGCGGCTGCCGGCAACCGCGTCGGCATGACGAACTCCGACGGCGTCTACGTACAGGGCCGGCGCATCGATACCGGCGACTGCAGCGGCCCCAAGAGCGCACGCAACATCCTGCTGCATCCGGACGTCGACGCCGCCGTATTCGAAACCGCGCGCGGCGGCATCCTGCGCGAGGGTCTCGCCTTCGACCGCTGCAACGTCGCCATCGTGACCAACATCGGCATGGGCGACCATCTCGGCCTCAGCTACATCAGCACCGTCGAGGATCTCGCCGTCGTAAAGCGCGTCATCGTCGAGAACGTGGCGCCGAACGGCGTTGCCGTGCTCAACGCCACCGACCCCAATGTCGCGCGCATGGCCGACTGCTGTCCGGGTTCGGTCACCTTCTTCACCGCCGACCGCTACTTCCCGGTGATGGCGGCGCACCGCGCGCAGGGCAAGCGCGTCGTTTTCGTCGACGGCGGCGACATCGTCGCTTCCGAGGGCACCACCGAAGTCCGGCTGCCGCTGGCCGACATCCCGCTGACGCGCAAGGGCACGATCAGCTTCCAAATCGAGAACGCGATGGCGGCCACCGCCGCCGGCTGGGCGCTCGGCCTCGGCTGGGACGTCATTCGCCGGGGGCTCGCCAGCTTCGTCAACGATGCCGCGACCGCGCCAGGTCGCTTCAACGTCTTCGACTACCGCGGGGCCACGCTGATCGCCGATTACGGCCACAATCCGGACGCCATCCTCGCCCTCGTCGCCGCCATCGACAACATGCCGGCCAAGCGCCGTTTCGTCGTCATCAGCGGCGCCGGCGACCGCCGCGACGAGGACATCCGCCAGCAGACGGAGATCCTCGGCGATGCCTTCGACGAGGTGATCCTCTACCAGGACGCCTGCCAGCGCGGCCGCGCCGACGGCGAAGTCGTGGGGCTGCTGCGAGAGGGCCTGGTCAATGCCAAGCGCGCGAAGGTAGTCGAGGACATTCGCGGCGAATTCATCGCCATCGACGCGGCGCTGGGCCGCCTGAATGCCGGCGACCTCTGCCTGGTCCTGATCGACCAGGTCGACGAGGCGCTCGATCACATCGCCAAGCGCGTCGCCGAGGGGTAGGCGCTAACCGCGGCGCGGTATGAGCCGCGCCACCTCCTCGGCGGTCAGGAAGCGCGATTCACCGTTCGCCAATCCGGCAAGCGTCATCTCGCCGACGGCCCAGCGAATCAGCCGCAGCGTAGGGTAACCGACCTTTGCCGTCATGCGGCGCACCTGCCGGTTCTTGCCCTCGGCGATCACCAGTTCGAGCCAGGTCGTCGGTATCTCCTTGCGGTAGCGGATCGGCGGATCGCGCGGCCAGAGGTTTTCCGGCTCCTCGATCAGGCGCGCGCGGCAAGGGCGCGTTTGGAAGTCGCCCAGGTCGACGCCGCTACGCAGGCGTTCGAGCGCCGACGTGTCGGGGATGCCCTCGACCTGCGCCCAGTACGTCTTCTCGAGCTTGTGGCGCGGGTGGCTGATGCGCGCCTGCAGCACGCCGTCGTCGGTCAGCACCAGCAGGCCTTCGCTGTCGGCGTCCAGGCGCCCGGCGGCATAGACGCCGGGGACCTTGATGTAGTCGGCCAGCGTCGCCCGCCCCTCGGCCGACGTGAACTGCGTGAGCACGCCGAATGGTTTGTTGAAGAGCAGGACGCGGGGCACGGCAGCGACGGCTAGCGATCCTCGCAGCCGACCTCGAACTGGTTGCAGAAGCGCATCGCCTCGGGATATGGAAAGAAGTCGCGCACCTCGCCGCGGCGGATCGAGTCCTGCGCCTGGCGCCAGAAGTCGGCGTCGAGCAGGTCGCGATGGTGGCGCATGAAGGCGTTGCGGATATTGTCCGACACCAGCAGGAAGGTGCCGAACTCCTCGGGGAAGATGTCGTTGCGGCCGACCGAGTACCACGCTTCGCCCGACATTTCGGCCTCGGGATTCGGCGCTTCCGGAATGCGGCGGAAGTTGCAGTCCGTCATGTACTCGATCTCGTCGTAGTCGTAGAACACGACGCGGCCGTAGCGCGTGACGCCGAAGTTCTTCCACAGCATGTCGCCGGGAAAGATGTTGGCGATCGCGAGTTCGCGAATCGCGTTGCCGTATTCGCGCACGGCGTTCTCGATGAGGTCTTCGCGCCCCGTGCGCTCGGCGTTCTCGAGGTAGATGTTGAGCGGCACCATGCGCCGCTCGATGTAAAGATGCTTGATGATCAGGTCGTCGCCGTCTTCCTCGAGCAGCGAGGGAACCTGCTTGCGCAGTTCCTCGACCAGCTCGGCGGAGAAGCGGGCCTTCGGCAGGGCGACGTGCGAGAACTCGAGCGTGTCCGCCATGCGGCCGACGCGGTCGACCTGCTTGACGAGCTGGTACTTGCGCTTGACGGTGGCGTGGTCGACTTCCTTGGTAGCGCCAAAGACGTCCTTGATGACCTTGAAGACGTAGGGGTAGGACGGCAGCGTGAACACCAGCATCACCAGTCCCTTGATGCCGGGCGCGACGATGAACTGGTCGCGCGAGTGGTGCAGGTGCGAGATGAGGCCGCGATAGAACGCGGTCTTGCCCTGCTTGCCGAGGCCGAGCATCGAATAGAGCTCCGCACGCGGCTTGTTCGGCATCACCGAACGCAGGAACTGGACGTACGCCGCCGGCACCTGCATGTCGACCATGAAGTACGCGCGCGACAGCGAGAACAGGGTGCTGATGTGCCCCGAGTCGAGCAGCACGGTATCGAGGTAGAGCTTGCCGGCCTTGGCGTGCAGGACCGGGATCATGAACGGATACTCGGCGGCGCCGTTGATGACCTTGCCGATGACATAGGCCGCCTTGTTGCGGTAGAACGCCGAGCTCAGCACCTGGAGCTGCAGGTTGGTCTCGCGTTGCGGCCACTCGCCGACATGACGCTCTGCGACGATCATCAAGTAGTCGAGGTCGCGCTCGAGGTCCTCGAAGGCACGCTGCCAGCCGAAGTCGAGGAGCATCGCGCGCACGGCGTTGCGGAAGCCGGTTTCGTTCGGGTAGTAGCAACGGTACGTGGGCGGATCCGACTCGATGTACTCCGTCGACATCGCCGGCCGCACGAAGATGAAGTCGTTGTGGAAGTACGTGCGGTGCATGATGCGGCAGAACACCGAGTTGAAGAACGTCTCGGCGAGTTCCGGCTGCTTGTGCTCGGTGAGCAGGCCGATGTAGATCAGCTTGACGGGCTGCCACACCGTCTCGTCGAGCAGGTCGGCCGAGAATTCGGCGTGAAGGCGCTCGACGGTCTCGTCGACGCGGTCGTCGTAGTAGCCGATGCGGTCCTTGACCGACTGCTGGACGGCAGCCCAGTCGGCGGCGTCGAAGCGATCCTTGGCACGCGCCGAACACTCGCGGAACAGCCGATAGTGCTTGTCGAAGCCCTCGATCATCGCCAGGGCGATGCGCTGGGCGGTCAGTATGTCTTGGCTCACCGCAACGTCCATCCGAAACCTTCTCGCGCATCGCGGCCATGCCACCGCAGAGTACGGCGGATTCTATCGACTCTGGCGGATAAGGTGGGTTTCGGGGATAATAAAAAAAGTCGCGGAACGCAATTTCCCACAAGGAAGGCGCCCTCCGACCAGCGCGGAACGGGCTGCGCCGCGGCGATCTACCAACCACCAAAAAAAGGAATGGAGCAGGCATGAGCACGTCGCACATCAAGATCCCCGCAGGCCAGAAGATCGTTCCCGGACAACCGGTTCCGGACAATCCGATCATCCCGTACATCGAAGGCGACGGCATCGGCGTCGACATAACGCCGGTCATGAAGGCCGTCGTGGACGCGGCCGTGGCCAAGGCCTATGGCGGCAAGCGCAAGATTTCCTGGATGGAGGTCTACGCCGGCGAGAAGTCGACGAAGGTCTATGGGCCGGACGTCTGGCTGCCGGAGGAAACGCTGGCGCTGCTCAAGGAATACTCCGTTTCGATCAAGGGCCCGATGACGACGCCGGTCGGCGGCGGCATCCGCTCGCTCAACGTCGCCCTGCGCCAGGAGCTCGACCTCTATCAGTGCGTACGCCCGGTGCGCTACTTCAAGGGCGTGCCCTCGCCGCTCAAGGATCCGTCGAAGACCGACATGGTCATCTATCGCGAGAACACCGAGGACATCTACGCCGGCATCGAGTGGCAAGCCGAGTCGGAGCAGGCGAAGAAGGTCATCAAGTTCCTTCAGGACGAGATGGGCGTCAAGAAGATCCGCTTCCCGAGCACCTCGGGCATCGGCATCAAGCCGGTATCGAAGGAAGGCACCCAGCGCCTGGTGCGCGCCGCCATCAAGTACGCGATCGCCAACGACCGCAAGTCGGTGACCATCGTGCACAAGGGCAACATCATGAAGTTTACCGAGGGCGGCTTCCGCGATTGGGCCTACGCCCTTGCGCAAGACGAATTCGGCGCCAAGCCGATCGACGGCGGACCGTGGTGCTCCTTCAAGAACCCGAACACCGGCCGCGACATCGTCGTCAAGGACGCCATCGCCGACGCCTTCCTGCAGCAGATCCTGCTGCGCCCGGCGGAGTACGACGTCATTGCGACGCTGAACCTCAACGGCGACTACATCTCCGACGCGCTGGCGGCGCAGGTCGGCGGCATCGGCATTGCGCCGGGCGCCAACATCTCCGACCAGTACGCCTGCTTCGAGGCCACCCACGGCACGGCGCCGAAGTACGCCGGCAAGGACTACGTGAACCCGGGCTCGCTGATCCTCTCCGCCGAGATGATGCTGCGCCACATGGGCTGGACCGAAGCCGCCGACCTGATCATCAAGTCGATGGAAGCCGCGATCGGCGACAAGGTCGTGACCTACGACTTCGCGCGCCTGATGGAAGGTGCCAAGGAAGTGAAGTGCTCGGCCTTCGGCCAGGCAATGATCGACCGCATGTAATCCGCACCTGCCTCTGCAATGCCACGAAGCCCCGCGAGGGGCTTCGTCGTTTTCGGCGCCGAAAAAACGAAGTCAGGCGACAGTCTGATTTCGTGAAGGCTCGTGCCCGCGCAGCAGGCGTAAGCCAAAATAAAAACCCGCCTGGCGATGCCGAGGCGGGCCAAAGAAACCTGCGAAGAACTTGTTCGTCAGGCTTTTTGGATGTTCGATGCCTGCTTGCCCTTGGGGCCCTGCGTCACTTCGAACGAAACCTTCTCGCCTTCCTTGAGGGTCTTGAAGCCGGACATCGTGATCGCGGAGAAGTGCGCGAACAAATCCTCGCTGCCATCATCCGGCGTAATGAAACCAAAGCCCTTGGAGTCGTTGAACCACTTGACGGTACCCGTTGCCATAAAGCCTCTTTCCTAAAACATGACAAGAACCGGCTACCTTGCACTCCTGCCCCGAAGGCGACCGGGAAATGTTTGCCTGACAAGTTCAGCAGAGCGAACGGTGGAACCAGAAGTGACGGAACCACTCCAACACCAAGGACACTGCGGCGAAGCTTGGAACAAACACGCCTGCCTTTTACCCATTCCGACTGAACGCGTCAACAGATTTGAATGTTGCACGACAGCATCCCGACAGCGTCCTTCCGACGCACCCCTGCGACACACCCCGAATTGCAGGCGCATCCGGGCTCTATTCCCCTGTTGGCCGCGCAGTTGCTTGGAGAACAATCCGCATTAGAATCGTTTCATGGGTACTCGCAAGCAACGGGAAGACGGTACGGTCCTGGAGCCCGAGAGAAGCCGGGTCAAGCCGCCCTCGCTGTTCCGCGTCGTATTGCTCAACGACGATTACACGCCGATGGATTTCGTCGTCGTCGTGCTGCAGAAATTCTTCAATATGAATCGCGAGCAGGCTACCGTCGTCATGTTGCAGGTACACCGTGCGGGCCGCGGCGTTTGCGGCGTCTATCCCCATGATGTCGCCGCAACCAAGGTCGAACAGGTCAGCGCCTTCGCGCACCAGCACCAACACCCCCTCGCCTGCGTCATGGAGAAGAACTAGCATGGGGTGTGCAGATACTCAAACCGCCGGCCGGCGGTCCCCAGGAGACCCGGCATGATCGCCCAGGAACTTGAAGTCAGCCTGCACATGGCCTTCGTCGAGGCACGACAGAAGCGCCATGAGTTCATCACCGTCGAGCACCTGCTGCTGGCGCTCCTCGACAACCCCTCTGCCGCCGAGGTCTTGCGCGCATGCGCTGCCGACATGGACGCACTCCGCAACGAGTTGCTCGCCTTCATCAACCAGCACACGCCGACCGTCGGCGGCCACGACGAGATCGATACGCAGCCGACCCTCGGCTTCCAGCGCGTGATCCAGCGCGCGATCCTGCACGTGCAGTCTTCGGGCAAGAAGGAAGTCACCGGCGCCAACGTCCTCGTCGCCATCTTCGGCGAGAAGGATTCGCACGCCGTCTATTACCTGCAAAAGCAGAACATCTCGCGCCTCGACGTCGTCAACTACATTGCGCACGGCGTGACCAAGACGACGCAACAGCCGACGACCGGCAAGCCCGAAGAAGCGGCCGAGACCGACGCCGATTCCGGCTCGCAGTCGAGCGCGCTCGAAAATTTCACGCAGAACCTCAACCAACTGGCGCTGACCGGGAAGATCGACCCGTTGATCGGCCGCGACAAGGAGCTCGAACGCGTCATCCAGACGCTCTGCCGCCGCCGCAAGAACAACCCCTTGCTCGTCGGCGAGGCCGGCGTCGGCAAGACCGCCATTGCGGAGGGACTTGCACGCCGCATTATCGAAAGTCGCGTGCCGGAAATCCTCGCCGGCGCCACGGTGTATGCGCTGGACATGGGCTCGCTGCTCGCGGGGACCAAGTATCGCGGCGACTTCGAGCAGCGCCTGAAGTCGGTGCTCAAGCAGCTGTCCGACAATCCCAATGCGATCCTCTTCATCGACGAGATCCACACGCTGATCGGCGCCGGCGCCGCCTCGGGCGGCACGCTCGACGCGTCGAACCTGCTCAAGCCGGCCCTGTCCTCGGGCGCGCTCAAGTGCATCGGCGCCACCACCTACAACGAGTTCCGCGGTGTTTTCGAAAAGGATCACGCGCTCTCCCGCCGCTTCCAGAAGATCGACGTCAATGAGCCGTCGGTGGACGAAACCGTGTCGATCCTGCGCGGCCTCAAGAGCCGCTTCGAGGAGCACCACGGCGTCAAGTATTCGTCGGCTGCCATCAGCAACGCCGCCGAGTTGTCGGCCAAGTACATCACCGACCGACATCTGCCGGACAAGGCGATCGACGTCATCGACGAGGCCGGTGCCGCCCAACGCATCCTGCCCAAGTCGAAGCAGAAGAAGGTCATCGGCAAGCAGGAAATCGAGGAAATCGTCGCCAAGATCGCGCGCATCCCGCCGCAGCACGTCTCGGCCGACGACCGCTCGGCGCTGAAGAACCTCGAGCGCGACCTGAAGACGGTCGTCTTCGGCCAGGACCGGGCAATCGATGCGCTGGCGAAGGCGATCAAGATGTCGCGCTCCGGCCTCGGCAGCCCGCAGAAGCCGATCGGCAATTTCCTGTTCTCCGGCCCCACCGGCGTCGGCAAGACCGAAGTCGCGCGCCAGCTCGCCTACTGCATGGGCATCGAGCTGATCCGCTTCGACATGTCCGAGTACATGGAGCGCCACGCCGTCAGCCGCCTGATCGGCGCCCCGCCCGGCTACGTCGGCTTCGACCAGGGCGGCCTGCTGACCGAGGCGGTGACCAAGAAGCCGCACGCCGTGCTGCTGCTCGACGAGATCGAGAAGGCGCACCCGGACATCTTCAACATCCTGCTGCAAGTCATGGACCATGGCACGCTGACGGACAACAACGGCCGCAAGGCCGACTTCCGCAACGTCGTCATCATCATGACCACCAACGCCGGCGCCGAGGCGCTGAACAAGACGACGATCGGCTTCACGACGACCAAGAGCGTCGGCGACGAAATGGCGGACATCAAGCGCATGTTCTCGCCGGAGTTCCGCAACCGTCTCGACGCCATCGTCTCGTTCCGCCCGCTCGACGAGGAGATCATCCTGCGCGTGGTCGACAAGTTCCTGATGCAGCTCGAAGGCCAGCTGCACGAGAAGAAGGTCGAGGCCATCTTCACCGATGCCCTGCGCCATTGGCTGGCCAGCAGAGGTTTCGATCCGCTGATGGGGGCGCGGCCCATGGCCCGCCTGATCCAGGACACGATCCGCGCGGCGCTCGCGGACGAGCTCTTGTTCGGCCGGCTTGCCCACGGCGGACGCGTCACCATCGATCTCGACGAAAACAAGAGCGTCAAGCTCAGCTTCGAGGAGAACGCGGAAGCCGTCGCCTGAAGAGCACGGCCCGCGACCACGGCGGCTCCTGGCAACGGGCGCCGCCGTTCTTGTTTCAACGCGTGAAGAAGGAGTTCTTCGATGGACCTGCTGACCACCGACCTGTGCGATGCCCATGAAGGCAAGGTGCGCGTCGCCGCACCGATGTTTCGCTCCTACGGCGGACGCCGCGCCTTTCACGGGCCGGTGGCGACGCTCAAGGTCTTCGAGGACAACGGGCTGGTGCGCAAGGCACTCGAGAGTCCCGGCAACGGCCGCGTGCTGGTCATCGACGGCGGCGGCAGCCTGCGCCGTGCGCTCGTCGGCGACCAACTCGCCGCGCTCGGCGTGAAGAACGGCTGGAGCGGCATCGTCGTTTACGGCTGCATCCGCGATTCGCGCGCCATCGGCGCGATGGACATCGGTGTGTTCGCGCTAGCGACGCACCCGCAGAAGACGCTGAAGAGAAACGAGGGCGACGCCGAAATCGCCGTGACTTTCGGGGGCGTTACCTTCAAACCCGGCGACTGGCTGTACGCAGACGAGGACGGCGTGATACTCAGCGACGCCGCCCTCACGTGACGAATATCTTATACAAGAGTTTGAATGGAATTTGGGCGGCAGGCGTTTCACGATCGCGCCAAACATACCGTAATGCGACACGCCGATCCCAACGCACTGTATTAACAGCAATTAAATTCACCGACACTCTTATATAAGAGTATTGCTGCTTTGCAAAAACGCCGCTATACTTCCTGCCATCGACAGGCCGGAAGCGAGTGACTTGTGACTCGACGTCGCTGAATTCCGGTCCGGAAGTCGTGTTTTTTGACCAGCCCAAGGACCCCGACATGACCGACCGCAAAGCCCAAATCGCCGCCCTGGAAAAGGACTGGAAAGAGAATCCCCGTTGGAAGGGCGTCAAGCGCGGCTACAGCGCCGAAGACGTCGTCCGCCTGCGCGGCTCCGTGCAGATCGAGCACACGCTGGCCAAGCGCGGCGCCGAAAAGCTCTGGCGCCTGGTGAACGGCGAAGCCAAGAAGGGCTACGTCAACGCGTTCGGCGCCATCACCGCCGGTCAGGCAATGCAGCAGGCCAAGGCAGGCCTCGAGGCCGTCTATCTCTCCGGCTGGCAGGTCGCCGCCGACGGCAACACTTCCGAAACCATGTACCCGGACCAGTCGCTGTACGCCTATGACTCCGTGCCGACCATGGTTCGCCGCATCAACAACACCTTCAAGCGCGCCGACGAGATCCAGTGGGGCCGCGGCATCGGCCCCGGCGACAAGGACTACGTCGACTTCTTCCTGCCCATCGTCGCCGACGCGGAGGCCGGCTTCGGCGGCGTGCTCAACGCCTTCGAACTGATGAAGAACATGATCGTCGCGGGCGCCGCGGGCGTGCATTTCGAAGACCAGCTCGCGGCCGTCAAGAAGTGCGGCCACATGGGCGGCAAGGTGCTGGTGCCGACGCGCGAAGCCATCGAGAAGCTGATCGCCGCCCGCTTCGCCGCCGACGTCATGGGCGTGCCGACCATCGTCCTGGCCCGCACCGACGCCGAGGCCGCCAACCTGCTGACCTCCGATTACGACGCCAACGACAAGCCCTTCATCACCGGCGAGCGCACCCAGGAAGGCTTCTACCGCGTCAAGAACGGCCTCGAGCAATCCATCAGCCGCGGCGTCGCCTACGCTCCCTACGCCGACCTCGTCTGGTGCGAAACCGGCAAGCCCGACGTCGGCTTCGCCCGCGAGTTCGCCCAGGCCGTGCTCAAGGAGTGCCCGGGCAAGCTGCTTTCCTACAACTGCTCGCCCTCGTTCAACTGGAAGAAGAACCTCGACGAGAAGACCATCGCCAAGTTCCAGGATGAGTTGTCCGCCATGGGCTACAAGTACCAGTTCATCACCCTGGCCGGCATCCACATCAACTGGTACAACACCTTCCAGTTCGCCCAGGCCTATGCCAAGGGCGAAGGCATGAAGCACTATGTCGACATGGTTCAGGAGCCTGAATTCAAGGCACGCGAACAGGGCTACACCTTCGTCTCGCACCAGCAGGAAGTGGGCGTCGGCTACTTCGACGACGTCACGACCGTCATCCAGGGCGGAACGTCAAGCGTCAAGGCGCTGACCGGTTCGACGGAGGAGGAGCAGTTCCACTGATCGCAAGACAGTGAGCGGGATGCAGCGCAGTCCCGGCAACGACTAATACCCTCGGCAAGAGGGAGTGGAGGGGAGGCCGCACCGGGATTGCTCGGTGCGGCCTTTTCCTTTCGAGCGCACTACTCGGCGGGGTCCCAATAATCGGCGCGGCCGTAGGTCTCCTTGAGCAGATCGACGAAAAGGCGCACCCGCAACGGCAAATGGCGTCGCTGCGGGAACACTGCGTGGATCCCGACCGGCGGCGGCGCGAACTCGTCGAGCACCGACACGAGGCGCCCCCAGCGCAGATCGTCGCCCACCTCCCACACCGAGCGCCACGCCAGCCCCATGCCGGCGAGCGTCCACTCGTGGAGCACGGCACCATCGTTGCATTCGAACGGTCCGGCCACGCGCATCGTCACGGTCCGCTCGGCGCGCGACGGGTCGTGAAAGCTCCAGCCGCCCTGCCCCACCAACGACAGGCAGCGATGTGTCGACAGATCGGCAAGCGTACGCGGCACTCCGAAGCGCTGCAGGTACGCGGGGCTCGCGACGACGACGCGCCGCATTTCGCCGAGACGCACACCGACGAGACTCGAGTCGACGAGTTCGCCGATGCGCACGGCGCAGTCCATGCCCTCGTTGACGAGATCGACGGCGCGGTCCGAGAGGTCGAGGCTGGCCGTGACTTCCGGATTGGCGTGCAGGAACGCCATCACGAGCGGCGCCACGTGCCTGCGACCGAAACCCGCCGGCGCCGTGATGCGCAAGTGACCGCTCGCCTTCACGCCGCCCAGGCTGACCGACGCCTCTGCATTGGCGACGTCGTTCAGGATGCGCTGGCAGTCTTCGAGGAAGGCCTGCCCTTCCTGCGTGAGCGTCAGTTTGCGTGTGGTTCGGGTGAGCAGGCGCACACCGAGGCGTTCCTCCAGGCTGTCCAGGCGACGCCCGATCATCGCCGGAGTGACGCCTTCGGCGCGCGCGGCAGCCGAAAGGCTGCCGCGGGTGGCCGTCGCGCTGAACGCCGACAGTTCCTTGAACCGGTCCATCTTTTACCTGCCGTACAAGATCAATTGAGAATATCGTGGCTTACATTTCCAGACAAGGGGTAATAAGCTTCGATCATCAACAAAAACCGCAGTCTTCTATAGGAGTGGAGCCATGAACCTCGACTTGCCTGCCGGCGTGCAGATCAACGCCCCGATCCATCCCCGCTTCGACGAAATCCTCACCAAGGAGGCGCTGGCCCTCGTCGCAAAGCTGCATCGCACCTTCGAGCCGCGCCGGCAGGAACTGCTGAAGAAACGCGTCGAACGCCAGGCGCGGATCGACGCCGGCGAGATGCCCGACTTCCTGCCGGAGACGAAGCACGTCCGCGAAGGCGACTGGAAGATCGCGCCGCTGCCGAAGGCGCTCGAGCGCCGCCGCACGGAGATCACTGGCCCGGTCGAGCGCAAGATGATCATCAACGCCTACAACTCGGGCGCCGACTCCTACATGACGGACTTCGAGGATTCCAACAGCCCGAACTGGTACAACCAGATCCAGGGCCAAGTGAATCTCTTTGACGCCATCCGCCGCAAGATCGGCTACACGAACGAGGCCGGCAAGGAATACAAGCTCAACGATACCGTCGCCACGCTGCAGATCCGCCCGCGCGGCTGGCACCTCGACGAGAAGCACGTGCTGGTCGACGGCCAGCGCGTTTCCGGCGGCATCTTCGATTTCGCGCTGGTGTTCTTCCACAACGCCAAGGAGCAGCTGGCGCGTGGCGCCGGTCCCTACTACTACCTGCCGAAGATGGAAAGCCACCTCGAGGCGCGCCTGTGGAACGACGTCTTCGTCATGGCGCAAAACGAGATCGGACTGCCGCAGGGCACCATCAAGGCGACGGTGCTGATCGAAACCATCCTCGCCACCTTCGAACTCGAGGAGATCCTCTACGAGCTGCGCGAGCACAGCGCCGGCCTTAACGCCGGCCGCTGGGACTACATCTTCTCCTGCATCAAGAAGTTCAAGCGCAACAAGGACTTCTGCCTCGCCAACCGCGGCGCCATCACCATGGAAGTGCCGTTCATGCGCAGCTACGCGCTGGCACTGGTCAAGGCCTGCCACAAGCGCGGTGCGCCGGCGATCGGCGGCATGAGCGCGCTGATCCCGATCAAGAACGACCCGGTTGCCAATGAGAAAGCGCTCGCCGGCATCCGCCACGACAAGACACGCGACGCCAACGACGGCTTCGACGGCGGCTGGGTGGCCCACCCGGGCCTGGTGCCGATCGCGCACGAGGAATTCGTCAAGGTGCTCGGCGATCGTCCGAACCAGTGGGACAAGCAGCGCAGCGAAAACTTCGGCCCCAAGGACTGGCTCAACTTCCAGCCGGAGCAGCCGATCACCGAGGCCGGCCTGCGCAACAACATCAACGTCGGCATCCACTACCTGGGCTCGTGGCTCGCCGGCAACGGCTGCGTGCCGATCCACAACCTGATGGAAGACGCCGCCACCGCCGAAATCAGCCGCTCGCAGGTATGGCAGTGGGTGCGCTCGCCCAAGGGCGTGCTCGACGACGGCCGCAAGGTCACCGCCGAAATGGTCAAGGCGCTGATCCCGGAGGAACTGGCGAAGGTGAAGGCCGAAGTCAGCAAGGCAGGCGAAGCGACGGCCACCTACGAGCAGGCAGCCAGGATCTTCGAACAAATGTCGCTCGCCGACGAATACCCGGAGTTCCTGACCCTGCCGCTTTACGAGGCTATGGAGTAAGGTTCGCGGCAACCGCGCAAACGGCGCCTGCGGGCGCCGTTTGTTTGTCACCCGGAGGCATTGATGATCGGAGCCCTGACAAAGTTACTGCTGTTCCAGCTCGTCGGCGAGGTCGTCGCGCGCGGTTTCGCCCTGCCGGTTCCCGGCCCCGTGATCGGCATGGGGCTGCTGTTCGCCGCGCTGGCGTTTGCCGGCGGCCCGTCGGTGGAGTTGCGCGGCACGGCGCAGAACCTGTTGCAGCATCTGTCGTTGCTGTTCGTGCCGGCCGGCGTCGGCGTGATGCTTCATCTGCAACGCATGGCCGACGAGTGGCTGCCTCTCGTCGTCGCCCTCGTCCTCAGCACCTTCCTCGCCATCGGCGTCACGGCCTTCGTGTTGCGGGTGCTGCATGTGCATGAGGAGGAAACCGAATGAGCGCGCCGCACGGGCAAACGCTCGGCGAGATCTGGGTCTATCTCGCCGCCTCGCCGCTGCTGGGCCTGACGCTGACGCTGCTCGCCTATCAGGGCGCGGTATGGATCAACCGGCGCTGCGGCGGCCATCCGCTCGCGAACCCCGTGCTGATCGCCGTGGCCGCGCTGGTCGCGCTGCTTGCCTTGACCGGCACGCCCTACCGCACCTATTTCGACGGCGCGCAGTTCGTGCACTTCCTGCTCGGCCCGGCCACCGTGGCGCTCGCCATTCCGCTCTATGCGCAGTTGGGCAGGCTCAAGCGCATGGCCGGCCCGCTGCTGGCGGCACTGCTCGCCGGCTCGGTCACCGCCGCGCTCTCGGCGGTGCTGATCGGCAAGCTGCTCGGCGCCAGCGACGCCACGCTCTACTCGCTGGCGCCGAAGTCCGTAACCACGCCGATCGCGATGGGCATCGCCGAACGCCTGGGCGGCCTGCCCTCGCTGACTGCCGTGCTGGTGATCCTGACGGGCATCCTCGGCGCAGTCGGCGCGCAATGGCTCTACGCGCTGATGAAATGCCGCGATGCGGCGATCCAGGGCTTCGCGCTGGGCGTTGCCTCGCACGGCATCGGCACGGCTCGGGCCTTCCAGCTCAGCGAGCAGACCGGCGCCTTCGCCGCGCTGGCAATGGGACTCAACGGCCTGCTCACCGCAGCCCTGCTGCCCGTGCTGCTTCCGCCGCTGATGCGGTGGCTCGGATAAGCGTGGAATGCTCCGATACCACCGGTTGGATGCTGCACCGCAATAGAATCGCGGCATGGAAATCCTGATCGGTGTCATCCTGCACGCCGGCCGCTCGGGCGTGGAACTCGCGCTCTTCGTGCTGTTGCCGGTGATGATCGTGATGTTGTCGCTGATGCGCCTGCTCGAAGCGCGAGGCGCGCTCGACTGGCTCGTCGCGCGCATCGCGCCGGTGTTGCGGCCCGTCGGCCTGACGGGCCTCGGCGTCTTCGCGGCGCTGCAAATCAGCTTCGTCAGCTTCGCGGCCCCGGTCGCGACGCTGAGCATGATGGAGCAGCGCGGCACCTCGGATCGACACCTTGCGGCAACGCTGGCAATGGTGATGGCGATGGCGCAGGCCAATGCGACCTTCCCGCTCGTCGCCCTCGGGCTCGAGTTTTTTCCGACGATCGGGCTGTCGTTGCTCGGCGGCCTGGTCGCGGCGGCGGTGACCTACTACGGCGTCGGACGCCGCCTCGACGCGACCGAGCAGCCGCTCGACGAGACGCTACGCCACCCCGCGGCCGAAGATGCCAAGGGCGTACTCGACGTCATCAACCGCGCCGGCGCCGAAGCCTTCAAGATCGCCATCGGCGCGATTCCGATGCTCGTCTTGTCACTGGTCGCCGTGGCCGCCCTGCGCGCGGCGGGGGCGGTCGACGCCCTGACGACGCTGGTGGCCCCGCTGCTGTCGGCGCTCGGCGTCGACACGGCGATCGTGCTGCCGACGCTGACCAAATACCTCGCCGGCGGCACGGCCATGCTCGGCGTCATGGACGACCTGCTCAACCAGGGCCAGGCGACGGTGGGACTGCTCAACGCCAGCGCCGGATTCCTCATCCATCCGCTCGACATTCCTGGCGTCGCCGTGCTGATCTCGGCCGGCCGCCGCGTCGCCCGCGTCTGGAAGCCGGCGGCGCTGGGCGCCGCCGCCGGCATCCTGTGTCGCAGCATCGGGCACGTGCTGCTCGCTTGACGCGGGTCGAATTGTCGCGCGGGCGTCAAAGTTGACCGTTCGCGCCGTGCTAGATTGGGCGCCAGGGCGGACAGCCCCCGCCAGAGGAGACAAGATGCTCTACACCGTGACCGTGTCGTTCGGCCAGAACAGCGAATACGAATACAAGTTCCTTGACGACGACTTGGAGTCGCTGCCACGCGAAGACGCCAGCCGCTGGCTGCACTCCGAGTACGAGACGCTCGAGTGCGCGCCGCGCAGCCCCGTAGGCAAGATCCTGTTGCTCGACGTCATACTCGATGTCGCAAAGTACGGCGGCGAAGACCGCTTCGCCGCCGGCAGCGACTGGGCGCGCCAGTTCGCCCGCTGCTGCGCCGTCGCGCTCAAGCGCGACACGGTGCGCGTCGATGTTCCGAACCTCATGGTCGCCTGAGCGACCCGGAACGCCGTAGAATGCCCCCGGTATATAAGCGTATAAGGGTTTAAAAAAATTAGGTCGTCTGATACGACAATCACAATATTTGCGGTTGTCCGTTCACGGCCTGCCTGCAATAATCGTGTCCGTCGTACGACTATAGCTAAGGGCTCATCAGAAGCCACATACGGGAGGAGATGGACGGGATGGCCATTTCCGATTTCCGCATGAAGTACATTGGATCTTGAAATGGCAGACACCCAGCAGACTCCAGACCAGCCGACCAAGACCGGCGTCTTTACTCGCTTGAAGCGCCCGCCCAACTGCTCGATGTTGCGCATGATCGTCGTCGGCACGCTCGGCGGCATCCTGATCTGGGGCGCGCTCAACACCGGCATGGAGTGGACCAACCGTACGGAGTTCTGCACCTCGTGCCACGAGATGACGATCCCGTTCGAGGAACTCAAGAAGACCATCCATTACTCGAACCGCACCGGCACCACCGTATCGTGCTCCGACTGCCACGTCGCCGGCAGCAAGAACCCGCTCGACTACGGCCGCAAGCTGACCATGAAGGTGCTCGCCGCGCGCGACGTCATCGGCCATATCAAGGGCACGATCGACACGCCGGAGAAATTCGAGGCCTACCGCCTGACGATGGCCCAGCGCGTTTGGGAGAAGATGAAGAGCGTCGACTCCAGGGAGTGCCGCAACTGCCATAACTTCGAGACGATGGATCCCACGAAGCAGAAGGACCGCTCGGTCGTCAAGCACGAAGGGGCGATCGAAGACGGCAAGACCTGCATCGACTGCCACAAGGGCATCGCACACAAGCCGGTGCACCGGCAGCTCGAGGGCGGCGAGGCCGGGCAGGAAAAGCCGCAAGAGTCCTGATTTTGGAGACCGGGCCGCGACATGTCGCGGCCCTTTTGTTTTTTCCGCAAGACGCGGAAGAGCTGGAGGAGAGGCAATGCAGAAGCAAATCGCACTAGCGGTCATGGGCATGTTCGTCGCCGGCGGCGCCCTGGCGGCCCCCGACTGGAGCAAGGTCGAACCGCGCAAGGTGAAGCTGTTCTATCCCGGCCAGGCCAGCCTGGAGTGGGTGATGAACGTGTCGGACCATTCTGCGGTTCCTGACATCGTCAACAAGAAGCGTCCCTGCGCCAAGTGCCATGAGGGCGACGCCAACGAGATCGGCGAGAAGATCGTCGCCGGCAAGCCGGTCGGCAGTTCGAAGAGCGTGCTGGAGCCGACGCCGCCGAAGGGCCGCGAAGGCTGGGTGCCGGCCACCGTGCAGATCGCGCACGACGGCGAAAAGATCTATTTCCGCTTCGCGGTCGACGACCCGAAGGGCGACATGGGCAAGAAGGCCGACGCCAAGAACGAAGTCAAGCTGACGGTCATGTTCGATGGTGGCCAGACCGTCGAGGGTGCCGAGATCAATGGCTGCTGGGCTACCTGCCACACCGACCTGCGCTCCATGAAGGACGCCAAGGACGACAAGAAGACCAAGTACATCAAGGGCGCGGACCTCGCCTCCGGCAAGTTCATGGACCTGATGCAATTCAGGAGCGGCAAGGGCCAGAAGCCGGTCGACGGCTGGATCGACAGCGAGCGCCACATGGAAGGCGGCAAGAGCCTCGTCAAGGCCGACGGCAAGAAGGAAGGCGACAAGTGGGTCGTCACCTTCGAGCGCGAGCTGGCCGGCAAGGGCAAGGGCGACCACACGATCGTCCCCGACAAGGTCTACAACTTCGGCTTCGCGCTGCACGCCGACCATACCAACGCCCGCTACCATTACGTGTCGCTCGGCTACCAGTTCGGTCTCGACAAGGAAAACAAGGGCGTCAAGAGCTATTTGAACGTTCAGAAGCAGTAAGGCAGCAAGACCAGGAGCAGTACTTCGAATAAACAGGAGGAGCTTAGTTATGACAAGAAAGTGGAGTAGTGGGGCGCTGATCGCCGGCGCCATGGCCCTGTCGGCTTCGGCCTTCGCAGCGCCGACGGCAGCGATGCTCTCGAATGCCTGCGCCGGCTGTCACGGCACGCACGGCGCCAGCGCCGGACCGAGCATGCCCAGCATTGCCGGACAGTCGAAGGAAGCCATCGTCGACGCCATGAAGAAGTTCAAGAGCGGCGAACGCCCGAGCACCATCATGGGCCGCCTGGCCAAGGGCTACACCGACGCCGACTTCGACGCCATGGGCGATTTCTTCGCCAAGCAGAAGCTCCATGCGACCGCTCAAACGCTCGACGCCGCCAAGATTGCCAAGGGCCGCGACCTCGAAGAAGCCAACTGCTCGCGCTGCCACATGGAAGGCGGCAAGGAAGGCAAGGACAACAGTCCCGCGATGGCCAGCCAGTGGCTGCCCTACCTGCAGATCCAGATGGATCAGTACCTCTCCGGCCATCGCAAGATGCCCGAGAAGATGGCCGAGAAGGTCAAGCCGCTGTCCAAGCAGGACCTGGAAGCACTGCTGCACTTCTACGCCAGCGTCAAATAAGGAGACGGGAACATGACATTTGATCGTCGCAACTTCATCAAGCTTCTCGGCGGCGCCTCTACCGTCGCTCTCGCGGGCTGCGCTGGCGCACCGGCCGTCTCCTCCGGCTCCGCGGCTGCAATCATGCCGAAGAGCGGACGCCGCGTCGTCGTCGTCGGCGGCGGCTACGGCGGCACCATCGCTGCCAAGTACATCCGCATGATGGATGCCTCCATCGAGGTCGTCCTGATCGAGCGCAATGACCACTTCGTGTCCTGCCCTTTCAGCAACCTCTATATCGGGGGCATCATCAAAGACTTGACGCCGCTGACCATCAAGTACGACCAACTGACGGCCAACCACGGCATCAAGATGCTTCAGGCCGAGGTCACCGCCATCGACGCCGCGGCACACACCGTCGTCACGTCGAAGGGCACGCTCACCTACGATCGCATCATCGTCTCGCCGGGCGTCGATTTCCGCCTCGAAGAACTGAAGGGCTATGACAGCGCCGCAATGGAAGTCATGCCTCACGCATGGAAGGCCGGTCCGCAGACCGTCCTCCTGCGCAAGCAGCTCGAGGCCATGAAGGACGGCGGAACGGTCGTCATGACAGTGCCGCTCGCCCCGTACCGCTGCCCGCCCGGCCCCTATGAGCGGACCAGCCTCATTGCCCACTACCTTAAGCAGCACAAGCCGAAGTCGAAGCTCATCGTCCTTGACGCCAACCCCGACATCACGTCCAAGGGCGGGTTGTTCAAGAAGGCATGGAAGGATCACTACGCCGGCATCATCGACTACCGTCCGGCCAAGAAGGTCACCGAGGTCGATGCGCGCAACCGCACCGTGGTGATCGAGGGCATCGAAGACGTCAAGGGTGACGTGGTCAACGTCATTCCGCCGCAACGCGCGGGCCAAATCGCCGTTGCAGCCGGCTTGACCGGCGACGACAAGCGCTGGTGCCCGGTCAACGCGACGACCTTCGAGTCGACGCGGCACAAGGACGTGCATGTCATCGGCGATGCCTGCGTCGCGGGTGCGATGCCGAAGTCCGGCTATTCGGCCAACTCCGAAGCCAAGGTCTGCGCCACCAACGTCGTCGCGGCGATGAACGGGCGCGCCCCGACCGAACTCTCGGGCATCAACACCTGCTACAGCTACGTCACCAACGACCTGGCGATCAGCGTGGCGGCCGTGTATGCGGTGAAGGAGGGCAAGATCATCGCCGTGCCGAATTCTGGCGGCGTCTCGCCGGCCGACTATTCGGCGGCCAAGCTGGAGGCGGTCTACGCTCACAGCTGGCTGAAGAACATCCTCACGGAAATGTCTGCCTAAACCGCCTGATGCTGAACAAACAGACCCCGCTTAGGCGGGGTTTGTTTTTTCTACGCCGCGCTTCAGGGACTTGAGCTGCTTCGCTGGTTGGTCTCCGGTGGGATGCGCGCGTAGACGCGCATCGTGTGGTACGGACCTCAGCTACTTGTGGCCGGTGCTGCCGAAGCCGCCGTCACCGCGGTGGCTCTCCTCGAAGCTGTCGACGACGTTGAACGCGACCTGCACCACCGGCACGACGACGAGTTGCGCCAGACGGTCGAGCGGATTCAGCGTGAAGGTTTCCTTGCCGCGGTTCCACGTCGACACGAAGATCTCGCCCTGGTAGTCGCTGTCGATCAACCCGACGAGGTTGCCGAGCACGATGCCGTGCTTGTGGCCGAGCCCCGAGCGCGGCAGGATCATCGCCGCCAGTCCCGGATCGGCGAGGTGGATCGCCATGCCGGTCGGCACCAGCGTCGTCTCGCCCGGATGGATCTTCATCGGCGCCTCGATGCAGGCGCGCAGGTCGAGGCCGGCGGCACCGGGCGTCGCGTAATGCGGCGGGTTGTCGCGCAGGCGCGCGTCGAGGATCTTGACGTCTATACGGTGCATGGATCGATCATTCCGGCAATGTGGGCGACGATGTCGCGTGCGACGGCGAGCTTGTCGCCGGGCGGCAGCGGATGCGCGCCCTTGTCGTCGAAGAGCGTGACGTTGTTGGTGTCGCCGCCGAGCCCGTCGGCGACGAGGTTGCCGACGACCAGCGGCAGCTTCTTGGCGCGGCGCTTGGCCTCGGCGAATTCGGCAAGGTTGCGGCTCTCGGCGGCGAAGCCGACGCAGAAAGGCGCATCGGCCCGCGCCGCCACCTCGGCAAGGATGTCGGGGTTCGCTTCGAGCTCGACCGTCAGGTTGGCAGCCGACTTCTTGATCTTGTGCTCGGCGGCGACGACCGGCCGGTAATCGGCAACGGCGGCCACGCCGATGAAGACGTGCTGTCCCGGAAGCGCCGCCATCACCGCCTCGCGCATCTGGCGCGCGCTGACGACGTCGACGCGAGCGACGCCGCGCGGCGCGGCGAGTTCCGTCGGGCCGGCGACCATGGTGACGTCGGCACCCGCGTCGCGCAGCGCGCGCGCCAGCGCGAAGCCCATGCGGCCAGAGCTCGAGTTGGTGAGGCCGCGCACCGGGTCGAGCGCTTCGAAGGTCGGCCCCGCCGTCAGGAGAACGCGGCGTCCATTGAGGCGCTTGGGCTGGAGGAAGGCCGAGAGTTCGTCGAAGATTTCCGCGGCCTCGAGCATGCGGCCTTCGCCGGTCTCGCCGCAGGCCTGTTCGCCGCTCGCCGGGCCGATCACCGCGGCGCCGTCGGCCGCCAGTTGCGCGACGTTGCGCTGAGTCGCGGGGTGCTCCCACATCTGGCGGTTCATCGCCGGCGCCACGAGCAGCGGGCAGTCGCGCGCCAGACACAAGGTCGACAGCAGGTCCTCGGCGAAGCCATGGGCGAGCTTGGCGATGAAGTCGGCCGTCGCCGGCGCGATGATGCAGGCGTCGGCGCCACGCGTGAGGTCGATGTGCGCCATGCCGTTGTCGGGACGCGCGTCCCAGAGGTCCGTCCACACCGGCCGTCCGGCGAGCGCCTGGAACGTCGGCGCGCCGACGAAGCGCGCGCCGGCGGCGGTCAGCACGACATCGACGGCCGCTCCGGCCTTGACCAGCAGCCGCACCAGCTCGGCCGCCTTGTAGGCGGCAACCCCGCCCGTGACGCCGAGGACAATGCGCTTGCCTGCGAGTTCCGCCATGACGTTAGAATTCCCGAAAAACGGTCGAAGGATTCTACCGCATGGCAATCAGCGACTGGCCGGCCGGCGAACGCCCGCGCGAGCGCCTTCTGGCGCACGGCGCCGCCGCACTTTCGGATGCCGAACTGCTGGCGATATTCCTGCGCGTCGGCGTGCGCGGAAAGAGTGCCGTCGCCCTTGCGCGCGAATTGCTCGGCCATTTTTCCGGCAGCCTCGGACGGCTGGCCGGCACTTCGCCGGATGCGCTCTCGAAACTCCCGGGCATGGGGCCGGCCAAGGCCACGCAACTCGCGGCGGTTCTGGAACTCGCCCGCCGCGCCCTGAGAGAAGAACTGTCCGACGGCGACCTCCTCTCTTCGCCGACCGCCGTCCGCGACTGGCTGCGCCTGCATCTCGCGGCCCTGCCGCACGAAGTGTTCTGCGCACTCTGGCTCGACAACCGCAACCGGCTGCTGGCTTTCGAGGAACTCTTCCGCGGCACGCTTGCCCAGACCAGCGTCTTCCCCCGCGAGGTGGTGAAGCGGGCGCTGGCCTGCAACGCCGCCGGCGTGGTCTTTGCCCACAACCACCCGTCCGGCGCCGCGGAGCCGTCGTCCACCGACGAACTGCTGACCCGATCCCTGCGGGAAGCCCTCGCACTGGTCGACGTCAAGGTGCTCGACCATTTCGTCGTGGCAGGGGCCGCGCAACCCCTCTCCTTCGCCGAACGCGGCCTGATCTAAAAAGTCTTGAGTCGCCAGCGGCTTTTCCGGTAGAATGCCCGGCTTTGCTGAACCAACAGATTAACTGGAGCTCAACATGTCCCGCGTCTGCCAAGTGACGGGCAAGGCCCCGATGGTCGGAAACAACGTTTCCCATGCCAACAACAAAACGAAGCGCCGCTTCCTGCCGAACCTGCATTCCCGCAAGTTCTGGGTCGAGTCCGAAAACCGCTGGGTGCGCCTGCGCGTATCCAATGCCGGCCTGCGGACCATCGACAAGAAGGGCATCGACGTCGTCCTGACCGAGCTGCGCGCGCGCGGCGAGGCAGTCTAAGGAGAACCCTCATGGCCAAAGGCGGTCGCGAAAAAATCAAGCTCGAGTCCACTGCCGGGACCGGTCACTTCTACACCACTTCGAAGAACAAGCGCACGACGCCCGAGAAGCTGGAGTTCATGAAGTACGACCCCAAGGCCCGCAAGCACGTGGCCTACAAGGAAGTCAAACTGAAGTAAGCCTTCGGTTCGGCCCGAAAGAGACCCGCCTTGGCGGGTTTTTTTTCGTCCGCGGGGGCGCCCCTCCGTCAGGCGTAGCGGCGCAGCAGCCGCGAAAACTCCTCGAGTTGGCGGATGCCGCTCGCTTCGGCGCGTGCCACCCAGTCCTGCAGGCTCGCCAGCAACTGGTCCTGCGTCGCCGCCGAGCGTGCCCACAGGGCCTCGAGCTCCGCGCGCATGGCAACGACGGTGGCAAGACGCTCGCTGCGCGCGAGCAGCGAACTCAACGTCGCGCGCTGGGTCTCCCCGAGCCCGACCACGTCGCGTTTCAACAGCCGCTTGAGCAGTCGCCGCTCCGGGGCACCCAGTTCCTCAGCGGCCAGGCGCTGCAGCGACTTGAGGTACTGCGCGAGTACGTCGTAGCGGTGCACGATCACCGCCTGCAGCGTCTCGCCGTCCACCACCGGCTTAGGCGCCGTGAGCCGCGGCTTCCCGGCCACGCGCTTCACCCTGGCCTGTCCGACCGCACTCAGCAGGCGGATGTAGATCCAGCCGAGATCGATCTCGTACCAGCGGTTCGAGAAGCGTGCGGAAGTCGCGTAGGCGTGATGGTTGTTGTGCAATTCTTCGCCGCCGATGAGGATGCCGAACGGCACGATGTTCGTCGAGGCGTCGGCGCAGGCGAAGTTGCGGTAGCCCAGGAAGTGGCCGACGCCGTTGATGACGCCCGCCGCCCAGAACGGTATCCAGACCATCTGCACGCCCCAGATCAGTGCACCAGGGACGACGCCGAACAGCATGAGGTCGAGCGCCAGCATCAGCACGATCCCCAGCTTGTGCAGCGGCGTATAGAGCTTGCGCTCGAGCCAGTCGTCGGGCGTGCCGTGGCCGTAGCGTTCGAGTGTCTCCTGCCGGTGCGACTCCTTGACGTAGAGGAATACGCCGCCGAAGAGCACGCGCGCGATACCGAGTCGCTGGGGGCTATGGGGATCGTCGTCGGTTTCGCACTTGGCGTGGTGCTTGCGATGGATGGCCGTCCATTCGCGGGTCACCATGCCAGTCGTCAGCCAGAGCCAAAAGCGGAAGAAATGGGAGGCGACCGGGCCAAGATCGAGCGCGCGATGCGCTTGATGGCGATGCAGGAAGATGGTGACGCTGGCGATGGTGACGTGCGTGAGAACGAGCACGGCGACAACGTAGCCCCACCAGGGCAGGTCGAGGTAACCGGAGAACATGGGAACAGCCTCGCGCGAGGGATTCAGGACGACTCTACGCTTCCGCTTCCCGCAACATAACTGCGACCTTAGAGTGGATTAGCTCCTAAGCAGCCGGCGCTCCGCCCAGGATGCGCAGTTCCCGTTGCGGGAACGGGATCTCGATCCCCTCGGCGCGGAAGGCGCGCAGGATGGCGAGATTGACGTCGGACCGGATTCCACCGGCACCCAGCTCGGGATCGCCGATCCAGAAGCCAAGCTCGAGGTTGATGCCGGAATCGGCGAAATCCGTCAGCAGCGCGTTCGGCGCCGGGTCAGCCAGCACGCGCGGTTGTGCCGCCGCCGCTTCGACGAGGATCGCCAGCGCGCGCTCGACGTCGCTCGCATAAGAGACCTGAACCGGCACGGCGATGCGCACCTTCGGGTCGGTGTAGGACTGGTTCTGGACGACGCTCGACACCAGCACCTCGTTCGGTACGATCGCCTCCACGCCGGTCAGGCTGCGCAGCACCGTGTAGCGCGTGGTGATCTTCGTCACCTGGCCGCGGTCGTTGCCGACGGCAATCATGTCGCCGATGCGCAGCGAGCGATCGAGCAGGATGATGAAGCCCGAGATGTAGTTGGCCGCGATCTTCTGCAGGCCGAAGCCGAGGCCGACGCCGAGCGCGCCACCGAACACGGACAGCATCGTCAGGTCGATGCCGACTGCGGGCAGGCCCACCAGCACTGCGGCGACGATCAGCACGGCACGCGATATCCGCGCCAGCACGAAGCGCAGGTTGGAGTCGATGCCCTGCGAGGCCATCAGGCGCGCCTCGACGAAGCCGCTGATCCAGAGCGCGATCAACAGCGTCGCCAGCACCGCGACCACGCCCTGCAGCAGCGTCCATAGTGTCAGCTTCTGCTTGCCGACGACGACGCCGACGCCGTCGAGGGCGTCGATCACGGCCGGCAGCAGGCCCAGCAGGTAGAGCGCGACGACCAACCAGGCGACGGTGGCAAAACTGCGCTCGAACGAGGCCAGCCAGGCGGCGTTGGGAAAGCTGTGGCGCAGGACGAGGAACACCGCGCGAATCACCGCCAGCGATCCGAGCAGCGGCACGGCGATGCTCAGCAGGCTGACGTGCTGCCAGCCGTCGAGCGCCGCTCGCGCGATCAGCACCAGCGCCAGCGAAACCAGCGGAAAGACCAGTCGCCGCAGGCCGCGGCGTCCGAAGTGCAGCGCCTGCGCGTGCGGGCCCGCGCCTTCGCCGTGGGTGACGCGGGCGCGCACCGCGCGCTCGGCGAGCCAGCCGCCGGCAAGACAGAGCAGCAGAGCGCCGACCTGCCAGAGCACGTCGAGCTGCTGCATGTCGCTCCACAGCCCCGTCAGCAGGCTGCCGAATCCGTCTTTCATCGCGGCCTCTCGTAGGGCACGGCTTCCTTGCGGTGGCGGCGCCAGTTGTCGAGATAGGCGCGCGCCAGCGCCGGGTTGCCGCGCATGATCAGCAGGTTCTCGGCGTTGCGCGCCTGTGCCGAGAAGGTGAAATTGTAGCTGCCGGTCACGATGACGGGATCCCGCGTCTCGCCGTCGATGACCATGACTTTGTTATGCGCGGCGGCATAGCGGACCTCGAACCAGATCGGAACGCCGGCGTCGTGCAGCGTGTTGACGAGACTGTGCTGATTCCGCGTCGCCTGGTCGCGGTCCGTCAGCATCTCCACGTGCACGCCGCGCTTCCTGGCCTCGCCGAGCGCCCAGCCGATGTTGCGGCTGCTGAAGGTGTAGGCCTGCACGTGGATGCTGTGCCGCGCTTGGCGGATCGCGCGCAGCAGCGCCCCTTCGGCATCGTCCCAGGGCGTGAACAGAACCTCGATCGTGCCCTGCGCCGGCAGCGGCCCGCCCGCATGGACGGACAGCGCCAGCAGTGCCAGGACAACGGCGAGGGCGCGCTTCATTTGGCGCGTTCGAGCACCGCGGCGTAGAACCCGTCGGTGCCGTGCACGTGCGGCAGCAGCCGCATGTCCTCGCCGCAGTCGAGCGCGATCCCCTGCTTCGCCAGCACCTCGGCGGCCGACAACCGGCGGAAGTCGGCATGCGCCGCGAGGAAGGCGTCGACGATGCCTTCATTTTCCTCGCCGAGGATGCTGCAGGTCGCGTAGACCAGACGGCCGCCCGGCTTCACCAGACGCGAGGCGCTGCCGAGGATGTCGGTCTGCTTGCGCGTGAGTTCGGCGATGCTCTCCGGCGTCTGGCGCCATTTGAGGTCCGGATTGCGGCGCAGCGTGCCAAGGCCGGAACATGGCGCATCGACGAGCACGCGGTCGATCTTGCCGGCGAGGCGCTTCACGCGCTGGTCGTTCTCGCCCGAGATGCAGGCCGGATGAACGTTCGAGAGCCCCGAGCGCGCAACGCGCGGCTTGAGCTTCGCCAGGCGCTTGTCGGACACGTCGAAGGCATAGAGCCGGCCGGTGGAGCGCATCATCGCGCCGAGCAGCAGCGTCTTGCCGCCGGCGCCGGCGCAAAAATCCACGACCATTTCGCCGCGCTTGGGCGCCAGCAGGTGTCCGAGCAGTTGCGAACCCTCGTCCTGTACCTCGACCTTGCCTTCGAGGTACAACGGATGCCGGGCGAGCGCCGGCTTGGTCTTGAGGCGCACGCCGGCCGGCGCGTAGCGGCACGGCTCGGCGGCGATGCCTTCGCTTTCGAGCTGCGCAACCACCTCCTCGCGCTTGGCCTTCAGCTCGTTGACGCGCAAATCGAGCGGCGCCGGGCGATTGAGCCCGCGCGCCAGCGCCAGCATGTCCTCGGCCGACATCCGCGCCAGCAGGCGTTCCGAAAGCCAGTCCGGCAGGTCGGCCTGCTCGGCGAGCGTCAGTTCCGGCTCGGGCTTTGCCTTGAGCGCCACCACCCAGGCCATCTCGTCGGGCGCGAGCGCCTCTTCGAGCTGGCGCTGGTTGAGACCCTGGATGCGCACCAGCGCCGCCAGCGCGAGCTGGCCCGGGTTGGCGTCGGCCCCGGCGACGCGCGTCAGCCAGCGGCGGCGGCGCAGGACGGCGTAGGCCGTCTCGGCGATGAACGCGCGTTCGCGGCTGCCGGTCTTCTGCGCCCGAAAATAGGCCGACAGCGCGGCATCGGCCGGTTGCGCGAACTTGAGGAGTTCCGCCGTCATCACGGCGGCGCCCTGAATCATCTTGCTGCTGATTTTCATCCCTGTATTTCCAGTGTGTCGGCCGTCTGCTCGAAGGTTTCGCCCTTGCGATCGACGTGCCGGATCTTGACCGGCAGGCCGCCGTGCGCGAGGGCGAGCCAGACTTCCGTGATGTCGTTTTCGGCACGCGTGCGCAAGTGCAGCGTGGCCAGCATGACGCCCGCGACTTCGAGCTTCTCCTCGCCGAGCCACTCGAACTTCCAGCGCCCGAGCCGGCTCGCCGTGGCGACCGCCATGTCGACGTCCGCACGCGGCGCCAGCCACGCGAGTTGATAGAAGACCGAAACCATGTCCTGCGTGCCTTCGGCGATGCGGCTCTCGCCGCGTCCGGCCGAGAACGTCAGCCGGGCTTCGTTCCAGTCGAAGAACGCGCTTTCGGCCGCGCGGCCTTCGCGCTGGTCGCGGAACTCGCTTGGTCGCAGCCCCCCCGCCGTGACTTCGCCTTCGCTCGATTGCGAGCGCGTCTTGCCGCGCAGCGCCGCGAGTCCGCGCGGCGTCGCCACGGAACGGATCGAGTAGCGCGTCGCATCGACACGCCACTCATGGACGGTCTCGCCGATGATGAAGCCGCCGTCGCCCCAGGTGACGAGGTAGCGCACCCGTCCGGCTCGCGGCCAGGGCGGAGCGGGCGGCGCGACGGCGACCGCCTCGGGCGCGACGACCGGATCGGCGGCGACGCCGGGCTCGGCTGCCGCGACCGGCGCCGCGGCCACGTCGGGCGCGGCGGGCGCCACGGCCGGATCGGCCGGCGCCGCCGCGGCGGGAATCTCGGCGACGCGCTCGGTCCGCGGTACCTTCCGCACCGGTGCCGGCTTCGGCGCCGGCTTTACCGGCGCAACGGCGGCAACGGGGGCCGGCTTCGGCGGCGCCAGTTCGGCCGTGATGGCGGCCGGCGCCGGGTCGCCGCTGCCGGGCAGTTCCCAGCCCGGCATGGTGACGGCCGCCACGTGCAGCACGGCTGAAGCGACAAAGGCCAGGATGAGCGGCATTCAGTCGCGCGGAACGCGCAGCGCCTCGGTACTCGCGCCGGCGC
>Ga0209066_10001044_pt1 | contig 37882 bp, 33 predicted proteins | sample All_14_2_FD_187198 | JGI IMG/M metagenome (GOLD analysis project Ga0209066, IMG submission 187198) | Freshwater microbial communities in response to fracking from Pennsylvania, USA - Allegheny Zone_MetaG_DW_15 (SPAdes) (version 2) ... | reverse complement strand
GATCGGGGGAGTGCGGGGCTATGATCCGGGGACGCTCACCCTGATCGTCATGCTGAGTAGCGGTCCCGGAGGGAGCGCGTGTCGAAGCACGCAGGGGCGGCGGCCATCGGCCCGGCGCAGGGCATCGGCGGGTTTGCGTGCTTCGACACGCGGCGGGGCGCCGCTACTCAGCATGACGAAGTGGGGATGGATAATCCTCCCTCCCGTCAGACCGCTGACCAGGTTTCCCTGAACACCCGCTGGAAGTTGCCGCCGAGGACTTTCTCGACGGCGCGGGGGCTGTAGCCGCGTTTCAGCAGGCCCTCGGCGATGACGGCGCAGCGGTCGGGGCGGTTGAGGCCGGTGACGAAGGGGGGCGGGCCCTCGCCCGGGGCGGCGACGCCGGCGGCCTTTCGCTCTTCCAGGCTCTTGTTCCATTCGGCCATGCTCTCCGGCGAGGTGTCGAAGGGCCAGAGCAGGGCGTCGCTGCCGATGCCGACATGATCTTCGCCGCAGACATCAAGGGCGTGGGTCAGGTGGGCGAAGTAGACCTCGAGCGACGGCTGGGCCGGGGCGGTGGTCAGATAGCTGAGCTCATAGAGGCCGATGACCCCGCCCCTGACGGCCAGGCTGCGCATCAGGTGGTCGGACTTGTTGCGCGGATGGGCGTGGATGGCGTCGCAGCCGGCGTGGGTGATCAGGAGCGGCTTTTGCGAGGCCGCGATGGCGGCAAGGCTGGAGGCCTCGTCGCTGTGGCTGAGGTCGAGGGTGACGCCACGGGCGTTCATCCGGGCCACGGCCTGCCGGCCCAGATCGGTCAGGCCGGTGGAGGGCGTCGACATCGTGCCCGAGGCGAAGGGGGTGGTGCGGTTGTAGCTGAGGCCCATGACCAGAACCCCGGCGGCGCGGAACTCGTCAATGGCGTCCAGGTCGCCTTCCAGCATCTCGGCGGCCTCGAAGGCGTAGATGACGCCCAGACGGCCCGTCGCCTTGGCGATCGCGACGTCCGCCGGGCCGGTGATCTTCATGTAGAGGGACGGGTTCTGAGCCATGGCCCGGTCGATGGCGGCGATGGACTCCCGCGTCTCGCCGCGGGTTTCTGTTCCGGCGCCGCCGATGGTGATCTTGGCGGCGGTCAGGCCGGAGGCGCGCACGAGGTCGGCGGTCTCCTCGTCGAGCGGGGCGTCGGGATCAATCGGCAGGACCAGATTGCCGTCGATGACGATGGCGGACCGGTACAGCCGGGCGGCGGCGGTCTCGCCCGGGCGGCGCGGCAGGCCTGCGCAGGCGGTCAGGGTCGAGGCCGCGACGGCGCCGAGGAAGAGACGACGGGTGGAAAGCATGGCCCTGAACTCCCGGGTGAGGTAATTATGTAGGGGCCTACGTATTTGCTCTCAGTCCGCTGTGTCCAATGAAACTTTGGCCATGATCCGGTCGAACATCGACTGGCGGTCGAGGGCGTCGTCGAGGCGGTCGAGCAGGCGGACCAGATCGCCCGCTTCGGTGTTCAGCTCCTGGGCGACGTCGTTGAAGGCGTCCCACAGAGGGGTCAGTTGCGCGGCCAGCCCCCTGCCCGCTTCGGTCAGCCGCAGCAGCCGGCGGCGGCCGTCCTCCGGGGCGGTCACGGAGTCGAGGAGGCCGGCCTTTTCCATCGACCGGCTGGCCTCGCTGACCGAGGCATGGGTGATGCGCAGGATGGCGGCGATCTCGCCGACGGCCATCGGCCGGTCCTGCTCGACCAGCTGGCGGAGAATGCCATACCAGCGCTGTTCGAAGCGGATGCCCTGCGCCGCATAGACGCGGGTCCCGTCGCGGTCGATGCGCTCGGAGGCGCGGCGAAGGCGGGCGCCCAGGGCGGCGCCGCCGAAACTGCGGCTGTAGTCGGTAAGGTCGGACATGAGGCGTTTTATCCGAGGCCTCGCGGGAGGTCGAACGGTTGCTGTGGCGCCTTGTTCGCCCTGACGCTTTGTGTCGGGGGCAACCTCCGCTATCCCGGGGGACATGAAGGCGCCCGCCAAACGCACCGGATCGGTGAAGACCCTCAATCTCGGCAACCTCGAGCGGTTGGGGGCGGCGAGGCTGGCCGCCCTGATGATGGAGATCACCGAGGGTCAGGCGGCGATCAAGCGGCGGCTGCGGCTGGAGCTGGCGGGGGAAGCGGGGCCGGAGGATCTGGCCAGTGAGCTGGACAAGCGGATGGCCTCGATCGCCGAGAAGCGGACGCGGATCACCTGGCGGCGGTATGGCGAGTTTGTCCGGGAGTTCCGGCAGCTGAGGGCGGCGATCGCCGGGCCGATGGCCGAGCTGAACCCGTTTGTGGCGCTGGAGTTGATGTGGCGGATGATCGCCCTGGCCGAGCCGGTGATGGACCGGATCGATGACAGCAAGGGCGAGGTCGAGGCGGTGCTGCAGGCGGCGGTGGCCGATCTGGGGCCGCTGGCGGTGGCGGCCAAGGCCGTGCCCCAAGGCCTGGCCGAGCGGGTGTTCGATGCGGTGACCGCCGATGATCTGGGGTTGGCCGACGGGATGGTGGCCGGGGTGCTGCCGGCGCTGGACCGGCCGGCGATGATCTGGCTGCGCGACCGGGTCCAGCAGGTGATGAACCGCCGGGCGCGGACCAGTCAGCCGCTGCGGCGGGCGGTGCAGCAGATCAGCGACGCGATGGGCGACATCGAGGGCTATATCGCCACCTGGTCGCGCACGGACCTGGCCGACCCCTATGTCGGGGCCCAGGTCGCCGGGCGACTGATCGGGGCCGGCCGGGTGGCCGAGGCGATTGCGGCGCTGGAGGCCTCTCGTCCGAAGGCCGGGGTGCGGACGCCGGGGTCGCTGGACTGGGACAGGGCCTGGCTGGACGCTCTTGAGGCCGACGGGCGGGCCGAGGAGGCGCAGGAGGTGCGCTGGGCGCGGTTCGAGGACCGGCTGGACGCCGGCCTGCTGCGCGACCACCTCAAGCGGCTGGGGGATTTTGATGATGTCGAGGCCGAGGACCGGGCGATGGCCTATGCTCGGCGGTTTCCCAAGGCCCTGTTCGCCCTGCGGTTCTTCACCGAATGGCCGGCGGGGACGGAAGGCGCGCGGCTGGTCTTCGAGCGGCTGGGCGAGCTGAAGGGCGATGCGGTCGAGGTGCTGGAGCCGGCGGCGCGGATGCTGGAAGCGCGGCAGCCGCTGGCGGCGGCCCTGCTGCTGCGGGCGATGGTCGAGGATACGGCGCGCTGGCGGCGGACAGAACGCTACAGGGCGGCGATGCAGTGGATCCTGGAGGCGGCGTCGCTGGAGCCGCAGATCGACGACCATCGCGGATACGGAACCCACGAGGATTTCCTGAAGGCCATCGCGCCGACGCGGCGGTTCTGATCGGCTGGCGGGAGGGTTGGCTGCGTGGTAAAGTGACCAACTTGTTGGTCTGGAGCAGCACCGTGACGACGAAGGTCAATCTGGCGGACGCCAAGGCCCACCTCAGTGCGCTGGTCGAGCGGGCCGAGGGCGGCGAGCGGATCAGCATCATGCGGCGCGGCAAGCTGGTCGCCGAACTGGCTCCGCCGCCGAAAAAGCGCCGGGCAATTGATGTTGCGGCGCTGCGCGAGATGACCCGCAAGATGCCGCTGGAGACCGAGAGCGCCGGGGACTTCGTGCGGCGGATGCGGGACGATGACCGCTACTGATGCTCTATCTCGACACATCCCTGATCATTTCGGCGATCACCAATGAGCCGCGAAGTCCGGACGCCTATGCCTGGCTGTCCCAACAGGCCGACCAGGATCTTACAGTGAGTTGGTGGGTGACGACGGAGGTGTCATCCGCCCTTTCGCACAAACTGCGGACCGGACAGATTGACCTGGCCTCCCGCAATCTCGCCCTGGCGGCCTATCACGCTCTGGTGGCCGACTCGCTTCGCCTGGTCGAAGTGGTCCCCAACTGCTTTTCCACGGCCGCCGGCTTCGCCGACCAGCATGGCCTGGGGCTGAGAGGGGCCGATGCCCTGCATCTGGGTATCGCCGCGGAATACGGGGCGACTGTCTGCACCATGGACAGGCGACTGTCGGAAGCGGCCCCTCTGGTCGGCGTTCCGGCGATGCTGATCTGACCGATGCGCCCCGAGATCCTGTTTCCCCTGTTTGCCTCTGTCACCGCGCTGAAGGGCGTGGGGCCGAAGGTTGCGCCGCTGGTCGAGAAGCTGGCCGGGCCGCTGGTGCGCGACCTGCTGTTTCTGGCGCCCCACAGTCTGGTCAAGCGGCGGCCGTCCAGCTTCCTGGGGCTGGTCGAGGGCGAGGTGGCGACGCTGAACGTCGAGATCGACAGCCACATGCCGCCGCGCGGCCTGCAGCAGCCCTGGCGCATCCGGGCGTTTGACGGCGAGACCGGCTTTGTCACCCTGGCCTGGTTCAAGGGCCACGGGCCGCATCTGGAGCGGCAGCACCCAGTCGGGGCCAAGCGGATCGTCTCCGGCAAGGTCGAGCGGTTCGGGTCGGAGATGCAGATCGTCCATCCGGACTATTTCCTGCCCATTGAGCGAGCGGCCGAAGTCCCCGAGCTGGAAGCCATCTATCCGGCGACGGCGGGCCTGCCGCCCCGGACGGTGCGCAAGCTGGTGCATGAGGCGCTGGAGCGGGCGCCGGAATTGCCCGAATGGCAGGACGCCGCCTGGCTGGCGCGGGAGAAGTGGCCCGGCTGGCGGGCGGCGCTGGACAGTCTGCACAATCCGGCCAGCGAGGCGGAGATGTCGGCCCAGTCGATCGCCCGGCGGCGGCTGGCCTATGACGAACTGCTGGCCCACCAGCTGGCCCTGGCCCAGCGAAAGGCGGCCAGGCGCGCCCATCCGGCGACGCCGATCCAGGCCGGGGCGCTGGCCGGGCGGCTGGAGGCGGCCCTGCCGTGGAAACTGACCGGGGCGCAGATCCGGGCGCTGTCGGAGATCCGGGGCGATCTGGCCAGCGGCGAGCGGATGAGCCGGCTGCTGCAGGGCGATGTGGGCAGCGGCAAGACGGTGGTCTGTATGCTGGCCATGGCCGATGTGCTGGACGCCGGGCGGCAGGCGGCCTTCATGGCCCCGACGGAGATCCTCGCCCGTCAGCATTTCGAGACCATCGCGCCGTTGCTGGAGGCGCAGGGCGTGCGGGTGGTGCTGCTGACCGGCCGCGACAAGGGCGGGGTGCGGGCCGAGAAGATCATGGCCCTGATGGACGGCACGGCGGGGGTGGCGGTCGGGACCCACGCCCTGTTCCAGGATGAGGTGAAGTTCCGGGGCTTAAGTCTGGCGGTGATCGACGAGCAGCACCGGTTCGGGGTCAATGAGCGCAAGCGGCTGCAGGACAAGGGCGAGGCGGTGCATCTGCTGGCCATGTCGGCGACGCCGATCCCGCGGACGCTGGAGCTGACGGTGTTCGGCGATCTGGACGTCAGCCGCATCGACGAGAAGCCGCCCGGCCGCACCCCGGTGGCGACGGCGGCCGTCCCCTCCCCGCGCCTGCCGCAGGTGATCGACAGGCTGAAGGCGGCAGTGGCCGAGGGGGCGCAGGCCTTCTGGATCTGTCCGCTGGTCTCGGAGTCCGAGGAGATGGACCTGATGGCGGCGGAAAAGCGCGCCGTCGAACTGCGACAGGTGATGGGCGGTCAGGTTGGACTGGTGCATGGCCAGATGCCCGGCGCCGAGAAGGATCAGGTGATGGCCGCCTTCGCCGAGGGGCGGCTGCCGGTGCTGGTGGCGACCACGGTGGTCGAGGTCGGGGTCAATGTGCCCAACGCCACCATCATGGTCATCGAACATGCCGACCGCTTTGGACTGGCCCAGCTGCATCAGCTGCGCGGCCGGGTCGGACGGGGACGACGGGAGAGCAGCTGCCTGCTGATCTATGATCCGCCGCTGGGCGAGATCGCCGAGAAGCGGCTGGATATCCTGCGCAAGACCGACGACGGCTTCGAGATCGCCGAGAAGGACCTTGAGCTGCGCGGCGGGGGCGATCCGCTGGGGCTCAAGCAGAGCGGCTTTCCCGCCTATCGGCTGGCCGACCCGGTGGCCCACAGGGACCTGATCGCGGTGGCGGCCGACGACGCGCGGCTGGTGCTGTCGCGGGATCCGGCGCTGACCGGCGAGCGGGGCCAGGCGTTGCGGATGCTGCAGGAACTGTTCGACTGGCGGGCGGCGGGTCCAGGGGACTGATGGCGAGGCAGGGGCAGGCCGGGCGTTTCGCCCTTCCCCTCTAGCCCTTTCTCTGGGTGTGACGGTTGGGTGAGTGTGAGCGCCCCTTGGCGAGCCCCCTGCCCCACCCTCATGATGGCCCCTCGGGCAGGTCGCGGAGGCGCCGCAGCGGCGAGGCCAGCAACAGGAGCGGCGCGGCGAGGAGCCCCAGACAGCCGACCAGCAGCGCTTCGCGGATGCCGATGGCCTCCGCCAGCACACCGCCGGTCAGGGCGCCGATGACGGCGAAGCCGCCTCTGGCGACATGGAAGACCGCGCCGGTCCGGCCAAGGTGGTCTGGCGGAAATACGGCCTGGCGCAGGGTCGAGGCCGGGATCATGGCCGCGACACCGAACAGGTCGGCGATGAACTGACCGGCGATCAGCACGGCGGCGCCGGCGACCAGACTGGCGGGGGCCAGAGGGGTCAGCAGGGCCCCGACGGCGGAAAGCACGGCCATCAGGATGATGGCCGGGCCAAAGCCCAGCAGCCGGATGCCGGCCGGGGCCAGCAAGGCGCCGAACAGGGCCGCGAAGCCGCCGACCCCGATGGTCAGACCCAGAAGGCCGGGCGACAGGCCGACCGTCTGGATGCAGAAGATCACATAGAGGCCGGCGAAGAAGGACCCGAACATTGTCTGGACGACGGTCATCAGCAGCAGCGGCCGGATCAGGGGCTGACGCCAGACGGCGGCGAGGCCAAAGACCAGATCCGAAAGCGGGTGGCGACGTTCGGGATCAGGCTGCGGCGGCGGCTCGACCTTGCCGATGGTGATCAGGAACACAGCCGAGACCAGATAGCTGCCGGCGTTGGCCAACAGGGCGACCGGGGCGGTGAACAGCTGGAACAGGGCCCCGGCCAGGGCCGGACCGCCCATCTCGGCGATGGAGTCGGTGACGCCGAGCTTGCTGTTGCCGTCGAGCAGCTGGTCCCGCTTCAGCAGGACCGGCAGATAGGCGTGGTCGGCGATGGCGAAAACCACGCTGGCCGCGCCGACGAGGGCGGCGACGACATAGAGCTGGGGCATGGCCAGAAGGTGCGTCCAGGCGGCGATGGGGACGCTGAGCAGCAGGAGGACGCGGGCGAGGTCGGCGGCGATCAGGATCGGTCGCCGTCGATGGCGATCAGCCCAGCCGCCGGCGAAGAGGCCGATGACGACGCCGGGGCCGAGACTGAGCGCGGCGAGCAGGCCAAGCTGCCCTGGCCGGGCGTCGAGGGTGAGAACGGCGGCCAGCGGCAGGCCCTCGCGGGTGATCCGCGAACCGAAGGCGGAGACGGTCTGGGCGGCCCAGAGTTTCAGGAAGTCGGCATGACGCCAGAGGGTGCTGGTCATGGTGGCTTTCAAAAGGAGTGCGATGCAGATCCGCCCATGGCGGATCGCGCCCGGACTTGCGGACGCTGGCGACCTGTCACGCGGCGCGCCTTGGGCGCCGGGCGGACTGTCAGATAGCGGTGGCCTGCATGGTTTGACTCCTTCCACAGGGACGTGAAAGCGTCGGCAGCATCGCGCGGGGCCGGTGCGGTGGCAAGATGGCGGCGATAGGGTTTGACTGACGCGGCGTGAGAGGTCGGAATCGATAGTCATGAGCGATCTGGAACAGGCCCTAGCCGCCCTCGCCCCCGCCCTCGATTCCGGGGCGAAGACCACGGTCAACCTGCGCCGGCTGTCCGGCGGGGCCAGCCAGGAGACCTGGGCGTTTGAGACAGACACCGGCGCGCCGCTGATCCTGCGGCGCAAGCCGCCGAGCGCGAGCGGCAGCGGCAACGCCGTGCCCCTGGCGACGGAGGCGGCGCTGATCAAGGCGGCGGCGGCGGCGGGCGCGCCCGTACCCCGGGTGCTGGCGGTCAGTGCGCCGGACAGCGAGATCGGCGAGGCCTATGTCATGGGCCGGCTGGAGGGCGAGACCCTGGGCAAGCGCATCGCCCGCGACCCGCCGTTCGAGGCCGTGCGGCCGGGCCTGGCGGCGCAATGCGGCCGGGCGCTGGCGGCGATCCACAGCATTCCGCTTGAGGGCCTGCCTGAGCTTGTCACCTCCAGCGCCTTGACGGAGCTGGAGAAATACGAAGCCGTCTATCGCGGCGCCGGGGCCGAGCGGCCCATATTCGAGGCGGCGATCCGGTTCCTGAAAGACCGGGCGCCGACGCTGGAAGACCCGGTGTTGGTGCATGGCGATTTTCGCAACGGCAACATCATGGTTCACCCAGAGCAGGGGCTGACAGGGGTGCTGGACTGGGAGCTGGCGCATCTGGGGGATGCGGCGGAGGACCTGGGCTGGATCTGCATGCGCAGCTGGCGCTTCGGCGGCGGCAAGCCGGTGGGCGGGTTTGGCGACTACGCCGACCTGCTGGACGCCTATGAGGCGGCGGGCGGCAAGCCGGTGTCGCTGGAGCGGCTGCTCTACTGGGAGATGCTGGGCTCGCTGAAATGGGGCTGCATGTGTCTGACCATGTACCAGGCCTATGCGACGGGCGCCGATCCCTCCGTCGAGCGGGCGATGATCGGGCGGCGGACCAGCGAGACCGAGATCGACCTGATCGCCCTGCTGGAGGCCGCGGCATGATTTCCCATCCGACAAGCGCCGAGCTGATCGACAGCGTCATCCGCTTCATCGAGGAGCGGGCTGCGCCGAACCTGAAGGACCGTGACGCCTTCCATGCCCGGGTGGCGGTCAACGCCCTGGCGGCGGTGAAGCGGGAGATCGCCGCGGGCGCTTCAGCCGAAGCGGATCAGACCCGGCGGATGGCCGGACTTCTGGGCCACGACGGCGACTGGGCGGCCCTGAACAGCGAGCTTTGCGAGAAGATCCGCGACGGCGGCATTTCCCCGACCGATCCGGCCCTGCTGGCCCATCTGAAGGCCTCGATCATCGATCAGGTGCGGATCGACCAGCCCAACTACGCCGGTCTGAGGACGCTCGGCGGCTGAAGCAGGGCCCGGTTTGCCGGACTCAATCGGCCCTGCTCCAGAGTCTTTGTCGTCGGTCGTTTGATCCGATTGCCGGTTCCCACCAATCGGAACGCGCGCTCGTCAGTCGATCCGGTGCACCGGCGCGGTCTTGACGGTGACCGAACTGGTGATCGGCGGGGCGAGATTGTCGAGCCCCGGCAGGCCCAGACGGGCGGCGACGCGGGCCCGGGCGTCGGCCTCGATATCACCGTAGAACAGATTGTAGGGCGGCATGCGCAGCCGCTCGGCCCAGCCGCCGCTGCGGCGCAGGGTTCCGGACCTGGGCCGGGAGACCTTGAGGATGCCATCCTCGCATTGCGCCTCGACGGCGCGGGCGACCATCGGCGGCCGGTCGCCCCAGTCGAGGCCGGTGGCGTTGGCGGCGCCGATGTTGAGCTTGGCCGGAATGGCCTCGCTGGTCGCGCCGCCGGTCAGCGGATTGACGCAAAGGGGCGCGCGGTCGTCGAGGCTGACCAGTTGCTGGCCCTTCCAGACCAGGGAGCGTTCGCGGATCCGGCCGCGCTCGACGGCCGATCCTGATTTCCAGGCCAGGACGCAGCCGGCTTCCTCGCGTCGGGTGCAGGCGGGCGGCGGCGAGGTCGGGCCATAAGCGTCGGCGGGGACGACGGTTTCGATGAAATAGGCGGCGACGAGACGCTTCATCATCTTCGGGTCCGGGGCGATCTCCTCGGCCAGCAGACGGGCGGCCAGCACCCCGCCCTGCTCCACCCCGACCAGGATGAACGGCCGGTCCCCGCCATAGGCGGCTTTCCACCGACGGAAGGCGGCCAGCACGTCGCCATAGGCGAAGACCCGGGCCTCGCGGGCATCCTCGCGAAGGGTCAGCTGGGCGTAGAGGCTGGCCTGACGGTAGTGGGGGGCGAAGACCCGGCCGGCGCGCTCGAAGGGCCCGGCGTAGTTGGGCAGCATGACCTCAGCGTTGATGCGGGTGGCCTTGCCATCCCGGAACGGCGCGTTCCAGTGATCGCCGCCGTCGTAGGTGGTGGGATGGATGAAGAAGACGTCGGCCAGGGGGTCATCGACCCTGGGCTTGTCCGGCGCGCCGGGAATCAGGGCCCAGGCGCGGGTCTGGCTGTAGTCCGGCGCGTTGGGCGGCTTGTAGGTCTGGAACGGCACGCGCGGATCGAGAGAGGTGCGCAGGATGTCGACCCGGAAGACCAGCAGACCGGCGATCAGGACGCAGACCAGGGCGGCGGCGGCCACGGCGATCCACAGTCGGGCGCCGGTCAGATTCAGGCCTGTCAGTTTTGCAAGCATGGCCCAGCTTCGCATGACCCGGAGCGGGGGTTAAGGGCTGTCGTGAGGGGGGCTTGGGTATCGAAGCACGCAGGGTGGTGGTGAGCGCGGCTTCGGGTTTGCGTCCTTCGACACGCCTCGCTGAAGCGAGGCTACTCAGGAAGACGATGTAGGATCCCCATCCTCGTCATGCTGAGTAGCGGGCCCGTGAGGGCGCGCGTGTCGAAGCCCGCAGGGGCGGTGGTGAGCGCGGGATCGGGTTTGCGTCCCCTCGGGACCGGCCTCCCGGCCGGCCCAAGGGCAGGCACGACACGCCTCGCTGAAGCGAGGCTACTCAGGATGACGATTCAAAATCCCCATCCTCGTCATGCTGAGTAGCGGGCCCGTGAGGGCGCGCGTGTCGAAGCACGCAGGGGCGGGGGTGAGGCTACTCAGGAAGACGATATCGCGGCGACGTGGGGAGCGGACCCCCTCCGTCGCGCTGCGCGCGCCACCTCCCCCAAATCGGCCCTTCGGGCCTGGGGGAGGAATTTCTAGCGGTAGCTGTCGGGGGCCATCAGGTATTGCGTCACATATTCGGTGATGCCGTCCTCGAGGGGGGTGAACTGGCCCGGGTAGCCGGCGTCGCGGAGGCGGTCCATGCGGGCCTGGGTGAAGTACTGGTACTTGTCGCGGATGGTGTAGGGCATGTCGACGTAGTCGATCAGCGGCGGCTTGCCGGCCGCCTTGAACACCGCCTGGGCCATGTCGGCGAAGCTGCGGGCGGCGCCGGAGCCGAGGTTGTAGACGCCGTTGACCTGGGGATTGGCGACCAGCCAGGCGACGACATCGGCCACGTCGCGGACATAGACGAAATCGCGCAGCTGACCGCCGTCGGCGTAGTCGGGATTGTGGCTCTTGAACAGCTGCACGGTGTGGCCGGATTTGACCTTCGGGAAGATCTGGGCGGCGACGGACTTCATGCTGTCCTTGTGATGCTCATTGGGGCCGTAGACGTTGAAGAACTTCAGGCCGACCCACTGCGGCGGCTTGTAGTCGCGGGCCGCCTGGCGGGCGGCGAAGACGTCGAACAGGGCCTTTGACCAGCCGTAGGCGTTGAGCGGCTGCAGGCCTTTCAGGGCATCGAGGTCATCGTTGTCGTCAAACCCGGCCGCGCCATCGCCGTAGGTGGCGGCGCTGGAGGCGTAGATGAAGCGGCGCTGACGGTCGACGCACCAGCGGTAGAGGTCGCGGCTGAGGCAGAAGTTGGTCTGGATGATCTTGTCGGCGTCAGGCTCGGTGGTCGAGGAAATGGCGCCCATGTGGATGACCACCTCGATGTCCCGCCAGCGCTTTTCCAGCCAGTCGAACATCTCTTCCGGCGGCACGAAGTCGCCGATCGGATGCTTGGAGATATTGCGCCACTTGCCGCCTTCGGCCTCGCCCAGCCAGTCGCAGACCACCACGTCGAGGGTTGGGTCCTCGCAGAGTCTGGCGACGATGTTGGAGCCGATGAAGCCGGCCCCGCCGGTGATAAAAGCGATACGACGGGTCATGGCGGGTCCTTAAGGCTTCTCGGTCATGCGGGCGATGGCGGCGGTGGTTGAATAGCCGTCGACGAGGGGAGCGAGCTTGACCTCGCCGCCCCAGCCCTGAACGTCTTCATGGCCGACGACGCCCTCGACCGTGTAGTCGGCGCCCTTGATCAGGACATCGGGACGGGCGGCGCGGATCAGGGCGATGGGGGTTTCTTCGTCAAAGGCGGTGACCAGATCGACATGGGCCAGGCCGGCCAGCACCACGGCGCGGGATTCCAGATCATTGACCGGCCGCCCCTCGCCCTTGAGGGCGCGGACCGAGTTGTCGCTGTTGACCGCCACGATCAGGCGGTCGCACCAGGCGCGGGCCTGGGCCAGATAGGCGACGTGGCCTTTGTGGAGAATGTCGAAGCAGCCGTTGGTGAAGCCGACCTTCAGGCCCTGCTTGCGCCAGGCGTCGGCCTGGGCGGCCATCTGGGCGGGGCTGGCCAGCTTGGCCTCGGCCGGGGCCAGATGGGCGGCGATCTCCGCCTCGACCAGTTCGCGGGGGGTGGCGGTGGCGGTGCCGGCCTTGCCGACGACCACGCCGCTGGCCAGCAGGGCGAAGCTGACCGCGTCATCCATCGCCTGACCGGCGGCCAGCGCGAGCCCGAGGGCGGCGAGGGCGGTGTCGCCGGCGCCGGAGACGTCAAAGACCTCGCGCGGACGGCCGGGGTAGTGACGGATCCCCTCCCCGCGCACGGCCAGGCTCATGCCCTTGGCGGCGCGGGTGACCAGCACCGCCTTGCAGCGGGACAGCTCCAGAGCATGGATCAGGGCCGCCTCGATCTCCTCGTCGGTCTCGGTCGGCATGTCGGTGGCGCGGGCAAGCTCGGAGGCGTTGGGCTTGACCAGATCGGCGGCGCCGTAGCGGGCGAAGCTGCGGGCCTTGGAATCGACGATCAGCACGGCGCCGGCGGCGCGGGCCTCAAGGCAGGCCTCGATGACCTTCTGGGTCACGGCGCCCTTGCCGTAGTCGGACAGCAGGATGGCCCCGGCGCCCTCGGCGGCGTAGCGGGCGGCGGCGGCCATGCGGGTTTCGACGTCGCGATGGGCCGGCGAGGCGTCTTCAGAATCGACGCGAAGAAGCTGCTGGCCGGAGGCGACGTAACGGGTCTTGACCGTGGTCGGGCGCTCGCGATCGGCGACCAGATGGCTTTCGAGGCCGGCTTCCGCCCCGACCATGCCGAGGGTCTCGCGGCCGGCGGGATCATCGCCGATCAGACCGGCCAGCGCCGCCTTGCCGCCCAGGGCCGCGACATTGCGGGCGACATTGCCGGCGCCGCCCAGCATGGCGATTTCCCGCCCCAGGGCGAGGACCGGCACCGGGGCCTCGGGCGAGGTGCGGCTGACGTCGCCATAGACAAAGCGGTCGACCATGACGTCGCCGACGCAGGCCACGCGGGCGCCGACCACGGCGTCGAGGAGTTTCTGAAGACCGGCCAGTTCCATGGGGGTGAGGCTCTGCTCTGTGACGCGGGGTCGGTCAAGCGTTGAGGCGTCGTTGCGCGGCGCCGGTTCGGTTGGCGTCGAGACACCGGTTTTCGCTAATCTGGAGGGCCTTGCGGTGATCCGCCACCCTTGCGGCGACGTAAAATACCCATGACGACCGCGCCCGCTTCACTCCAAGGCCCGCCGACGCTTGTCTGGCTGCGCCAGGACCTGCGCCTGGCCGACAATCCGGCTCTGCAGGCTGCCGACGGGGCGATCATCCCGCTCTATATTCTCGACGAGACTCCAGGCGTCGAGCCGCTGGGCGGGGCGTCGCGGTGGTGGCTGGACAAGTCGCTGGCGGCGCTGGCCGCCGATCTGGAGGCCATCGGATCACGGCTGATCCTGCGGCGTGGGCCGGCGGGCGAGGTGCTGCGGGCCCTGATCGCGGAGACCGGGGCGGCGACGGTGCACTGGAACCGGCTCTATGACGCCGGATCGATCGCCCGCGACAAGACGATCAAAGCCGAGTTGACGGATGAGGGCGTGACCTGCCGCTCGTTCAACGCCGGCCTGCTGAACGAGCCCTGGGAAATCGCCACCGGGTCAGGCGGGCCCTACAAGGTCTACACCCCCTATTGGCGCAACGCGCGAAGCCGGGTTGGAACGATCACCCCCGGACCGGCGCCGGAGCGGCTGACGGCGCCGAAAGCCTGGCCGACGTCCGACGCGTTGTCAGACTGGGGCCTGCATCCGCGCAAGCCCGACTGGTCGGCGGGGTTTTCCGACTGGCGACCTGGAGAGGCCGGCGCGCAACAGCGTCTGGAGGATTTTCTGGGCGGGCCGGTCGCCACCTACAGCGACGACCGCAACCGTCCCGACCTGCCCGGAACCTCCGGGCTCTCGCCGCACATGCATTTTGGCGAGATCGGCCCGCGCCAGATCTGGCGGAGCGCGCAGGACGCCGTGGCGCGCGGGGCGTCAGAGCGGCAGGTGGAGAAGTTCCTGGCCGAGGTTGGCTGGCGCGAGTTCCACCATCATCTGCTGTTCCATTTTCCCGATTTGCCGACACAGAATTTCCGGCCTGAGTGGGACGGCTTTGTCTGGCGGGACGACGAGGAGGCGTTTGTCGCCTGGACGCGGGGCCAGACCGGCTATCCCATCGTCGACGCCGGGATGCGCGAGCTGTGGGCCACGGGGTTCATGCACAACCGGGTGCGGATGATCGTCGCCAGCTTCCTGATCAAGGACCTGATGATCGACTGGCGGCGGGGCGAGGCCTGGTTCCGGGACACCCTGGTCGACGCCGACATCGCCCAGAACGCCGCCAACTGGCAGTGGGTGGCCGGATCGGGAGCGGACGCAGCCCCCTATTTCCGGATTTTCAACCCGGTCACCCAAGGCCAGAAGTTCGATCCTGATGGCGTCTACGTCAGAAAATGGGTCCCCGAACTGGGCAAACTGCCGAGCAAAGTCATCCACGCCCCATGGACGGCCGTATCTGATTTACTGGCCGGGGCGGATGTCGCCGTCGGACAGACCTACCCCCGCCCCCTCGTCGATCATGGCAAGGCCAGGGATCGTGCATTGCAGGCCTATGCGGCGCTCAAGTCCGCGAGAGAAGGAGACGGAACCAGGTGAAGATCGCAGTGATCGGTTCAGGGGCCGCCGGACTTGGCGCCGCCCTGGCGCTGAAAGACTCCCACGATGTTGTTCTTTTCGAGAAGGACAGCCGCCTGGGCGGGCACGCCAACACTGTGACTGTCGACTGCTCCGGCGAGGCCGTGGAAGTGGACACCGGGTTCATCGTCTACAACGAAAGCAACTATCCCAATCTGGTCGGGCTGCTCGACAGCCTGGGCGTCGAGACGCGGATGACCGACATGAGCTTTGCCTGCGCCGGCGGCGGGGTGGAGTGGTCGTCCAACTTTCCCAAGGGCGTGTTCGCCCAGAAGCGCAACCTGTTCAACCCGTCCTTCCTGCGGATGCTGAACGATATCCGCCGGTTCAACGAGCTGGCCCGGAATGATCTGCTGAAGGCGGATCTGAAGGACCTGTCTCTGGGCGCCTATCTGAAGCTTCGCGGCTTCTGCGAAGGATTCCGGGATCGCTATCTGCTGCCGATGGGGGCGGCCATCTGGTCGACGACCGAGGGCCGGATCGGCGACTTTCCGGCCGAGAGCTTCCTGCGGTTCCTGTCCAACCATGGCCTGCTGCAGTTCACCCCGCCGATGTGGAAGACGGTGGTCGGCGGCAGCCGGACCTATGTGGCGCGGATCGGCGAGATCCTTGGCGACCGGGTGCGGCTGAACAGCGGCGTCGCCGCGGTGCGGCGCGGACCGGCCGGAGTCAGCGTCGAGACCGTCGACGGGCGGAGCGAGGTCTTCGACCGGGTGATCATGGCTTGCCATTCCGATCAGAGCCTGAGGCTGCTGGCCGACGCCGATGATGAGGAACGGGCCTTCCTGGGCGCCGTCCGCTATGCGCCGAACAGGGCGGTCCTGCACCGGGACACCCGGCTGATGCCCGGCCGGCGTCAGGCCTGGGGAAGCTGGAACTACATTGCCGATAGTCGTTCCGGGTCAAACCCTTACGTCACCTACTGGATGAACAATCTGCAGATGCTGGAGACGCCGGACCCGCTGCTTGTGACCCTCAATGGTCCGCCGGCGGATCCCGATCTGGTGATCGCCGAGTTCGACTATGACCATCCGCAGTTCGACACCCCCGCCCTGGCGGCCCAGCGCCGGATCGGTCGCATCCAGGGGCGCGGCGGCGTCTGGTATGCCGGCGCCTGGCTGGGCTACGGCTTCCATGAGGACGCGGTGACGTCTGGCGTGAAGGCGGCGCTGGAGCTGGGCGGCCGGGTGCCGTGGGCGTTTGTCGACCACCGGGTGGCCAGCTTCGAAGGCCGCATCGACGCGCCGACGGGGCAGGTCGCGGCCGCATGAGACCCGCTTCCCTCTATGTGGGGGAAACCTGGCACCGGCGGTTTGGGCCCCGGCCGCATGAGTTCCGCTATCGGCTGTTCCAGCTGCTGGTCAATGTCGACCGGCTGGACGAAGGCCTGGACGGGCTGAAGCTCATGCGCCGCGGTCGACGCGGGGTGATGAGCTTTGATCCCCGCGATCACGGCGACCGGGCGAGCCTGGATCTACGCCCCTGGGTGCTGGAGCAGCTCGCCGGCGCCGGGCTGGAGACCGAGGCTCGCACCATCAGGCTGCTGTGTTTTCCCCGGGTGCTGGGATTTGTCTTCAATCCGCTGTCGGTCTTCTTCGTCCATGACGCGGCCGACCGGCTGGAGGCGGTGATCTACGAGGTCAACAACACCTTCGGCCAGACCCATGCCTATGTCGTGCCGGCGGTGACGGCAGAGCGACAGGCCCAGCGGGCGACCAAGCATCTGTATGTCTCGCCCTTCTATAAGGTCGAAGGCGAATACCGCTTCGATATCGCCGCCCCGGGCGAGGCGTTCGACATGAAGATCGTCAAGGCCGTGGACGGCAAGCCGGACTTCGTCGCCACCCAGACCGCAACACGGGAAGCGCTTACAGATCAGAGGCTTGCGGCCCTGTTCTGGTCGATTCCCCTGATGACCCTGAAGGTGGTTGCCGCCATTCACTGGGAAGCCCTGCGGCTGTGGATCAAGGGCGCGCCATTTGGTGCGCGGCCGCCGGGGCCCAAAGCCGGCATGAGCACCGGCGAGAGCGTCGGCTTCGCGCAATCCGAAAACAGTGATAAACTTGAGCAAAATCAAAGGAGCGAACATGAGCGAGATCGCCGTAAACGCCCCCTCGTCCGACTGGGAAGCGCCTGATTTCAGGGCTGCGCCGGCGACCTTCCGCACGGCCATGAAGGTGTTGAAGACCAACTGGACCACGGGCAGCCTGGACGTCGTCATGCCCAGCGGCCGGCGCCTGACTTTCCGGGGTGATCTGCCCGGCCCGGCGGCCGAGCTGATCGTCAAGGATTACAAGGCCATAGGCCGCGTCATGTCAGCCGCCGACATCGGTTTCGCCGAAGGCTATATGGCCGGGGAATGGGACACGCCGGATCTCTCGGCCCTGCTGACCGCCTTCACCTTCAACCTCGACCAGATCAGCCGGATCATGGCCGGGAACCCGCTGGTCAAGGCCTACAACTTTATCGTCCACATCCTGCGGCGCAACGACCGCGAGGGGGCCCGCAAGAACATCCACGCCCATTACGACCTGGGCAACGACTTCTACGCGCTGTGGCTGGACAGGGGGATGACCTATTCCTCGGCGCGGTTCGAGAGCGCCGACCAGCCGCTGGAACAGGCCCAGGACGAGAAGTACGCGGCCCTGGTGCGTTCGATTGACCTGCAGCCCGGTCAGAGCGTGCTGGAGATCGGTTGCGGCTGGGGCGGGTTCGCCGAGTTCGCGGCCCGGGAGGTCGGCGCCAGGGTGACCGGCATCACCATCTCGCAGGCCCAGTATGATTATGCCCGCAAGCGTCTGTTCGACCAGGGTCTGGCCGAGAAGGCCGACATCAAGCTGATCGACTATCGCGACGTCGAGGGGCGGTTTGACCGGGTGGCCTCGATCGAGATGTTCGAGGCCGTCGGCGAGCAGTACTGGCCGACCTATTTCGGCAAGATCCATGACGTGCTGACGCCCGGTGGCCGCGCCGGACTGCAGATCATCACCATCCGCGACGAGTTTTTCGAGCACTATCGCCGCCACGCCGACTTCATCCAGAAGTACGTTTTCCCGGGCGGCATGCTGCCCAGCGAGGCCAAGCTGAAGGAACAGACCGACCAGGCGGGACTGGGCTGGACCGGGATCAACCGGTTTGGTCAGTGCTATGCCGACACCTGCCATCAGTGGCTGGAACGGTTCGACGGCGTCTGGGAACAGGTCCGGGCGCTGGGCTTTGACGAGCGCTTCCGGCGACTCTGGCGCTTTTACCTTGCCTATTGCGAGGCCGGCTTCCGCAGCGAGCGGACCAACGTAGTTCAGCTAGGTCTTTCAAAGGCTTGACGTAGACTTTGAAGGCTAGACGGCATGTCCTGATCCTCGTGGTCGCCGCCAGACCCCAGAAAAACTATCGGCGTTAAGGGGGTTGAAGGGGCGGTTATCCCTTGCACACGGGGTGTGGATCACGATCTAGGTTGGACCTGACACCAGCCGCCGCGAGCCCAGAATGTCTGTACGATCCAGCGTCATCGACGCCATCGGCAATACCCCGCTGATCCGACTGAAGGCCGCGAGCGACGCCACCGGCTGTGAAATCCTCGGCAAGGCGGAGTTCATGAACCCCGGCCAGTCGGTCAAGGACCGGGCCGCCCTCTACATCATCCAGGATGCGGTGGAGTCGGGGCGGTTGCGGCCCGGCGGGCGGATCGTCGAGGGCACGGCGGGCAACACCGGCATCGGCCTGGCCATGGTCGCCTCGGCCCTGGGCTACCGGACCACCATCGTCATTCCGCGCACCCAGAGCCAGGAGAAGAAGGACGCCATCCGTCTGGCCGGCGCCGATCTGGTCGAGGTGGACGCCCTGCCCTATTCGAACCCCGACAACTACGTGCGGTATTCGGGGCGGCTGGCCGAAGAGCTGAACGCCAGCGAGCCGGCCGGCGCGATCTGGGCCAACCAGTTCGACAATGTCGCCAACCGGCGGGCCCATGAGGAGACCACGGGCCCGGAGATCTGGGAGCAGACGGCGGGGGCCGTGGATGGTTTTATCTGCGCGGTGGGCTCCGGCGGCACCCTGGCGGGGGTGGCCAGAGCGCTGCGATCGCGTCGGGACAGCATCAAGATCGGCCTGGCGGACCCCTATGGCGCGGCGCTGCACAGCTATTACACCACCGGCGAGCTGAAGGCCGAGGGCGGGTCGATCACCGAAGGCATCGGCCAGGGCCGGATCACCGCCAATCTGGAAGGCTTCAGGCCCGACTACAGCTGGCGCATCGATGACGCCGAGATTGTCGCAACGGTGTTCGAACTGGCCCGGCATGAGGGGCTGGTGCTGGGCGGCTCGGCGGGGATCAATGTCGCCGGCGCCATCCGGCTGGCGCGGGAACTCGGCCCCGGCCATACCATCGTGACCATGCTGTGCGATCATGGCTCTCGATATCAGAGCAAGCTTTTCAATCCGGCCTTCCTGGCCGAAAAGGGGCTGCCCGTACCGGACTGGCTCTAGAGTCGGCGATTTGAAGAAATCGGACCGCCCTGCTCCAGTTTCCTTGATTGTCGGGCGTTTGTTCCGATAACCGGTCTCAACAATCGGAACGCTCTCCAGGAAGGACTCTCCCGCATGGCGCAAGATCCGCTCGTCTCAACGGCCTGGCTGGCCGACCATCTGGATGCGCCCGACGTTCGCATCATCGACGCCAGCTGGTTCCTGCCCGGCGAAACGCGCGATCCGAAAGCCGAATACGCCATCGCCCATATTCCGGGCGCGGTGTTCTTCGACATTGATGACATCGTCGACGAGACCAGCGACCTGCCCCACATGCTGCCCTCGCCGGTCAAGTTCGCCTCGCGGATGCGGCGGATGGGTCTGGGCGACGGGGTGCGGCTGGTCATCTATGACAGCCAGGGCCTGTTCTCGGCGGCGCGGGTCTGGTGGACCTTCCGGGCGATGGGCCATGAGGATGTGTCGGTGCTGGACGGCGGCCTGCCCAAATGGATCTCCGAAGGACGCCCCGTCGAGGATGGCGTGCCCCCGCCGCGCGAGCGACACTTCACCACCCGCTACAACAACGATCTGGTCCGCGACCTGGCCCAGGTGCGCCGGGCGGCCGGCGGCGGCAAGGAACAGATTGTCGATGCCCGGCCGGCCGGGCGCTTTACCGGCGAGAGCCCCGAACCGCGTCCGGGTCTGAGGGGCGGCCATATGCCGGGCGCGCGCAATGTGCCGGCCTCGACGGTCTTTGCCCCCGACGGGACGATGAAGTCGGTCGATCAGCTGAAGGCGTTGTTTGACGCCGCCGGGGTGGCCACGGACCGGCCGATCATCACCACCTGCGGCTCGGGCATCACCGCCTGTATCCTGGCGCTGGCTCTGGCCCGCATCGGCCGGGACCGGATCGCCGTCTATGACGGCTCCTGGGCTGAATGGGGCGGACGGGACGACACCGAGGTCGTCACAGGACCTGCCGCCTAGACCCTTTCAGGTTTTGATGGACTCATCAAAACCTGAAAGGGTCTGGATTCAAACAGTTAGAGCATGTCCGAGCGGCCGAACCGCGTACACTTCGGCCTGACATGCTCTAGCGGGCCGGCGGTGCATAGAGAAGACCCGGCGACGGGGCGTTCCACAGGGCGTTCTGTCCCCGGGCCAGGTCGAGGCCTGAGGCCAGGCCCAGATTGCGGTCGAAGACCTCGCCGTAGGAGCCGACCTGGCTGATGATCCGGTAGGCCCAGTCGGCGGAGAGGCCAAGGCCGCCGCCAAGGTCGCCGTCGACGCCGAGCAGGCGACGCACTTCTGGCACCTGCGAGTCCTGACGCGCCGCCTTCACCGTCTTTGAGTCGAGCCCCAGTTCCTCGGCGAGGATCATGGCGTTCAGCGACCAGCGGACAATGTCGGCCCAGCCGTCATCGCCCTGACGCACCACCGGGCCCATCGGCTCCTTGGAGATGACGTCGGGCAGCAGGACGTGGGCGCCGGGGTTGTCCATCACCGCCCGGCTGGAGGCCAGGCTGGAGAGGTCGGCGGTCAGGGCGTCGCATTCCTCCTTCTGGTAGCGGGCGCGCGCCTCCTCGACCGACTTTGCCGGGACCGGGATCATGTTGATGCCCCGGGTCTTGAAGAAGTCGGCGAGATTGAGCTCGGAGGTGGTGCCGGCCTGGACGCAGATGCGGGCCCCGGAGAGTTCGGCGGCGCTCTGCAGGTTCAGCGACTTGCGGGCGAGGAAGCCCTGACCGTCGTAGTAGCTGATGCGGACGAAATCGACATCGTCGGCGGCGTCGCGGCTGAGGGTCCAGCTGGTGTTGCGGTTGAGCACATCGATGCGCCCGGCCTTCAGGGCCTTGAAGCGATCCTCGGCAGTGACGGTGACGAAGGTCACCTTGCGCGCATCGCCCAGCACAGCGGCGGCGACCGAGCGGCAGATGTCGACGTCAAAGCCTCGCCAGACGCCGCGGCCGTCCTTTGAGCCAAAGCCGCTGAGGCCCTGATTGACGCCGCAGCGGACCACGCCGCGCTTGCGGACGGCCTTCAGGGTGGGACTGTCGATCGCCGTGGCCTTGGGGTCGGCGACGACCATCGCCTCCGGTTCCTCGACCTTGACCGGGTCGGCCGGCTTTCGCCCACAGCCCGCCGCCGACAGGGCGATGAGGGCAAGCATGGCGAAACGCTTCACGGCGGCGACTCCTTGATCCGGGGTGGCGACTGGACCTAAGTGGCCCTTACGCAAGTTTCGCCCTCATGACACCCCGGCCGCAACCCGTATGGACGAGAAAACCCGCCTGATTCACGCCGGTCGCACGCCTGACAGGCTGGCGCGCACGGTTGGCCCGCCAATTCAGCGGGGATCGACGGTTCTGCTGCCCGATTCCCGGGCCCTCTATGAAGAAGATCTGGGCTACGGCCGTTCGGGGCTGGCGGCCCAGGCGAGCCTGATCGACGCCCTGGCGACCCTGGAGGGGGCGGAGACGGTCTGCCTCTACCCTTCTGGCCTGGCGGCCCTCAGCGGCGCCCTGCTGGCGGTGCTGAAAGCCGGAGACGCCATTCTGATCAGCGAGGGGGCCTACAAGCCGACCCGCGCCTTCTGTCAGGGCACGCTGGCGCGGATGGGCGTGCGGGTCGAGGTCTATGACGCGCGATGGGGCGTGGACGAGATCATGGCCAGGGTTCAGGCCGACACCCGGCTGATCCTGCTGGAATCACCCAGCTCCCTGACCTTCGAGATGCAGGATGTGCCAGCCATCGCCGCAGCGGCCCGGGCCCGGGGCGTGCTGACCCTGATCGATAACACCTGGGGGGCGGGCCTCTATTTCAAGCCACTGGCGCATGGCGTCGACATCAGCGTCCAGGCCCTGACCAAATATGTCTGCGGCCATTCCGACATCTTCATGGGCAGCGCGGCGACGGCTGACCCGGATCTGGGCCGGGCGCTGGAAGACAGCGTCCATGAGCTGGGCTGGGCGGTCACCGGCGACGCCGCCTATGACATGCTGCGCGGCCTGCGCACCCTGCCGACCCGGCTGGCGCGGCACGACCAGAGCGCCCGGACCATCGCCGAGTGGCTGAGCCGTCAGCCGCAGGTGCTGAGGGTGCTGCATCCGGCCCTGGCCGGCGATCCGGGCCATGCCATCTGGTCGCGGGACTACAGCGGCGCCTGCGGTCTGTTCGGCCTGGTGCTGAAGCCCTGCCCCATCGAGGCCGAACATGCCTTCCTCGACGCCCTGCAGCTGTTTGGACTGGGGTTCAGCTGGGGCGGCTTCGAGAGCCTGGCGATCCGTTGTGATCCGCAGCTGAAGTCGCGGCGGTTTGTCACCACGCTGGAGGGGCCGCTGATGCGCCTGCACATCGGGCTGGAGGCGGTTGAGGATCTGATCGGGGATCTGCAGGGCGCGTTGGCGGCGTTTGACGCGGCGTGCTGAGGCTTCGAGCCCGGACTGCAGGGTGGCGACTCCAGTAGGATTCGAACCTACGACCGTCCGCTTAGAAGGCGGATGCTCTATCCAGCTGAGCTATGGAGTCCTGTTTGCCGTTCTTACCGGCTTTGCCCTGAGGGGAGAAGGCGGCGGCTTCGGGTTTGCGTGCTTCGACACGCGATCCTCACGGATCGCTACTCAGCATGACGTAGAGGGTGAGACTGGTCCTCGAAGCGTCAGCCAAGGAACCTAATGGGTCCAGGGCTGCTTGCGGCCGGTGGCGAAGTTGTCGGCGTAGGCCTTGATGATCTTCTTCGGCTCTTTCGGCTCGATGAGCTGGAAGGAGATGCCGTGCTTCTGGGCGTAGGCGACCGCTTCCTCGCGGGTGTCGAAGGTCAGACGGATCTGGCCGTTCATGTCGGTCGACTGGGTCCAGCCGGTCAGCGGGTCATTTCGATTGGCCGCGGCCGGTTCGAATTCCAGCACCCATTCGTGGGTCTTGGCCCTGCCCGACTGCATGGCGGTCTTGGCGGGGCGGAAGATGCGAGCCAGCATGGCGATCTCTCTGTCGAACCGTTTGTCTACCGATGATGGTCGGGGCGGCAGGATTTGAACCTGCGACCCTCTGCTCCCAAAGCAGATGCGCTACCAGGCTGCGCTACGCCCCGTCAGCATCGGAAGCGGGGTGTTTGCCACGCTCCGGCCCCGAACGAAAGCGCTCAGTCGATCTTGCGGCGCATCGGCTTGAAGATCGCCGTCGCCCGGACCAGATCGCGCTCGCCGATAAAGATGCGGCCCTCGACAAAGACCAGATCGCGCGTCTGGCGCGTGACCCGTCCCTCGCCGAACAACCACTCCCCCGCCCGGCCCGCCGCCAGGTAGTCGAGGGAGAGGTGAACGGTCACCGCCGCCTGTCCGCCGGTGGCCCCGTGAACGGCCCGCGCCAGCACACCGTCCATGAAGGTGGCGAGCATGCCGCCGTGGACGATGCCCATGCTGTTGCAGTGCCTGTGGAGGGCGAAGAAGGCGTGCTGGAAGCTGTCCGGCCCGTTGCGGTGGAACATCGGGCCGTTGTGGGTGGTGTAGGGCCCGCGACCGGACGGCGAGAACCCCTCGGGCGGCGTCGGTACGCCCTCCTCGGCGCTACTCACCCTTGAAGATCCGGTGGCTGACCTTGTCGCCCGGGCGGATGCCCAGCTCGCCCGACCGGCCGCCGGCGATCTCGAGCACGCCCCAGGCCTGACCGTTCGACGGGATGGGCGATTCGGAATGGGGGGTGGTCATGGCGGCGATGGAGACAATGGTCCCGTCGGCGGCGATGTAGATGATGTCCAGCGGGATCAGAGTGTTCTTCATCCAGAAGGACCGGGGGGCGGAGGCCTCGAAGTCGAACAGCATGCCGCGGTCCGGGGCGAGGTGTTCGCGGAACATCAGGCCCTTTTCGCGCTCGGCGGCGTCGTCGGCGATCTCGACGTCGAATTTCACCTCGCCATTGGCCGTCTGGATGGTCAGCGGCTCAAGGGGAGATATCAGGCTCTCGGCGGGGGCGGCGGAGCCCTTGCAGGCGACAAGCCCTGTACCCGAAAGGGCCAGCACCGTGGCGAGCGCGAGGGCCCGACCTATGCGGAACCCGCGAAAACCAGACACCAAGGACAAGACCCGACTCTCCGACCCCGAAGCGGTCAGGCCGCCTCGATCTGCGCTACAACCAGACCCTTGGGCCCTTCGGCAAAGCGGACCATGACCGCTTCGCCGGGCTGAAGGTCATCGAGGCCGCTGCTGCGCAGGGTCTCGATGTGGACGAAGATATCGCCTGGCGCCTCGTCCCGCACCACGAAACCGTAGCCCTTGGTGCGATTGAACCATTTGACGATGGCCCGTTCCATCGGGCCGTCGGCGACGACCAGACCGGCGCGCTGGCGGGATTCGCGAGACGGGCCGGCGCGGGAGTCGCGGCGGATGTCGTCGGACAGACGACGCGGACGCTCCTCGGGCTGAGGGGCGGCGGATTCGTCCAGTTCGACAATGTCGGTGGCCTGCCAGCCCTTGGGACGGCGAACGGCGTCGCAGACGATCAGCGACCCCTCAAGGACAGATTCGCGACCAAGCGTGCGCAGAGACGTGATGTGCAGGAGAACGTCGCGCAGTTCAGTGACGTCCGGATCGTCGGGAACGATAAAGCCGTAGCCCTTGCCCAGATCAAACCACTTTACGCGGCCGCTGATCCTCACCGCCTCGTCATGCGGATCCTCGGATTGCATTTCCAAACTCGACATTACTCTCCCCCGCCTGATCAAACACCAAGATCAAGCGCCTCGTGAATAACAATGTTCTCCTGTCAGGGGAGGCGTCAATCACCCTTTTCGCTCACGGGGCAGCGTTTCATCGGATTCGCGACATTTGGCCGCGCCCAAAATGGGGAATACTCTTGACGATGTCGGATGAAGCCTCGTGGCACGCCCTAGGGGAGTCGAACCCCTCTTACCAGATTGAAAATCTGGGGTCCTAACCGATAGACGAAGGGCGCGCGGCGAGGAGCCGGGGATATATCCAACCTGTTCCGGGGGCGCAAGACCAACCGACAGAGAAAATTACAGAGCCGCCATTCTGGGGTCGGCGACGTCCTCGATCTCGAGCTCCACACTCTCCCGGCCCTGCCAGTCATCGGGTTTGAGACGGCCGGCCAGATGCAGTCCGCCGCCCCCGGCCAGGAGCCTCTGGCCCAGCTCTGTCTCGCCCGCGCGCCAGGCCACGGCCTTCAGACGGGCCCCGGCGGGGTCGACCAGAGTGACCCGGACGTGACCGCCGCGCATGGCGATCGGCCGTTCCGCCCGGGCGTCGGCAATGGCGAACATCGGCTCGGGATTGCCGGGGCCATAGGGCGCCAGACGCTGGAATTCCTCGTAGAGGGCGCGGGTGGCGCCGCCCGGCGCCAGCAGCGAATCAATCTCGACCGAATCCTGGGCGGCGGCGTCGATCATTTCCCCGGCCAGCTGTTCGGCGAGGAAGGCGCGGAGTTCGGGAATCGCCGAGGGACGGACGGTCAGACCGGCGGCCATGGCGTGTCCGCCGCCCGCCAGCAGGATGCCGGCGTCGAAGGCCGACTGGACAGCCCGGCCCAGATTGACCCCCGGCTGGGAGCGGCCTGAGCCCTTGCCGATGTCGGCCGGGCGGTCGATGCCGATGATGATCACCGGCTTGCGGTAGCGCTCGCGCAGGCGACCGGCGGCGATGCCGACGACGCCGGGATGCCAGCCATCGCCGGCGGCGACGATGACCGGGGCGTCCGGATCGAAATTGCTCTGCTGCTCGATCATCGCCGTGGCTTCGTCGATGACCGCCTTCTCGACCTCCTTGCGGGAGGCGTTGAGGGCGTCGAGCTCAAGGGCGAGGTTTGCAGCCTCGTCCGGGTCCTCGGTGCTGAGCAGGCGGGCGCCGAGGTCGGAGCGGCCGATGCGGCCCCCGGCGTTGATCCTGGGCCCCAGAATAAAGCCGGCGTGGAAGCTGGTCGCCGGTCCCTGGGACTTGGCGACATCGAGCAGGGCCTTGAGACCCAGATTGCGCCAGCCGGACATCACCTTGAGCCCCTGGGCGGCCAGGGCGCGGTTGAAGCCGGTCAGGGAGGTGACGTCGCAGAAGGCGCCCATGGCGGCCAGATCCAGCCACTGCATGACGTCCGGCGCCGGGCGGTCCTCGAACAGGCCGCGCTTGCGGGCCTCGCGATTGAGGGCCGCCAGCAGCACAAAGGCGACCCCGGCGGCGGCCAGGTGCCCCTGGCCCGAGGTGTCGTCAGGGCGATTTGGATTGACCAGGGCGGCGGCGGGCGGCGGGTCGCCGCGCATCAAGTGGTGATCGATGACGACGACGTCGAGGCCGATCTTCGCGGCTTCGTGCAGGGCGTCATGAGCGGCGGCGCCGCAGTCGACGGTGATGACCAGTTCGGCGCCCTGGTCCTTCAGCTTGCGGAAGGCGGCGGGACTGGGGCCGTAGCCCTCGAGGATGCGGTCGGGAACATAGATGGGCAGGTCGCGACCCATGGCGCGGAACCAGCGGACGATCTGGGCGGCGCTGCTGGCGCCGTCGACGTCATAGTCGGCGAAGACCACGCAGGGTCGGCCGCTTTCAACCGCGTCGACAAGGATGCGGGCGGCGAGATCCATGTCCTGGAAGCTGGACGGATCGGGAAACAGGGATTTGAGCGTGGGGTTGAGGAAGTCCCCTCCCCCTTCGGCGCCGATGCCGCGCGAGGCCAGGGCCCGGGCCAGAGGCTCGGACAGGCCGTGTCCCAGCTGATGGGCGCGGACGGCGCTGTCGTCAGCGGGGCGACGGCGCCAGGCGCGTCCGGTCAGGGAGCGGCGAACGCCCAGGAAATCCGGGGTCGCCGCGCCGTCCGCCATGTCAGAGGAGCCGCTTCATCCGCACTTCGCGGACGGTGCGGGTGGAGGAGTTCATGACGATGGAATGGGTGTGGACGAAGCCTTCGGAATATTTGACCCCGTCCAGCAGGGCGCCGGAGGTGACGCCGGTGGCGGCGAAGATGGCGTCGGCCTTGACGATGTCATTGAGGTCGTACTTGCGGTCGAGGTCGGTGATGCCCCAGCGCTTGGCGCGCTCACGCTCGTCGGCGTTGCGGAACACCAGGCGGCCCTGGAACTGACCGCCGACGCATTTCAGCGCCGCGCAGGCCAGCACGCCCTCGGGGGCGCCGCCCTGGCCGATGTAGAGATCGACCCCGGTTTCGGGGTCGGCGGTGTTCATCACCCCGGCGACATCGCCATCGGTGATCAGATAGACCCGCGCCCCGACCGACCGCAGGCTGGCGATGATCTCGGCGTGGCGGGGACGGTCGAGGACGCAGACGGTGATCTGCTCGGCCGGGACGCCGCGCGCGGCGGCCATGGCCTGGACGTTCTCGGCCGGGGTCTTGTCGAGATCGAGGATGCCCTCCGGATAGCCCGGTCCGCAGGCGATCTTGTCCATATAGGTGTCGGGCGCGTTGAGCATGGTGCCGGCCGGGGCCCAGGCCATGACGGCCAGGGCGTTGGCCATGGCCTTGGCGGTCAGGGTGGTGCCTTCGAGGGGGTCGAGGGCGATATCGACCCGGGGGCCGCCCTTGCCGACCTTCTCGCCAATATAGAGCATCGGGGCCTCGTCGCGCTCGCCCTCGCCGATGACGATGACGCCGTCGATGTCGAGTTCGTTCAGCGCATTGCGCATGGCGTCGACGGCGGCCTGATCGGCGGCCTTTTCGTCGCCCCTGCCGACTTCGGTCCAGGAGGCGATGGCGGCGGCCTCGGTGACGCGCACGGCGTCCAGAACCAGTCCGCGATCGAGGGTTTCGGAACTCATATAGGCGTCTCCCGGCTCCCGCCGTTGGGGAGCAATGTCATCAGGCGTTGCGGGGGGAATAGCGATTGTTGAGCCTCAAGACGAGAGACATCCGCAATTGCGCCCCGTTTTCCGGTTTCCGCGCGCGCCTAGATGCGGGCGATGCGCAGCAATTTTGGTCGTTCGAGCACCGCCGACAGCCGCTCGATGCGGTTGATGGCGTCGGTCAGCACCGATTCGGCGACGGCGTGGGTGGTCAGGACGATGGGCACGCCGCCCGCATCCTCGACCGGCTTCTGCAGGAAGCTGTCGATGGAGACGCCGCATTCGGCCAGGGTCTCCGACACCGCGGCGATGACGCCGGGCTGATCCTTCACCAGCAGGCGCAGATAGGCCTTGCCGACCCGGCGGGTCGGGGCGACGGCGACGAAGGGGGCCAGTTTGGCGGCGGGGGCCTGGAAGACCGGGCGGCGGGCGCCGGTCATCACATCGGCGATGTCGGCGGCGCAGGCGGCGGCGGTGGGACCGGCTCCGGCCCCCGGCCCCTGGATGAAGATGCGGCCGATGCGGGTTCCCTCGATGAACAGGGCGTTGGTCGCGCCCCGGGTCTCGGCCAGGGGATGGCCGAAGGCGACAAGCGAGGGATGGACGCGGACGGCGACGCCGTCGCTGGTGCGCTCGGTCGAGGCGATCAGGCGGATGCGATAGCCAAGGTCCTTGGCCAGGGCGATGTCGAGTTGTTCGACCTGGTCGATGCCCTCGATCTCGGCGGCGGCGAAGTTGGGGGCGCAGCCGAAGGCCAGGGCGGCGAGGATGCTGATCTTGTGGGCCGCGTCGAAACCGCCGACGTCGGTGGTCGGGTCGGCCTCGGCAAAGCCCATGCGCTGGGCGTCGGACAGAACATCGGCAAAGGCCCGGCCCTTGGCCTCCATCTCGCTGAGAATGAAGTTGCAGGTGCCGTTGAGGATGCCGGCCAGGGCCGAGACGTCGTCGCCGACCATCGCCTCGCGCAACATCTTCACCGCCGGGGTGCCGCCCATGACGGCGGCCTCGTACAGCAGCGGGACGCCGTTGGCCTCGGCGAGGCCGGCCAGTTCGGCGCCATGCACGGCGATCAGCGCCTTGTTGGCGGTGACCACCGGCTTGCCGGCCTTGAGCGCCGCCTCGACAGCGGCCTTGGCCGGGCCGTCCGAGCCGCCGACCAGCTCGACGAAGATGTCGATGTCAGGGCTGGCGGCCAGGGCGACGGGATCGTCGAACCAGGCGAGGCCGGAGATGTCGACGGTGCGGGCGCGGCCGCGGTTGCGGGCCGAGACGGCGGTCACCACGGCGCGGTCGCCGGCCGGGGCGAAGTCCGGCCGCTCCAGCAGGAACTCGAGCAGCCCGCCCCCGACAGTGCCGAGGCCAGCGACGCCGATGCGCCAGGTCTTCTGGGTCATGCCAATCCTCTAGATCACGCCGAGTTTGGATTGAATCAATCCAAACTCGGAAAACGTGATTGATTCTAAATGTTTAGAGCGGGTTTCACGCGAAAAACCGGTATCCACTTTTTCGCAACCCGCTCTAGCCTGCAGCCAGAGCATTGTGCGCCCGGCCCAGGATGTCGTCCGCGTTGGACAGGAACTTCTTCACATTGCGGGCCGCCTGGCGGATCCGCTGCTCGTTTTCGACCAGACCGATGCGGACATAGCCTTCGCCGTATTCACCAAAGCCTGAGCCCGGAGCCACGGCGACGCCGGCCTCCTCGACCAGCATCTTGGCGAACTCCATCGAGCCGACCTCGCGGAAGGCTTCGGGAATCGGCGCCCAGGCGAACATCGAGGCCGGCGGCGAGGGAATGTCCCAGCCCGCCAGCTTCATGGACTTCACCAGGGTGTCGCGACGGGCCTTGTAGATGGCGCGGATCTCGGCGACGCAGTCCTGCGGGCCGTTGAGGGCGGCGGCGGCGGCGACCTGGATGGGGGTGAAGGCGCCGTAGTCGAGATAGGATTTCACCCGGGCGAGCGCGGCGCACATGCGCTCGTTGCCGACGACCATCCCGACCCGCCAGCCGGCCATGGCGTAGGTCTTCGACAGGCTGTTGACCTCGACCGCGCAATCCAGGGCGCCGGGCACCTGCAGCACCGAGGGCGGCGGGTTGCCGTCGAAGTAGATTTCCGAATAGGCGACGTCGGAGATGACCAGCATATCGTGGCGTTTGGCCAGCTGGATGGCGTCCTTGTAGAAATCCAGATCGACCCACTGGGCCGTCGGGTTGGACGGGTAGCTGAGGATCATGATGCTGGGCGGCGGGGCCGAGTGCTTCACCGCCCGGCCAATGCCCGACAGATACTCTTCCGGCGACAGGGCCGGGACATGACGGATGACCCCGCCGGCCATGATGAAACCGAAGGCGTGAATCGGATAGGCCGGGTTGGGACAGATGATGACGTCGCCCGGAGCGGTCAGGGCGTTGGCCAGATTGGCGAAGCCTTCCTTGGAGCCAAGGGTGGCGATGACCTGGGTGTCGGGGTTCAGCTTCACCCCGTAGCGGCGGTCGTAGTAGCCGGCCATGGCCCGGCGCAGGCCGATGATGCCCTTTGAGGCGCTGTAGCGGCCGGACTTGGGATCGCGGGCGGTTTCGACCAGCTTGTCGACGATGTGTTTCGGCGTCGGCATGTCGGGATTGCCCATGCCGAAATCGATGATGTCGACGCCCTGGCCGCGCAGGCGGGCCTTGATGCGGTTGACCTCTTCGAAGACGTAGGGCGGCAGGCGTCGGATACGGTGGAAGTCGGTGTTCATTTCGGGCTCAAGCGCCACAATAGGCGCAGCAGGAGCGATTGATTTTGTCAGGCGTCGCCGACCGACCAGATCAACCGTTGAGTGGGCCCCCTTTTGCCCGGCTCGGCCAGAGTACAAACCGGAAAGGGGCCAGCGCGCATGGATAGCCCCCAACCGGGGTGCCGCCAAGCAGGTTCATGGAAGATTATGCCCCCGCCGCCGGGATTTACCGGGGCCGCGGGGGCGGCTTAGCTCGGGCGCGCATGGCGCGGGCGAAAGCCTCGGATTCTGCCATCTCCGCGTCGGTCGGCGGACGGATGCCGCCGGCGTCGGCGTCGGCGCGGGCGCGTTCGGCAAAAGCCTCGCTGGCGCCCAGATACCAGGTCTCCGGCGCGGCGGTGCGGGTGGTGTAGAGGCCGTCGGCCTGCTGGTCCTCGACCTGGGCCTTGATGGCGGCGGGGTCGGGCAGGTCGGCGGGAATCGCCGGCATGGTCGCGAACGTCGGGTAGCCGCCGGGATTGGCCAGAACCTGCTCGATCTGCTCCGCGGCGGGCGAGGTCTTGTTGATTGGCGCCTCGACAAAGGGCGATCGGACGGCCGGGGTGGCGCAGGCGCCCAGAGTCAGCAGACAAGCCCCTGCCAGCAGGGTCTTACGGGACAACAACAAATCGCGGGCTTGGCCGTTCATCACAAGTCCGGTCATATGCGATGATTGAGGCGAACGAAAGGGCGAGCCCGCGCCCTTCATCAAGAGGAGACATCCATGGCCAGGCAGACCAAGCCAGCGCCCACCGGCAAGACTGCCGGAAAGAGCGCCGCGAGCGGAAAGAAGCCTGCGCCAAAGGCCGGTGCAAAAGCCGCCTCGTCTCCCGAGCCGGTGAAGGCCAAGGCGCCCGCGAAAGCGAAAGCGGCCGCGCCAAAGAAGGCTGCCGCACCCAAGGCGGCAGCAGCCAAGAAGACAGCGCCCAAGGCCGCCAAACCGGCCCCGAACGCGGCGCCCAAAGCTGCGCCCCAACCGCCGCCCCAATCTCGACCTCAGCCGGATGATCGCCGTCAGGCGGCGCATCAGGCGACGGGCAGCTCGCCCTTCAGCGCCCTGCCCGATGCGGCCGGCTTTATTCCCAAGGAACAGCGCGAACAGTTCGAGCGCCTGTCAGCCAACCTTGCCCGGGCGGCGATCACGGCCCAGGGCGCCATCGCCGAAGCGGCCCTGAGGCAGGCCGATGCGCCGACGGCCCTCAACACCGACCCCTTCCACGTCGGACCGGCGATGAGCCAGGTGATGACCAAGCTGGCGTCGGAACCGGACCGGATGATGCGGGCCCAGGCCGATCTGTTCTCGCGCTATCTGGATCTGTGGCAGAACACCGCCCGGCGGATGAGCGGCGAGACGGTGGAGCCGGTGGTGACGCCGGCCAAGGGCGACAAGCGCTTCAACGATCCCGATTGGGGCGCCAACCCGGTCTTTGACGTGATGAAGCAGTCCTATCTGCTGACGTCGAACTGGATGAACAACCTGATCGCCGACGTGGAGGGCGTCGATCCGCTGGAAAAGCGGCGTGTGGAGTTCTTCACCCGGATGCTGACCGACGCGGTCAGCCCGTCCAACTTCCTGCTCAGCAACCCGGCCGCCCTGCGCGAAGCGGTGGCGACCAACGGCGAGAGCCTGGTGCGGGGCATGGAGCAGTTTTCCGAGGACCTGACCAAGGGCGGCGGACAGCTGTCGATCAGCCAGACCGACATGGACGAGTTCGTGGTCGGCCAGAACGTCGCCACCGCGCCCGGCAAGGTGGTCTATCAGAACGACATCTTGCAACTGCTGCAGTACGCGCCCTCGACCGATCAGGTGCGGGAGATCCCGCTGCTGCTGTTCACGCCGTGGATCAACAAGTTCTACATCACCGACCTGCGGCCCGATAACAGCCTGATCCGCTGGCTGAGCGCCCAGGGCTTTACCGTGTTCGTGACCAGCTGGGTCAACCCGGACGAGACCCTGGCCGCCAAGACTTTCGAGGACTACCTGACCGAGGGCATCTATGACGCCACCGCCCAGGTGATGAAGCAGTGCGGGACCGACCGGGTGAACACCGTCGGCTACTGCATCGGCGGGACGCTGCTGTCCTGCGCCTTGGCCCATATGGCGGCGAAGGGCGACAAGCGGATCAATTCAGCGACCTTCTTCGCCGCCCAGCAGGACTTCACCGAGGCCGGCGATCTGCGGCTGTTCGTCGACGACGCCTGGCTGAAGGACATCGAGGCCCAGATGGACAAGTCGGGCGGCTTCCTGCCCGGCAAGTCGATGGCCGACACCTTCAACAGCCTGCGCGGCAACGACCTGATCTGGTCGTTCTTCGTCAACAACTACCTGATGGGCAAGGAGCCCAAGCCCTTCGACCTGCTGTTCTGGAACAGCGACCAGACGCGGATGCCCAAGGCCCTGCACCTGTTCTATCTGCGGCACTTCTACAAGGACAACGAACTGGCCCAGGGAAAGCTGACGCTGGCCGGCGAGACGCTGGACCTGGGGTCGGTGAAGACGCCGATCTATGTGCAGTCGTCGCGGGACGACCATATCGCCCCGTTCCGCAGCATCTATCGCGGCGCCCGGCTGTTCGGCGGACCGACCACCTTCACCATGGCCGGCTCGGGCCACATCGCCGGGGTGATCAACCATCCGGACGCGAAGAAATACCAGCACTGGACCAATCCCGAGTTGCCGGACACGGTCGAGGAATGGCGGTCCGCGGCGGTGGAGCATCCGGGCAGCTGGTGGCCGCACTGGGCCGCCTGGCTGAACGAGCGGTCCGGCGAGATGGTCCCGGCGCGGGATCCGGCCAAGGGGCCGTTGAAGCCGATCGAGGATGCGCCGGGGAGCTTTGTGAAGGTGCGGAGTTAGCGGCTGGAACGGGGACAGGTTATCCGGGCCCCGACAGAGGACGAGCTGCAACGGACGGGGTGCGGATAACCTGTCCCCGCTTGCCTACAGATGCAGAACCAGCTTGGGCCGTTCCCAGGTGATGTCGCCGACCGGAGGGGAGACGCCGACGAGGCGGGCGCCCATTCGCTGGTAGAAATCGGCGGCGCGGGGGTTTGAGGAAATCAGCAGCTGGCTGGCGCCAAGCCCCCTCGCCCGGTCCGCCATGTGATCGAAGAGACGGCGGCCGACGCCGAGACCCTGGGCGGCGTTGGCGGTGAAGAAGAGGTCCAGTTCCCGGTCGGCGCCGCCGTGGGGGATCAGTTGGTAGAAGCCGAGCAGTGCGCCGCCCTCCCCGTCCTCGACCCAGACCTCGTCGGTCTGCGTGAAGGTCCATCTGGACGCGAAGGCGGTGATCATCGCCCTGGCCGGCGGGGTGTCATAGCCGTTGCTGGCCAGCATCATGTAGACGAGGGCGGCGTGGTCAGAGGGCAAAGCGCGGCGGATCATCGGCGTCAGTCAGAGGAACGGGGACAGGTTATCCGGCCGCCTTGGCGGACGACCGGCGACAGACGAGATTCGGATAACCTGTCCCCGCTCCCCACCCGATCAGATGTGCAGAGGGCGGTCGTAGGCGTCGAGGGCGGCCTCATGCATCGCCTCGCTCATGGTCGGGTGCGGGAAGACGGTGGACTGCAGGTCCTCCTCGGTCGCTTCCATGGTCATGGCGATGGCGTAGCCCTGGATCATCTCGGTGACTTCATGGCCGATCATGTGGGCGCCGATCAGGGCGCCGGTCTTTGCGTCGAAGACCGTCTTCACAAAGCCGTCCAGTTCGCCTGCGGCGATGGCCTTGCCGTTCACCTTGAAGGGGAAGCGGCCGACCTTGACCTCATGCCCGGCCGCCTTGGCCGCCGCTTCGGTGAGGCCGACGGAGGCGACCTGCGGGGTGGCGTAGGTGCAGCCGGGGATCGGGGCGGTGAGGTTGGAGGTCGGGAAGCCGGCGATGTGCTCGATGCAGTGAACGCCCTCATGCATGGCCTTGTGGGCCAGCCAGGGGGCGCCGGCGACGTCGCCGATGGCGTAGAGGCCGGGCACGTTTGTGCCGCCGTGGCCGTCGGTGACGACATGGCCGCGGTCGAGTTTGACGCCGAGTTCCTCAAGCCCAAGGTTCTCGGTGTTGGCGCTGATGCCCACGGCGACGATGGCCACGTCGGCCTCAAGCGTCTCGGCCTTGCCGCCGGCTTCCAGCGCGACGCTGACGCCGGATTTGCTCTTGCTCAGCTTCTGGACCTTGGCGGCGACGCGGAACTTGATGCCACGCTTTTCGAAGGCCTTGTGGGCGGCCTTGGAAATCTCCTCGTCCTCGACCGGCAGGATGCGGTCCAGGGCCTCGATCACCGTCACCTCCGAGCCCAGCGCCCGGTAGAAGCTGGCGAACTCGATGCCGATGGCGCCGGAGCCGATAACAATCATGGTTTTCGGCGCGGTCTTGGGGACCAGGGCCTCGCGGTAGGTCCAGACCTTCTCGCCATCCGGCTCCAGGCCGATGGCGGGAATGGTGCGGGCGCGGGCGCCGGTGGCGAGGATAACGTACTTGGCGGTGACGTTGCGCGACCCGCCGGCTTTCAGGGCGACGACGACCTTCGGCGCCGGCGAGGCCTTCTCCAGCTTGGCCGTCCCTTCGATGACCTCGATCTTGTGCTTTTTCATCAGGAAGGCGACGCCGGCGGTCAGTTGCTTGGCGACGCCGCGCGAGCGCTCGATGACCTTGGTGAAGTCGTAGGACCGGCCGGTGACCGACAGGCCGTAGGCTTCCAGATGGCCAAGCTGTTCGTAGATCTCGCCGCTCTTGAGCAGGGCCTTGGTGGGGATACAGCCCCAGTTGAGGCAGATGCCGCCCAGGTTCTCGCGCTCGACGATGGCGGTCTTCAGACCCAGCTGGCTGGCCCGGATGGCGGTGACATAGCCGCCGGGGCCGGCGCCGACGACGATGAGGTCAAAATCGCTCAAGGGTTCACTCCGTAATCCAGTAGTCGGCAGGCAAGAACTTGATGCTCTCGAACAGCACGAACACAAAGCCCATCAGGCTCCAGACAATCATGTAGGCGACGCTGATCAGCCCGCCCTTGGCCACGGCGCCCCACCAGGTGCGGCCGTAGTAGGTTTTCAGGCCGATGGTCAGGTAGGCCTGATAGGCGAGCAGCACCAGCAGGGCGCCGGACGCCAGTCCTGTCAGGTTCCAGAGCCCACCCAGCACCATCAGGAGATAGAGTGTGCTGTGAGCCCAGAGGGACAGGATGAAATGGTCCGCGAGAAGCGCGCCGCGTCGATAGAAGGGCCAGACCAGCAGCGCGTAGAGCGGCATCATCAGCCACAGCGCGCGCGGAGCCCAGATCGCCAGGTCGTCATTGATCGCCGATGGACGGTCGATCGCCAGATGAAGGAAGGCGATGAAGGATCTCGAGCCTTCATTGGTCAGGTTGACGCTGCCCTGCTTCAGGGCGGCGACCACCTGCGGATCCCGCTCAATGCGCTCTTCCCGTTCCAGGTAACGGTTGCGGATGTAGAAGCCCTTCATGATGGCGACGCCTTCATGATCCAGGGTCACCGAGATCGGCCCTGAGGTCCGCACCGTCTGGACCTGCAGCATGGTGACGCCGCTGATCGCCAGAAACAGGAAGAAGACAACCGACGCGCTGACGTAGAGCTTGAAGGGCGACAGGTACCGCTTCGTGTCGCCGTCACGCAGGCCCCGCAGCAGGCGGCCCGGGTTCACCGCCATATCCATCACCGTGCGGGGAACGTGTTCGGTAAAACTGAAGATGTTGTCCAGCGCGTCCTGAACCAGAGTCTTGAATTCCCGGCGCGGCGGCTGGCTGTCCTCACCGCAGGCATGGCAGAAACGGCCGACCAGCGGCGCGCCGCAGTCGCTGCAGAGGCTCTCGTTGGCAGTGTCGAGGGCCAAGGCGCCGACTCAGACAATCATCGTCAGCGGGTCTTCGATCAGGGTCTTGAAGGCCTGGAGGAAGCGGGCGCCGATGGCCCCGTCGACGACGCGGTGGTCGCAGGTCAGGGTGACGCTCATCACCGTGGCGATGGCCAACTCGCCATTCCTGACCACCGGGCGCTGCTCGCCCGCCCCGACGCTCATGATACAGCCCTGAGGCTCATTGATGATCGAGTTGAAGGTCTTGATCCCGAACATGCCGAGGTTGGAGACCGAGAAGGTGCCGCCCTGGAATTCCTCGGGCTTGAGCTTCTTGTCGCGGGCCCGGGCCGCCAGGTCCTTGGTTTCGGTGGCGATCTGGGCCAGGCCCTTGGTCTCGGCGGCGCGGATGATCGGGGTGATCAGGCCGTGGTCGAGGGCGACGGCCATGGCGATGTCGGCGTGGTGATGCATCGCCAGGCCTTCGGGGCTGTAGCTGGCGTTGGCCTGGGGCACGCGCTTGAGGGCGACGGCCACGGCCTTGATGACCATGTCGTTGACCGAGACCTTGACCCCGTCCTTTTCCAGCACCGCGTTGATCTTGCCGCGCGCCGCCAGCAGGGCGTCGATTTCCAGATCGATGGTCAGGGGGAAGTGGGGGATGTCGCGGAAGCTGTCGGTCATCCGCCGGGCGACGGTCTTGAGCATGCCGTCGAGGGGGACCAGATCGTAGCTGCCGGGGGCGATGCCCATCTGTTCGAGGGTCTGATGGGCGCGGGGCGCGCCGGAGGCGGCCGGCGCCGGGGCGGAGGACGGCTTGGCGGAGGGCGCGGCGTCGGGGGCCTTGCCGCGGGCGGCGTCGACGTCGACCTTGATCACCCGGCCGTGCGGGCCGCTGCCCTTGATGTCGGCCAGATCCAGACCGGCGGCCTGGGCCAGACGGCGGGCCAGGGGCGAGGCCATGATGCGGTCGCCGGAGTCGCTGACCGGAGCCGGCGGGGCCTTGGTCGTGGCGCCCGTCTCGCCGGCGGCCT
>Ga0209066_10001043_pt1 | contig 37930 bp, 35 predicted proteins | sample All_14_2_FD_187198 | JGI IMG/M metagenome (GOLD analysis project Ga0209066, IMG submission 187198) | Freshwater microbial communities in response to fracking from Pennsylvania, USA - Allegheny Zone_MetaG_DW_15 (SPAdes) (version 2) ... | reverse complement strand
CAGTTGCAGCGATGCCGGTACGATCAGCACCACCAGCGCGATGCGCAGCCCCTGCACCAGCCCGACCAGCGGGCCATTGCCGCCGCCTTGTTCGGCCAGTTGCGCCATTTCCATCGGCCCGCAGGGCACACAGGCGAAAAAGGACGATGCCTTGTCCGCCCGGCCGATGCGGAACATCAGCGGGGCCAGGCCGATGGCAAGGGCGGCACTGCCCAGGGTGATCGCCAGCATTTCCGGGATCAGCCCGGACACCGCCAGCACGCCATCCATGGTCAGTTGCAGGCCGACCGCCGTCGCCACGATGGTCTGCCCCGCGATCCGGGTCTGTCGCGGCAGGTCAACCCGCGTGCCGGTGACCGCGAAAACGGTCGCCACCAGCATCGGGCCAATCATCCAGGCAAGCGGAACATGCAGCAGGCTCGCACCCTCTCCCGCCGCGGTTGCCAGCGCCAGCAGCATCAGGGCGCGAAGAAGGTTCAGATGGCGCGGAAAACCTGGCACGTCAGCGTTCCGTCCCCTCCATGGCAATCACGACCTTGCCGATATGGCCCTGGGCGCGCAGATGTGCATAGGCTGCGGGCGCCTGTTCGAATGGAAATATCCGGTCAATCACCGGTCGGTATCCGTGACGGGCAATAGCGCGATTCATGGCGTCGAAGTCCACCCGCGATCCGACATAGATGCCGCGCAGCGCGATATTGCGACGCCGCAACTGGGTCGGGTCGATCAGCCCGCCGCCCTGTGCCCCGATCAGGTGAATCTGTCCACCATTGCGGACGGCCTGCCCCGCTTCGGCAACATTGGAACCGCCCACCACTTCGACGACATGATCGACACCGCGCCCGCCGGTCAGGTCGCGCACGGCTTTCGACCAATCCTCCGTCTCAGGCAATACGACCACATCATCGGCGCCCAATTGCAGGGCACGGTCACGCTTCGACGCCCGTGTCGTGGTCATGATGGTTCGCGCCCCGGCCATGCGCGCGAAGGCCAGCGCGAATAGGGAAACCCCGCCCGTGCCTTCCAGCAGGACAGTTTCCCCCGGAAGCAGGGGTTTGCCGCCGAACAGCGCATTCCAGGCCGTCACCCCGGCACAGGGCAGCGTCGCCGCTTCCGCCCAGCTCAGATGCTCCGGCAGGCGCGCCGCGCCTTCCTGGTTCAGCACGACATATTCGGAAAGCATGCCGTCGACACCGCCGCCGAGCGCGGATTCGCCATAGCGCTCCTCATAGGGGCCACCCAGCCAGCGTGGCATGAACAGCCCGGCCACGCGGTCCCCCACCGTCAGGCGATCGACCTTCGGCCCGACCGCGACGACCTCGCCCGCGCCATCGGAACAGGGCACGAGACCTTCTCGCACGCCGCCATGGGCATACCGCCCTTCGAACACCATCAGGTCGCGATAATTCAGCGATACCGCCTGAACACGGATCAGCACCTCTTCCGCGCCCGGCTCGGGCAGCGCGGTTTCAACCAGCCGCAGCCGATCCGGCCCCGGGGCGCCGTGCAACTGATACCGCCTCATCGGATCACCCGGCCCGGATCGGTGGGTCGCAGCAATTCGAACACCGAATCCACCACGGAATAGTCACGATAGCCGCAGCGCCCCAGCGGCCTTGCCGCCGCCGTGTCGAAGCGGCCATCCTTCAGGAAGCGATCATCGATATAGGTCGCCACCACCTGGCCAATCACCAGATAGCGATCCGTCGCCTTGCCATCCATATCCAGAATTTCCTGGAAAGACGTTGTCCGGCATTCCAGCGCGGCGGCTATGCCGGCGATGCGCGGCGCCTTGACCAGAATGGAGGGGGCGGTTTCCAGCCCGGCCAATTCGAACTCATTGACGCCATCGGCGACTTCTTCCGAACTCCGGTTCATCGGGTCCAGAAAGTCGAGTGTCGCCAAATTGAACACGAACTCCCCCGTATCGCGGGCATTGCGCGGGGAATCCTTCAGGCTGTCGCTGGTGAAGCCGATCATGTTCGGGCGGCTGGAAATGGCCGAGAAGAAGCTGTAGGGGCCAAGATTGGGCACCCCGTCGCGGTTCAGCGTCGAAATCCAGCCGATCGGCCGGGGCGCGATGATCGCCTTGAACGGGTCGAAAGGCAGCGGCGCATAACCCTGCGCGGTAGTGTAATGCATGACCCTGATCCCCCCGGTTATCGGCCGCCGAAAAAGCGGGCTTCCGCCCCGTTCGCCTTGGCACTATCGGACCGCAATATCCAGTCGGCCATCACCTGACAGCGCTTGATCAGCCGCGGCTCGTCGGGTCGATAATCCGCCACCGCGTTATGGATGGTCCCGATATTATCCCAGACCAGCACATCGCCTTCCGTCCAGCGATGTGTCGCCTGATATTGCGGCTGCAGTTGATGCTCGAACAGATAGGCCAGAAGCTCGTCGCCTTCCGCCCGGTCCAACTCGTTCACAAACTCGGTATAGCCAGGATTGGCATACAGCACCTTGCGCCCCGTGATCGGGTGGATCAGCACCAGAGGATGGCTGACCGGCGGCTTTTTCGCCCGCTGTTCGGGCGTCAGCGGCGGACGTTTGCTACCTTTTTCGCGCCGCATCATTTCCCAGAACTTGTTGAAATCATGGGTCGCGGTCAGCCCGTCGATGCGGTCCTTCACCCCCTGCGGCAGATCGGCATAGGCCCGGTGCATGTCGCAGAAGGAGGTGCCGCCCAAGGGCTTGCCGTCGCGTACGGGAATGCGGATGCCGTGCAGTACGTTCAGAAAGGCGATCATGCCGGAATAGGACATGTCGGTATGCCAATCCTGCCCGGCATCGGCGATGCCGATGGGTTTGCCATCCTCCATGATATTGGACAGGATCATCACCTCGGGGATGCCCGGCTCCTGATAGCTGCCGGCGACATTGATCTCCAGCGTGCCGAAGCGGGCTGCGAAGTCCCTCAACTCGGCAGCGGCAAGGGTCTGCCCGGTAAAGCAGACATAGCCGTGCTCACCCAGCGCCTTCAGGGTGACGGCGAAATCCTCGGCCGACAGGGGCTTGGACAGATCGGCGCCATGCAGCTTCACACCGATCGCCTGGTCCAGCAGTTCTTTGCGCAACATGGCGGGTTCCTCTTCAATATGCGGAAGGTCAGGCCGCTTGATCCAGCAGGAAGGGCACGCCGATCTCTGCGGCGATGGCCCGCAATTTGCCGATCAGGTTCGGTGCCAGCGGAATGCCATCGGCCAGACGGCGGCGGCGCACCTCCTCCTCGATATCGCCCGGCAACAGCACCGGACGCTCGGGATTGCTGGCGGGTGCGGTCCTCAGCGAGCTTTCGACATCGCCCACATCGGCCAGGAAATCATCCATCAGACGGAAAGCGGCAGGGTCCACAGCCAGGAAAAAATGGCCGATATTGTCGCCTTCGCCCTGCGGATGGTCCGGATTGCGCGATCCGGCGAAACGCCCGCCGGCCAGCGTGCCGCCCAGGAAATGCACCAGGAGCGCCAGGCCATAACCCTTATGTGCACCCAGCACCGGGGTGGCGCCCAGGGGCGTCAACCCGCCCGGCCCCTTCTCATAGACCATTTTCGCCGCCAGATCGGGATCGGTGACCGGATTGCCGTCGCCATCCACGACCCAGCCTTCCGGCACCGGCGTACCGGTCAGTTGATACAGGCGGATCTTGTTGCCCGCGGCGGTGGAGGTCGCCATGTCGAAGACGATGGGTTCCCCTTCGGCCCGTGGCACGCCATAGGCCAGCGGGTTGGTGCCCAGCACGGGTTCCGCCGCCCCCGGCGGCACCAGACAGACCACCTTGGTGGAGGTGGCAACCAGGGCGACCACCCCTTCGCGTGCGGCGATCCGGGCATAATAGCCGGCCGCGCCGAAATGGTGGGAATTGCGCACGGTCACCGCCGCGACGCCGCATTCCTTGGCCTTCCGGGCCGCCAGCTTCGCCGCACGCACGGATACGGCAAAACCCAGCCCGCCCTTGGCATCCAAAAGCGCGCTGGCGGGGCCTTCCTGCACCAGCTCGGCCCGGGCGGCCAGATGGAAGCCCCCTTCCTTGATCCAATTGGCATAGAGCGCGAGCAGGGAAATCCCATGCGTATCGATGCCGCGCAGATCGCAATCCAGCAGCGCGTCGGCCGTGGCCTCCACATCCTCCCCCTCCATACCCCAGCCTTTGAGGATGAGCAGGGTCTGGGCGCGCACCGTATCGGCGCTGAAACTGGGCTTGGCGTTCATGGTTTCAATTCCGTGCAAACGTTACCAGGTCAGATGATGGGGGTTTCAAGCGTGCCGATCCGGTCGACCCAGCAGGTCACGCGGTCGCCGGGCTTGAGATAGACGGGCGGCTTCATGAAATGCCCAACGCCCGAAGGCGTGCCGGTGGCGATCACATCGCCCGGCTCCAGCGTCGCGAAACGGCTGATATAGGACAGGATATAGGCACAGTCGAAAATCATGTCATGGGTATTGCCGCGCTGCATTTCCGCGCCGTTGACATGGCAGGACAGATCGACATCGCCCGGATCGCCGAACGCATCGGCCGTCACCATGACCGGCCCCATGGGGGTAAAACCATCATGGCTCTTGGCGAAGGTGGTCTGTGGCGGGGCCACGTCGAACTGGAATTCGCGCGCGGACAGGTCGTTCACCACGGTATAGCCCGCGACATGGTCCAGCGCGTCCGCCTTGGCGACATTCTTCATGCGCCGGCCAACCACGATGGCCAGTTCCACCTCCCAGTCCATCTTGACGATGCCGCCCGGACGCGCGACAGGAACGCCTGCCCCAACGACCGAGCTGGTGAATTTGGTGAACAGGCGCGGCTCTTCCTGGCGCCCCAGCCCGCCTTCGGCCGCATGCGCCCCGTAATTGCGCCCGACGCCGATCACCTTGCCCGGGCGCGGCACCGGGGCCAGCATGCTCAGACCGGCAGGCCCCATGGCCGCGGGCACGCCCGGCGCGCGCAAGGCTTCCTCAAACAGTGCGAAATCATTATCCGCCCGCGCCAGGAACAGGTTCATGTCACCGGGAACCTGCCAGGCGGCCTGACCGGCCGCATCGGCAACCCCATTGGCGCTGAGCAGCCCCGCCAGGGCGGCGCGCAGATCGACGATCCCGCTTTCGATTTCCGCCCCGATCCGGGCTTGCCCGGCCAATTCATAACTTCCCAAGCGCATGGCAGTTTTCCTCCTTCGGCCGGGCGATGGGCCGGGCCGTCACAGCATTCATTGACTTTGCAAACGCAGCCCGTCGGCCGACCCGGCCCTATTTCGCCATCAGGTTCGGCATGAACATCACCATTTCCGGGAAGACGATCATCGCGATCAGCATCAAGAGTTCGGCGACCAGGAACAGGGTCACCGCCTTGAAGCCCTTGCCCGTCTGAACCCCCGTCGTGGCGGATGCGATGAAGATGTTGAGCCCCAGCGGTGGCGTAACCAGCCCAATCTCGGCCGTTTTCACGATCAGCACGCCGAACCAGACACCGTCGAAACCCAGCCCCGTGATCAGCGCATAGGAGATCGGCACCGTCAGCACCAGGATCGCGAACTGATCCATGAACATGCCCAGGATCAGGTAGAAGATCACCACCAACACCAGCACCAGCCAGGGCGAAAAGCCGGACACCTTGATCCATTCCAGCATGGCATCGGTCATCTGGGTCAGCGACATGAAGTAGCCGAACAGCAGCGCCCCGAAGATGATGGTCACGATCATGGCCGATGTGCGCAGCGTATTCGCCACCGCCTTGCCGAAGGTGTTGATCCGGATCCGGCCCAGCGCCACGCAGATCACGATCGCACCCAACGCCCCCAGCGCACCCACTTCGGTCGGGGTGGCGACGCCGGTGTACAGCGCGCCCATGATCAATCCGACCAGCAACACGACAGGCCAGACGCGTCCTTTCGGCTCCTCCTCGGCAGGCACCAGATTGGCGATGCGCTCACGAAGAACAGGCACCATATGCGGGAACAGCCTGGTCGCCACGACGATGGTCGCGATATAGCCTAGCGCCGTCAGCAACCCTGGAACCATGCCGGCCATGAACAGCCGGCCGATCGATTCCTCTGTAATGATGCCATAGACCACGAAAGCGATGGATGGCGGGATCATGATCGCCAGCGTGCCCGACATGGAAATCGTGGCGATGGCGAAACCCTTGTCATAGCCCAGCCGCTCCATGGTCGGATAGGCGGCCCGCGACAGGGTGGCGACGGAGGCGGTGCTGGATCCGGACGCTGCGGCCAGCACGGCACCCGCCAGCACGCAGGCCATGGCCAGCCCGCCACGGATACGCCGCATCAACCGGTTGCAGGCCAGCATCAAATCCTCGGCAATGCCGGAGGAGGCCAGCACCTCCGACAACAGCACGAACATCGGGATCGTCATGATCACATAATTCGCCACCGTGTGATGCACGACCTGCCCCACCAGCCCATGGATCATGGGCATCGGCGCAAGGATGAGAAGGCTGAGAACACCGGACACGCCAAGCGCGTAGCCTACCGGCATGCCCAGAACGATAAGGCCAAGCAGGATGGCCAAGCCGAGAAGGACTTCCATTTTCGGATATCCCTATTCGTGGGCCAAGCCGATGGGGCGGAGCCTGGGTGCGATGGCATCCATCGCAAGGCGCAGGGCCAAAAGCCCGCAACCCGCGAAAATCCAGACCCAGGACAGGCTGACGGGCCAGTCGATCACACCCATCACCACCTCGTTCCGCCGCAAGGCACGTTCGAAAACCAGGAAGCTGCGCCAGGTCAGATAGGCCATGTAGATCGCGGAAGCCGCCAGCAGCAGCCGCAGCAGCCCTGCCGCCAGCCGTTGCGGCAGGGAGGAGATCAGCATGGTGATCTGAATTGCCCCGCCGGTACGATACCCCCAGGCCATGGCCATCATCATACTGGCCGGCAGCAGATAGAACTCCGAAACGTGAAGCTGGAAGGCGAGCGGCGCGGCGAACAGATAGCGCAGCAGCGCATCCGCCGAGACCAGAAGCATGGCCGCCACCACGGCTATTCCGGCCACGAGCATCGCCGCGAACTCAACCCCGCACAGGGCCAGATCGGCACGCCGATGAAGATTTGCCAACATCTCCGCTCACCTCCCCATCTTCACGTCTCACCGACGATCAGTGCGCCGCCAGATAGCCCTGGTACCGCTTGACCACATCGGCAGCGGGCAGGCCGCGACCCGCAAGGCGCTTGGTCCAATCATCGACCACGGATGCCAGCGTCGCGTTGATGCCCGCCGCTTCCTCGGGTGTGAAATTATACATATCCACGCCCTTCGCCTTGAACTCGGCATTCAGCGCGCCGGATTCCGAATCCATGGTGTTGGCCATCCATTGTTCGGTCTTCAGCCCGCAATCGGACATCGTCTTCTGCAGGTCGGCCGGCATGCCCTGCCAGACCTCGTCACGGATCGCGAACACATTCGTGAAGGTGCCGAAGGCGCCGTTCATGCTCATGCTCTTCATGATTTCCTGAAGATTATAGGGCTTCACGCTGTTCGCGCCGGAAATCGTGGAATCCACCGTGCCGCGCTCCATGGAAACATAGAGATCGGCCACCACGACTTCGGCGGGTGCCGCCCCCAGCGCGTTGATGGCAAGCGTCATCGACCCACCGGCCGAGCGGATCACCTTGCCCTTGAAATCTTCCAGCTTGCGCATGGCGGGCCCGGTGGAAATGATCTGGTAGGGTGGGAAACCCATCACCCAGATCGGCACCGCGCCGATATTGCCGTATTCCTTCACCAGCGCCTCATCCTCGCGCACGGCCTTGGAATAGGCGCCGATGATCTGCGTGGCGCTGGTGCCCATGCCCGGCAGCATCGATACGCCGTTCAGCGGCAGCTTGTCCGTTACATAGCCGACCGGGATCGGAACGGAATCGGCCACGCCGTTTTCCAGACCCGCCTGCAATTCGCGCAGCGCGACCAGCTGTCCGGAGGGGAAATAGTTGAACTTCACCCGGTCGCCCGCAGCAGCGGAAACGCAACTCATCCAGTTTTCCGTACCTTTGGAAATGATGTGGTTGGGCGGGCTGCCCGTCACCACGCTCATGGTCACGTCCTGCGCCACGGCCGGACCTGCCACGGACAAGGCCGCACCGCCCAACAGCGCAGCGACCAGCGCACCGGAAGTCTTCATCTTCGCCATCACTCGTTTCCTCCCTATCATTGTTCGTTCCACGGATGGAAAAAGCGGGTGTCTTGCGCACCCGTAATCGAATGCGGCGTGAAATACAGACGCCACATTCGCTGCACTCAAAGCGCTATAAACAGGACCGAGGCCCCGCTATTACCAGGCCAGATCAAGCCCCGGCGCGGTACGTCGCATGGCATCGCGTGCGGCGAAGCGCTCATACCAGCGCGCCAGGCCTGGACGGGAACCCAACCAATCCGTGGATGCGTGCCGGAACATGACCCAGGCGATGCAGCAACCCGCCGCGATCGTCCCCAGATCAGCCGCGTCATCCTGATCGGTGAGCACCTCCTGCAACCGGTCGAAGCCGCGTCCGGCAATGGCCATCTGCTTGGCCATGTCGGTTGGGGACCGTTCAGTCTCAGGCCGGGTCAGCTCCAGGCGAACCAGCATCGCAGCGTCCATGGTGCCGTCGGCAAGCGCAGCCAGCACGCGCGTATCCCAGGGATCGCGCCCCGCCCCGGAAAGCAGACGGCCGCCGCCGAAGCTGTCATTCAGGTATTCGCAGATCACCGGGCTATCATAAATTACCCGCCCGTCGTCCAGTTCCAATGCCGGAATTTTGGACAGTGGATTCTTAGCCCAGAACCCTGTCGATCCGTCACGCGGATTGGTATCGACCAAATCAATCCTGTCTGTAATTCCAAGCTCCATCGCAACTATTCTTGCTTTTCTCGCATAAGGAGAATTGGAAGAACAATATAACCTCATGCTTCCCTCCACTATCGATACTGTATTTTTTCTTTGTACTGAGAATTGGATAACATCCGACCCGTCAACCAACAATACGGAAGTTCTGATCTTTTGATCAGCCAGGGTGATAAATACCGCACCGCACAATCAGCTTTGCTGCATAGTGACAAAAAGGGCCCGACCGAAGTCGGACCCTTCATCATGTCGATCGCCACCCGGTGACGCTTTCTATCGGCCACCCCCGACCCGCAGGGTTGCGCCCACCACATAGGAGGCGCCGTCGGAGAGGAGATAAAGGATTGGATCGGCGATCTCCTCCGGCTCCGCCACACGTTTCAACGGGATGCTTGCCGCGAGTTGCTCCAAACTTGCCGTTCGGCCGGACCGGCTGTGAATCTCGGTAGCGGTCACGCCGGGCGAAACGCAATTCACCCGAATCCCATCCTCCGCCACCTCCTGAGCAAAACCCGTGGTGAAGGTCTCGACGGCCGCCTTGGCCGCTCCATACCAGATATAGGCATTCGGCGCCCCGGTCCGCGCCGCACCGGAGGAGATGTTGACGATGGCGCCACCGCTGCCACCACGCGACAGCGCCATCCGGCTGGCCGCTTCGCGGCAGCAATCCATCATGCCGGCCACGTTGACGCGGAACACATCTTCCACGACATCCCTTGGCGTATCGAGAAAACATCCCTGCATGCCGATGATGCCGGCATTGTTGACCAGCCCATCAATGCGCCCGAAACGCAGGTCCACGGCGCTGAACATCGCCGCCACCTGATCGGGGTCCCCAACGTCGGAGCGGATAGCCAGGGCGCCGACGCCCATACCTTCACACAGATCGATCAGGCTTTCCGCCGCCGCGTCATCGGATGCGTAGCTGAAGGCCACATCATAGCCGCGCCCTGCCGCAGCAAGACAGACGGCCCGGCCGATGCCGCGCGTGCCCCCCGTCACCAGTATGGTCTTGGACATATCGCTCATGGTCTTCCTTTCTTGATCGGTTGTTCCAACCCCATCTCACGACCCTCATTCTCCGCAGTTTCGATCAGAACATGGATGAAGGCGTTGACCGGGGGTGGAAACGCTTCCTCCCTGCGGGTAATCAGGCCGACGGTGCGGAACAGGCGCGCATCGCGGAAGGGGACCGCGCGCAGGCCGAGCCCCCGCAGCAGATCATGGTTGACCAGCGGCATGACGGCCGCCCCGAAGCCGGCGGCGGCCAGGGCGAACAGGGACGGATATTGCAGCGCCTCAAACCGGGCATTAACCGTGATGCCGGCGCTGCGCAGCGCTTCTTCCAGCACCGCGCGGGCCGTGGTCCCGATGGAGGAGCAGAGCACATCCATTTCCGCCAGATCGGCAATGCGGGCAAAGCCGCGAATGGCCAGCGGATGGTCGGTGCGCACGATCAGAAAGAATTCCTGGTCGAACAATGGCCGAAAACGCAGGGAATCCGGTACATTCGGATAGGGGCCGATACCGATATCCGCCTCGCCCGACTGGATGGCCTGCAGCATTTCCGGCCCCAGTTCCTCGCGCAGTTGCACACGGATACCCGGATAATCCCGAACGAAGGCCTTCAACACGGCCGGGGTCAGACTGACCGCCGTGGTGGGAGAGAAGGAGGCGACCACCTGCCCCTTCATCAGATTGGCCTGGGACTGGATATCCCCAAGCAGGCGACGCGTATCGACCAGGATTTTCTTGGCGCGTTCCAACAGTTCGGCACCGGCCGCGGTCAGGCGCACCTGCCGCGTCGTACGCGCCAGCAGCGCCACGCCGACATATTCCTCCAGCTCCTTGATATGGGCGCTGACAGCGGGCTGCGACCTGCCCAGCAGGTCCGCCGCATGGCGAAAACTCAGGGTCTCGGCCACCGTAACAAAGGTGGCCAGCTGGCCATAGATCTGCCGGGGCAGATGCTTGTCGCCCATGATCGGCCCTCCCTGTCTTGTCTTTTTCAGGGGGGCAATGTGTCTGGTACTAGCCGGAAAGGGAAGCCCGCAGTGTGTCGGGCTAACCGATGCGCGCAGCCACGCTCTTGGTCCGGCAATAGGATTTCAGGCCTTCCAACCCCTTTTCCCGCCCGAAGCCGGACAGCTTGTTGCCGCCGAAGGGTACTTCGATCCCGCCGGCGAAATATTCGTTGATATAGACCTGACCAGCATCCAGATCACGCGCAAGGCCAAGGGCGGTGGATATGTCCCCGGCATAGATGCCCGCTACCAGCCCGTATCGCGTGCCATTGGCAAGCTCCAGCGCGTGGCGCGCATCCTCCGCGATCTGCACCGTCAGCACGGGGCCGAAGATCTCTTCCTGGACCAGTTCGTCATCATAGGGACGGTCCCCCACGATGGTGGGTTCATAGAACCAGCCGAGACCGGTTTCAGGATCAGCCGTGATCGCCCCACCGGTCAGAATCTCCGCCCCCCGCCCCCGCGCGCGCTCCACGAAGCCTGCGATCTTGGCCAGATGGGCGGCCGAGTTGACGGGACCGAGCTGCGGGTCGCGCAGCCCATGCCCGATGCTCAAGCTGCGGGTGCGTCGGCACAGCGCCTCCGCGAACTCGTCATGGATGGCGCGCTCGATCACCAGCCGCGACCCGGCGGAGCAGATCTGGCCGGCATTCTCGAAGATCGCGCCCAGCACACCGTCCAGCGCGCGCTCGCGGTCACAATCCTTCAGCACCAGCACGGGCGACTTGCCGCCCAGCTCCAGCACCAGACGCGTCACATGCTCCGCCGCGCTACGCATGACGCGCTGGCCGGTCACAACCGAGCCGGTGAAGGTGATGTGGTTGATGCCGGGATGGGCAACCAGCGGTGCGCCGACATCCGCCCCGGTTCCGGTCAACACATTGCAGACACCATCGGGCAATCCCGCCTGGGTCAGCAACTCCGCCAGCAAAAGCGCGGTAAAGGGCGTCTGTTCCGCCGGTTTGGCGACGATGGTGCAGCCCGCCGCCAATGCCGGGGCAAAGCTGCGCGCCGTGGTCGAGATCGGATAGTTCCAGGGGATGATATGGGCCGTCACGCCCACCGGTTCATAGACGCTGTAGCCCAGATAGCTTTTCGGCAGCGGGAAGGTATCGCCCTGCAGCTTGTCACAGGCCCCGGCATAATATTCGAAGGCGCGTGCCGCCCCCAGCACATCGCCCCTGGCCTCGCTGAGCGGCTTGCCGCAATCCAGCGTCTCCACCAGGGCGAAGCGCTCCTGATTCTCCCGGATCAGGGCCGCGGCGCGATATAGAATGCGTCCGCGCTCCGCCGGGGCCGTGCCCCGCCATGTCTGGCGAAAAGCACTCCGCGCCGCCTCCACCGCCCGATCCACATCGGCGGCATTGCCGTTGGCGAATTGCGCGAAAGCGATGCCGCGCCCGGCGTCGAAACTGTCCATCATCGCGCCGCCCAGACCGGCGACAAAGCGACCGCCGATGAAATGCCCATCCGGCAGGCCTTCGACTGGCTTTCCGGCCAGGATATCCGCCGCGTTCATCTCAAACATCCCGTTCGCTCACCTGATAGCGTGATTTCCCCAGCCAGTCCGGATGGATGTCGATGCCCCAGCCGGGAGCATCGGTCACGGTCACCTGCCCATCCACGACGCTGTAGGGATCACTGGTGAACAGCCCAACTTCCCAGGGGTAATAATCGAGGCCTTCAATGGAGAATTCGAGATATTTCCCGCCATTGGGAATGGCGCGCAGCAGATGCATGGTGAACAGCGTCACCAGGGACATATTGGCGCTGTGCGGGGTAACGGGCATGCCCGCCGCCTCCGCCATGCGGGCCACCCGCAGCGTACGCGCGATACCGCCCAGATAGCAGACATCCGGCTGCACGACATCGACCACGCGGTCATCGATCATGCGTTTCCAATTCGCCATCATGCAGTCCTGCTCGCCGCCGGTGACCTCGATGGACAGAGCGTCCGTCACCTGTTTGGTCTGCTCGAACTCCCAATACGGGCAAGGTTCCTCGAAATGACTGATGCCATGATCCTGCAGCATGCGGCCAATCGCGATGGCCTTGTCGGGGGAATAACAGGAATTGGCATCAACCAGCAGGGCCGCATCATCGCCCAGCGCCTTGCGGATCGTTGGAACGATTTCTTCCGTGCGACCCGGCCATTCGTCGCGATTGCGCCCGACCTCCGCCCCGATGCGGAATTTGAAGGCATCGAAGCCCTTCTCGTCGCGCAGGCGCAGGAAACGATCCGCCTCCGCGCTCGCGGTTATGTCGCGCTTCATGGAAGAGGCATAGGCGCGCAGCCGGCCGGGCGTGCCGCCGATCAGGGCGCAGACCGGCTTGCCTTCCAGCTTTCCGCGCAGATCCCACAACGCGGTATCGATCCCGCCCATGGCGCGGCGCAGATAGGAGCCGGGGAATTTATGTTCCCGGTCCCGCACGGTCGCCAGGATTTCATCGATGTCGAAACAATCCATGCCCAGCGCATAGGGCGCCACCTGACGGTGCAGCACCTGCGCCGTGATATCGGCGTAATATGGCGCGACCTGGCCCCAGCCCTGCGCCCCGCCATCGCCGGTCACCCGAACGAAGCATATGAATTCATTGGTGAAAGTTTCGATCTTTGTGATCTTCATCGCAACCCGAACCATGGAAAAAGCCTTGCCAAACCGGGTCATAGATTGAAACAGTATTGGTCTGTCTTACATGTCCATTACGGCAAATCATCCATACCAATTTCAGGGAAGACCTTCGGATGAAGCAGGCGGCCGGCATTCTGTTATCCGCGATCCAGCTGGATCGCAGCTCCAGCAAGAGCGTGAGCGTACAGCTCTATCTCGCGCTGCGGCAGATCATCCTATCGGGAAGTCTGCGGGCCGGGGAAAGGCTGCCCGCGACGCGGACCCTGGCACAGGAAACCGGTGTATCGCGCACCACGGTGATCGACGCCATAGACCGGCTTATTTCCGAAGGCATGCTGGTCTCGCGGGTCGGTTCCGGCACCTTTGTCGCCGACACGCTGGAACGCCAACGCCCCAGACCCGTCGCCCCCAAGGCCAAGCCCGGCGACGGCAGTCATGCCAGGCTATCCTATACGATCAGCCATGCCGAGAAATCCTATGCGCCGCGATCCTGGCTGCCGCATCGCCCGCGCGCCTTCATCACCGCCCTGCCCGCGCTGGACGCCTTTCCGATGGCGCATTGGTCGCGCATTTCCGCCCGCCATCAGCGCGGCAACCGGGGCGATGTGATGGGCTATGGCCAGCCCAAGGGCTACCAGCCGCTGCGCCGGGCCATTGCCATGCATCTGAACGCGATCAAGGGCATCAGCTGCGATCCGGAACAGATCTTCATCACTTCCGGCGCGCAGCATGCTTTTTCGCTGATCGGCAAGCTGTTCCTGAACCCGGGCGACAGTGTGTGGATGGAAAATCCCGGCGCGTCGGGCGCCCGCAACGCCCTGCTGTCGGAAGGGGCGGAACTGGTACCCGTCGCGGTTGACCGGGAAGGGATCGTGGTCAGCGACGGCCTGGCCAAGGCCCCGCATTTCCGGTTGGCCTTCGTCACCCCATCGCATCAGCAGCCGCTGGGCCATGTGATGTCGCTGGCCCGTCGCTTCGAATTGCTGAAAGCGGCGGAGGAGGCGCAGGCCTTCGTGGTCGAGGATGACTATGACGGCGAATTCTATTTCGGCAGCGCGCCACAACCCGCCTTGATGAGCATCGATTCCGGCGGCCGCGTCTTCTATGTCGGCACCTTCTCCAAATCGCTGTTTCCTTCACTCCGGCTGGGATTCATAGCCGTGCCCGCCCGCGCGGTGGACGCTTTCGACCGCGCCTTTGCATCCTGGGTCAGCGGTCCGCCCACCGCCACCCAGGCCATTGTCGCGGATTTCATGGATGAAGGGCATTTCGCCACCCATATCCGCATGATGCGGCGCATGTACAAGGCCCGCTACGAGGCGTTGGTCCATGCCGCCCGGCCGCTGGCGGGCCAGATCGACGTGCAGGAAACCGCCGGCGGCTTCCACACCACCGCCTATCTGGCCCCGGACCTGGACGAATCCGCATTGGTGACCCGGGCGGCGGAAAAGGGGGTCACCCTCGCCTCCCTCGGCCGCTATTGCCTGGAACCGATTAGGGAAAAGGGCCTTGTGCTGGGCTTCGGCTGCGCCACGCCCGACGATATCCGCCAGGGTATCGGCGTCCTGAAGGACCTGTTGGCGGGGAAGTCAAAATTGGTCTGACGATTTTGTCAGATTGGATATGCTTTCAAGTCCAATGCTGCACTAGCCTTCCTGTCATGGAGCAGGGTGCGCGGCAAAACCAACAAGATAATCGCGCCGGTCAGGGAGTTGCATGGTGGCCTTGGAGCTGTCGAACATTCGGCTTGCGCCCTATTGGCACGACCAGTTGACGGAGATGCCGCCGCTGGCGGAGCACTTGCCGGCGACGGTGGACGTGCTGATCGTGGGGTCAGGCTATACCGGGCTGAATGCCGCCATCGTCACCGCGCGGGCCGGGCGTTCGACCCTGGTGCTGGATGCCCAGGATATCGGCTTCGGTTGCAGCACCCGCAATGGCGGGCAGATTTCCACCAGCGTGAAGCCGTCCCTGGCCGCACTGACCGCCAAATTCGGCGCGGATCGGGCCCGCGCCATTCGCGAGACGGGCGTCGAAGCGCTGGACTGGCTGACAGGTTTCGTCGCCTCCGAAGGGCTTGATTGCGATTTCCGCCGCGTCGGGCGCTTTCACGCGGCCCATACGCCCGCCCTATATGAAACCCTGGCCCGCGACAGCGACCGGATGCGCCGGGAAGAAGCCATCGACAGCTTCGTGGTTCCGCGTGCCGAGCAGCGGACAGAGCTTGGCAGCGACGCCTATTTTGGCGGGGTGGTGTTTCCGAACCATTCTTCCGTCCATCCGGCGAAGATGCATCGCGAAATGCTGCGCCTGGCCCTGGCGGCCGGGGCGCAGGCCATGGGGCAGTGCGTCGTGACCGGTATCGAGAAACAGGCGCAGGGTTTTACCGTCCATACCGCAAAGGGCCAGGTGCAGGCGCGCGACGTGATCGTGGCCACCAATGGCTATACCGGCGGGCTGGTGCCCTGGCTGCAACGCCGGGTGATCCCGATCGGCAGCTATATCATCGTGACGGAGGAACTGCCGCAGGCGGTAGTCGACGAGCTGTTTCCGAAGGACCGCATCGCAAGCGATACCTGCAAGGTCGTCTATTACTACCGCTCCACGCCGGATCGCAGGCGCATCGCCTTTGGCGGGCGGGTCCTGGCGCGCGAAAGCGACGCGCTCAGCTCCGCCCCGCTGCTCTATCAGCATATGTGCCGCATCTTCCCCAGCCTGCAGGGTTGCGGCCTGTCGCATGCCTGGGGCGGAACGGTTGCCTATACCTTCGACGAGATGGCGCATACCGGCATGCATGACGGCATCCACTATGCGATGGGCTATTGCGGCTCGGGCGTGTCGATGGCGGGCTTCCTGGGCATGCGCCTGGGCCAGAAAGTGCTGGGCCTGACGGAAGGGCGCACGGCTTTTGACGGCCTGCCCCATCCGACGCGCCCCTTCTACACCGGCCGGCCATGGTTCCTGCCGGCGGCGGTCGCCTATTACCGCTGGAAAGACAATCGCGAATGGGCCGGCGCCGAAGCGGCGGCCTGACACAGGTTCATTGCCGGGCCCGGTCGAGCCGGCAAGGAAAGAACAACAATCGGCCAGGGCCGCCTATGACGCGGCGGATTTGAGACAGGAGGAGTGGGAGATGAAATACAAGCTTGCATTGACCCTTGCGGCATCGCTGCTGGCCACGACGACCATGGCGGACGCGGCCGAAGTCACTATCGCGTCCTGGGGCGGATCCTATCAGGAAGCGCAGAGCAAGGCCCTGTTCGAGCCGGCCCAGAAGGCCATGGGCATCACCGTGAAGCAGGAAACCTATGGCGGCATGTCGGATGTGAAGCTGCAGGTTTCGACCGGCAAGGTCACGCTCGACATCGTCGCCAGCGGCTCGGGCTCGGCCGCGCGGGCCGGCGCCGAAGGCCTCTTGGAGAAGCTGGACTACACGGTCATCGACGTGTCGAAATTCTATCCGGGCCTGTATACGGATTACTGCCTGGGCGGGGATGTGTTCTCCACCGTTTTGGCCTGGAACACCAAGACCTATGGTGACAAGGGGCCGCAGAACTGGGCCGATTTCTGGGATGTAAAGAAATTCCCGGGCAAGCGCGCCTATCGCGACAAGGTGCCGGGCTCGCTGGAACCGGCGCTGATGGCCGATGGCGTGCCGCCGTCCGAAGTCTATAAGGTGCTGGACTCCAAGGAAGGCATCAAACGCGCCATCGACAAGATCCGCGAATTGAAGCCGCATATCGATGTGTACTGGTCGTCCGGCGCCCAGCATGCCCAGTTGATGAAGGACGGCGAGGTTGACATGGTCACCGGCTGGAACGGCCGCTTCGACAATGTGAAGAAGGACGGGGCGCAGGTCGCCTATACTTTCAACCAGGCTTTGCTCGACTATGACTGCTTCGCCATTCCGAAGGGTGCGCCCAACAAGGATCTGGCGATGAAGTTCCTGAACGAGATTTCCAAGCCGGAATATCAGGACGATCTACCGAAATACATCACCTACGGACCGACCAACAAGGCAGCCTATGAGACAGGCGTGATCGACGCGGCCACGGCGGCCGGCCTGCCCTCCTCTCCCGCCAACGCGGCCAAGCAGTTGCCGATTTCGCTGGAATGGTATGCCAAATGGGAAACCGTCGCGGCGGAAATGTATCAGGAGATGATGACCGAATAGGTCATACTGCGCGATGACGTTCGTGCGGCGGGCATCCCGCGTCGGATGCCCGCCGACCCGCAACAGCAGGGAAAGACAAGGGGAAGGCATTGCGGGCCGAAGCCAGAGAAGCGCTGCCGATTTCGATCCAGGGGGTAACCAAGACCTATGGAACGGTGCATGCGCTGGACAATGTTTCGCTGGACGTCAGAAGCGGCGAATTCCTGACGCTGCTAGGGCCTTCCGGTTCGGGCAAGACAACCCTGCTGATGGTGATCGCGGGCTTTACCAGGCCTGATTGCGGCAGCCTGAAATTCGGGGATCGCGAAGTCATCCGCACGCCCCCGCATCTGCGCGATCTGGGCATGACCTTTCAAAGCTATGCCTTGTTTCCGCATATGAGCGTGGCCGGCAATGTCGGCTACCCCCTGCGGCTGCGCAAAGTCCCAAAGGCGGAAATCGCCGCACGGGTGGCGAAGGCCCTGGAAACCGTACAGCTTGGCGGTTATGGCGACCGGCGCATCGACCAGCTTTCGGGTGGGCAGAAGCAGCGCGTCGCGCTCGCCCGATCCATCGTTTTCGAACCGCGCATTCTGTTGATGGACGAACCGCTTTCCGCCCTAGACAAGAAATTGCGCGACCAGATGCAGATCGAGTTGCGTCATCTGCATGAGAAGCTGGGCATGACCACGGTCTATGTCACCCATGACCAGCGCGAGGCCTTGACCATGTCCGACCGCATTGCTGTGGTGAACAAGGGGCGCATCATGCAATTGGCCGCTCCGCGGGACCTTTACGAGCGGCCGGCCAACCGCTTCGTGGCCGATTTTATCGGCGATTCCACCTTCCTGACCGTCACGCGACAGGGTGGAGAGATTTGCTATGGGGATATGCCGCTGCGACTTGCCGCGCCACCGCCGGATGCGAAAGATCTGGCACTGATGCTGCGGCCGGAACGCATCCTGTTATCATCCGAGGGGCCGCGCGACGGTGCCAATAATTTCACCGCGACGGCGACCGAAGTGGTCTATCAGGGCGACAGTTACCTGCTGCAGGCCAGACTGAAGGACGGCACCGAGATCACCATGCGCGGCGGTGTGCGCGGTGCCAGCATATCCGCTCTGCCTTCTGTCGGCGATGCGGTAACGCTGACGATTGCGCCGGAAGATACCGTGCTGATCGATGGCGGGACGTATTGACCATGGCCACGCTGGCAGGTGCCAATCATTCGGGGCTTCGTTGGGATGACCGGCTGGAACGAATGCGACTGTTCGGCCTTAGTTCGCCGGCCCTTTTGCTCGTCCTCCTCGTTCTCGTCATTCCGGTGGGCTGGCTGTTCGCTGTCTCCTTCATCGGGGAAGGCGGTCAGCTTTCGTTGGAAAATTACCAGCGCATGCTGGACAGCAAGGCCTATTACCGCATTTTCGTGACCACCTTTCAGGTCAGCATCCTGACCACGGGGCTGTGCATCCTGATCGGCTATCCCCTGGCCTATTTCATGTCCGAACTGCCAAGCCGTGCGGCCAATCTGTGCATGATCGCCGTGTTGCTGCCGTTCTGGACCTCCCTTCTGGTGCGCACCTATGCCTGGCTGGTGCTGCTGCAGAAGAAGGGCCTCGTGAATGATCTGGGCATAGCACTTGGCCTGTGGGACGAGCCTTTGAAGCTGGTGCACAATATGGGTGGTACGCTGATCGGCATGACGCATATCATGCTGCCTTTCCTGATCCTGCCGGTCTATGGCTCGATGAAGGCGGTCGATCGCGATTACCTGAAGGCTGCATCCAATCTGGGGGCAACGCCGGTACGCGCCTTCTGGACCGTATTTTTCCCGCTGACCACGCCCGGCCTGTTTGCGGGCGCGCTGATGGTCTTCATCCTCTGCCTTGGCTTCTATGTCACGCCTGCCGTTCTGGGCGGTGGCAAGGTCACTCTGGTTTCGATGAAAATCGTTTCGAATATCGAGTTGTTCGTAAGCTGGGGCGCGGCCAGTGCGCTCGGCGTCGTGCTGCTTGCCATTACAGTCGGCATTCTGTGGATCGCCTCGAGCTTTCTCAAGCTGGAACAATTGACAGGGGGCGGACACTGATGCCGGGCTGGTTCGGAAAATCCGCGACAGAGACGCAGATCACCCATGGTCAACGGCTCTGGCTTTATATCTTCGCCGGGATCGTGATGGCGCTGTTGCTGGCGCCGACACTGATTGTCATCCCGATGTCCTTCTCCGACAGCCAGTATCTGGAATTCCCACCCAGGGAATGGTCGCTGCGCTGGTATGAGAATTATTTCGGGTCTGTGGAATGGATGCAGGCGACCGCAACCTCGCTCAAAGCCGGGTTGTTCACCATGCTGGTGGCGACGCCCGTCGGCACCTTGGCCGCCTATGGCCTGCATACGGCGCGGGTGGCTTTCGTCCGCGCCACCTTCGCGCTGCTGATCACGCCGATGATGGTACCGGTCGTGCTGATCGCCATCGGTGCCTTCTATGCCTATGTGCAGATGGATATTCTCTACACCCTGACCGGTCTGGTCATGGCCCATACGGTGATGGCGCTGCCTTTGGTACTGATCGTCATCGGTTCCGCCCTGAAAAGCTTTGACATGGATCTGGAACAGGCAGCCCGCAGCCTGGGCGCTCCGCGCTGGCAGGCCTTTCTGACGATCACCCTGCCGCAAATCCGCTTTGCAGTGGTGACCTCTGCCCTGCTTGCCTTCCTCACCTCCTTTGACGAGGTCGTGGTGGCGATGTTCATCTCCGGCGGGGATAATGCGACCTTGACCCGCAACATGTTCAATTCCCTGCGCGATCAGATCGATCCCACGATTGCCGCCATCTCCACCATCATGATCGTGGTGACCACGCTGATGATGGTGCTGGCGCAGGTCTTCGGCAAACGCCGCACCGGCGGATGATAGGATACAGCCATGATTGATTTGAAAAGCTTCGCCGGTCTGGCGGGCCAACCGCTCGGCCCCTTCCAGGACAAGCCCACGACATTGACACCCGGGCAGGTGGAAGCCTCTGCCCTGTTGTGGACCTCCGCCGACGGGACAACGAAGCTGGGCGTCTGGGAATGCACGCCGGGCCGCTTCACCGCCGACCGCAGCGCCGCGGGGGAATATTGCCACATCATTTCCGGGCGGGCATCCGTCAGCAATGCCGATGGCAGCGATACGCGCGAGATCGGCCCCGGCGACCTGCTGATCCTTCCCAAGGGCTGGAAGGGCGAATGGTTGGTCCACGAACAGCTTCGCAAGCTGTTCGTGATCGACGCCTGATCGGTACCCCACCTCCATGGCAGAGCATGATTTCATCATTGTCGGCGCGGGTTCGGCCGGCTGTGCGCTCGCCAATCGCCTGACGGAGAGCGGAAGGCACAGCGTCCTTCTGCTGGAAGCGGGCGGCAGCGATCTCAATTTCTGGATCTGGATGCCAATCGGTTACGGCAAAACCTTCTATCGCCCCAGCGTCAACTGGATGTATCACACCGAAGCCGAACCGGCCCTGAACGGGCGGACATCCTATTGGCCGCGCGGCAAGGTGATGGGCGGGTCCAGCTCCATCAATGCCATGGTCTGGATTCGCGGCCAGCGCGAGGATTTCGAGGGGTGGAAGGCCCTGGGCAATCCCGGCTGGGGCTGGGATGACGTGCTGCCCTATTTCAAGCGGCTGGAAAGCAACGACCGGGGCGCGGATGATTATCGCGGCGGGGATGGCCCCGTTCATATAGCGACCATGGATCGGGACCTGCATCCGCTCTGCCGGAACTTTATCCAGGCGGGTAAGGAACTGCAACTTCCGCATAATCCGGATTTCAATGGGGCAAGCCAGGACGGCGTCGGCACCTATCAGAACACGGCCAAGGGCGGCATGCGCATGTCGGCGGCGCGCGCCTATATCCGCCCCGCGCAGCATCGTTCCAATCTGCGCATCGAGCGGAAAGCGCATGCAACCCGCATCCTGTTCGAAGGCAAACGCGCCGTGGGTGTGGCCTATCTACAGAACGGTGTGGAGAAGATCGCCAGGGCCGGGCGGGAGGTGATCCTGTCGGCGGGTGCCATCAACAGCCCGCAATTGCTGCAACTGTCCGGTGTCGGCCCGGCGGCACTGCTCCAGGCTCAGGGCATAACCCCGGTACAGGTGCTGGACGGTGTCGGGCGCAACATGCAGGATCATCTCTGCATCGACTATCTCTACCGCTCCCGGGTGGCGACGCTCAACCAGCAGCTTCACCCCTGGTATGGCAAGCTCTGGCATGGGCTGCGCTATGTGCTGTTCCGGCGCGGTCCGCTGTCGCTGGGCGTCAACCAGGCGGGCGGTTTCGTGCGCACCCGCCCCGACCTAGACAGTCCCAACATGCAGCTGTTCTTTTCGCCCGTCAGCTATACCAAGGCCCCGCCGGGCAAACGCCCGCTGATGAATCCCGACCCGTTTCCGGGCTTCCTGCTATCGGCCCAGCCGACACGGCCGACCAGCCGGGGCCATCTCGAAATCCGCTCCCCCGATCCTCTGGCGGCCCCGATGATCCATCCCAACTATCTGGCGACGGCGGAGGATGTGCAGGAGTTGCTGGAAGCTTCCAGACTGCTGCGCCGCTTCGCCGCTTCGCCTGCCCTGGCCGACATTATCGAAGCGGAAATCGACCCCGGCCCGCAGGTTCAGACGGATGCGGATATGATCGCCGATATCCGGGCGCGCGCCGTCACCGTCTACCATCCGGTCGGAACCTGCCGCATGGGACCGGACGGCGGAACCGACGTGGTGGATGCAAGGCTGCGGGTCCATGGTATCGACGGGCTGCGGGTCGCCGATGCCTCGATCTTTCCGACCCTCACCTCCGGCAACACCAATGCGCCGGCGATCATGGTGGGGGAAAAAGCGGCCGACCTGATTTTGGCGGATTGCTAACCCCCGCTGCGGCGGATGCTGGCCGGCGTCTCTCCGAAATGACGGCGATAGGCCGTGGTGAAATTGCTGGTATGGGCGTAACCCGTGCGCCAGGCGATTTCGGCGATCGGCAGCGCGCTATGCATCAGCATTTCATTGGCGAGCTTCAGCCGCTCGGCGATCACGAATTGCAGGATCGACAGGCCGAAGCGGGCCTTGAAACATTGCTTCAGCTGGGTCTGGTTCAGCCCGACCAGCCGGGCCAGTTCCTGAATGCCGGGCGGATCGCGCAGATTTTCCAACAGGATGTCGCGCGCCTCGGCCGCCTGCCAGCCATGGCCGCCCGCAGCCCCGCCCGCCTGCCCGCCCTGACTTTCCAGCAGGCTGCGGATCCCTTCCACCAGCAGATCGTGACACAGCCCATGCCGGTGCAGATCGCCCAGCGCCCCGCCATAGACCGGCTGGAACATGGATTCCAGCCGGGCGCGCATCAGCGAGCCGATGGGGCGGATCAGCCCTTCTTCCATCACCCGGCGGATTTCCGTCGCCCGCCAGTTCCGCTGGCTTACCTCGCCCAGCATTTCGGCAAAGCAATCCTCGGTCACATGCAGCACGACCATGCGGTGCTGATGGGCCGAATGGATACGGTAGCGATAGCTGTGCTCCGCCGAATGACGTTGAAACTGCAGATAGTTCTCGGGCACGAAACACTGCCGCGGTTCCTGGAATTCCAGCGTCCCGTCCAGCACGAAGCGCAGCTTGATCAGCGCCTGGGATTCCAGATTGACCGTCACGTCCTGGTTGTAGCTCGCCTCCGACAGCGACAGATACAGCTCATCGGTCAGCCGGAACCAGTCCCAGGCCCCCTGCCCCATGCCCTGCGGCAGATAGGCCCGAAGGCCGGCCGTGGTCCGTCGCGACGGGTAGCCGCGCTGTTCTTCCGCATGTTGCAGCGTCAGGTTGAAATATCGATCCAGTTCACGCAGCGGCGTGCCCACAATGGCCGCATAGGGGAAATCGGGTAGCCGATAGGTGTTGGCCAAGGACGACACGGACTTACCCCCCACGCCCGAAAGCGCGCTGCTGCGCAAGAAACGGGCAACCGCCAGACTGCCTAAAAAACGCTATCACCAGCCCGGAACCATGTCGAGGGACTGAAATTTTCTATTGCTGCGACAAAAGATCAATCCGCCGTTACCGAACCCAGCAACACAGTACGAATGGCTTCCGCCAATGTCTCGGGCGTCCAGCGCAGCCAGGTCTCATTGATTTTCAGCGCCAGGCGCCCGCCTTCGACCGCGGGAAAACGTAGCCCCGCCTTGCCCGCGTCAGCCTGCAGGGATTTGGCGTCGATCCGGCCGGAAACCGGGCGCAGGAAGACCACATTGGTACCCTCCGGCACACGTTCAACCGCCAGGCTGGGGTCTTCGGCCAGGATCGCCAGCACGGCCTCGGCATGGGGAATGGTTTCCGCCCAGCGTTCCATGTGCCCGTCCAGGCAGTGATCGGCGATGACGGCGGCCGGCCACATCTGATACAGCCCGCCTCCGAAGCGCCGCCGCTCGTGATAGGCCTCGTCCAGCAGATCGGCAGGCCCCGCCAGCACACAGCCGAAGGGCGCCCCTAGATATTTGTAGAGCGAGAGATAGACGAGTTCGAAATCCTGCGTACGTTCCGCCAGGGCTTGGCCCCGCCAGGCCGCTTCGATCATCAGCCGCGCGCCATCCAGGAACAAGGGGATGCCATGCGCCTTGGCAACCGCGATCACGCCCGACAGATCGGCGGCCGGAAAGCTTCCGCCATGCTGGCGGCGCGACGGCGTTTCGATAGAGATCGCAGCTATCCGCGTGGCGACCCGGGCGGAGCGGGTGCGGGCAATCTCCTCCTCCACCTGCAGGGCGGAAAAGCCAGCGCCATGGCCTGCCAGGGGTACCATGGTCAGCCCGGCCGAATGGGTGATGTTGTCGCCCGCGTCATTGAACAGATGGCTGTCGCGATGGACGATCACCCGGCCCGGATTGCCGCGCGCCAGCAGGCGCAGCGCGACCATATTGGCGAGCGTTCCGGTGGGAAACACCACCGCACGCTCCTTGCCCAGAAGGGCCGCGATGCGGGCTTCGAAGGCGGCGACCGCCCCGCCATTGCCGTAATAATCGGCCTCCACCGCGCCATCCTGCACCGCCTGGGACCAGAGCGCGGCCATCTCCGCCGGGCTGAATTCCGGCCCGTCATGGGCAAGGGATACGGCGAAAGATGCAGTCATACGGTTTCCTCCACGAAATCAATCACCACGCCGCAGGCTAGATCGGGTGCGACGCGCAAAACACCGCCCGCGGTCGTGAAAGCGATGGCGGCGCGGCGAAAATATTCCGACGTGGCGGATAGGGAAGCAACCGCGATCCGCATCGCCGCGACACTTGGCGCGGCATGCAGGGCGATGCCGGGATAGCGCCGCTGAGCTTCTTCGTAACTCAACAGCACCAGTTCTCCCCCATCCTGAAGCCGGGCCGATGGCACGGCACCCGACTGACCCACGTCTAGACCAAAACGCGCCAGCCGGGTGTAGGTTGCATCGACATCCGGCGTGATCAGGTCCAGACCGACCAGCCCTTCCGCGCCATTGGCATGGTCCAGCAGCGCGGGCTGCCACAGCACATCAACACTGTGATGCTGGATGGCGAACAGCTCCGCCTCCGGAAAGGCGGCACTTTCCAGATAGACGATGCTGAAGGAGCCGTATTTCGTCCCGCCTTCCACCTGCGGCACATCCCGGCCGAGCGGGGTCAGCGGGCGCACCCCGTCGCCCGCCGCGGCAAGCCATGCCGCCTCCACCGCCGCCGCGTCATCGGTGCCGACGGCGATCAGTTGCAGGCCGTGATAGCGGTCCAGCCGCGCCTTCAGGCTGTCATGCGGCAGGCTGGTATCGGTGATGCCGATCAATTCCAGATAGCCCCGGCGCAGCATCACACAATGATTGCCGGTGCCCAGCGGATCAAAACCGCCATCCGGCCGCTGCCGCTTGTGGGAGCTCTGCGGCGTGATGGTGAAGCCCAGCTTTTGATAAGCCTGGCCCGCTGCCGGCACATCCGGCACCACCACCCCGATATGATCCAGGGTGAAAGGACGTTTGGTCATGGCTGTTTCCTTTATCCTGCGGCCTGGGCAATCGCCTCGGCGAACAGGCCGCGCAGCATGCGCCCGACCTCCATCCGGTCGACCTTGCCCGCCCCGTTCAGCGGCATTTCGCGCACGATGGCAATGCGGCGGGGATGGGCGAAGGCCGGGCCATGGTCCAGGCACCAGCGCTTCAGCTCCGCCTCGTCGGCGCCATCGCCGTCTTTCAGCATGACCAGAGCGACCGGGACTTCGCCCTTGATCGGGTGGGCCACCGGCACGACGGAAGCGTCATAGACTGCCGGATGGGCCAGCAGCATATCCTCCACCTCTTTCGGGTAGATGTTCTCGCCGCCGCAATTGAACATGTCGTCCGTGCGGCCTCGGAAATAATAGAAGCCATCGGCATCGCAATGGAACAGATCGCCGGTTGCCAGCCAGCCATCGCGGATGCGCTTGGCGTTGACCTCCGGCAGGTTGAAATAGCCGGGCGTGACGCCGGGATTCCTAACCCAAAGCTCCCCATCGCTGGCGCTGGTGCTGCCATCGGACGCGACCAGCTTCACCTCCCCTTCCGGCCAGGCAACCCCGCAGCTTCCGAACGGCACCTTGCGCCCGTCCAGCGGCGGGCCGATCATCACCGGCCCCCCTTCAGTCAGGCCATAGCTTTCGCCCAGACCACAGCCGAACGCGTCCTCGATGGCAAACATCAGCTCCTTCTGCACGGGGGCGGAGCCGACGGACAGATGCGTGAGCGCGGAGAAATCCAGCCGGTCGATCAATTCGCGATGCTGCAACAGCAGGGTATAGACCGCCGGCACCGCGCTGGTGCGGGTGCAGCGATAGTCCGACAGGGTGTTCAGGAAGCGCACCGGTTCGAAATTCGGCAGGATCACCACGCTGGCCCCGGCCTGCAGCATCGGCTTGATCGCGCCGGCCATGGCGTTCTTGTGATAGAGCGGCACGGCGGCCAGCGCGCATTCGTTTTCCGGCACCGGCCAATAGTGCTGACAGGCCCTGATCCACCACAGCTGCCCGCCATGGGTCAGCACCACGCCCTTCGGCCGCCCGGTCGAGCCGGAGGTATAGGGCTGAAAGGATGGGTGCTCCGGCCCGATCAGCGGCGGTTCGAACTCCGCCGAAGCCTGCATCAGCGCGGTTTCATAGGAAAGCCAGCCTTCCGGTGCGGCTTCACCCAGTGCCATCCGCACCGGCAGGGCGATGGCATCGACCACGGCCGTGATGAACGCGTTGCTGGCAGGGTCGACCAGCGCCGCCTTGCAGCCCGCATTCTCGACCGTATAGGCCAGCGTGTCGGCGCCCAGCTTGGTGTTCAGCGGTACAGGCACGATTCCTGCCCGCATCGCGCCATACATGATCTCGACAAACTCAAACCGATTGCCGATGCACATCGCGAACCGGTCGCCGGGGCTGAGACCCAGTCCGGTCAACAGACTGGCCACCCGGTTCATGCGGGCTTCCATCTCGCCATAGGTGACGGTGCGCGGGGCCGGGCCGGACAGATCATGGATCGCGATCTTGTCGGGCAGACGCAACGCCGCCGCATGGCTGTAATAGCCCAGATTATCGGCGATGGAATTCAGGGGCATCTCAGCCTCTCCCGGCTCGGGCCATGGCGTCGGCGGCGGCGATCCCGCCCCCGATGAAGCATTCGGCGATATTCCCGCCGGACATGTAGAGGAAGCCGAAGGCGCTGCCGCATTCCCCGGCAGCATACAGGCCGGGGATAGGCCTGCCGCTGGCATGGATCACGCGCTGGTATTCGTCATGCACCGGGCCGCCCTGGGTGTTGGAAATGATCGGCCAGACCGGGGCATAGATGAAGGGCGGCCCCTGGATCGGCACCATGCTGGAAGGCGGGCGGGACCACAGCGCGTCCTGCCCCGCTGCGCAGGCATCGTTCCAGGCCGCGATGGATGCGGCGAGGACAGCCGGTTCCGCGCCGATCCCCGCCGCCAGGTCTTTTAGGCTTTCCGTGCGCCGCAGAATGCCGTTGGCCAATTCCCGGGCATTGTCCTGGCTCCATTCATAACCCACGCCCGGCTCGTGCCAGGTCGGCCGCCCGAAGGGCCAGAGCGCCGCCCCCGCCTCGTCCGACACCAGCCAGGCCGGCAGGGCCTGGAAATCCTGCACCTCCGGCGCATAGCGCGCCATGGGACGGGCCCCGGTATCCTGCAGATAGGGCTCGTACTCATTCATGAAGCGCCGCCCGAACCGGTCCAGCAGCACCCAAGGCAGGCGCACATCCCCGCGCGGCCCTTCCCCCGGGCGCCAGTCGGGCAGGCGCTTGGTGCGGATGCCGAAAGGATAGGCCGGGTCGGAATGCCGGAAGCCGTACGAGCCGTGGAAATGCCACATATGCCACAGGTCCGCCCCTGCCTCCTGCGACATGCGGATGCCGTCGCCGGTATTGCCGCGATAGGCCGCGTTCAGCACCGGCTGCATCGGCCAGTACTGGCGCTGCATCTCCTCATTACCCTCAAACCCTCCACAAGCCAGGATCACGCCACCCCTGGCCTTGATGCGGATATCGCCCTGCGGCCCCGACGCCCGCACCCCCACCACCGCGCCCGATGCATCGCGGATCAGGGTTTCGACCGGGGTCAGGCAGCGCGGGACGATGCCGCGCGCGGCCAGATTCCGCTCCAGCAGGCCGAACAGCCGCGCCCCTTCCGGATTGCCGCGCACATCGGGATAGTCGCGCTCATAATCGAAACCATCCAATTCGTCGACATAGGCAAAGCCGAAGGTCTCAAAGCCATCGAAGGGGTAGTTGGCGGGCGATTCCCTGAGGCCGACATGCGCGCCATGGCCTTCGGCCAGGGCCTTGGCGACCTCCGGCAGGGCAGCCATCCCTTCTGCCAGCGCGCGCAGCACCGGCTCGGGCGTGGTGCCGCCATTGGTACGGATCAGATAGCGCAGGGCCGCATCGGCATCCCTGGCGATGCGCAGGCCACCGGCCGAACAGACGGAAATCCCGCCGGGACGCGCCGCTTTTTCCAGCAGCACGACCCGCCCGCCGGCATCCTGCACCCGGATCGCCGCCACCGCCCCGGCGAAACCGCAACCCACCACCACCACATCGGCTTCCTCGTCCCAGACCGGTGGAACGGGTTCCACCAGCGGGCGCAGCATGCCGTCGGCCTCAGCCATGGTTCAGGGCCTTGGGAAATAGGGTTTTCAGCCCATCGACCAGTTCGCGGGCCATTTCGGACAGGATCGCCTCCCCCTTCTCCGCCGTGGCCAGGGTCGGATCGCCCCGCACCCCGCTGACCGAGTAATCCGGCCCGGTGGCGGGATCGCCGTTGAAGATGGTCGGCACATAGAAAACGGTCTTGGGCTGGTCGAGCGCATGGCCGTAATCGACCACCGCGCGGTCCATCCTGACCGATTGCGGCTCGATCGCCAGGATCATGCTGGTTTCGGATTCATCGCCATGCCCGCCCAGCTTCTGCTGCATGCCGGCTTCCGACCGCTTGCCAAGCAGGCGGATATCGGCGGTGTACACGCGGATGCGGCGTTCCTGATACAGGTCGCGCGACACCAGCCGCACGGTCGGTTCGGTCGAAACCCCGGTATTGATCACCGCCAGATTGCGCACCCCGTCATCCATCAGCTTCGACAGAAGCGTCTTCAGCAGGCGATAGAACAGATCGGCGTCGATATGCTGGCTGCCGGGATAGTTCACGAAGGCCGGGTAATAGCCGAAGCCGACCACGGGCGCCGCCACCACGGGCAATTCCGCGATCACCCGGCGCGACAGGTCGCGCGCCAGCAGCCAATCGGTCTTCAGGGGCAGATGCGCGCCGTGCTCCTTGCTGGCCGCCCCGATGGGCAGGATAAAGGGCGCATCCCGGTCGATCCATTCCTTCGCCTCGGGCCAGGTCAAATCTTCCAGCCAAACGCCCTTCGCCATGGCGCAAACCCTTTCAAAGATATTGGGACAGGAAGGCCTGCACCTTCGGCCCCCAGATCAGACTGCCGTGCCGTTCGAACAGATGGCCTTCCGTCTTGGTCAGCCCCCAGCCGGGATAGATGTGCGACCAGGTGGGCAGCGCGCGGTCTTTCAGATGGGCCGCGATGTCGCGCGTGGGGCCGGTCGAAAAATCGTTCTCGGCCTGGATGAAGAAGGCGGGCTGGGTCAGCCGCGCCGCAGCCTTCATCATATGGTCGGCCAGGCGCGGCGCGCGCTCCCAATTCATGGCGGCGCCCGCGAAATCGATCATGCAGCGGAAGCCGGGGTCCTTTTCCGCCGACAGAAGCGACACGGTGCCGCCGAAGGAACTGCCCATCACACCGATGCGGTCCGCCATCACTTCCTTGCGGGTGGCAAGGAAGCGCCGGGCGGCCACCACGTCGGCCGCTTCATTGTCCAGCCTTGTCAGAAGCTGGTCGTCATATTCCTGGGTGCCGTATTCGCCCGTCACCTCGTCACGCCAATACAGGCCGGGCGACCGGCCATAGCCCCAGCGGTTGGGATAGAGGCAGGCAATCCCCCAGCCCAGAAGCGTGGCCGCGACGGACGGCTTGCAGATATCCTCGCTCTCCTGCGTCACCGTGCTGCCATGGTTGACGACCATGGCCGGGAACGGCCCTTCCCCCGGCGGCAGATAGAGGAAACCGGTCAAGGGGCCGCGCGGCCCATCAAAGGTGACGATTTCCGGCGTGATGGGCCAGTTGGTCAGGTCGAGCGGGCGATCCGGTTCGGCTGCCACATCCAGCACATGGCGTTCGAATTTGGCCAGAAGCGCGCCCATGGTCTTGCGCACCGCCTCGAATTCCGGGCTGGCAGCGCGTGCGGCAAGGTCCGCATCGCGCGCCGCCCTGTTGTCGAAGCGGCATTCCCATTCCACATCGGCCACGCTGTCCGACCCTTCGGCGCGCGAAACGATGCGCCCATGCGGCAGGCCGATGGCGACCCGCGTGGCACTGGCCCGCTTGCGGGTAGCCAGAACCTCCGCCGCCATGCCAGGCTTGGCGAAATACAGGGTGCGTTCGATGCAGGCGCCAGAAGACATCACGCAGACTCCAACTGGGAATGGTTCAGAAGGCCGGGGAAATGGCAGCGCGCCATGCCGCCGCCCTTGATTTCCAACGGCTCAGGCACCTCGGTTCGGCAGCGCGCCACCGCCAGCGGACAACGGGTATGGAAGGTGCAGCCGGGCGGCGGGTTCATCGGGCTGGGCAATTCGCCCTGCAAGGGCCGTTCGCGGCGATTGCCGCGCTGGTCCGGCTCCGGCACCGAAGCGATCAGGGCGCGCGAATAGGGATGCTGCGGCGCCTCGAACAGCTCCCGCTCGCTCGCCAATTCCACCATCTGGCCCAGATACATCACGCCGATGCGATGGCTGACATGCCGGATGACACCCAGATTGTGGGAGATGAACAGGAGCGACAGGCCGAATTCCTTCTGGATATCGGCCAGCAGGTTCAGAATCTGTGCCTGGATCGACACGTCCAGCGCCGATACCGCCTCGTCACAGACGATCAGCTTCGGGTTCAGCGCCAGCGCGCGGGCAATGCCGATACGCTGGCGCTGACCACCGGAAAAGGCATGCGGCAACCGGTCCATCATATCGGGACGCAGGCCCACCACCTCCATCAACTCCCCCACCCGTCGGCGGATATCCGCGCGCGACGCGCCGAAATTCTCCAGCGGTTCGCCGATGATGGCGCGCACATTCATGCGAGGATTGAGCGAGGAGAACGGGTCCTGGAATACCGCCTGGATCGCCCGGCGATAGGGTCTGAGTTCCCGCTGGGACAGCCCGGTAATGTCCTTGCCCTGGAACAGGATGCGCCCGCCGCTCGGCTCCAGCAGGCGCAGGATCATCCGGCCCAGCGTGGTCTTGCCGCAGCCGCTTTCCCCCACGATGCCCAACGTCTCCCCTTCTGCCATGGTGAAAGACACGGAATTCAGCGCGTGCAGCTCCTTGCGGGGCGCGCCAAGGAAGCCGCGCTCCACCACGAAGCTTTTCGACAGATCGCGCACTTCCAGCAGCGGTGCATCGCTCATCACACCACCCCTTCGGCTGGTTCGAAACAGCGCCAACAGCGCACCAGACGGTCCGGCGCGTATTGCGCCAGGACCTGGGCTTCGCTCAGGCAGCGCGTCAGGGCATCCTCGCAGCGTGGCTGGAAGCGGCAGCCCAAGGCGAAATCGCGCGGCGACGGCGTCGTGCCGGGAATGATCTTCAGCCGGTCCACCCGATGCCGGGCCGATGGGATCGATTGCAGCAGACGGTTGGTATAGGGATGGGCCGGGTGGTCGAACAGATCATCCGCGCCGGCCTGTTCCACGATCTGCCCGGCATACATCACCGCCACCCGGTCGGCCATCTGGGCAATCACCCCCATGTCATGGGTGATCATCAGAATGGCGGTGCCCGTGCGATCACGCAGATCCAGCATCAGATCCAGAATCTGCGCCTGGATGGTGACGTCCAGCGCGGTGGTGGGTTCGTCGGCGATCAGCAGGCGCGGCTCGCCGGCCATGGCGATGGCGATCATGATGCGCTGACGCATGCCACCCGATAGTTGGTGCGGATAGTCCAGGGCGCGGGCGGCCGGGTCGGGAATGCCCACCGCCTCCATCATCTCCACCGCCTTGCGCATGGCAGCAGGCTCGGACTCGCCGAAATGCAGCATGCGGGTTTCGGCGATCTGAAAACCCACCGTCAGCACCGGATTCAGGCTGGTCATCGGCTCCTGAAAGATCATCGCCATATCGCGCCCGCGCAGGGGCCGCATGGCCTTGCGCCCCAGACCCACCAGCTCCCGCCCGCCCAGGCGGATGGAGCCGGCGGCGATGCGCGCGGTATCGGGCAACAGGCCCATCACGGTCATGGCCGATACGGACTTGCCCGATCCGCTTTCGCCGACCAGCCCCAGGATTTCCCCCTCCTCCAGGCTGAAATCCACCCCGTCCAGCACGCGCAAAGGCCCGCGCAGGGTGGCGAAATCCACGCTGAGGCCGGAAATGTTCAGAACCGATCCCGACATTGCTCAGCGCTCCCCCATCTTGGGATCGAACAGGTCGCGCAGACCGTCGCCCAGCATGTTGAAGCCGATGATGGTGATGCCCAGCGCCAGACTTGAATAGAGCGCCAGATGCGGGTCGGTGCGCAGCGAATCCAGCCCGTCGCGGATCATGCCGCCCCAGGTGGGGGTGGGTTCCTGCACGCCGATACCCAGAAAGCTCAAGGTCGCTTCCGCCATCACGATGAAACCGACCCCGACGGAGGCGCGCACGATCAGCGGCGAGGCGATATTGGGCAACAGATGCCGCAGCAGGATGCGCGCCGGATGCGTGCCCGAGGAGATGGCGGCATCGATATACATCTCCTCGCGCAGCGACAGCACCAGCGAGCGGGTCAGCCGCGCAATGCCCGGCCACCAGACCAGCGACAAGGCGACGATCACGGTGCCCGTGCCGGTGCCGATCACGGCGGCGACCAGAATGGCCAGGATCAGTTCGGGGAAGGCGAAAATGATGTCGACCGTCCGCATGATCAACGTATCGGCCCAGCCCCCAAAATAGCCGGCGATCATGCCCAGCGTGACCCCGATCACGAAGGTGATGGCCAGGACGGAGGCCGCGACCAGCATCGATATGCGCGCGCCGATCAGGATGCGGCTGAACACATCGCGGCCCAGCGCATCCGTGCCCATCAGGAACTCCGCCCCCGGCGGTTCCCAGATCACGGCCATGTTGATCCGGTCATATTCGTAGGGCGCGAACAGCCCGCCGAACAGCGCCACAAACAGCACCAGCGATACCAGGATCGACCCGATCATGGCGTTGCGGTTGCGCCGGAAGCGCAGGGCCAGATCGGAATGCCAGGCCGCCGACAGCCGAGAGAATAGGCCTGCCATGTCTAGCGCCCCCCGCCGCCGACGCGGATGCGCGGGTCCAACAGGCCATAGGACAGATCGACCAGCAGATTGATCCCGGCATAGAAGGCGGTGAACAGCAGCACGATGGCCATCGTCACCGGATAATCGCGGGCGAAAATCGCCTGGATGGCCAGGCTGCCCAGGCCGGGAATGTTGAAGATCGTCTCCACCACAAAAGTGCCGGACAGAAGCCCGCCCAGGATAATGCCGACCGTGGTCAAGAGCGGCACCATGGTGTTGCGCAGCGCATGGCGCAGCAGCATCACCCGTTCCGGCACGCCCTTGGCGCGGGCGGTGCGGATATAATCGGTGCGCAGCACTTCCAGCATATAGGTCCGGCTCAGACGCGCGATATAGGCTGCGGTCGGAATGATCAGCAGCGTCAGCGGCATGATCGCCTGTTCGACACTGCCCCAGCCCGCCACCGGCAGCCAGCGCAGTTGCAGCGCGAAAACATAGACCAGCCCCGTGGCCATCGCGAAATTGGGGATGGAGATGCCGGCGACCAGCACCAGAATAATGCCGGTATCGACCCAGCTATTCTGCCGGATTGCCGCCAGCGTACCCATGAGCACGCCCAGCGGGAAGGCGATGGCCAGCGCCCCCAGCGCCATCAGGGGCGTGATCAGCAGCCCTTCGCCGATCAGCTGCGAGACCGGCATCTGGGCAAAGCGGAAGGACAGGCCGAAATCCCCGCTCAGAATACCGCCGATATAGCTGATGAACTGTTCCAGCAGCGGCCGGTCCAGGCCATAGGCCGCGCGCAGCCTGGCTTCCAGCGCCGCATCACCCGACCGATCAGACAGCAGGGCTGCAATCGGATCGCCCGGCACGGCCTGGTTGGCCAGAAAGGTCAGGATCACGGCGATCAGCAGCACGGGCACCAGGCCCATAACCCGCTTGACGATGAAGGTCAGCACGGCATCGCGCTCCACACCCTATCCGTTACGAACTCCCCCCTCTCCCATCGCTGGATGGAGGAAGGGGGAGGCACGGAGCGGTTTTACTGAATGCTGACACTATTGAAGGGCAGGAAGCGGAAGGCCGTCAAAGCCAGCCCCTTCACATTGGGCTGCTGCAAGGCGACCTGGATGCGCACGGTCGTCGGGCAGGTGCCATATTCGCCAACAAGGATTTCTTCCGCCTTGTTGTAGAGGGCGTAGCGCTTTTCATTGTCAGCGGTTTTCTGGGCTTCTTCGATCAGGGCATCGAACTCGGCATTTTTCCAGCGCGCCCGGTTATAGGGGCTGGGGCCGTACCAGACCTGGGACAGGAAATACATGCCGTCGGGATAGCCGGCCGACCAGCCCCAGGGGAAGAACGGCACTTCGCCCGCATTCATCGCCTTGATGAAGCTGCCGCGTTCCACCACCTCGATCTCCACCGGGATGTTCAGCACCTGCTTCAGCTGGCTGGCGAAATACAGGATTTCGTTGCGGTTCGGATCGGTGGAGGAAATCTTGATCGGCGGCATGTTCTTGCCATCGGGGAAGCCAGCTTCCGCCAGCAGCTTCTTCGCCCCTTCGGCATCGAAGGCAATCGGCTTCAGGCTGGCATTATAGCCCGCCACGCCGGGGGTGATCTGGCCGGCCAGCGGCAAAGCCAGACCCTGCAAGGTACCGCTGATCATGGAATCCAGGTCAAGCGCCTTGCAGATCGCTTCGCGCACGCGCTTGTCCTTGAACGGCGCATACAGATTCTGGTTCATACCCAGATAGCGGATCTGGGCTGCCGGGGCCTGCAAGGACAGGTCTTTCAGTTCCGGCGTCTTCATCACCCGGCGCAGGGCCGCCTGCTCGACATAGACGACATCCAGTTCCTTCGCTTCGAACATCGACACGGCGGTGTCGGCATTCGGCACGATCAGGAATTCCACGCCGTCGACATTCGCCTTGGTGCCCCAGTAATCGGCATGCTTGGCCAGGGTGACATTCTGGCCACGATCCCATTTCACGAATTTGAACGGACCGGTCCCGGCGGAGGCCTTCAGGAAACCTTCCGCCCCGCCCGCCATGGCGGTCTTGTCCATGAAGTAGAAGGGATAGACCGGAAACAGCACATCGGGCTTCGAGAATTTGATGGTGACGGTATAGGGATCGACGACCACGACACCCGACAGGGTCTTGGTCTTGCCGTCCTTCATGTCCTTGGCGCCCTCGACAACGTCGAGATAGCCGGCATTCAGCCCGCCCTTGTTCTCCGGGATCAGCAGCGCCTCGAAGGTCGCCTTCACATCCTCGGCCGTGAACTCATTGCCCAGATGGGTCTTCACACCCTTCCGCAGCTTGAAGGTGAAGCCCATATTATCCGGCAGGGCTTCCCAGCTTTCGGCCAGCGCCGGGCGAATCTTGCCTTCCGGCGTGATCGCCGTAAAACCTTCATACATATTGCCCAGAACGTCGCCGGCCACCAATTCGGAATAGGTGATCGGGTCAATCTGGCCCGGATCGGCCGGGATGGAGGTCTTCAGGTTGCGGGCATCCGCCCCCTGTGCGGCAAACAGGGCCGCCCCCAGAACCGCTGCGGCCAGGAAGAAGGCCCTGCCGCGGCGTCGCTTTGCATACCCATGGTTCAGATGCATCGTGTCAGCTCCCCTGCTGCAATAGTCCTGTCAGAGTACTCAACCTGTTTGGCGCGGTTTTCCGCTGCTTCGACCTATCAGCCTAACGGCAGGTTCGCCGTTCGGTCAGTGGTCGTGCCTTTTTCTTTTCGACGTATTTCTTTTGCGATCAGTCAGGCGCCCCCCAGCTGTCCCAATCCGGCGTCAGCACGATCTTGCCGAAAAAGCGCCGTTCGATCTGATCGTCGAGTGCGCCCGCCACCTCGGAAAAGGGACGGACGGAATCGATGATCGGACGGAACCGACCCGACGCCATCAAGGCCAGCAATGCTTCGTGATCCGTTCGGTCCCAGCCGTTCGATCCTACTATGGTCTGTTCGAACGACCAGATATAGCGCAGATCCGTCTTCGGATCGTAACCGGCGGTCGCCCCGCAGGTCAGCACGCGCCCGCCGCGCCGCACCGTGCGCAGGCACTTCGCCCAACTGTCGCCGCCGATATAGTTGACGCAGACATCCACCCCGCCGCTGGGGCCGTGCACCTTGGGCTTGCCGTAGTGGGAGATGATCCAGTCGACAAAATCATGCACCGATGTGTCGATGACATGATCGGCCCCGGCTTCCAGCAGCCGGGCGGCCTTCTCCGCCGAGCTGGCGCAGGCAATCACCACCGCATCGCGCAGCTTGGCCAATTGCACCGCAGCCGTACCCACCCCGCCGGAGGCGCCCAGAATAAGCACCTTTTCACCCGGCTGCACATCGCCGCGCGTATACAGCATGCGATGCGCCGTGGCATAGGCGGTGGGCAGGCAGGCCGCCGCCACATCGTCCACCGCATCGGGGATCGCCACCAGATAGTCCTGGTCGACCGCCAGATACTCGCTCATGCCGCCGCGCTTGGTCTCCCCCATCATGCCGTCCTGCTGGTTGGGCAGGATGCCGACCCGCTGACCGACGCGCCAGCGCATCCGGTCCACCTCAGCACCCAGCTCCAGGATTTCCGCGGCGATATCGGCACCCGGCACCATGGGCAGCGGGGTCTTCAGGCCGGGAATCGCGCGCAGCACCATCGGGTCGAAGCCGTTCAGGCTGACCGCCCGCACGCCCAGCAGGCATTCCCCAGGTCCCGGAACGGGATCGGTCAGCGCGCCGCGCTTCAGCTCCTCCAGCCCCCCATGGCGTTCAAACATCATGGCGCGCATTGTGCCGCCCTCCCTCTTCATCAACTACAGGAATAGACACCGCGGCCTGCGGCAATCTCCCGGCCCGTCTCCTCCTCGCGCAGCATCACATCGGCCAGGGCGACCCGCCGCCCGACCTTCACCGCCCGAGCCTCCGCCAGGATCGAAGCGCCGCGCGCCATGCGCAGATAGTCCACGCGCAGATCGATGGTCGGCACGCCGCGTTCCAGATGCAGGGCAACGGCATAATCGCCCGCGATATCGATCAGCGAGGCCAGCACGCCGCCATGCCAGGCGGCCTGCCCCGCCTCGGCGGAGCGGGAAAATTCCGGCCGCCAGACCTGGCGCATCACCACGACCTCTGTAACCGGATCGACCGAAACCAGCTCGCAGCCCAGCCAGACATGATAGGGCGTTGCCAGGTTCAATGCCTGCAAGGCTTCCAGGGTCAACATCAGCGCCCCTCCCCCCCCTCCAGCTCCGCCGCGAACAGCCCGGCCAAGAGGCGGGCAATCGCCTGCCGGTCCTGCTTGCCCGCCCCCGTCAGGGGCATTTCCTCGGCAATATGGATGCGGCGCGGATGGGCATAGGCCGCGCCATGCACCAGACAATGCGCCTTCAGGGCCTG